>Ga0210040_10010844_pt1 | contig 10398 bp, 6 predicted proteins | sample CryGeyCG12114_NA_FD_185462 | JGI IMG/M metagenome (GOLD analysis project Ga0210040, IMG submission 185462) | Groundwater microbial communities from aquifer - Crystal Geyser CG19_WC_8/21/14_NA (SPAdes) (version 2) | ecosystem: Environmental > Aquatic > Deep subsurface > Groundwater | place: USA...
AGCTGTACCGACCCGCGGCGGTTCCGGAGGCGTCCGCGCGCCGCACGCTGACCACGGGAACCTGGCACTGACCACGGCAGATCTGCCGTGGTCAGTAGCGGTCTTTCACGTCAACGTGAAAGTCCTGGGACTCCTGGGGCAGCTGGGCTCACCGCACCCCCAGGGCATGTGCCGTAGGCCGGCGGTCAGAGGGCCTGGACGGCGTCCAGGCCGGGGGCGAAGAAGTAGTCCTTGCCCTCCATGGTCACGAAGTGCGGGACGGACAGCTGGGGCTTGTTCGTGGGGTCCTCGCTGAACGGTGCCGCCCCGAGGAACGGCAGGGTGCCGGTGTGCGGCTGGCCGATGATCGGGTCGACCCCGCTGCCGACCTGGCCGAAGTCGGGCGCGTCGACCCAGGCCTGCTGCACGAACTCGAACTGCTCAGCCACGGAGGTGACGTAGCAGAGGAAGAGCAGCCCGCGCTGCTGCGTCGTGTGCCCGCTCAGCGCCTCCGCGTGGCTCAGCTCCGGCCCGAAGGAGATATCGCGGCGCATCATCCGGCGCGTCTGCGTGAAGGCCTCGGCCGCCGCGACCTCGATCTCCGCCTTGCCGGCCCCCGTGAGGACGAACGCGCCGTCGGCCGGGCGCTGCGGGCCGACCGGACGCCAGTGCGCCGGGTCGGGGTCCGACAGGACCGGCTGGCGCGCGGCCAGCCCGGCCTCGAACTCGGCCAGGCCGGGAGCCCCGGCCAGGCCGGTGACGCCCAGCTTGGTCAGGCCGGTGAACGTGAACGCCACGTTCAGCCCCGGCGCCGGGATCAGCGCGGTGACCCCACGGCTGCGGCGGTCGGCCACCTCCGCCTGCTGGTCGAGCACGGTCTGCATGCTCGTCACCGGCAGCCTCTTGAGGAAGGGCAGGAAGTCTCCAGCGTCGTCGATCCGGAAGAACAGCAGCAGCTCGTTCTTCTTCAGCAGCCCCGGGAGGAGGTCCCCCTGGATCCTGCTCGTCGCGAGCACGGGCTCGGCGTGCACGTCACGCGGCATGGTCGGTCCCTCGCGTCGTCTCCAGCACGGCAGAGATCGGTCCCCCTCGGTGCGTCGCGGTCGCCCTGACGCGATCCGTCGGAGGGGGAGAGGCCGGACGCGGCGGGCTGATACGTCCGGGCGGCGGCGGTAGGTTTCCGGCATGGCCCGAGAGCAGCCGGAGCAGCAGGCGCCGCCCGTCCAGCGGCTGCGGATCCGCTACGCCAAGCGCGGCCGCGCACGCTTCACCAGCAGCCGGGACTTCAGCCGCGCGTTCGAGCGGGCGTTGCGCCGCGCCGGGGTGCCCATGGCCTACTCCTCCGGCTTCTCGCCGCACCCGCGCATCTCGTACGCGAACGCCTGCGCGACCGGCGCGGCGAGCGAGGCGGAGTACTGCGAGATCGGCCTCACCGAGCCCTGCGACCCCGAGCGGGTGCGCCAGGCGCTCGACTCGGCGCTCCCGACGGGCCTCGACGTGGTCGAGGTCTGGGTCGCACCGACCGGGGCGCTGGCCGACCGGCTGACCGGGTCGCGCTGGTCCGTACGCCTGCCCGGCGCGGACCCGGCCGAGGTGGCGTCCGCGCTGGAGGCGTTCCTGGCGGCGGAGGTCGTCGAGGTCCAGCGCCTGACGAAGAACGGGATGCGGACGTTCGACGCGCGCGGGTGCGTGGTCGCTGCGGCGTCGACCCCGGAGGGCTTCGACCTCGTCCTCGCGCACGAGACGCCGCTGGTGCGCCCCGACGACGTGCTGGCCGGCCTGGTCGTGGTCCGACCGCAGCTGCGGCTGCCGGACCCGCCCGTCCTGACCCGCCTCGCCCAGGGCGTGCTCGACCGGGAGACCGGGCTCGTCGACGATCCGCGGGAGGGACGCGCACCCGACGCAGTCTCGGAATGAGGAGGCGTGTGGGATAACTTGGTGGTGACCGGGACGCCGACCAGGCGGCCGGTCGTGGCGAGACCAGGCCGCGGGGTGACAGCCCGGGGCCCCGCGAGACCACGGTGTTCCACCGCGACGGGCGGCCTACCGGCCCCTTCCTGACCGCGGGTCGCCGTGCGCGGCGCCGTAACCCGCAGGCTTCCGTCCTCCCGGCCACGCCGGAGGGCGACCGACATCGGCGCGCAACCCCGTGCCGCGAATGGAGATCGAGTGCTCGACAACGAGCCCGACGCAGAGCAGACCACCAACCCCGCAGTCGCGAGCCCGCCGCCCCGGCGACGTCGCGCCGCGAGCCGCCCGGCCGGACCGCCGGCCGCCGCCCCCGCACCGACCCCGGTCGCCGAGGACCTCGAACCGACCCCGGTCGCCGAGGACCCCGCACCGACCGCGGTCGCGGAGGACCCCACGCCGACGCCGGCCGCCCAGGGCGACACCCCGGACGCCCCGCCGCCCGACGGCCTCGAGCCGGCGACGAGCACCGCGCCCGACCCCGTCTCGAACCCCGTCGCCGACCGCCTCGACGCCCTCGCCGCCGGCACGGCGCCGGCCGCCGAGCCCGCGGCTACCGAGCCCGCGGCGCGGCCCGCCCGCCGCCGCACCCGCAAGGCCGCGGCCCCCGCGGCGACAACCCCTCCGGCAACGACGGAGCCGACCCCCGACGCCGAGGTCCCCGCGACGCCCGAGGCGCCCGTGGAGCGCCCGGCCCGTCGCCGGACCCGCAAGGCCGCGGCCCCCGCAGCGGAGGCAGCGGCCCCCGAGGCGGCAGCACCCGACGCCGCGACCCGCGAGGCGCTGACGCCGGAGACCCCCGAGGTCACGGAGCCCGCGGCCCCGGCGGTCGAGCTCGACGTGCTGAGCGTCGACGAGCAGGTCGAGGCGGCACCGGCGTCGGCTGAGGCCGAGACGGTCGTGCTGGACACCCCCTACGGCGAGACCGAGGTCCCCGTCGACGAGGCCGTCGCGATCCAGGACGTGAACGGGGGCGCGTCGGTCCCGGCGGACGACGCGCAGCAGGACGAGACCGTCGTGACCGCTCCGGTCGACGACCCGGACGCCGACGCCGAGCCGGCCACCGAGGTCGACGACGAGGCCGAGGACGAGGACGACGAAGAGGACGCCGAGGACGACGGCGCCTCCGACAGCGCGAACGACGGCGGGGACGGCAGCCGCCGGCGCCGTCGCCGCCGCGGGGGCCGTCGCCGGCGCCGTACGGGTGACGGGGAGCCGGGCTCCGACGACGACACGGCCGACACCGCGGAGGACGCCGAGACGTCCGAGGCGGACGGAACCACCGACGCGACCGGCGAGGCCGCCGGCGACGAGGGCGATGCCAGCTCCGACGAGCAGGGCGAGGAGGGCGACGGCACCCGTCGTCGCCGTCGTCGTCGCCGTCGTCGCGGCGAGGAGGCCGTGCCCGCCGCGGACGACCCCACCGAGGTCGTCGTCCGGGTGCGCGAGCCCCGCAAGGCCAAGGCCGCCCCGTCGGCCGAGGACCAGGTCACCGGCATCAGCGGCTCCACCCGCATGGAGGCCAAGCGCCAGCGGCGCCGTGAGGGCCGCGACGCGGGCCGTCGCCGTGCTCCGATCCTCAGCGAGGCCGAGTTCCTTGCGCGCCGCGAGGCCGTGACGCGCCGGATGATCATCCGGCAGCGCGACGACCTCACCCAGATCGCCGTCCTCGAGGACGACATCCTGGTCGAGCACTACGTGGACCGCGAGTCCGCGACGTCGCTGATCGGCAACGTCTACCTCGCCCGCGTGCAGAACGTCCTGCCGAGCATGGAGGCCGCGTTCGTCGACATCGGCCGCGGTCGCAACGCCGTCATCTACGCCGGCGAGGTCGACTGGGACTCCTTCGGCGCGCAGGGCCAGAACCGCAAGGTCGAGAAGGTCCTCAAGTCGGGCCAGACCGTGCTCGTCCAGGTGACCAAGGACCCGGTCGGGGCCAAGGGCGCCCGGCTCACGAACCACGTCTCGATCCCGGGCCGCTACATCGTCTACGCGCCCAGCGGCCACCTGTCCGGCATCTCCCGCAAGCTGCCCGAGAACGAGCGCAAGCGGCTCAAGGACATCCTCTCCGGCCTGGTCGGCGAGGCGAGCGTCATCGTCCGCACGGCGGCCGAGGGCGCGAGCGAGGAGGAGCTGGTCCGCGACGTCAACCGGCTCAAGGCCCAGTGGTCCGACATCGAGAAGAAGGTGGCCAGCGGGCAGGCCCCGCAGCTGCTCTACGGCGAGCCGGACCTGACCGTGCGGATCGTCCGTGACCTCTTCACCGAGGACTTCTCCGAGCTCATCGTCTCCGGCAACGCCGGGCCGGACGACGCGTACGACGCCATCGCCGGCTACGTGGAGCACGTCGCGCCGCACCTGGCCGACCGGCTCAAGCGCTACGAGCCGGGCCCCGACGACGGCGACGACGTCGACGCCTTCACGCGCTTCCGCATCGACGAGCAGATCTCCAAGGCGCTCGAGCGCAAGGTCTTCCTGCCCTCCGGCGGCTCGCTGGTCATCGACCGCACCGAGGCGATGACGGTCATCGACGTCAACACCGGGAAGTTCACCGGCAGCGGCGGCAACCTCGAGGCGACGGTCACGAGCAACAACCTGGAGGCGGCGGAGGAGATCGTCCGCCAGCTCCGGCTGCGTGACGTCGGCGGCATCATCGTCATCGACTTCATCGACATGGTGCTGCCCGCCAACCGCGAGCTCCTGCTGCGTCGCCTGGTCGAGTGCCTGGGCCGGGACCGCACCCGCCACCAGGTCGCCGAGGTGACGAGCCTGGGTCTGGTGCAGATGACCCGCAAGAAGATCGGCACCGGGCTGCTCGAGGCGTTCAGCTCCGAGTGCCCGGTCTGCCACGGCCGCGGCTACGAGATCCACGACGAGCCGGTCGACAGCCAGCGCCAGGCCGACGGCGGTGCGCGCGAGCAGCGCGGCGGCCGTAGCAACGGTGGCTCGGGCAACGGTGGCGGCGGCAACGGCGGCTCGGGCAACGGCGGCAACGGCAGCGCTGGCTCGGGCAACGGCCGTCAGTCCGGTGGCGGCAACGGCAACGGCGGCTCCCAGGGCAACGGCCACGACCACGGGTCGGGCCAGGACTCGGGTGGCTCGGGCCGCTCCGGTCGCAGCCGTGGCGGACGCGGTCGCGGTCGTTCGGACGACGCGCCGGAGCCCACGGCGGACGCGCCGGAGACCTCCGGCGGCACCGACCCGGCCATCAAGGCCGCGGTGCAGCAGGCCATCGCCGAGGTGGCGGCCTCCGGTCGGACCACGACCGACGAGGCCGGCAGCTGACCCTCGCCGTCGCGGTGGTGGGCGCCGGTCCGTCCGGCGTCTACGTCGCGGAGGCGCTGACGCGCGAGGCGGCCCGGTCCGGGCTGGACGTGACGGTCGCGGTCCTGGACCGCCTGCCCGTCCCGTTCGGCCTGGTCCGCTACGGGGTCGCTCCGGACCACCCGTCGATCCGCTCGATCCGCAGCACGCTCGAGCAGACGCTCGACGCCCCCGGCGTCACCTTCTACGGTGACGTGCACATCGGCCGCGACCTCACGGTCGACGAGCTGCGGGCGGGCGTCGACGCGGTGGTCTACGCGTACGGGGCCGCCAGCGACCGGCGGCTCGGCATCGAGGGCGAGGACCTGCCGGGCAGCGTCGCCGCCCCCGAGCTCGTCACCTGGTACACCGGCCACCCCGACGTCCACCCCGACGACGGCGGCGTCGCCCCCGGCCACCCCTGGGTCCCGGGGCTGCTCGCCTCGGCCCGCGAGGTCGTCGTCATCGGCGCCGGGAACGTCGCCCTCGACGTCGTCCGGGTGCTCGTCCGCGGCGTGGACGAGCTGGCCCGCACCGACATGCCCGACGAGGTGCTCGAGGCGCTGACGACGCGGGGCGTGCACGACGTCCACCTGCTCGCGCGGCGCGGGCCCGCGTACACGGCCTTCACGACCAAGGAGCTCCGCGAGCTGGGCGACCTCGCCGACCTCGACGTAGTCGTCGACCCTGCCGACCTCGTACTCGACGAGACCAGCACCCTGGTCGCCGAGCAGGACCGCGTCGCCTCCCGGAACCTGGCGGTCCTCGCCGAGTGGGCCGGGCGCGCCTCGACCGGGGCCACGCACCGCGTCCACCTGCACTTCTGGACCAGCCCGCTGGCGGTCCTCGGCACCGACCGCGTCACCGGCGTCCAGGTCACCCGCTCCGCCGTCGACGCCGACGGCCGGGTGCGTCCGGTGGGGGAGCCGTGGACGATCCCGGCCGACCTGGTCGTCCGGGCGGTCGGCTACCGCGGCCTGGCGCTGCCGGGCGCCCCGTACGACGAGAGCACCGGTCGCATCCCGCACGCCGAGGGCCGCGTCATCCGTGACGGCGCCTTCTCCCCGGGGGAGTACGTCACCGGCTGGATCAAGCGCGGGCCCACCGGGGTGATCGGGACCAACCGCTCCGACGCGGTGGAGACCGTGGTGTCGCTGCTGGAGGACGTGGACCGCGGGGTCCTCGTGCCCGGCGGGCACGAGGGTGCGCTCGGGCCGCTGCTCGCAGCGCGCGGCCTGCATCCGCTGGGCATGGCGGAGTGGCACCGCATCGACGCCGCCGAGCTGGCGCGCGGCCAGGAGCACGGCCGGCTGCGCACGACCCTGGCCCACCGCGGCGAGCTGCTCGACGCCGCCGACGGCCCGGAGACCGGCGGAACCTAGTCCCGGCGCCGGGTCGAGCGTCGGACGACGAGCGTCGGCGTCAGGCGCGCGACGGGCTCCACCTGGCGGTCCTCGACGACGTCCAGGACCGTGGTGAGGATGTCGGTGCCCAGCTGGCGGAAGTCCTGGCGCATGGTCGTCAGCGGCGGCGCGAAGTGCTCCGCCTCCGGGATGTCGTCGAAGCCCACGACGCTCACGTCGTCCGGCACCCGGATCCCCCGCTCGGCAAAGGCGTGGACGCAGCCGAGCGACATCTGGTCGTTGGCCACGAACAGCGCCGTGAACCGGCGCCCGTGCTCGGTCAGCAGCTGGCCGATGCGGTAGCCGGAGGCGGGCGTCCAGTCGCCCTCGAGCGGCCGCGGCGCGACCAGCCCGTGCTCGGCCATCGTGTCGCGCCAGCCCCGGAGCCGCTCGGTGGCGTCCATCGAGTCGCCGGGCCCGGCCACGTGCACGACGTCGCGGTGCCCGAGCGCGATGAGGTGCTCCGTGGCCGCGCGGGCGCCCGCGTACTGGTCGATGGAGAGCGAGGGCGAGGTCCGGCCGCTCGACTCGATGACCACGACGGGCACGCGCAGGCGCAGCCCGGCCAGGGCGTCGAGGATCCGCGCGCGCGAGGCGACGACCACGACCGCCTCGACGTGCTGGCCGAGGACGAGGCCCACGGCCGCCTGCACCGACTCGGGCTCGGTGTCGACGGCGGTGGCCAGCGAGATCGAGTAGTCGGCGGCGCGGGCGGCGGAGAGCAGCCCGAGGACGGTGCTGCTCGGTCCGTAGTCCGACGACCCGGTGGTGATCAGCCCGATGTTGCGCGAGCGCGCCCCCACCATGGCCCGGGCGGCCGCGTTCGGGCGGTAGCTCAGCTGCTCCACGGCCTGCTGCACCCGCAGCCGCGTCGCCTCCCGCACGCTGGCGTGGTTGTTGATCACCCGCGACACGGTCTGGTGGGACACGCCGGCGAGCCGCGCGACGTCGAAGATGGTGGGGGAGGTGCGCGCCCGCGGGGTGGAGGAGGTCATCGTCCGCCTCCCGTCCTCGAGCCCGCCGGCACCCTGCTGCGCCGCAGGAACGCGATGTTATCGCGAACATCTGAGATTCTCAGAACTGAAGCGGTGGATAGCAGAGCCATGAAATCGTCGAACGATCTCCCTGGTCACGAGCAGATCACGATCTGCACGACTTCTCAGGCGCCACGGCGCGGTGCTTGACTTCCCCGGCGGGCAATGGAATGTTATCGCTCACATCGGCGCCGATGCCCGGGCAGACGGCGCGCCAACGAGCGAGTACCCCACCCAACGAAGGCAAAGGGAAACGTCGTCATGGTCCACCTCCGCAAGTCCTCACTCTCCGTCGCCGTGTCGGCCAGCGCCCTCGTGCTGCTGGCCGCCTGCAGCACCGGCCAGACCGCCGGCAGCGGTGCTCCCGCCGCCTCGTCGGCCGCGTCCGAGCCCAGCGCCGCGGTCTCCCAGTCCGTCGGGGCCGACCAGAACGGCGTCCCGGCCGCGATCACGGCCGCCGGCGGCACCGAGAAGCTCAGCACCCCGGTGCCCCAGGGCGTCGCCGCCGAGTACGGGCCCATGTGCAAGGGCAGCGACCTCGGCATCGGCAAGATCGACTTCACGACCGACACGATCGGCTGGGCGCAGTCCGAGAAGGAGGCCAACCCCTTCCGGATCGCCTCGACGAAGTCGCAGGTCGACGCCGCCAAGGCCAAGGGCTGGAAGCTCCTGACCACGAACGCGCAGTCGAACGTGCAGCAGGAGAACAGCGACATCAAGGGCATGATCGACAAGGGTGCGAAGGCGATCATCTTCTCCCCGATCAACTCCACCGGCCTCGGCGACGCCATCTCCTACGCCAAGGAGAAGAAGGTCGCCATGATCCCGGTCGACCGCAACATCACCGGCGTCAAGGGCTGCGAGACCGTCGGCCCGCAGCTCGGCTCCGACTTCGTCGAGCAGGGCCGCCGCGCGGCGGACGCCATGATCAAGGCCACCGGCGGCAACGCCAAGCTCGCGATCCTGCTGGGCGCCTCCGGCGTGAACGTCACCGACGACCGCACCGCGGGTTTCCTCGACCAGCTCAAGACGGCGAACGCCACGGGCATCGAGGTCGTCTTCCAGCAGACCGCCGACTTCACCCGTGAGAAGGGCAAGTCGGTCACCGAGACCCTGCTGCGGGCGCACCCGGACGTCAACGCCATCTACGCCGAGAACGACGAGATGGGTCTGGGCGCCCTGGCGGCCCTGGACGACGCCGGCAAGGCGGGCACCGACAACGTCCACATCGTGTCGATCGACGGCACCAAGGGCGCGGTCCAGGCCATCGTCGAGGGCAACTTCGACGCGGTCATCGAGTCCAACCCGGCCTACGGCGAGTCCGCCCAGGCCGCGCTGGAGGCGTACGTGAACGGTGACGGCGCACCGGCCGTGACGATCACGACCGACAACCAGTACGACTCCTCGAACGCCCAGCAGGCGCTGGACTCCGGCACCGCCTACTGATCCGCCCGGGACGCGGGCGGCCGGCCCCAGGTCGGCCGCCCGCGTTCCTGCTGCCCGGCCCGACGGGTTGGCAGCCCCGGACCGACCGGTCCGGCACCAGACCCGCCCCCAACCTGACCTCGAGGAGACGCCATGACCGCCACCGCGGTGGAGGCTCCCACGCTCGCCGTGCGGGCGCTCAGCAAGACCTTCGGCGGCGTCCGCGCGCTCGACGACGTCTCGATCGACCTGCTGCCCGGCTCCGTGCACGCGCTGGTCGGGGAGAACGGCGCCGGCAAGTCGACGCTGATCAAGGTGATGACCGGGGTGTACCCGATCGACAGCGGCGAGGTCCTGTACGAGGGCGCGTCGACGAGCTTCGCGTCACCGCGCGCCGCCCAGCAGGCGGGCATCGCCACCATCTACCAGGAGGTGCACCTCGCACCCCAGCTCTCGGTGGCCCGCAACTTCTTCCTCGGCCGCGAGCTCAAGCGCCGCGGCTCGCTCGACCTGCGCCGGATGAACGCCGAGGCCGCCGAGGGCCTGGAGCGCTTCGGCATCGCCGTCGACGTCCGCCGCCCGCTCGGCGAGCTCGGCCTGGGCATCCAGCAGATGGTGGCCATCGCCCGCGCCGTGTCGACCCAGGCCCGCGTCGTGATCATGGACGAGCCGACGTCGTCGCTGGAGCCCCGCGAGGTCGAGCGGCTGCTGTCGGTCGTCGCGCTGCTCAAGGAGTCCGGCGTCTGCGTGGTCTACGTCTCGCACAAGCTCGACGAGGTCTTCAGCGCCTGCGACACCATCACGGTGCTGCGGGACGGCAAGCTCGTCTGGACCGGCCTGACCGCCGAGACCAACCGCCGCCAGCTCATCTCCCGCATGCTCGGCCGGGACGCGGCCGAGCTCGACGAGGGCCGCCTCACCCGGCTCGCCGGCCGCCCGCCGGTGGTCGACGCCGAGCCGGTGCTGCGGGCCACGCACCTCACCCGCCGCCTCGTCCTCGACGACGTGTCCCTGGTCGTGCGCCCGGGCGAGGTCGTCGGCCTGGCCGGGCTCCTCGGCTCGGGGCGCAGCGAGACCGCGAAGACGATCTTCGGCGCCCTGCCGCTCGACTCGGGCGACATCAGCATCGACGGGAAGCCGCTGCGCCGGCAGTCGCCGGCCTCGCGGATCCGCAGCAAGATCGCCTTCCTGCCCGAGGACCGCAAGGCCGAGGGGATCATCCCGGAGCTGTCGATCCGCGACAACATCGGCCTTGCCGCGCTGCCGCAGCTCACCCGGTTCGGCTT
>Ga0210040_10010845_pt1 | contig 10398 bp, 1 predicted proteins | sample CryGeyCG12114_NA_FD_185462 | JGI IMG/M metagenome (GOLD analysis project Ga0210040, IMG submission 185462) | Groundwater microbial communities from aquifer - Crystal Geyser CG19_WC_8/21/14_NA (SPAdes) (version 2) | ecosystem: Environmental > Aquatic > Deep subsurface > Groundwater | place: USA...
ATATACTATTTTAAAGTTATACTTTATATAAGCGCGCTTAATATAGCTAGTAATTACTTCTATAATTAACTTTAGTAACTTATTTTATAAAATTACTATAGTAATTTTACTAGTAAACTCTTTCTTAGTTATTAGTACCTATTATTCTCTTAATTATTTATATAGTATATTAAAAAGATCTTATAAAATATAAAAGTATAGTTATAGTAATTATTCTTTAAGCTTATATAAGATTACTTAAGTAGTATAAGTAACTAAGTAGTTAGTATATTTAGCTCTTTATATACTTATAATTTTAATATTTTATATAGTATAAGTAAGCGCTTAGAGTACTTATTAACTTAGATATCTAAATTAATTATACTATAAAGCTTTATCTCTTTTTTTAATTTTAAACTTCTATAATCTTCTTATTATATTTATAATTATTAAAAATAATAAATAATAGTAAATTAGCTTATATTTAAAGAATATAAAGTTATACTAATAGTAAAGCTTTACTATTACTATATTATTAATAATTATTTTATACTTTAGTATACTATCTAGGCTTAAGTACTATATATTTACCTTCTTAAGTAAATACTTAGAGATAATATTTATATAGAAACTTTTAATAATTTTAATATTTTTTAGTAATAGATCTTCTATCTTCTTTTTATAAATACTATTAATTACTTTTTTAACTACTTAATCTCTATAACTTAATACTAAAAGTAACTAAGTACTAGTATTAATACTATTCTCTAGTTCTACCTTCTTAAAAGTACTTTCTTTAATTAAACTTTAATTATTAACTAAGTATACTACTTCTCTACTATTAAGAATAGTACTTATTAATAATAAATAAGTAGTATATAATATACTATATATACTTAGTATTAGATTATCTTTAAAGTTTATAAAGTTAATTAATATAGCGTATAAAGAACTTAAATAATTAGTAGAAGATTTACCTTTACTTAATTTACTTAAGTTTATAAGTACTATATTTAACTAGAGCTTCTAATTTAAGCTAGTAATTTCTATATAAAAATTAAAGTTTTTAAGCTTAGCTAGCTGTTTAATAATTTTAGTATAGTTTAGATTTATTAGTATAATAAGCGCTCTATTACTTAAGTATAATTTAGTATATACTATTTCTAATTACTTATACTTAATTAGCTTTTAGTTATATATTCTACTTTTACTTAGCTTATATAGATACTTAATTGTTGCAGTATAGAGGTTTAAGCCAAGGTAGATTACGAGATTAGGCCTAGAGGTTTAGTAATTAAGCCCTCTAAGGGAGAGGTATATATACTAGATTTTTATCTAATCTTTTCTTAAGTAGTTATCTAATTAATATACTTATTTTAATCTAAGTTCTAAGCTCGCTTAGCTCTAATAGTTATAAGCCTAGCGTTATAAGGTTATAGTAACGATTCTCCTTGCGCACTTTATATTACTAAAGGTTTAGAATAATTAAACTACTCTATTATCTCTTAATCTACATATATATACGCTTATAATAAGTAATAACTAAGTTAACGCACTTAACGTGCTACTTAAAGGCTAATTAGACTAGCTATACTAGTACGTATAGCTTAAGTTCTACTATAGAAGTAAAAGTATCTAGAAGTCTATTAATCTAAAAAGAGAGACATAGGACCTAATTAATAATTAAGAACTAGATTACTTTAAGCTTAATAATCTACTAGAAGTAAGTACTAATAGCTACTAGAAAGCAAAAGACGATTAGATAGAAGTAATAATTATATACCTAAAAGAAGTAGCTATCTAAAAGATTAAGCTTAATTAATAGAAAAGGACCGCTATAAAGCTTAATAATATACTTAACTAGATTAATAAGACTGTCGTATATAAGCTACTTATACCTATTTAGATTATACTCCTATTAGAGAACTTATCTACTCCTTAGGCCCTAATTAGAAAGCTATATAATAAACTAGCCTTAATTAACTCTACTAACGTAATATTAGTACGCTAAAGGTACTATAAGTATCTAGCTAAAGTACGTAATAGATAGATTAAGCCTACTACGTAGTTTATATAATAGTAAATACTATATATATAAGCCTAAGCCTTTAAGATTACTAATATTAAAAGTAACCTTATAATACAGAATTTCCTTAACGCAATTAGAGTAAAGTTTATACTAAAATAGGCTAGGAACCTTTACTAGGCAATTATAATATAAGTAGCTATTAGTAGTAAAGCTATAACTATAGATTAAGTATTACGTATATTTTTACTTATGCTATAAGAAGCTAAGATTAGTCTAAGCTTAAGTAAAAGCGTATTTATAATATTTATAAGTAAAGAATTACTACTTAAGAGGAGGCGCTTTACTAATCTAAACGCTAATAAGATTAAGTGTCTATATAAGCTAAGTAGAGGTAGAGGTAGAATATATAGCTAGAAGCTAATTAAGTATAGGTAATTAGAGATAGTATATACTAAATTATACTTAAGTAATAGAGTACCTATTACGCTAATAGATCTAGACTATACTAAGATTATTAAATAGCTAGCTAAGCCTAAAAACTCTAATCTTTGCGTAGAAATTACTAGCTTAAATTAGAAGCTCTAGTTAGATATAGCACTTACTAACTTAAGTAGATTAAGTAAAGGTAAATCTTCTACTAATTATCTAAGTTCTCTATAAGCTGTATTAATTAACCCTATAGACTTTAAGGATAATCTAACACTAGGTATATATAGTATACTATATACTACTTATCTATTATTAATAAGTACTATCCTTAATAGTAGAAAGGTAGTACACCTAGTTAATAATTAAAGTCTAATTAAGGAAGGTACTTTTAGGAAAGTAAGACTAGAAGATAGTATTAATACTAGTACTTAGTTACTTTTAGTATTAGGTTATAAAGATTAAGTAATTAAGAGAGTAATTAATAGTATCTATAGAGAGAAGATAGAAGATCTATTACTAAAGAATATTAGGATTATTAAAAGGTTCTATATAAATATTATCTCTAAGTATTTACTTAGGAAGGTAAATATATAGTACTTAGGATTAGATAGTATACTAAGGCATAGGATAATTAGTAATAATATAGTAATAGTAAAACTTTACTACTAGTATAACCTTACGTTCTTTAAATATAAGCTAATTTACTATTATTTATCGTCCTTAGTAATTATAAACGTAATAAGAAGATTATAGAAGCCTTAAATTAAGAAGGGAGATAAAGCTTTATAGTATTAATAATCTAGATATCTAAGCTAATAAGCGCTATAAGTGCTTACTTATACTACGTAGAATATTAAGATTATAAGTATATAAAGAGCTAAATATACTAACTACTTAGTTATTTATACTACTTAGGTTATCTTACGTAGGCTTAAGGAATAATTACTACAGCTATACTTCTATATTTTATAGGATTTCTTTAATATACTACGTAGATAATTAAGAGAACAATAGGTATTAATAATTAAAGAAGAGTTTACTAGTAAGATTACTATAGTAATCCTATAAGATAAGTTACTAAAGTTAATTATAGAAGTAATTACTAGTTATATTAAGCGCGCTTATATAAAGTATAACCTTAAAGTAGTATATATTAATTAAGATAATAATACTATAACTTACCTATAGTAGAGGAGATTAAGGTATAAAGATTAAGTAAATAAAATAAGTATTAAGATTATTACTCTACTATCTTATACTTATAAGCTAAGTAGCTTAGCTAAAAGAGTAGAAAGAAAGATTATTAAGAAAAGTATAGTTATACGTATAAGCGTAAATCTTCTTTAAGATCTATAACTAGAGATTATAAAAGTAGTAAGCTATCTTTATAATATAAGTCTAATTATACTTTATAACTACTAATTATTTAATAAAGTGCTTAAGAACTAGTTTTATTAGTACTTCTAGTACTATAAACTAGTAGTAGTATAGTAAAGAACTACTAATTTTTAACCTAACTAGAGTAGAATCTACGCTTATAGCTACTATATATACCCTTTAGATTAGGAGCGTATAGCTAAGTAAGATAAATAAAGTTTTAAAGTAAACCTAAAGGGCTATATTAGATACTTAGTTAGATACTAAGTATTAAATATCTATAAGATATAGGTTCTAACGCTTAATTAAGTAATTACTATATATAATATTACTTTTAATAAGTCCCTATACTATAAAGAGAAGAAGGAGGAGAGTATAATTAGAGAATAAGTAGTTAAGCTTATTAATATACTCTATAATAATAAAGTAATTAAAGAGCTAAATATTAATATCTTACTACTTAATAAGTAAGTAACTAGGCTTAAATAACTAGCTAATAAGTAAATACTTAGAAGTAAGTAAACTTAGGATCTTAAGAATAAGCTAGGCCTAGTAAATAATTAAGATACTAAGTAAGTAGATACTACGCAGAATAGGAATATAGCTAGTAACTATTTAAGAATTTATATAAGCTAAGTTAATTATACTAGGATTACTACTTTAGATATAACTCTAGAACTAGAGATTATAAGGAGTAATTACGTAAGATATAATTATAGAGGTATAGGTAGCTAGTAGGAGGTATATACTTCTATAGTAAGAGCTAGTCTACTATGCACTAGAGGTTTAGAACCTCTAAGAGCTACGCTACTATATATACTTACTCTTACTACTTAATCTACTTACTCTACCTCTACTATAGTAGGTAAAGTAAGACTATCTTAACTACTAACTACTAGATTAAGTAAAAGACTATATAGAGCTACTACTAATATATTAGTTTACTAGTACTTACTATAGAGAATAAGGAGACCCTAAGATTAAAATTAGGATAATTAACTAGGGGGTAGAAGAGGTACTAGAAGTACTTATATATTAATTATAGAACTTAATAAGCTAGATAAGCTATTAGATCTATAGAGTAATTTTTAGAATACTTACTTATTAGGCGTAGATAAAGCCTAAGATAAGTAGTTAAGCTATAAGATACTAAACTTAGTAATTATAGTAGCTACGCTTACTAAGTAGATACTAAAAGTACTACTCTTAAAGAATACTTATCTCTATTAAGATAAGCTTTTACTACTACTAATAACTTAAAAGTAATTACTATAGTATAGATATAAAGAGCTATTTAAAGAAGCTTCTTAGAGAGAGGTTAATTAACTAAGTAAATAAGAAACCTAGTTAGAGATATAGAGATTAGATACTATAAGCTAGCTACTCCTACTAAAGTAGGTATAGACCTATAAGTTTAATTAAGATAGTTTCTTACTTAGATATAAGGTAAGAATTATTATAAAAGGTAATCTCTAAGAGAAGAATTTATTAAGCTTAATATACGCAGCTATACTAGCTGCGAAGTTATTCTATATAGTAATAGTAATTACTACGTACTTTAATATAGAGATTATACAATATAATATTATAAGAGTATTTCTTAATACTATAATTATAGTAGAGAACTTAGTAATCTATAAAATACTAAATAGATTTAAGAAAGATAGTATATATATAAGACTTAACTAAGTGCTCTATAGCTTAAGGGATTTGCTGCTACTTTAGTATAAAGAGTTCTTAGGTATACTCTAATTACTAGGCCTTATAGCTATAAAGGAAGAGCTATACCTATTCTTTAATTAAGATTAAAAGATCTTAATACTATTTTATATTAATAATATTTTACTACTATATTATAAAAGTTATAAAAGTTAAGTATATAAGCTATAAGATAAGATTAAGGCGAAGTATAAGATCTAGGATTAAGAGCTAGTAGAGTAGTTCCTAAGTATATAGGTTATTAAGAATTACTAGGACTAAATAATTACGCTAGTATATAATACGTATATTAATAAGATTACTAAGAGATTTAGTTTTAAAGATAGAAGCTTCCTAGTAACTCTGCTACTATTAGAAAAACTAATTAAGAATACTAAGAAAGCTACTAAGTAGTAGATTAAGGCCTACTAAGAGAAAGTAGGCTTAGTATTATATATAGTAATTATACTACGCCTAGATATTATATTCTTAGTATCTAAGCTATCGTATTTCCTTATAAATCCTAGTAATTAGTATTAGAAAGCTATAGACTAAGTAATTATATACCTATACTAAATGCGTTAGAAAGTAATCTAGTATAAGAATAATAATAGACTAGATCTTATAATATATAGAGACGCATTATTTACTAATAATCTAGAGATACGCTAATCTTCTTATAGATATATAGTAATAATATTTAGTAGACTAGTAATCTAGAAGACTACTAAGTAGATAACTATTACTACCTCTACTACTAAAGCTAAGCTGTTTATACTAGAATATACTACTAAAGAAGTAATAGCGCTTAAGTATTTCTTTAGGAAACTAATACTTAATCTAGGTAAGCTTTAGAACGTTTAGTATAATAATTAGTAGATAATTAGACTTATAGTAGAGAAGAATAAATAGATTATAATACGCCTATACTATATTAATATCTAGAATATATAGCTATAATAGGAGTACGCGTAAAGATTATTCTTAGTAGAGTACTTAGAAATAAACTCTATACTTACTAATAAGCTTACTAAGTTACTTATATATTAGTAATTTAATCACTTTAAGAAGCAGCTAAACCTTAAGAATATAAGTAAGATAGTTATAAATATAGATAAAGAGTAATAGTAGAAAAGAGATTATTTATAATTATAAGAAATTACTTTTAGTACTACTAATTAAAGAAGATTAAGTAAGCTTAACTTCTTAGGAGAAGAGTAGCTAAGTATAAGGCTTATAGCTTAACCTTCTTAAAAAAGAGTATAAGAATAAAAGAAAGAGATAAAAGAAACTCTAATTAAGAATATAAACTTAATATCTATAACTACCTCTACTACTATTATGCTTCTTTAAGAACTTCTAAAGCGTCTAATTAATATTATTATAAAACTAAGTAGTCTTAGGTAAATAAGTATAAGTCTAATTATTATTATACGTAGGTATCTCCTTATAAGTAAGGTAAGCATAGTGCGCTAGAGAAACTACTAGATTATTATTAAGACTCTTAGTAATATACTTATTATAAAGATTACTATAGCTAATATAGTAGGTAGGCAGCGCCTTAACTAACTAACGCGTATAGCTAAATAACTACTTAAGGTATAGCTATAAAGGCTAAGCGCGCTAATTACTAGAGTTATAGTTAATAAGCTAGAAGCGTAGATAATTAGGAGGTAGGCCTATAGAGTTTATAGCTTAAGTAAAATTAGTAAATAACTTATACTTAGGCGAAGGGCTTATATTTAGAAACTATAAAAGCTATTAATGTTAAGGCTACTTATACTTAAGCACTTACTTCTAAAGATACTTATATAGATAATATTAAGTAGACTTAAGCTACTAATAGCTAAGCTACTATTACTAAGGCTAACTAAAGGCTTACTAGGCGCTATTTAGTAAGAGAAGTAAAGAAGCTATTATAGGCGTAGTAGATAATTAAGGCGTCTAGGCTACTTACTACTAATTAGCTTTATAAAGTATCTTAGCTACTTATATAGCCTTAAAGTTAGTTTTAGCGTTATTAAGTGTAGTTAAGATATACTAGTAGCCTTCTAAGAAGGCCTTAGCCTAGAAAAAGTTAAAAAAGATTAAGTAAATTAAAGCTTATTATATATATTAGTCTACTTAAGGCCTTTAAAGTTACTAGTAATAAAAGAGTAGATAGCGCTAAGATTAGTAGAATACCTAAATAGTATAAGTAAAGAAGAAGAAAGTAAAGGATTAGCCTTATATAAGGAAGTATAAGTATAAGATATACTTAGTGTAATACTTACTATTTAAGCTAACGCAGTTATAGCACTTAACGCTAGTCTAACTATTCTAGATCTTCTTAATATAAGGCTAGTAGTAGTTACTATATAGCTTACTAATATTAGGAAGCTAAGTAATAGTAGCCTTACCTTTACTCTTAGATAGAGTTAAGGTTAGAAGAGCGCTAAATATCTAATTATTAGGCACTTAGCTATAGTAAGCTAAGTAGTAAAGCGTCTTTAATAGTAACTCTAGAGGCTGTAAAGGAGGGGCTACGTAAGCGCAGCCTTATTAGTAAAGGCGCTTATTATTAGTAAGCTAAGCGTTAGATTATTATCTAGGAGCCTATATATAATTAGTAAAAGGATTAAGAAGTACTTAAGTGTACTTACTATATTAGAAGATAATATTAGAAGTAGTAAGTAAAAGTTAAGAGGTTAAGAGCTCTAATATATCCCTCTTAGAGGTTAGATTAGAGCGCTAGCTTAGTAAGCTATTATTATAATCTTACTATAAATAGAATATATAATTATGCTGCTCTTACTATTAGGCCTCTTAGTAATTATAGATATCGTCTAAATAACTAATTAGCTACTTACTTTAAGGCGCTTAGCACGAAGAGCTAGCTGTATAATAGTAGCTAAAAGATATATTTAATCTTATATTATAGTATAGGAGATTATAAGCTAAGTAAGCTTAACTACTTTTACCTTTATAGTCTACTTATCTCTAAGTAAGTAGACTAGGGGGTGTATTACAGTATAGAGGTTTAAGCTAAGGTAGATTACAAGATTAGGCCTAGAGGTTTAGTAATTAAGCCCTCTAAAGGAGGGGTATATATACTAGATTTTTATCTAATCTTTTCTTAAGTAGTTATCTAATCAATACACTTATTTTAATCCAAGTTCTAAGCTCGCTCAGCTCTAATATTAATCTTATTAGTATTTAGATTAGTAAAGCGCTTCTTCTTAAGTAGTAATTCTTTACTAGTAAATATTATAAATATGCCTTTACTTAAGCTTAAGCTAATCTTAGCTTCTTATAGTATAAGTAAAAATATATATAATACTTATTTTATAGTTATAGCTTTAGTACTAATAGCTACTTATATTAGAATTACTTAGTAAAAGTTCTTAGCTTATTCTAGTATAAACTTTACTCTAATTATATTAAAGAAATCTTATATTATAAGTTTACCTTTAATATTAATAATCTTAAAGGCTTAAGCTTAAGTATATAATATCTACTATTATATAAACTATATAGTAGGCTTAATCTATCTATTATATACTTTAGCTAGATACTTATAATATTTTTAGTGTACTAATATTAAGTTAGTAAAGTTAATTACAGCTAGTTTATTACGTAGCTTTTTAATTAAAGCCTAAGAAGTAGACTAGTTCTCTAATAAAAGTATAATTTATATAAGTATAAGAAGCTTATATATAATAGTCTTATTTATCTAGTTAAGTATATTAGTAAGCTTTATAGTAGACCTTTTCTATTAATTAAGCTTAATCTTTTAAATAGCTACCTTCTTTAGGTATATAATTATTACTTCTATCTAATTATCTTTCGCCTTCTAGTAGCTATTATTACTTAAGTTTAGTAAATTATTAAGCTTAAAGTAGTCTAGTTCTTTATTATTAATTAGCTTTTATATCTCTCTTTTTAGATTAATAGACTTCTAGATACTTTTACTTTTATAGTAGAACTTAAGCTAAGTATACTAGTATAGCTAGTCTAATTAGCTTTTAAGTAGTATATTAGATATATTAACTTAGTTATTACTTACTATAAGTATATATATATATATATAGATTAAGAGATAATAGAGTAGTTTAATTATTTTAAACCTTTAGTAGTATAAAGTACGTAGAGAGAATTATTACTATAACTTTATAATACTAGGCTTATAACTATTAGAGCTAAGTAAGCTTAGAATTTAGATTAAAATAAGTATATTAATTAGATAACTCCTTAAGAAAAGATTAAATAAAAATCTAGTATATATACCTCTCCTTTAGAGGGCCTTAATTACTAAACCTCTAGGCCTAATCTTATAATCTACCTTAGCTTAAACTCTATACTATAATAATCTACTATTACATAAACTATATAGTAGGCTTAACCTATTTATTATATACTTTAGTTAAATACTTATAGTACTTTTAGCGCACTAATATTATATTAGTAGAGTTAATTAGTACTAGTTTATTATATAGCTTTCTAATTAGGACCTAAAGAGTAGACTAGTTCTCTAATAAGAGTATAATCTATATAAGTATAAGTAGCTTATATATTATAGTCTTATTAATCTAGTTAAGTATATTATTAAGCTTAATTTTTTAGATAGCTACCTTTTCTAGGTATATAATTATTACCTCTATCTAATTATCTTTTACTTTCTAGTAGCTATTATTACTTAAGTTTAGTAAATTATTAAGTTTAAAATAGTCTAGTTTTTAATTATTAATTAGTTTCTATATTTCTTTTTTTAGATTAATAGACTTCTAGATACTCTTACTTCTATAGTAGAACTTAAGCTAAGTATACTAGTATAGCTAGTCTAATTAGCTCTTAAGTAGTATATTAAGTATATTAACTTAGTTATTACTTATTATAAGCGTATATAT
>Ga0210040_10010846_pt1 | contig 10397 bp, 10 predicted proteins | sample CryGeyCG12114_NA_FD_185462 | JGI IMG/M metagenome (GOLD analysis project Ga0210040, IMG submission 185462) | Groundwater microbial communities from aquifer - Crystal Geyser CG19_WC_8/21/14_NA (SPAdes) (version 2) | ecosystem: Environmental > Aquatic > Deep subsurface > Groundwater | place: USA...
GGGGTCCTCTACCGCGCGCGCATCTTCATCCCTAGCCAGGTGCCGGTCGGCACCTACACCGCCGAGACCTTCCTGATTGACCGCGGCAAGGTCATTGCCGCCGCGACCAAGGACATCCAGGTTGGCAAATCCGGGTTCGAGCGCTTCATCGCACAGACGGCCCAGCGCCAGTCCTTCTTCTACGGCCTGGCCGCGATCGTCGTGCCCCTGCTGCTCGGCTGGGCCGCCGCCGAGTTGTTCCGCCGCCGTGGCGCGTGACGGAATCTTAACTGCCGCTCCGTTAACCGCGTCGTCGTAAGAAGTGCATCTGGAGCCCGCCTTGCCATGACCGACGAAGTGAGCCTGAAGAGTTTCCTCGCCGAGCTGAACAGCTACAACGACGAGGACTCGACCGGTGGCCACGTGCCCGCACCGGCGCAGAAGGTCGAGCCGATCGGTCAGGTGGTGGAGATCGCCGGTTCAGGCTCATGCATCCGCATGGATACCGAGCGCCTGGTCGGCCTTCAGGACCATGCCGACCCGTCGGTCGCCATGTCGGGCCAGGTCGGCAGCCAGGTCAAGATGGCGCTGCCGGGTGCCTGGCTGATCGCCAACGTACGCACCATGAAGCGCGACGAGGACGGTTCCATCACCGCGCTGATCGACTTTCTGGGCGAAGGCACCCGCGACAGCGCTGGCCGAATGAGCAACTTCCGCCGCGGCGTCACGCGTTATCCCATCCCCGGCTGCCAAGTAATGCCGGTCACCACGGACGACCTGCGCACCATCTTCGCCGCGAGCGGCAGCGCCAACGTCGAGATCGGCACCGTCTATCCGACCGACGACATCCGCGGCGCGCTGTACATCGACCCGATGCTGTCCAAGCACTTCGCCGTGCTCGGCTCGACCGGCACCGGCAAGTCGACCTCCGTCGCCCTGATCCTCCACCGCATCTCCAGCTACTCGCCGGAGGGGCATATCGTGATGATCGATCCGCACGGCGAATATAGCGCCGCGTTCAAGGGCTGCGGCGAGCTGTTCAACGTCGACAACCTGCAGTTGCCCTACTGGCTGATGAATTTCGAGGAACATTGCGAGGTTTTCCTCACGACGGACGGTGCCGAGCGGCAGCGCGATGCCGACATCCTCGCCAAGTGTCTGCTCGCCGCCCGGATGAAGACCAAGGCCGCGGAAGGAGCGGGCAAGGTCACGGTCGACTCCCCGATCCCCTACCTGCTGACCGACTTCAACCAAATCCTTGTTGCCGAGATGGGCAAGCTCGATCGGGCTGGCGACACCACCCCCTATCAGCGGCTCAAGAACAAGTTGGACGAACTGCGCGCCGACCCGCGCTACACCTTTATGTTCTCCGGCATGCTGGTCAGCGACACGATGGGCAGCTTTCTGGCCAAGCTGTTCCGCCTGCCCGCCAAGGGCCGGCCGATCTCGATCGTCGACGTCTCCGGCGTGCCGTCGGACATCACCAGCGTGGTGGTCTCCGTACTCGCCCGCATGGTGTTCGATTATGCAATCTGGTCGCGGACCGAGGCACAGCGTCCGATCCTCCTCGTCTGCGAGGAAGCGCACCGCTACGTTCCAAAGGACGAGAACGCCAAGGGCCAGGCGGTTCGCAAGATCCTTGAGCGGATCGCCAAGGAAGGCCGCAAATATGGCGTGTCGCTGGGCCTGATCACGCAGCGCCCGTCCGATCTGGCGGAAGGCGTGCTGTCGCAGTGCGGCACGATCATCTCCATGCGGCTCAACAACGACCGCGACCAGGCGTGCGTCCGGGCAGCCATGCCCGAAGGCGCACGCGGCTTCCTCGACTCAATTCCTGCGCTCCGCAACCGCGAGTGCATCGTGTGCGGCGAAGGCGTCGCCATTCCGATCCGCGTGCGCTTCGACGACCTCGAGCCCGAGAAGCGCCCTGCCTCCGCGGACCCGAGCTTCGCCGCCTTGTGGCGCGAGACCGGCGGCGAGGAAGAGATCATCGGCCGGACGATCAAACGGTGGCGTGGGCACGGCCGCTGAAGCGGGGCTAAGCTGCCGCGCGCGTAGCGCCGCGACGGCTTAGCCGAGAGACGCGGAAGCGCGGCCAGCCTGCGCGCCTTGGCGCCACGGGACCAAGGTCACGCCGACTTACTCCGCGCGACCCTGCCCGCACTCAAGTTTTATGATTTGGACTCCGCGGGAATTCGCGCGCGACATATAGCTCCGCCGCTAAAAGCCGACGACCGCTAGCGCCTCAGACCACTCCAACGGCCCACAGCACCGCACCCCAAATTCCAGCCGAAGCCAGGCCCAATGCAACAAAGATCCGGCCACGCACGTGAAGCGGCAGCCGATCGTCGTTCGCCGCTGCTTCGGTATGCCCGTTGACAATCAAGGCAGCGTCCGTGTCACCACCTTCGACCAGCCGCTGAACGCGCGCTTGCAGCTCCTGCACGGCGCTGAGGCGGCCGGCCGCATCCTTGCGCTCCGGAGCCGTAACGCCCTTCAGCAGGGCCGCGCTGATCGCCGCCTGCGGCAGTGGTTGGTCGAACTTGCAACCAACGAAGCGCCCGCTGCTCCACATCACCTTGGCGGGGAAACTGCCCGCGCCGGGCAGCTCGATCTGCAGCTTCTCGCCAATCGGCGGACCGTCCTCGGCTTCGACCAGCAGGCCGGTCGGGGACAGGTCGTGAATGACCATCCGGGCCGCCCCCGCGGCATCGGCGACGACTCCGACCTCCAGCCGCAACGTGCGCCGCGCCGTCCGCCGCTTCTCGGAAGCGAGGCTCCCGTCGATATATGCAACCAGGCCCACGCGCGTCTCCTCTTTGGGATCACGGTGCCGCCAAGTCGTTAACGATCGGTTACGATCGGCAGGACATTGCTCCGCAGCGGAGCAATCTCACGCTGCCGCCAGCTCCCATCCCCGCCAACGGTCCACCATCTGCAATGAATCATGTCGGACGTGGTTGGCCGCCATCTCGGCCTCCAGCTCGGCGCGACTCAGTTCGCCCCCCTCGACCATCTCGGCCAGCAGCGAATAGACCAGCGCCTCCTGCCGGCTGTCCGGATGTTGCTGGTAGTGCCGCGCGCGGAACGGCCGCAGCAGTTCCAACAGCCCGCCTTTCTCCCGCAGTGTGTAATCGACCGGCAGCCCGGTCTTCCACGGCTGGGTCCGCCGCTTGGTGGTGTGCAACAGCTTGGTCGAAGGAGTCAGCTTGTCGAAGCTGTTCCATTCCGGCTCGAGGTGCCCGATGTTCGCCGGGTTCTCGCGCCGCAGCTCGATCCATTCGACATAGTCGCTTCGGTGCGAGAACAGGTGGTCGAGGTCGCGGTCGAACTGCCAATCGGGCAGCCGCGCGCAGTCGAGCAGCATCACCGACGTTGCGACATAGTCCGCCCGGCCATTGTGCCCTAGTCGCGGGACGGCCCAAACCGGCTTGCCGCCCAGCTCCCGCGCGAACAGCTCGGCCACGTCACCGACCGCGAACACATCGGGGTCGGTGACCACCGCCCGCCCGTCGAATCCTAACGCCTGCGGGGGCAAGAAGCGCAGCGGCGTGAAGCTCTGCAGGTCATCAGGGTCCCACTCCCGCACATGCCCTGCGCGCAGGATGGTCTGCCCCGCCTCCATCAGCCGGGGATGATCGCGCACATCCATGATGTGCACCGCGAAGCTGTCCGGCGCTGCCGAATTGCGGCGGAAGCTATAAGCGGAGATCCGAGCGCCCAGCATCTGGCGCGGGTTGGCCTGGATGAACACTGCGTTTGCCATGTCCGCAGCCTACCAAGGCGGCGCGGAAACCGCAAAGTTCGGCTACTTCCCAGCACCCGCCTTCGGCTGGCTGGCGGCGGCCACCGCTGCCTGATCGGCGGCCGCCTCTTCGGCTTCCTCGCGCTGCTGCTTGGCCGCCTGATAATAGTCGTACTCGGTCATCTGCGGGTCGGTGACGAACATCTTGCCAACGTTGCCGCCTGCCATGGCGGTACGCACCATCGCCACTGCGGTGCCCGCTGCACCGATCACGTTGATCGCTGGCTTGTTGATGCACCCGGCGGGTCCAACGCTCGCGCAGGCCGTGTCGCGCAGCAGCTCGCGGCCCTTCGGCAGCGTGTGGTTGTGCGCTTCCTTCCTGGCCATGATGACGTCCGGGTCGAGCCGGTAACCCTGCGGCCGCTCGGCGCAGACGACGATCACACCTGGCTCGGTCAGCGCGGCCGTCTTGCACGTCTGCGGGACAGCGGCTGTGACCTTGGGCTTGGGCGGGGCGGGCGGCCCCGCGACCACCGCTTGAGCCGCAATCAGGATGAGCAGCAGCGCCATCTTCGTTCTCCCGGGGCGACCGGTGCAACGCGCCACCTGAACGGAAGTTGACGAGGCGGCTCCGATCAACCGCCCAGCAGCGCTCGCACGCGCCCCCGGATGGCCGCGGCCTGCCCCGGATCAACTGTCGCCACGTGCACGAAGCGGACGCCCATCGGGTTCACCGCCACCCCATTCCGCAACGTCTCGAAGTGGAGGTGCGGCCCGGTCGACAAGCCCGTGGTGCCGACATAGCCGATCAGCTGGCCCTGCCGCACCGCGCTGCCCGGCGCGACCACCATCCGGCTCATGTGGCTATAGCTGGTCTCCAGCCCGCCGCCGTGGGCAATCCGCACCTGCTGGCCATAGCCGCCGGCCCAACCCGCACGCTCGACCTGCCCGTCGGCGGCGGCGACGATCGGCTGGCCCCAGTGCGCCCCGAAATCGATTCCCTTGTGCGGCCGCAGGAAGCGCAGGATCGGATGCCATCGCATCCCGAACGTCGAGGTGATCGGCGCCTGCACCGGCCAGGTGATCCCACTCGACACCCGCGGCCGCGGATCGCTGGCGCTGCCCGCATCCAGCCACTGCTCCTGCCTACCGGTGCGCCAGCGCAGCAACTGCAGCGGCGAGCCCATCGCCCGGTCCAGCCCGGCGTAGAGCAACTGCCCCGTGACCTGCTCGCCAGTCGCTGCCCGCGCGCTTTCCAGCACCAGGGTGAAACGGTCCTCGCTTCCGACCTCGCTGCCGACCTCGATCTGGGTCGCCAGCGCCTGTAGATACTGCGCCGCCGCGGCGGGACTCGCCCCCGCCGCCCTTAGTGACCAGTAGAGGCCCGACCCGACCCGCCCGCGGATCCGCAGCGGCCGGCGATCGACGGAAATCGCTACCCGGCTCATCGCCAGTCCGTCCGCCCCTGGCGCCAGCTCCAGCCTGAGGTCCAGCCCAGCTCGCAGACTCAACCGCTCCACGGGCCGCGCTCCACCCGCCAGCGGGGCTCCTAGCGTAAAGCTCACCGCCGTGCCCGGCGCCAGCGTTCGCCCGGCTGAGCCAACCAGCGCCTCAGCCCGGGCAGCATCTACCACACTGGCCCCGCTGCGTTGCAGCAGCCGTCCAATCGTGTCCCCCGACCCAAGCGTCGCATACAGCGCCACCGCCGTCCGTACCGGCGCTTCGGCCAGCGGCTCGACGGCGCTCGTTTCGGCCATTGGCAGGCCCGTCTGGGAGCCGCCATCAAGCGAACCCACGCCCGCCGCAGCCCATTGCTCGGCCGCCAGCCCGTCAAACTCGCCGGTGCGCCCGCCTGCCACTGGCTCCAGCCCAGGCGCCAGCCATGCCACCATCGCAGTCAGGGTCAGCAAAGTCCCCAGGCCGCGCCACCAGCGGCGGCTGAACAGGTCGGCGCCCAGATCCACCACGAGGCTGAATGGCGCGGCCGGCGGAGCCCGCAGGCCGAAGACCGGCGCCACATCGGCAGCAAGGAAGCGCGAATGAAACATCGCTGGCCTTGTCGCCCAGCAGGGTTAACGTGCCGCTAAGAGACGAAACGGGTGCGTCACAACCGCTTGCGCTTTTCCCTCGCATGGCCCCACATTCGCGTATGGCCACTCACGGCGACGGTTCGGTTCGGGCGATCCTGGGTCCGACGAACACCGGCAAAACCCACCTCGCGATCGAGCGCATGTGCGCCCATTCCTCCGGCGTGATGGGCTTCCCGCTGCGCCTGCTCGCCCGCGAAGTCTACGACCGGGTGGTCAAGCTCATGGGGGAGGCCAGCGTCGCCCTGCTGACCGGCGAGGAACGGATCGTCCCGCCGACCGCCCGCTACTGGCTCAGCACCGTTGAATCGATGCCGGTCGACCAGGACTTCGCTTTCTGCGCGATCGACGAAGCGCAGCTCGGCACCGATCCGGAGCGCGGCCATGTGTTCACCGACCGCATGCTCCGCGCGCGGGGCCGCGAAGAAACGCTGATCCTCGGCTCCGACACGCTCCGCCCACTGGTCCGCAAGCTGATCCCCCAGGCCGAAGTCATCAGCCGGCCGCGCTTCTCCACCCTTCGCTATGCCGGCTCCGTCAAGCTCTCCCGCCTGCCGCCGCGCTCGGCCGTGGTCGCCTTCTCCGCCGAGCAGGTCTACGCGCTCGCCGAGATGCTGCGCCGGTTCAAGGGCGGTGCGGCCGTCGTGATGGGCGCCCTGTCCCCCGCCACCCGCAACGCCCAGGTGGCCATGTTCCAGCGGGGCGAGGTCGACTATCTGGTCGCCACCGACGCCATCGGCATGGGCCTCAACATGGACGTCACCCATGTCGCCTTCGCCGGGCTCGACAAGTTCGACGGCCGTCGCCAGCGCCGCCTGACCATTTCCGAAATGGCGCAGATCGCCGGGCGCGCCGGGCGCCACCAGCGCGACGGCAGCTTCGGTACCCTGGGCCTCAGCGGCGACGACGCCGCGGCGTTCGGCGACGAAGAGATTGGCGCGATCGAGGAGCATCGCTTCCGCCCGCTCGACACTCTGTACTGGCGCAACCCCGACCTCGACTTCACCGATGTCCGTGCGCTGATCGCCAGCCTGGAGGCAAAGAGCGACGACCCGCTGCTTCGCTCCGCCCCGCTCAGCATCGACCTGGCCGTCCTCAAGCTCATCGCCGAGGACCCGGCCGTCGCCGTCCGCCGTGGCCGCCAGGCCCGGCAGCTGTGGGCCGCCTGCGGCCTGCCCGATTTCCGCAAGGTCGGGCCGATGCATCATGCCCGCATGGTCCGCCGGGTGTTCAGCTACATCGGCGAGGGCGGCCACATTTCGCACGACTGGTTCGCGGCCGAGGTCGCCCGGCTCGATAACGTCCAGGGCGATATCGAGGCGCTGGCGGACCGCTTGGCCGGGGTGCGCAGCTGGGCCTACATCGCCCATCGCGCCGACTGGCTGGCCGATCCCGCCAAGTGGGCAGAGCGCACCCGCGCGGTCGAGGCTCGCCTGTCCGACGCCCTCCACTCGGCCCTGACCCAGCGCTTTGTCGACCGCCGAACGGCCGTGCTGGTCCGCGACATCGGCGCCCGCGGAGCCGACGCTCTCCCCGTCACCGTCGCCGCCGACGGCGAGGTCAGCGTTGGGCCCGAGCCGATCGGCCATCTCGCCGGCTTCGACTTCACCGTCGATCCTACTGCCCGGCTGGCTGACAAGCGCCTGCTGCTCGCCGCCGCCGAGCGCCGGCTGGGCGAAGAGCTCGACCGCCGGGCGCGCGAGTTTAGCTCCGGGGACGACGCCAAATTCGCCCTGCTCGCCAGCAGCGGCAGTGATGTGGCGGTCACCGGCGATGGCCACCTGCTCGCCCGCTTGGCGCCGGGCCGCTCCTTGACCGAACCGGCGTTGCGCACCGCCCGCGCCCTCGACCGTCTGTCCGCCCCAGTTCGGGCCTCCTTGCGTGCCCGGCTCGAGCAATGGCTTGACGCGCAGGTCGGCCGCCACCTCGGCGACCTTCAGCGCCTCGCTCGAGTGGCCTCCGACCCGGATCATTCGCCGGCCGTCAGGGCGCTCACCGCCATGCTCGCGGATGCCGGCGGCGTGACACCGCGTAAGGCGCTTGCGGCTCCGATCGGCCAGCTCACCAAGGAGGACCGGGCGGCATTGTACAGGCTCCGCATCCGCCTGGGCGCGCTCGACGTCTTCCTGCCCTCGTTGCTAAAGCCCGAAGCCCAGCGCTGGCGCGCCGCCCTGATCGCGGTCCGCACCGGCCAGCCGATGCCCGCGCTGCCGCCGCCCGGCGCGGCCATCCTGCCGGCCGACGCCGACCACCGCGCCGCGGGTCTCGCCTATCGCCGGACCGGTAGCGGCTGGATTCGAATCGACCTTGCCGACCGGTTGGCCGCCCACGCCCACCGGGTTCGCGCGGCTGGAGGCGAGGACATCGTCGACCGCCAGCTGGTCACCTCGCTTGGCCTCGACGAAGCCGCGCTTGGCCGCCTGCTGGCCGAGGTCGGCTTCCACTCCAAAGGTGAAAGCTGGAGCTGGCGCGGCCAACGCCGCCGCCCGGATCACCCCACGCCGCTCAAACCCGGCAACGCCTTCGCCGCCGCCTTCGCGAGCCTCAAGCCCTAGTGCGGATCGACAAGTTCCTGTTCATGGTCCGTCTGATCAAGAGCCGTACGCAGGCGCAGGACGTGCTCGCGCAGGGGCGCACCCGCATCGACGGCCGCCGCGTGGAAAAGCCCAGCGACGAAGTCCGCGTCGGCAGCGTCGTCGCCCTGCCGCTCCGCGGGACAGTTCGCATCATCCGCGTTCTCGCGCTGCCTACCCGCCGCGGCCCCGCGCCTGAGGCCCAGGCCTGTTACGAGGAGATCGCCGAAGGCGCCCCCGTTGACGGAACAAGCCCCGCGTCATAGCGCTTCCCCCAACAAGGGAGCTTCGAAGACACATGACCTACGTCGTCACCGACGCCTGCATCCGCTGCAAGTACATGGACTGCGTCGAGGTCTGTCCGGTCGACTGCTTTTACGAGGGTGAGACCATGCTGGTCATCAACCCCAACGAATGCATCGACTGCGGCGTGTGCGAGCCGGAATGCCCGGCCGAAGCGATCCTGCCCGACACCGAGTCCGGCAATGAGCAATGGCTGGAACTCAATTCGACCTTCTCTTCCCAGTGGCCCAACATCACGCGCAAGAAGGACGCGCCGGGCGACGCCGACGAGCACAAGGGCGAGAAGGGCAAGTACGACAAGTACTTCACCCCCGAAGGCGGGTCGGGCGACTGACGCTGACTGGAAGAACCCGTATTTCGACTAAGTAGCGCCGCACAAAGGGGGAACTCTTCTCATGACCGCCATTCGCCTCGCCGCCGTTGCGGCCGCGCTGCTCGCCGCCGTGCCGGCCGCCGCTCAAACGACCGATGCGTCCCTGCCCGACCCGAACGACCGCAGCGATTATCTGCGGATCGGCGTCGGCGCGGCCTTCGTTCCCGACTACGAGGGCTCGGACGACCACCGCGTCATCCCCGGCGCCGTGCTCCAGGCCCGCACTGGCGGTGTCAGCATCTTCTCGCGGGGCACCTACCTCTACGCCGACCTGATCGACCGGCCGGGCAAGGTCGACCTCGACGTCGGCCCGATCGTCGGCGTGCGCCTGAACCGGACCGGCAAGGTCAAGGACAACCGCGTCGACGCCCTGCCCGAACTCAACACAGCGTTTGAAGTCGGCGGGTTCGGCGGCGTCACCTTCCACGGCCTCACCAATCCGTATGACGCGCTCAGCTTCCGTCTCGACGCGGTCAAGGACCTCGGCAACGCCCATGAAAGCTGGGTGCTGACCCCGACGGCCGAGTTCGGCACGCCCCTGTCGCGTACCGTCTACGTCGGCGTCTCCGCGTCCGCCGACTACGTCAGCGGCAAGTACAACGATTATTACTTCGGCATCTCGCCCGCGGGAGCGCTCGCCAGCGGCCTGCCTGCCTACAATCCCAGCGGCGGCGGCCTCAAAAGCTGGCAGGTCGGTGCCCTGACCGGCCTCTCGCTTAGCGGCGACCTGCGAAAGGGCTGGGGCCTGTTCGGCTCGGCCAACTACAAGCGCCTGACGGGCGACGTCGGCGACAGCCCGATCGTGCGGATCGCGGGCAGCCGCAGCCAGTGGCTGCTCGCCGCCGGCGTGGGCTACAGCTTCTAGCCACATAGAAAGAGCGCCCGCCGGTGGGGGCGGGCGCTCTGGGAGCCGGGCAGCTGCGTGACGGCTGCCCAGATTTTAGCTCCTCGTCTGTTACATGCCGTTGGCGATGTTGGTGTCCGGATCGTTGGTGTTCCGGTCCTGCGCCATCATGTTGTTCTCGGTCGTCGCATTGGTGGCCATGTTGGCGTCCATGCCGCCCGACATGTTCGAATCCATGCCCATGTTGGACATGTTGCTGTCCATCATCATGTTCTGGTCCGTCGACAAATTGCCGCTGTCCATCATCATGTTGTCGGTCGCCATCGTGTTGGCGTCGTTGGTGGACGAATTGCCGCCACAAGCGGAAAGCGAAAGGGCCGCACCGGCGACCAGGATCAAAGCGCGCATAAGGAAATCTCCCTGTTGGAACGGGTGTCATAACTCGGCCCGCGCCACTTGGGTCCGTCCAACCGTTGTGCGCCGTTCAGCTTGC
>Ga0210040_10010847_pt1 | contig 10397 bp, 8 predicted proteins | sample CryGeyCG12114_NA_FD_185462 | JGI IMG/M metagenome (GOLD analysis project Ga0210040, IMG submission 185462) | Groundwater microbial communities from aquifer - Crystal Geyser CG19_WC_8/21/14_NA (SPAdes) (version 2) | ecosystem: Environmental > Aquatic > Deep subsurface > Groundwater | place: USA...
CTGCCGATTGGTGTTACTACACCTACAGCACTGCTTCCGTCAGCACCAGCACCTCCTCCGCATCTTCTGCCATGAGCACCCCAGTCGTCGCCACTGGCTCAAGCTCCGCTGCCTGGGGCTCTAGCTCCGCTGCATGGGGCTCAAGCTCCGCTGTCGGAAGCTCCAGCTCCGCTGCCTGGGGCTCTGGTTCCGCCTCAGGGGCCTCTGCTCCTGCTACTACTCCAGCTGCTGCCGTCACCCCAACTGGCGCCGCCGGCACTGGCAGCAGCACTGGCGTCTGGGCATAGTAAGTATATCGATTCCTTCACCTGTGTATGTTTGCTAACATGTTTCATCAGCACCAGCACCAGCTCATCTGCTCCAATGAAGTACACCGGCGCTGCCAACGCCAATGCCGGATCCCTGGCTTTCGCGGGTCTTGCCGCTGCCGCTGCCTTGGTCATGGCATAAATGCTTCACCGTTGCGCTTCATTTCTTTGACAAGTGATGTGGGTGGCTACGTGAGCATAGGAGGAGGTTCTCAGGTCTCAGCTTGCGGAGATGCTCGAGAGACGATGGTATTTTGTGCTGGAGTTCATTGGACATTCTTGTACACAGCATTCAGACGGCTGTAGGATACGCTGCATCAGCATCGCGTAATATGATTGGTTCTGTTATCGTTTCATGAATTTGGTCATTGTACAAAAAAGACACTTAAAAAACAATCGATTGCATCCTGGTATGCGAGTCGTTCGAGTGGTGTGAAGGCCGGTGACATGCCAAACGTCTCACCGCGTAGATGAGGCCAGTCCTCTCCACCCTATGTTGCTGTATTGCTGTGTTGCTGTGTTGCTGTGTTGCTATGTTGCATAACTCGTAGTGCTTTGATATCATCATGGCTTGCCCTGTGTTCACCTTGCCTAAAAGTAAGCAGCAAATACGTATCCGAGGTCAAGGCCAAACACATAACCAAGGATTAAGTTGTATCGTCCAAGCGTGTACGATTAAAGCACAAGAAACCTTCCTTGATTGATTCATAAACTTGCAGCACTCCAGTGACTGCGAATAATACTCCGGTGGGTTTCGGGCTCGGCAGATTCGAGGATCCGGGCGGAGGCACGGGACTCGGGAGGCTTCAGATGCTGGGGGTTATGATAGTAAGTTCGCAAATCCCCGCCACGTGTCCGTACACAAAGACTCGTACGATAGGGTTGACCACTGCCAGTGGCATCTGCAGGGGCTGGGGTGCGCACTCATTAGGCCGCCAGCTGCCAGTGCCAGGCCGGACTGCAGCCTGAGTGCCGCCGATCACTTCATTTCTGCTTTTCTTCCGTCATCGCTTAGCGAAAGTCCCACTGGCAGTTGGTCGTTTCAAAGCCTCCGAGTCTATCCTATTCGCGACAGCGACTAACAAGTACTTGCCTCGTGTGCCTACACTCTTGTTGTTTTGCACACATTGTACAATCTTATCTCGCCCTTCCTCCAGCATGTTACTTTTGCGACTCACGCCTGCGTCGCGCCGATAATGATCATCTGGAAACATCTGGAACACTATCAGCATGAGCTCCCTTCTCCATCCTATCCACAGCGCGACCCAAAAATGCCGGCCAAAGCACCAAGTCTTGGTACTCAAATGTTACCCAAAGTATCAGAAGGGTGTTCAGGAAGTCAAGCCCGAGAGTAGCCCTCTGAGCTATTTATTATACTATGCTAGCACGAGGCGAAGCAAACTCCAGAAAGTGGGCGCGTTTCTGGAGAAGAAGACGGCCAGCGATGTTTGGAGAGGAAAGCTTGGGTAGGAGAGCCCGAACTTGTGCTTGTGGTAGACTGTTGACCATGTTGTAGCAATGTTCAGGTCACGCTACAGATTCTTACCGCGATTACCGAGAAAGCTCCCAGAGACCTACCGCTATACTCTGGCTCCGTGCTCACCATTCTGGATTCTGTCCTACGATCTAACGATATCAACATGATCGAGGAATCCGTTCCAACATTCGAGGCATTTTGCAGACACGTTGATGCAGCTTCTCTGGCCGCAGATCAAGAAAGAGCAAGGCAATATGTGTCAATCGTCAACCATTACGCCAGCTTTGCTGGAGAAGAGCAAATAATAAAAACAAAATCAACTCAGAACGTTCCACTGTCTTTACGCTGGCGTACCGCTGGATTGAGAGCAATCTGTGCCATAGCCACTTCTGATGCTCTTGCTGTTGAATCCTCTGAGCAGCTCAATATCATCATGCCAATTGTTTTGGAAAACCTCTCCTTAGAGGAGGACGACATTCTTACTGCCCTTCAACAGCGTGGGCCATTCAGCGAGAAGACGGGTGAAGAAAGTTTTCGCCGACGGCGAATGAGCATTGCGACTGTAACGACGGTAGATACGGCCGATGGTAATTCAGCCGCTGCTGTTCGAACGACCGCCGATGCGGATAAGGCTGCCGAGGATGAAATCCGCGTGTTGGCGGTACGGAGTCTGAAGCAGATCTTCTCTGTTGGCACGGGAAGTATCAGAGGACAGACAAGGCTCGCAGCCGCTTTCACACTGAGGTTCATTGCCACAAAGCGCGCTCCTCAAATCAGCAAAGAAATTCCGAACCAAGGCAGCTGGGCAACATCACTGCTCGAAACTATCGCACGCTGGACGCCGGTGCAGGATCGCTTCATCATTGTTGTTACAGCCATGGAGACACTGGTTAGGAGTGCTATCATTGAGTCTGCTCTTGACAAGCAGTTGATCTTGGTCACGATGGTAGACTGGCTTCTTAGCTCAGACATCAATCTCATTGGCCTCAGTGTGATGGACGTCCTGCTCGGTCTGATACAGCACACGCTGTCGCTCCTGCAACTTGGTGGGCGGGACGCTAAGATCATGCCACACCATCAACAAACAGATACACTCGGCCTCTATCACGAAGCCAAGGAGACATTCGATCTTAGTACAGTGCTCATGGAGCCTGATCGGGGGCGCCAAATGGTCGCAGCCGAGATCAGGCCGTCCCCCGTACGGCAGGAGCTACTGTATCGGCTGCAGAAGTGTATAGCGTCCTTGGCCAATCATATATACTACACAGATCAGATCACAGACATGATGACAGCACTTCTAGCTCGATTGAAGCCTTCTGTCCAATCGGATATTCGGTCAACCGCAGCTGCCATAAACAATCCTTTGGGCACGACAAAGGCCATTGCAGAGTCTGCGAGTCTGCAAGAAGATTCTTCATTGGACGGCTTCTTTTCTTTCGTTACCGCTAGAGTCACTGCACTGAAAAGTGTCAAGGACATACTCCTTACCGCAAATCATCGAAGGACTGCCACAGGCACTGCGGCTGAGGCACGCTCTCGGGTAGGTGTCCAGGTATGGGAAGCGACGCAATGGCTTCTGAAGGACGAAGACCAAAAAGTGAGGATTGCTTATGTTGATGCACTGTTGACGTGGCTCAAGCTCGAGACTAACAAGAACGATCTTCTGTTGCCACGGGACGGTTCAAAGAAGACAAAGCTGAAGAAAGCTGCGACTGAAAAGGAAGACATCAAGCTTGCGAGACGGGCTGTCTCGAATGCGTCAAGGAAAGAGCCACGACCTGCCAAGTCAACGTTCCTCCAACTCTTACACCTGGCCATTTATGACCACGCATTGGATCAGGCTGAGGAAGCTGTTGACATAGTAACACTTTACTCACTGCTCACTACTCTCGTGGACCGTCTCGGCGTCAATGCAATTCGGACCGGCTTACCGATGATAATGCGGCTGCAGGAAAGCGCTCTGGCGGGCACCATAGTTACGTCACCTCAAGCCAAAGTTAATGTAGCGACCCTCGTTCATGCGTATCTGTGGTCAATAGCAGAAAGGTTTGATTTCGAGACATCCAAGTGCGGGCAGGAGATCAGTGCTGAGATTTCGAGGCGAAAGAGGTTCCTTCTATGGCAGGACGGTATCAAGTTCCCAGCCACCTCGTTGGATGAACTTCAAAGAGAACCTGTTTTGGGTCAGAAGCTTTCGCAGGTCTCTAATGATGCCGTGGAAACACTTAGACCTTTCTTGAACGCATCTCTTTTCGTCGACGAAATCGCCGCAGCCTATGACAGGACTCTCCACACACCACCTGCATCGCCTCCTACGCTTCCCGGCCGTCTGTTCTCGGTGCCTACTCTGGGGTTTGGCTATGGCTACGGAATTGTGCCCAACGCCCGACCGTCGCCCGAAGACCAATTGCCGCAAAAAGTCAAGGACGAATTGTTGGGTTCGTGGTCGAGAGAAGCCTGCATTGCAGCTGTGGAGAAAGAGGGCGCATTGTCCATTGCGGGTTCCAAGACAGGCGGTGCCTCCTTCGCGCACAGGAACCGTCTGGCTGTTAATGGTTTACCTGGAAACGAAACCGCTAGTATCAAAGACTTAGCTGCTGGATCGCAAAACGGGGCACTCACGTTCGGACTACCTGGTGGTTTGGCCACCTTACAGACCAGTCGCCGTGTCAGTACAAATGGTTCGCCAGGTCCCGGAAATACCAACTCAAGTCGTGAGTCAACGATGCGTGTATCTGAGCTGAAAAGAGCGCTTTCGGGCTATAATAGCAAGGCTCGGCACCAGAGTCCGCTCCGTCAACCCGCAGCGAGCTCCAGAAGAAGCACGAGAAGCAGTGCCAGTGAGAGTGTGTTGAGCTGGAATCCTGCCGACGATGAGGAAGTCCCTGATCCGTCCTTACAAGCAGGCATGGGCAACGCTGAAGATACGACCGCCGTGCCTGCTACGGTTTCCTCGGCTACAAAGAATCAACTCGTGCAGAACACCACAGGAGCTGCTCAGACTGTGCACGATCTGACCACTCTGCCACAGTCCATGTCGGACCCTCGTCTGGGTGATGACGTACCGCCTGTGCCAAAGCTACCACCGTCTTTGGATTTACCGGGTACGTGGCCGCGTGATTCTTCCCCTAACAAAGCAGGGACAGTAAGTATCGCAACCACTCGAGCAGCAGCGCAAGCGGTTAGTCCTAAATCTTCGCGGATTGCAAGCTCGTCGTATGCAGGTTCAGTAGTACGAGAAGGGCGAACGATGAAAAGAGCTGGCTCTAGGCCGGCAAGTCGGGCTGGCACAACTTCGGTGTGGAGCGACAAACAGTCGACCGTGGGAAAAATCGATCTTGGTAAGCTTCTGGCAGGGATCTCGTCAGAAGGTGGCAGAGGCAAGGAGTCTGAAAGGGAGAATGCAGGCAGCGTGCTGAGCAAGCCACCATACTAGAAGCATGTTGAGCGCTGCGATGTTTTGTGTATATCTGTGAATAATGTCGTGTGGGTCTAGAGAGCGATCCGAGTGTGATGATGCATATTCAGCTTTCGGATCATGACTTAGCGTAGGCGTTCAATCCGAAAGATCAAGGCGGCTCAGAAGCAACGGGAGTCCAATGTTGTGTGACGCGTAATTCTCAACTTGAAGTGATCACTGTGGTAGAGCTATGATTTCAATCTAGTTCGTAACTACGCTCCTTCGATTTACGTCTCAACACCACTAGGTACCTATGCTTGAGGAGGGTGCCCACCGACCACAATGGACGATGATGTCCATGTCTTCAAAACACCCTCGGTTCGCGCTCGGGCTGTTGAAGTAACTCTAGCCTCGACATTGTTTGATCTCGAGCACAGCCGTGCAGCTGGAGTCCGTTGCCATACAGGTGTCAAAGCTTTTGACAAGGACTTTGACGTATGGTCAAGCGGCCAGACGATTGCCATTGCTTGTGAAAGGAGACATGCACTATCAGCATACCTCATCGCTGACCATTTGCTGGCCCAGGGATTCAAACAAACTGCTTCTGTATACATCATCGCACTGCCAGGAACTACAGTCTTGAATGAAGTGCACAATCTCTTACACAGGCACGTCACGGCTTTCTCCCCCAGTGAGACGAAGGTTCTTGAGCTACTTGAAAGCACACAGTTACTTCAGTACTTCGACGTCGCCGGTCTTGCCGAGTCGTTATCTGAAGTCTCATCACGCCTAGCACATGATTTCGAGCCAGCAAAGCCTAGCAAATCGCCAGCACTGGGTAGCATACTATTCATTCAAGGCATAAGCAGTACACTCTCATCTGCACAGCGCCGGAGTGGTCTGGTGCAAGCCCTTGCAGTACTCTCGTCAGTACTGAGAACAATCACGCATATTTCGAGGGCGTGTCCATCCTGTCTAGTGCTCCTAGAGCTTGATCTCGAAGTGAAGACAAAAGCGGCTGCAGACGAGGACTCGGAGGAGATTATCTCCGCTTTCTCGAATCTGTCTGGCAGGTTTATGAGAATGAGTCCTGGTGGTCCGCTAGGCAGGATGTTGGAAGGGGCTGCTGACCTACTTGTGGCTGTACACGATGCCGATGGGAAGGTTAAAGGTAAGAAGAGAATTGCAGAAGTTGTGAAGGATAGGCAAAGTGGGCAATTGGGTACGTGGGCATTCTGGGAGGCTGCTGATTGAGCATGTGACGTATGGCGAACATGGCCCTGTAGAGGACTCCAGACCTCGTGAGATGGTCAGGAATGGCGATGTCGTGGCAGGTGGTCATATTTTGGTCAAGATCATCTACTGTACACACATCCCTTTGGCTCGGAAGCAGCCCATACAGAAGCTCGCGGTATTGACGAGCACTGCCACAAGCCATATCAACAGAGGCTAGGGAGTATCCTATGCACAGATTGCGCCGGGCAAGTGCCGTTGACTGCGAGCCTGAGATGAGTGACATGTACCTAGGTATGCAACCATAGACGGATGGCCTTAGGGCAGGTCAAGTGTGGAATTGATGGAGCCGCATGGGACTCGACTTGCTCGTGCAGTTGTGTTCTTGATATGCTACGCCAGCATGTTGATGGGCGGATCGTTTTGAAGAACATGGCAAACAAACGGTCTTGCTGAACGGATCGAAAGAGTATCCGAGAGGTGAAATGGCCATGAAGAGGCTCTTCGTCAGAACAGAACACTTCGAGGACCTCGTACTGAGTCACCTGGCCTGGGGCGAACTTATCATGACCTACGTGAATTTCTGTCGCTGATACACACTTTTACGTATTCAAGCGTCTTGTACTTGATCTGTTCTTTTGTGTCATGATCTGAGCAGCCCCTAATAAGCTGAGCTTATTATACTGACGTTTTTACTGACCACTTACCCAGGCCGCTCACCTCCCTCGTTTAGTACTGCGTGCATTTCCACGTGAATTACTAGAGGTAGGTAACTCCATCTCTACCGACTGCGTATACGTCTGAATGGGCAAGCGCAAGAGTAGCAGTCTCAGCCTGGCAAGCCCTCGAAAGCCACAAGAACTAAGCGACGGGGGTGAATCTGGGGCCCAATCGGCAAGAGCAAAGATGCCGGCCAACCTGCGACCAGGCTCAGGACCCACCAAAAATTCCAGACACTTCGATGGTCAGAGGCAGACAACCAACGTTGAAAGTTCATACCAGAATTCAGTGGACAAGTACGAAGGATATCTCGACTACGTGCCGAAACCACCGCGGGAATCGGAGCGAACCTATACGACTCCACTCGATCTAGGTGACAAATCACAATTGAGTCGAAAAGCCGTGCCGTTGACCGAAAGAAATCTGCAAGCCTTGCAGACGGAACACGAGCGGTCCGCCCCTCTCAGAGCCTCCATATCACCCTCCTCACCTGTCAAACCACCAGCGCATATGCAGAAGTCTAAATCTCCCAAAAAACAAGACAGGAAGAAGACAAAGAAGGACCCAGACTCACACCCACTAAATTTACCTCCCGACGAATTACGGCGTCTGTCCGCAGCCATGGCGAAAGATCAGGCAAGGCAGTCAATGTCTATGGATGTTGATAGTAAGCCTGAGGCAGATATGACAGATGAAACATCGCAGCCCGCCGCACCATCGCAAAGTGCACCGGGCGCTTTCCCAGATAATACGAACGGAGATACAAATGGAGTTAATGGGCATGATGAAGATGAGAAATCTCCCACCCCCCCTCCGCATAGGGTACAGCCTACACCTAAAGTAGACCCGGAAGCATGTAAGGCTGCTGGCAACAAATTCTTCAAGGCAAAAGACTATGAGAGGGCGATAGCAGAGTACTCCAAGGGTAAGGTGGACAAACCAACCGGAAACGTGATCATGCTGACATATTTCAATTAGCCGTCGACGCTGAACCTTCGAATCCCACCTACTTATCGAATCGTGCTGCTGCGTACATATCGGCGAGCAAATACAGTCAAGCATTGGGCGATTCTTTACAAGCCAACAGATTAGATCCGAACAACGATAAAATCCTGCACAGACTCGCACGAGTGTATACCTCTCTGGGTCGACCACAGGATGCACTAGAGACTTATGCTAAAATCCCAAATGCGTCAGCTACAGACACTGCAGCCGCAAAGAAGGCAGTGCAGGCCATTGCATCGGCGGAGAATGCAATTGCGGATGAGAACGGCAACGGCAACATGGCATTATGGAGCATCGATCAAGCAAAGCAAACGCTCGGCTATGGCACGCCGATGCCACGGAGGTGGCAAATACTACGAGCAAAAGCAAACTTGAAGGTTGGATCAGCCAATGCACTTGGTGAGGTACAAGGAATAGCGACAAGTTTAATGCGAGACAATTCAATGGACGCCGAGGCGCTCGTGCTTGCTGGCCGAGCATTCTATCTCAAGGACGATAAGCCTAGGCAAGGGAAGAGCGACTATCAAAGAGCAGAGGAGTGTTTTAAGCAAGCATTACAGTTCGATCCAGACATGTCCGATGCAAGGACATGCCTAAGAACGATGAAGAAACTGGAGAAAGCGCGAAACGAGGCCAACGACGTCTTCAAACGAGCAAAATACTCAGATGCAGTTCAGATGTACACTGAAGCGCTCAAGATTGACCCCACGAACAAGGTCACCAATGCGAAACTTCTTGGTAACCGTGCGACCGGCCGGATCAAGACCAAGGAATTTGAAGAGGCAATAGCAGACTGCGACCAGGCTCTCAAGCTCGACCCGACCTATACCAAGGCAAGGAGGACCAGAGCCAAGGCTACCGGCGAGTCAGGCGACTGGGAGCAAGCAATAAAGGATCTCAAGTCTCTTTCAGAGGAAAGCCCAGGCGACGCTGATCTCCAACGTGAATTACGCAACGCCGAACTCGAGCTGAAGAAGTCTAAGCGAAAAGATTACTACAAGATCCTCGGCGTGGACAAGGATGCAGGGGATAAGGATATCGAGCGCGCATACAAGCGTAGGGCAACCGTACTACACCCGGATAAGACTATGGGTGATAAGAAGAAGGAAGAGGAGTTCAAGGATTGTTTGGAGGCAAAGGAGACCTTGCTCGACCCCCAGAAGAGGCAGATCTACGATAGTGGTGCCGACCTGATGGAGCCTGGTATGGGTGGTATGGGTGGTTTCCCTGGAGGCGGTGGAATGGGAGGAGGTGTGCAGATCGACCCCGAGATGCTGTTTAACATGATGGGAGGTATGGGTGGAATGGGAGGTGGCAGAGGAGGAGGGCAGCAGTTCAACTTCGGTGGTATGCCTGGTGGCGGGCGTGGTGGATTCCCATTCGGCTGATTGCGAAAATCAACGGAAAGGAAGTGTATCGGCAATTGCTTCAACTGCTGAAGTTGGCCAGCTTTCCCCTGTCTTTATCAGGCGGTCATTGGGCTCTGTTCAGTATTCTCATCTACAACAACAGGTCCAAGTGCATAGCGTTTGGCGCAGGATCTTGTGAGCGGAACATGGGAAGGTGCCTCACCAAAGGGCTCCGTGGATGTCACGAGTGAAATACCACGAAATAGATCGCTGGATTTCTCCCATTTAAAGAACATGCACAAGACGTTTTTTGCCCCGCAACAAAATATTTAGACACTAGGGACTGACCCGCTGCGAGTGTTCCCGCGATAGGGGGGTCCGTTTTCGGACAGAGATACTCCCCTCACTCCCATCGAAGAATTGAGCATCGACTACACCCTAGACTCGAACTGCGCGCATCACCCACCTTTTCTCCCGGTGGATGCGAGTGTACTGTTTTTCGATGGGAGATGCTCGATGCAGCACAGTACACCCAGTAAACTTGTTCACTAAGGTATGAACGGAGTTCTAGTCCCCTCCGTCGTCGGGAAGGCGACGTGTTGATCTCTACATCATGCTGTCCTGGGGAGTTGGTGGGAGAAAATAGGGAAGCGTATTCGTGGATTGGTGACGGAGTGGGCCTCCCGTTCCCGATGCTGGGTCCGAAGCAAAGGATCTTGTTCTTCTCTACCGGTGCAAGTTGATACGGTGCGTGTGGATTGTCTTGGAAGTCCATCTCTATGCTTTGTCGCACTTTGCGTCATGTCATGCTGGCAGATACGTCTGTGGGGATCGTTCAGTATATTGCAATCCCGGTCCGCCACATGCTACCTCCGTCCCACCATCCCACCCAATCTCCTGTTCCA
>Ga0210040_10010848_pt1 | contig 10397 bp, 10 predicted proteins | sample CryGeyCG12114_NA_FD_185462 | JGI IMG/M metagenome (GOLD analysis project Ga0210040, IMG submission 185462) | Groundwater microbial communities from aquifer - Crystal Geyser CG19_WC_8/21/14_NA (SPAdes) (version 2) | ecosystem: Environmental > Aquatic > Deep subsurface > Groundwater | place: USA...
TTATTCTTTGATTTACAGCTGTAGCCTTGCAGTTCAGTTAGCGAAAGTCCGGGAGTCAGTTTTGATTATTTCTACTGACCCAGCGCACAATGTATCTGACGCGTTTGACCAAAAATTCAGTAAAGTCCCTACAAAAGTGAAAGGATTCAACAATTTATTTGCTATGGTATGCTTATGCTAAGTAAGCAGGTGCATCTAAGTCTAATGATAAGTTGCCCTTGAATTTTTTGAGCTAACTTACTTATTTTTTAGCAGCATTTTAATGTATGATTTCATTTTGTGTAGGAAATTGATCCTAATATTGGCTACAATGAGCTTCCGGATGAGTTCTTAGAAGAAGTGGAAGGTTCTGCTCTCCGTGTAAGCAAGAGCATCATGCAAGAAGTTTTAAATGCCTTTCCAGGCATTGATGAAGCCATGAGTTATGCTGAAGTTATGAAGTGAGTTTCAAGTTAAATACTCGAATATTTAAATTATTATCATCACTAAACAACTAAACACTAGACACTAGAGTGTAAAGATTGTTTTACTTAACAGACTGGTAAAAGGGATGAACTTTTCCGTGGTCGTTTTTGATACTGCACCAACTGGTCATACGTTGAGATTGCTATCATTTCCTAAAGTTGTTGAAAAAGGGCTAGGAAAAATAGTACAGCTGAAAAACTCATTTGGTCCGTTCATTCAGCAAATTGGTGGCATGCTTTCAATGGATTTCAACGCAGAAAATTTGGCCTCCAAAATAGACGATATTCTTCCAATCATTCGACAAGTCAATGAGCAGTTTAGAGATCCGGTATAAAATCCTTGTCTAATTTACCATTTTTTCCATTGTTGATCGTGAATTTTATGTTTAAAATCTTGTTCACAGAATCAAACATCTTTCGTGTGTGTATGTATTGCCGAGTTCTTGTCCGTCTTTGAGACCGAACGCTTGGTACAAGAGCTAACCAAATTAAATATTGACGTTCACAATATAATTGTGAATCAGTTATTATTTCCACCACCTGATTCAAAATGTAAGATGTGCGCCGCCAGGTTTCGTGTACAAGCAAAATATTTAGACCAGGTATTTCAAAAATGTCATCCTCATCTTCTGTTTTTAAATCCTCTAAATCATTGCCTAAATGGAACGTTAATAATTTTGTTGCACACAGATCAATGATTTATACGAAGATTTCCATGTTACTAAACTCCCGCTTCTGGAACAAGAAGTTCGAGGTGTTGAGCCAATTAAGCAGTTTTCCGAAATGGTTTTAAAACCATATGAACCGTGAAAATTCATCTATAGCTAACTGTATAGTCATATTTTCTTCATATTGGGGTGCCTAATGTTTCTATTACATTCATACCTAAAATATAAAAGTGGAATATTGCTACATCATGAACTTAATGGGTTTGGTATTATATCACTGACAGTCTTTTCTGGCTCTGATTGTTTGATTATTTTCGAAATAAAATTATGATCGATTTATCAAGTATCGTTTTGTGTGTCTTTTTTCTTTGTACACATCACATTTTCATCTTGTTATTATTGCAGTAGTGCTTATTTATGTGTTGCATTTACATTCTCATGTATGTATACATTTTCATGCTGCTCATTTAATAGTAGCATACAAGCAGTTAGATCCTGATTTATGAGTCCTAAGTCTCTCATGTATCATTATAGGCTCTATATACAAGTCTTGCGTATCGTAAACTGGACAGCCTTGAACCTAAAGCGTTGCATATTAAACCAACTACACGATTGCATGAAGTTTTCTTGCATGCCAAGTCCGAAATAGAGGAGGAAAAAACCTACTTTTGGTGGAAATTTACCTGTTCAAGGTAGTCAAGATTTTGCTACCATCAAGTCGTGTAGAAAATAGATCGATAGCATACACGGTGAGCAGTATAAAGTTAGCCGCATACTTCAGGTACCCCTTTACCTATTCATGGTTCACTGTACGCACAAATACAGGCAAGCAGAACTTTATTGATTTGATATTACATTGTACATTTGCTCGTGAGATTGTCACATGCAAACAGAGCCGTACAGATTAACAGATTCTAACTGCAAGAATTTCTAAATTTTCACTAAAATTGTGTGTCTAACTATGTTTGCATCAAAAGCTACTCATTATTTAGTACTCCAAAGTGGACAAAAAACAAAATGCAGTGTCAGGGCTTATGCTACGGCATTGTCCACATTTCGAGAACAATTGGGAAACGAATTGAAGGTATGTATTGGATTTATAAACACGTGTTGCATAAAAGAATCAAGGTTAAATACATACATTTTTAAAGGATATTCACAACGCTGGAACATGGAAAACTGAGAGAGTTATCACAACAAAGCAATCTACCTTAGTGGGTGTTCAAGGAAGCAAGCATAAATTGCTAAATTTTTGCGCCAATAACTATCTTGGGTTATCTGTAAGCATTTCTAAACCTCCCTGTATACTATATTGCATACTAATTCATTCTTCCAATGACTTTTTTGAATAAAAAAGGTGTCTTCTAACTAAGATTTTCATGATTTTCTTATAGAGCCATCCAGAAGTCATAGATGCCGGTAAAACTGCACTAGATAAATATGGAGCAGGATTGAGCTCAGTTCGATTTATCTGCGGCACTCAGGACATTCATAAAGTACATTTAATCTCATTTTCTAATCGCAAAAAATCTCCAAAAAAAAAATCTCACTTTACAAAAACTGATGCAGGAATTGGAGCATAAAATTGCTAAATTCCATGGACGGGAAGACGCTATTCTGTATGCGAGCTGCTTTGATGCAAATGCTGGTCTATTCGAAATAATCTTGACACCAGATGACGCCGTGCTATCCGATGAACTCAATCACGCATCCATTATCGATGGAATTCGGCTATGCAAAGCTCAAAAATATCGTTACAAGCACAAGGACATGCAAGATTTGGAATCAAAATTGAAAGAAGCCCATGAAAAAGGCTGTAGGCGAAAACTTATCGTCACCGATGGTGTTTTTTCTATGGATGGGAACGTGACGCCTTTGAAGCAAATTGTTGATCTTGCTAAAAAGTATGGCGCCCTAGTGTTCATTGACGAATGCCATGCTACGGGATTTTTCGGGAAAACAGGGCGGGGTACTGAAGAATTTTTCGGGTGCGAAGGACAAGTGGATCTCATCAATTCTACATTGGGGAAAGCCCTAGGTGGAGCTGCAGGCGGATACACCACTGGCCCAAAAGAAGTCATTGATTTACTCAGGCAGAAGGCACGGCCATATCTTTTCTCTAACTCATTGCCACCTCCTGTTGTAGCGTGTGCATCCAAGGTATTATATTAGACAAAAATTGATTTTATATGCAGCAATACACCTTTTTGAATAGCAAAAATTCTCATTTACACTTTTGATTACTCAGGTATTCGATTTACTCTTGACATCCTCAGAATTGTGTCAAAAAGTAGCGAGGAATACGGCACAATTTAGAGAGGGCATGACTAAAGCCGGTTTCAATATTATGGGCGATGGTCATCCCATTTGCCCAGTTTTCATCGGGGATGCAAAGCTTGCATCAGTTTTTTCAGAGAAAATGTTAAGTAAGATCTCAATGCCACTAATACACATGCATTCGTAGTATAGTTAGCTCGTAGTATATTTTCAACCATTTATGAATATGCAGATGAGGGAATCTATGTAATTGGATTCAGCTATCCAGTTGTTCCCAAAGGCAAGGCCAGAATACGGGTTCAAATCTCAGCAGCGCATGAGGAACAAGAAATCCAAAAGACTGTAGACGCTTTTATCAAGATTGGTAAAGAGTTGACAGTGATTTAAGGATAGTTAAGTGATTTTAGTATACAAAATACACAGCATTTGTGTGCACCTCCATTCCGAGAAAGTATATATTGTAATTTTAACATTGACCAGAATCGAAGAAAATGCACTGCACGATAAATTGCAAATAAAAGACTGGAAACAAATGTCTTGTACGGTAATATAATATCTCTGAGACTTCATTTATTCACTTCTTCTTGTCTATTATTTTTAGCAATAAGCATTGTCCAGAGGATATTATTACAAACTCTGCTCATCTCATTTAACAGTAAAAAGCTAAATGCAACAATATTTCTGCTGTGTACGTACACTCACGCATTTAACATGGGTTAGACAAAACAAATAGAATAATGCATGATATATTCATCCATAAGATCCCCACAAAAAAAATCCTTCACATACATAACAAATTCTTTATAAAGCATATATTTTCTTTACTTAAGTAATTAGTGTATGTCATTTTAAATGTAGCCCATAAAGAACCTCAAACTTCTACTAACTCCCTTATTATAGATCATAATAACAATTCCATAATAATTTCCTCTAAATTACTGCATATCGATCCCAAAGTGATCAAGTGTACTATATTATACTCACAAGTTAATGCATTATTTATTCACCTTACATTAAAACAAGTAGGTATTCTATATAGCTCCCATGCTCAATAGATTTTCAATTAGTTGGAGGTACTTGATCAACTTACAAAAGTTATGTAGTTAGCTTTTTTATAGCCCTATAGTATAGACAAAGTTCAACACAAACTAATACAATTTACAATTTATAATACAACTATAGTACACAACTAACTCAACTCAAATTAATGTACTCCACATATGCGTACAACTATTGCTTAAAATTTCCTTGTACGCATCACAAACTACAAATTACAAGAAAAAAAAATACACAAACAACACACAGTTTATACACACTAATTAACTACCATCCAACTTTAATATGTCTCAACTATATGATCATGACAAAATCAATTCAAACTTACGGTGCATAATATAGAAACTTACAGCCTGGAGTCCATTTAACTAACTGTATTTAAAATTTCTAGAACTTACGAATCAAAAGTTCATCATTAACTATACTAGTATACTCTCTTGACCCTATACACTTGTGTGATGATAGGTTTCAAAGGATTTGTACTCACTTTCTATAGAATGATCATCCGTCTCACCTGTTATGTAGCATTACAGAAAAACCATTCCTTTAATTATATTCACTCTGCGTTCAAACATTCATCATTACCAATATATATAAATTCTTCTTCCATTAAAATCAACACTACTACAATAACAAACAAACATGAAGAAAGAAATATATTTCTTCTGTCATTCTCCAACAAAATAGTACCCATACTATTTCTCAAATATTATCAAAGGTACTCTTCCTAAACAACATAAGGAATATTATTATTATTATTATTGATGCCAGACACAGAGACAAGTAATAAAAACACACAAAATGCCTATAAAATTTGTACTTGAGTGATGTCAATACAGCTGATACAAGCAGCCATTAGGGACAACAGAAAACTATATCTAACCATTTACATATATACGTAACCAATCAACTTTCACTCATCATAAACCTAACAGCAATGGAAAATTATTGAGTGCAAACCATTTCCAATCCCAACAAAATGCCTGAAAATTTTCAATTCATAAGTTAGTTATACTCAGTTACTTTTACGGTCTATTTGGTAAATCACCAGTCATCGTCTTCACCACTAAAGTTCAAAACAAACAACCTGCTAAAGGCTGATTGGATGGGAATATTTATGCTTATTCTCTCTCGAGTTCAAAACAGCCCGAGAAATCCTTACAAAAAATACTGTCACCATGTGAAATAAATAAAAGGCTAACAAGAGAGCAAATGAAAAACTTCATCATATCAACTTACTTACAGTTACTACAGAGCAAAATATCCATAGCCGTTACCAAATGTATACTTTACATAGGCCGTTTCTTGTGAAGAAAAGATGCGGTTGATTTTTCTTACCAATATAGAGATAGAATAGTTATAGTTAGTTAAATGAGATGCATTCCATAGTCCTCGATTTCCACCGCTAAAGGTGCGGCCCTCACTAACTAACGAATATAGTTGCATAATCATAACTATAACTCTAATCCATACACAAGATTAGCTTACGCACAGAACTAAACACTAGTCAACAATTATTTGGTTTTCAAATTGCACATCTTGAGATCTCTGACTCTTCCCTTTAAACTTATACCCTTTGATAACATCAATGATAACTAAAACTAACCCGCTAAGGCTACCTTAATTAATTTGTCGTCCATTTGCACTTTTTCCAATCCTGTAGTTTTAAATTAGCTAGCTAACAATAATCATCCTTTCAAATAGTAACTGATTAACAGCCTAAATAAACATTATTTCACTGTGCGTTTTCTCCCTTTTTGCCCCAGTTTGTATTATTAGTTTGCACTTGGTATTTTCAATACAACTAGCAATACTTGTCACTCAAAACCCTAAAAATACTCTAAACCAAGCTTTTAAAGTTTTCCTAAGTTTAAATTTGTCTTTGTAAATCGGTAAGGATGGTATATATGGTATAAGGATGTTTTTCAATCATTTAATCAAGGTAATAACACTATTCCTATAACTGTACTTAAAAATACAGTAGATGTGGCGATGTGGACAACCAACTTAGTGAACAGAAAAAGTTAATCCAAATATTGCTCAAGTTTTAATCCTTAGGAATTCAAGTCCTCTTATCCTGAATTTACTTTTCAAAGACCATACGGCGAAAAATGATTACATTAAATATCTCTCCTAATTCTCCAATGTAGTCCAATATATCCACATAATCAATTATAGATGTACAAGAAAACGTACAACAGATCTAATTTACTAATTAACTATCTAGGGATAAAACCCACCCTTGTTAGAAAACCGACGATCATAGGCTGGACCAGGACTCGAAGAAGGTGGTGGAGGTGGAGGAATCAAATTCGTCAGTGGAACACCCCCAACAATTCGAGGGGGAGCTGTTACTACAGGAGATCTTCTAGAACAGCTTGACGACTTGTTTGGGTGTGAGCTTCGGTTGGATCCACTTCGACCAGAATTTGTTGGAATATTCCGGGCTGATGGAGGAGGACCGTATGACAACTGCGGGGGTGCAGTGGGTGACGAATTCGGATACTGTTTGAAAGAGAATTTGTCATTAGTTGACGGTGACACGTAGCCATTGGAAGTGGGTTTATTGCTCTGAAGCACTGGAGGTGGCAACGGTGGCATTCCTGACTGTTTCTTGGCTCCTGGCGTTGGAACTGAAAGTCGTTTCGGTGCTGGGTGAAGTGAAGGCATCTTGTTGTGTATTCCAGACATTTCAACTATGGAATATAAATGGAACATTGAAAATATTATTATAATAATAAAAAATTCAGAGCGAGACTACAGTGTAACAGTAATACATACCACTATTGCTGTTCTTTTTGTCTATCGCAGGAGGATCTTCAAAATTATTGCTCAAACTATATTTTGGCAAAGACGTAGATTTACTTCGTTCTTTTAGAGAATCACCCCCTTCACTTTGAGATCTAAAACGGTAGTTGCTGAACTTTTTTGATAGCTCTTCTCTCTTCCGTTCAGCTGCTGTTGGATTTGAGTCCCATGTCAACGATCCTAATATAATAAAGTAATCATATGGTAAAACATGTCTGACTTTAATAAGTGCTCAACATTAGACAACACATACCTGCAGCAGGTTCAGGCAGTGCACTTCCTACAGAACTCAAAGAACTAGTGTCCCCAGAAGATCCTTTTCTATCTAAATCTCCACCACTAGGAAAAAATTGTGAACTCGAAGTATCTACAGGCAATGAGGAGCCGCTACTACAACCGTCCCCAAATCCACTAGTACTGGATCCGTTATCGGTATCATTTGAGCCTTTTAAACGCCGTCGGTACTCGGTAATTGACAACTGAAATCAGAAAATCGTAATAATCTCACTCATGCTTCTAGCAACCAAATCAATCCAATCTAAAACAAAATGAATCTCACCTTTCTTTTAGTAGGAGTCGCACACTTATTTTGACTAGTAGCACTTAAAGCCTCTGGAGCTTCCGAAGAGGAGCTGGAAAAACACGAGTCCTGATCCACTGCGAAAGGGCCAGCTTCATTTTTGCATTCTTTTTCTTCTTGATTCTTGAAGATAGAGCTCCCAGCGGAAACAGAAGATTCACATTGTCTGTTTTGAAAAAGTGCGCTGAAGCTGCCTTTAGAATTACAAAGCTCCAGCTCGTCACTGAAAGCTTTTTTATCCTCATCTTTGAGAGTTGAGGCAACTCCTGGGAGTAATGGTGGCTCCTTGGGATCAACTTTATCCCATCTTGTGCGTTTCACGGGCGAAAGCGCTTTGGATTTCGTGCTGTCATCTTTAGAGGGCCTCACATCCACAACGATCTTTTGATTCGTGGCCAAAACAGAAACTGGGTTAGGGTTAGACTCTTTGGTTCCACTGCTGGCAGCCACTACCACATCCACCTTCATATCTTCAGTTTGCTCTGGTACAACTGCTTCCTCACTAGCGGCAACTTTTTCCTCTTTTTCCACAACAGGTTTTTCAGGTAAAGTCTGTTCTGGTGTTTTGTCTGGCGTGGTTTCCGATTCAGAGTCCAACTCTATGGTCGTATCAACATTATTGGGTGTTGATGGTGGAGTGTTGCTCACTTCAGATGACATGGAGGCTCGAGCTAGTCGACGTTTTTTCAGAGGACCGATGTGATCCGCAGCTGAGCCAAGTTGAGGGGAGTCAGGACGAGAATTTGATGTCATCGGTGGTGGACTGTTACTAACACTGGGTTGATTTAAAACAATAGGATCAATCTCTTCGCTAATAGCTTGTCGCAGCCATCTTTTCTTAGCTGATCCACTGTCCAGATTTTGAATCCCTGTGGTGGACGAAGTACTATTGGAACGACTGAGTAAGGGGGAAACATTTTCTCCATGTTGGCTCTTCTCGACAGATTCATTCATCCATTCGGTCATCAAAAGCTGAAGACAAAAAGTAGCATCTAGTTACTCATCTTTGTTTCTAACTGGAACAAATAAGTTTTAAATCATAAAAACAAAAAACATACAGTACATACCTTCTTCGTTCTGGGAGCACGAAAATTATTTCCAAACTCATTAAAGGGTGACATGTCGAATCGACTAGTTTCATCCGCAGAGTTCAACTCAGATTCCGTAGATCCTGATCTCTTATCTACTACACCGGTGTTCTTCTGGACAATTATTTTTGGCTTTTTCAATGGAGACTTCGTGGGACTCATTTGACCTCCTCTTCCCCTTTTCTTGCCCCTCCGTTTATTGATAGCGAACTTAACCGCATTTTTTGCAGGTCCCGAACGAAACGTGGAAGCCACACGTGCAGGCTTCTCTTCCTCTTCTTTTTCTTCAGGCTTCCCATCTTTCTTCTCCTTCTGCTTAACTTCACGTTTCTTCTTAGTTGATTCCATCTTTTCAATGATTCTTAACACGCTCTGCAACTTCTTCTCTTCTCGAGACATGGGCTTCTTGTCCACTGCATCATACTGAACTGAGGTGGCTAGGGAGGATGCAATGTTTGCAGCAGCATTCACAACAGTGGCGGGAGATGCAGCTCGAACTGTCGGGGGTGAGGAGATAGCCTTTGGAGAAATTGGGGTATCTACAGATTTATTTCTTTTCTTCTTCTCCAGAACCACTTTTTTCTTTTTCGTATTTCTGGTGGAAGGAGTATAGCTCTCATCAGAACTCGCAGTTGAATGTCGTGTACGATGATGTTCTTTTAAAAGCTTCACCGCAGCAGGAGCAGCTTTCTCTTCGACTGCAACTGGAGTTTTTGGATCAACATCTATCGAGTTTAGACGTCGCTCTTGTCTCGTGATTGGAGGTGACACAGATGGAACAGCGATTTCTTTCTTAGGGACAGCACTTTCTAAAACGTTTTTCTCAATGGCTGAGTTTCGTCTTGAACTTACTCGTCGTTTTCTTTCCTTGGATCTACGAAAAAGTAAAGAAAGGCATATTTAAAATATGTATTGGTAGCACAAAGAAAAATCTAACAATTCTGTCTTTGTACTTACTCGGGCTGTAACACAGCAGAAGGGCTTATAAGTCCATTCTTTTTCGTTGAATCGGGAGATGCGACACCAACGTCATAGAAAGCCCGTCCAGCACACGTCTCAAAATCTCCACAAGAGCAGGGCAAAGGGGGAGATAGAACTTTATAGTTTGCATTAGCACTTTTCGTAATGGAACTAAACTCATGAGGAATAGTGATCTCTTCTTCAGTACTGATACTCTGAGTGGCGACAATATAAACGAGCAGTTTTCCCCCAGAAATAATGTGACGGATCTCGGAATTAGGCTTGCACGATCTCCTCACAAATCTTGCTTCATTTCCATATTTTCGACAATCGATGCTAATACAGAAACCTGACCGAGGGACTTGATAAAAGAATGCGAATGGCTCGGGTGTAATATTATTAGGATTTCCATGCTGCGAACTTTTCCTACAAATGCATGAAACCATTCATTAGACAACAGACGAGAATCGAAAAAACAAAACATACATAAATACTA
>Ga0210040_10010849_pt1 | contig 10396 bp, 9 predicted proteins | sample CryGeyCG12114_NA_FD_185462 | JGI IMG/M metagenome (GOLD analysis project Ga0210040, IMG submission 185462) | Groundwater microbial communities from aquifer - Crystal Geyser CG19_WC_8/21/14_NA (SPAdes) (version 2) | ecosystem: Environmental > Aquatic > Deep subsurface > Groundwater | place: USA...
ATGACCGCTCCGACGCCCGTGCCGGACTGGGTCACCCCACCCGCCCCGGACGACAGCCTGTGCCCCCGCCCCACCGTCCGCGTGCGGACGGCGGACCAGCTCGAACGTGCCCTCGAGGCGGCCGGACCCGGGACGTCGATCTGGATGGAGCCGGGCGTGTACCAGGGGAGCTTCGTCGCGACGACGTCCGGCACCGCGGACGCTCCCGCGGCCCTGTGCGGCAACGCGGACGCGATCCTCAACGGCAACGGCCCCAAGGGCGACTACGTGCTCCACCTCGACGGCGCCCAGCACTGGGTGCTCGCCGGCTTCACGGTGCGCAACGGCCAGAAGGGTGTGATGGCCGACGGGACGACCGGGAGCACCATCAGCGGTCTCACCGTCTACGGGACCGGCGACGAGGCGATCCACCTGCGCCGACACAGCACCGGCAACGTCGTCGCCCACAACACGATCAGCGACACGGGGCTGCGCAAGGAGAAGTTCGGCGAGGGCGTCTACATCGGCAGCGCAAACAGCAACTGGGAGGACCTCACCGAGGGCGAGCCGGACCGCAGCGACGACAACCAGGTCATCGGCAACGTCATCTACGCCACCACGTCCGAGGCCGTCGACGTCAAGGAGGGCACGACCGGCGGCGTCGTCTCGGGCAACCAGTTCGACGGTTCGCGCATCACCGGCGCGGACTCCTGGGTCGACATCAAGGGCAACGACTGGTCGATCACCGACAACATCGGCCGGCACACGCCGCTCGACGGCTTCCAGACCCACGACGTCTCCGACGGGTGGGGCACCCGCAACACCTTCAGCGGCAACTCTGGCCTGCTCGACGGCGAGGAGGGGTTCCTCGTCGCCCTGCGTCCGGTCAACGAGAACCGCGCGCTGTGCGACAACCGCCTGCTCGGCGGCATCGGCGCCCTGACCAACAAGCCGTGCCGATAGGGCGGCACCCGGCGCCGCCCGGCCGTCGTGCGGCTCGCGCCTGATCGTCTCTGACCCGCTCCACCGTTCCTTCGCTCCACACCCATCCACCCACGCAGCGCGGCCCATCCGGCCGACGCTTCCCCGGGCCTGCCCGGGGACATCCGAGGAGAGAACGATGAACAACGACACGACCCCCCAGCTGCCCCTGCGCGCGACCGACGAGCCGGTCGTCGCCCGCCCACGCCTCACGGTGATCGGCACCGGCTACCTCGGCGCCACGCACGCCGTGTGCATGGCCGCCGTCGGCTACGAGGTCCTCGGCGTCGACGTCGACCCGGCCAAGATCGCCAAGCTGGCCGCCGGTGAGGTGCCCTTCTTCGAGCCCGGGCTCGGCGAGCTGCTGCGGGACACCCTGGCCACCGGCCGGCTGCGGTTCACCGAGGACTTCGCCGAGGCGGCGGAGTTCGGCGACGTGCACTTCATCTGCGTCGGCACCCCGCAGAAGAAGGGCTCACACGCTGCCGACATCTCGTACGTCCACGCGGCGACCCAGGCGCTCGCGAAGAACCTGCGGCGCAAGGCGCTCATCGTGGGCAAGTCCACCGTCCCGATCGGCACCGCCGCGCAGCTGCGCGACATGGTGCACGCCGTCGCCCCGGCCGGCACCGCCGTCGAGCTCGCCTGGAACCCCGAGTTCCTGCGCGAGGGCTACGCCGTCGCGGACACCCTGCAGCCCGACCGCCTTGTCTTCGGCACGGAGTCGCGCTGGGCGACCGAGCAGCTCAAGGCCGCGTTCGCCCCGGTGCTCGAGCGCGGCACGCCCCTCGTCGAGTGCGACCTGTCGACCGCCGAGCTCGTCAAGGTGGCGGCGAACTCGTTCCTCGCGACCAAGATCTCCTACATCAACGCGATGGCCGAGGTGTGCGAGGTGACCGGCGCGGACGTCAACCTGCTGTCCCGCGCACTGTCCTACGACGACCGAATCGGCGGTCGCTTCCTCAAGCCGGGCCTCGGCTTCGGTGGTGGCTGCCTGCCCAAGGACATCCGCGCGTTCGCCGCACGCGCCGAGGAGCTCGGCGTCGGCCAGGCCGTGTCGTTCCTGCACCAGGTGGACGCCATCAACAGCCGTCGCCGGACCCGGACCGTGGACCTCGTCCGCGAGCTGGCCGGCGGCTCGGTCCAGGGTGTGCGCGTCGCGGCGCTCGGTGCCGCCTTCAAGCCCAACTCGGACGACATCCGCGACGCCCCCGCGCTCGACGTCGCCCGGATGCTGCACGAGGAGGGCGCCCTCGTCCAGGTGTACGACCCCGAGGCGATGGACAACGCCCGTCGCGCGTACCCGGACCTGTCGTACGCCGGCTCGCTGCCGGAGGCCATCCAGGGCGCCGAGGTGGTGGTGCTGCTCACCGAGTGGGCGCAGTTCCGCGACGCCGACCCGGAGATGATGGGGTGGCTCGTGGCCCAGCGCAAGGTCGTCGACGGCCGTCACGCGCTGGACGCCGACGCCTACCGGGCCGCGGGCTGGGAGTACCGGGCGCTGGGCCGTCCCGTGACGTCCCGGACAGTCGAGCTGGCCACCGCGGCGGCCGACAGCATCGACCTCACGGCGCGCGTCGACATCGCCACCGAGCTCCTGCAGCAGCAGGGATCCGTCCCGGTCGCCTGACCGGCCGGACGGACGACGAAGGGCTCCTCTCCCGCGGGCGAGGGGCCCTTCGTCGTGCCCGGCCACGCGCCCGCCGGGTACGGAAAATCCCTGCCGGCGTGAGCCAGTAGCCAGCCCTCGCCGCCGGAGAAAACCGGATCACGAAAGCTCTTACCTGCCCGTGTGACTCCCGCTACGCTGACCGAGCGGGCGAGTCAGCGTGATCGTGACACACCACCCCGGGGAGCAAGCCGCCACTTTGGCGCACCCGCAGAAACCATCGGCAACTCACCAATCTGGGAGTGGTTATGAACGCTGTTGCACCTCGCACGCTGCCTACGTCGACTCGAGCCGACGTGGACACGCGTGCACGGACCACCGCATTGCTCGCGGTGGCCGCCCTCGTGGTGACCGCCTGGCTCGCGACTGCGCTGGCCGGCTCGTCATTCGGGATCGGGACGTACATCACGAGCTCCTGGGCTGCCGCCGCAGCCTGGGCGACGACCATCGTGAGCTACCTCAACTCGTGGTGGGGATTCGCCATGGCCGTCGCCTTCGCTGCAGGATTCGGCGGGAGCTGGGTCGTCGTCCTGATCAAGGGTGTGCTCCAGAAGGCCGGCTTCAAGTTCGCAGTGCAGTACGCGACTTGGCTCTAGCACTGACGTCTGCCCGGATGGGGTCGGTCCTCGGTACCACGTCGTGGTCCAGGACCGACCGCATCCGGGCAGGTCACCCGGTCTACGGAGCTCTGCTGCCGAGCTCGCCCCCCTGGTTCGTCGCCTTCGCGATCTTCCGGCTGGCCCTGTTCACGCTCGCGTCGCTGGCGGTCGGGACCCTCGTCCACGGAGTGCCCTTCCTCACTCCGCTGGTGTATCTCATCGCGATCACGGGCGCCATCGCGGGCGTGAAGCACGGCCAACGTCATTACATCGTCGAGCGGCACCGCGCGAGCTCGTTGACCATCCTGACGGGCGCGGATCCCGCGAAGGCGTATTTCTGGTCGACCAGCGCGGTCACGGCCGTCGAGCTGGTCCTCGTGATTCCGCTGACTTTCGCAGCAGCTGGCTGGCTCTTTCCGGCCATCACGTCGACGGCGACCACCGTCGCTATTGCACTCGTCGTCGGGAGGGTGGCCCGAGAATTCACGGCACAGGCCGCCGTGTCCCTCAGCGAGGTACAGGTCCCGCAATACTTCTTCGTCCCTTTCGGTCTGGCCATGGGCTCGTTCCTGCTCCTGTTCACCCCGACCCCGGGACGAGCAGTTTCCTTGCCGTCGCAGTCACAGCTCGTCGCGGTGGTCGTCGTGGTCCTCGTGCTCGCGCTCCCGCTCACGGGCTTCGCAGCGCGCCTGGCCATGCACTCCCCCTTCTCGACCGGAACGGCGCCGCTCTCTTTCCGGAACCGCCCCTGGGCACTGCCCGTCCGGCTGTGGACGGTGTCGGACCGCAAGACCTCGTCGCTGACGATGGGGATGACCGCGATCGGTCTGTTCCTGGTGGACCGTTGGCTCGACCTCGGGCCGGCGGCCCTGGCTCGCCTCCAGGGCTTCCAGCAGGCCGACATCGCCATCGCAGTGTGCTACGTGCTGGCCTACATGGCGGCTGCGGTGGCCGTGGAGCCGTTGAGGATCCGCGAGATCGCCGACCGGGCGGACCTGCTCGCGCTGGTCGGCGTTCCGCCGTCCCGAGAGGTGTTCCGGCTGTCCCGAGCCGTCTTCGTCCCGGTGCTCGTCGTGGCGCTGGTCGTCGGCGGCGCGACCTGGACCGCCTTCGGCGTCCGGACTTCTCTGCCGGTCTGGCTGGTCGCCGTGCTCCTCGTCACGTTGGGAGCCTGTGGAGCCGTCATCGTGGGGAAGGTTCCCGACCTGTCGCTGCGGACCGGCTCCACGGGGTCAGAGGCCTCCGTGGGCGTCCTCGCGAAGACCACGGTCCTGTCCTTGTGGCCGGCGACCACCGTGCTCGCGTACCTGGCGACCCCCGGCTCCGGCACGTGGCCGTGGATGCCGACCCTGCTCAGCCTGGCCATGGTGGCGGCCGCCTGCGTCCTGATGCTCGACTTCCGCCGCACGATCAACCGACGATGCGCGAGGTGACCCCGATGCTCCAGTTCACAGACGTCACCTTCGCCTACCCGGGTCGGATGGCCGTCCTGACCCGGCTCAACCTGAGCCTGGGTCCGGGGTCGCTGCACCACGTGACGGGCGCCAACGGCGCGGGAAAGACCACGCTCTTGAAGCTGGCCGCCGGAGTCCTCAGACCGACCAGCGGGACCGTCCGGCTCGGTAGGCCCCGCACCTACGTCGGCGTGGGCATCGGCTTCCACGAGTCCCTGACGGTCTCCGAGGAGATCGCCTACCTGGCGTCGGTCGGACGCCAGCCGGAGAGCCAGCTCTCGGCGGCGTTGCAGGACTGGGACTTCGACCAGCAGCTCCTCACCACGGAGGTGTCGGCGTTGTCCTCCGGATGGCGCCAGCGCCTGGCGCTCGCGGTCGCGTCGACGTCGCAGGCCGACATCCTCCTGCTCGACGAGCCGTTCGCGAACCTGGACAAGGCGGGCAGCGAACGCGTCTGCGCATGGATCGACCAGACGACCCGAGCCGGCGGAGTCGTGGTGGTCGTCCATCACGGTGACATCCGGGCCGTCGGCCTGGAATCCGCGAGCTCGATGGCGCTCGGTCACGTCGAGGCGCTGCCCCGTGCCTGACCCTCACGTGCACGATGCCGGCGTGCAGGATCCCCGCGTGCACGAGCCGCGCACCGGGCCGAGATGGGTCAGCAGACCGGGAGCGGTCACCTGGGTCTTCGTCCTCCTGGTGTTCGCCCCCGGGTTCGTCTTCGGGTTCAACCGTGGTCTGCCGTCGTGCACCATCACCACGGTCGAGGTCCTCCACGTCGTGCCGCAGAACCTGGGCCTGGCAGTCCTCCTGGCGTCCGGCTACTTCTGCCTCGGCATGTCGACCGGCGTCGTGGGGCTGTTCACGCTCAGCGCGACCGGCGCCTCGGTGGGGAGCATCGTCGCCGGCCTCGGCTGGCCCGGGGTGGCCCTGCTCCTGCCGCACGGCATCTTCGAGTTCGCCGCCGCCCTGCTGGCGACCGACATCGGCCTGCGTCCTCTCACCGCGCGTGCTCGCCGCGGCTCCCCGCCCAGCGGCAGGGACGCCGCGCGCGACCTCCTCGTGGTCGTCGCGCTGGTCGTGGTCGCCGGTGTGGTGGAGACCGCGTGGACCTCCTTCTACGGACCGAACAGTGGATGCGACGGATTGGTGGGCGTCTGATGTCACGCACAGGGTTGGAGACCTCCGACGACAGGACGGCCGCGGGGCTGACGGAGGGCGAGCGGACCCGCGTCTTCCTGGTGGTGATCGCCGTCGCCCTGTCCGCGCCGACGTTCGTCGCCGCGGTGGTCCGCGGGTCGGACGACGCAGCGCTCGACCTCAGCCGCTCCCTGCTCTTCGGAGCCCTGGCCGCCGCACTCGTGAGTCGCTTCATCCAGATCGCCGTGCAGTTCGAGGTGGTCGACGTCGGTCTGTCCGCCGAGGCCCGCCGACGCCGCTCCAGGCCCAGGCTGCTGGCCGCGGTGGTCTGGGCCCAGTGGCCGCTCGCCCTGCGCGACCTCGGGCTCGGCGTGCTGGGGCTCACTGGCGTGATCGGGACCGCATCGATGCTCAACCTCGCGTCGAACCTGTTCGACCCGTTCGTCCTCGGCTCCGTCGTGGTCTTCGCGCGCCGGATCTCCCAGGTCCTGGAGGACCCGCGCGACGCACGACGCGCGATCGTGGCGTTCGCCGGCTTCAGCATCGTCGTGAAGCTCGCGAACGGCGTGCTGCTGTCCTTGCTGTCACCGGCGATCGGCTAGGGGGCACGGTGCACCCGCTGGAGGCCGACGCCCTGCACAAGTCGTACGGGGGCAAGGCGGTGCTCACCGACTTCTCCCTGTCGTGCTCGGCCGGCAGCATCACTGCCGTGGTCGGCCCCAACGGGTCCGGGAAGACCACCGCCCTGACCCTGATGAGCGGTGTCGCGCGAGGGAGCGGGCAGACGCTGTTCTACGGCAAGCCCCTCGCAGCCCACCCGTTCCCGGCCTCGGTCCTCGGAGTCATGCTGGGGCCGAAGGCCTTCCATCCCGGCCGGACGGCCCGCAACCACCTGCGGATGCTGGCAAGGGGCGCCGGCATACCGCTGGGGGACGTGGACCGCGCGCTCGACGACGTCGGCCTCTCCCACGTGCGCGACGCCGCACCACGGAGCTTCTCCCTGGGGATGGCCCAGAGGCTGTCGCTGGCGAGCGCCATCCTGACCCGGCCGAGGATCCTGTTCCTGGACGAGCCCCTCAACGGCCTCGACATCTACTCGACCGAGTGGCTGGTCGGCTACCTGAAGACCCTCGCCCAGGACGGCGTCGCCGTCGTCGTGACGAGTCACATCCTCGAGAACCTGGACGGCACGATCGACCGGCTGGTCGTCCTCGCCGACGGCCAGACCATCGCCGCGGACTCGGTCGACCGACTGCGGCAGAGGTTCGTCGACAAGGAGGTGGTCGTCCGGTGCGACTCGGTCACGAGGTTGACGCACGAGCTCACGCGCAGGTCGGTGGCGTGGCGGCCGGCCGACGACGGCCGGGTCGCGGTGCTGGGGCTGGACGCACGGGAGGTCTGGCAGGTCACGGCGGACCTGGGGCTCGTCGTGCTGGAGATCGTCGAGGCCCGGCCCACGCTCAGCTCGGTGCTCCTGCAGGTCCTGCGGAGGGAACATCCCGAGGGTTCCGTCTCGATCGGCGGCACTCTGTGACCGCGCCGACCATGACAGCGCCGCACCGCCCGTCGTCACCGTGGCGCCGAGCGGTCGCCTACGAGCTGGCTCGAGCCCAGTCGCTGAAGTCCACCTGGTTGCTGCTCGTCCTCGCCTCGAGCCTCGGCCTCGTCGCGCTCGTCGACGGCAGCGTCTACACCCACACCGCTATGGGTCGCAGCGACTACCTGGCCTTCGGCGCCGTGACGGCGCCCGTCGCGAGCGTGGCTCTGCTCTGCGCCGTCTTCGGCGCCATGTCGGGCGGTCACGAGTTCCGTCACGGCACGGCCGCGACGTCCCTCGTCCTGTTCCCGTCCCGACACGACCTGCTGCTCGGCAAGGTGAACGGCTCGGCGCTGTTCGCCGCGGCCGCTGCCGTCAGCGCGATGACCGTCGGACTCGTGGCGCTGCCGCTCGCGGGGATGGGTGCCGTGAACGCGACGGTGCTCGACGACCCCGCGGCGCTGGCCGGCGTGGCGCTGCGCGGCGTCCTCGTGTGCGTCGGCTACGCCACCCTCGGACTGGCGTGCGCGGTCATCGGCGGCAGCGTGGTGGCGGGAGTAGCGTTCCCGTTCGTGGCGTCCGCACTGGTCGAGCCCATCCTGGTGATCGGGCTCGGTCGGAGCGGCCTGCTGAGGTACGCCTACCCCTTCACCGAGGCGCGCGCTGGGTTGTCCACCGGCGAGGCACCGTTGCCCTTCGGTGGCGACGTCATGCGGAGCTCGCCCTGGCTGTCGCTCGTGGCCTTCCTCGTGTTCTGCACCGTGGTCGCGGTCCTGGCAGCTCTCAGGTTCAAGCGCACGAACGTCAACTAGGAGGTCGAGATGGGACTGTTCCGAGTGCTGTTCCCCCGCGAAGCCGCGAAGCTCGCGCTGCAGGAGAGGCGTCTGGCCCAGCTGCTCGAGCACGCGGGCCTCGACGACTCGCAGAACCCGGAGCTCGGCCCGGTGATCGACGAGATCCGTGCCGGGCGGGACATCAAGGCCGCGCAGCTCTACGGGACGACGATGGGCGTCGGGATCGGCGAGAGCCAGGTCGCGGTGACCGAGCTGAAGGCCCGCTACGGCCGCTAGACCTGCGCCGGAGGTGCACGTGCCTCAAGTGGCCGGACGCGCTGCGACCGCGCGGGCGGGGGCCGGACGCGGCGGCCGTTCGCCGCAGTCCGGCGGACCCGAGAGCAACGGTGGTCGCCGCCAGTAGCGGAAGGGCGCCTCACCCAGTGCGTGAGCTGGGTGAGGCGCCCTCTCGGCTGGTGGAGCCGCCTAACAGAATCGAACTGTTGACCTTCTCATTACGAGTGAGACGCTCTACCGACTGAGCTAAGGCGGCGATGCCCATCGGTACCGGCGGGTGCCGGACGGGCGCGACACACTGTAGCCGCCGCGTGCCCGAGGTCCAAAGCGAGCGGGCCGGCGGGCGGTGTGCCGTGAGCCACGCGCCCCGCCGCCCAGCCGGCGGCCGACCGGGGTGGTCAGCAGCGCGTCCCGTCCTCGGGCGGCGTGCCCTCGAGCAGGAAGCGGTCGACGGCGTCGGCGATGCACTCGTTGGACCGGCCGTAGGCCGTGTGCCCCTCCCCCTCGAAGGTGAGCAGCACGCCCGAAGAGAGCTGGTCGGCCAGGCCCTGCGCCCACACGTAGGGGGTCGCCGGGTCGTTGGTGGTCCCGATGACCAGGATCGGCGGCGCACCCTCGGCCGTGATGGGCCCGACCTGCCCCGTCGGCGGGTACGGCCAGTCGGCGCACGTGACGCCCCCGTAGCCGAAGAACGTCCCGACGGTCGGGGCGGCCTGGGCGAGCTCGTCGGCCTCGGCACGCATCACCGCCGGGTCGGGGTCCTGCGCGCTGTCCAGGCAGTTCACGGCGATGAAGGCCTCGGTGGTGTTGGAGGCGAACGTGCCGTCCTCGGTGCGGTCGTTGTAGACGTCCGCGAGGTACATGAGGATGCTCGCGTCGTCCTGACGGACGAGGGCGGTCAGCGCCTGCGTCAGCGCCGGCCAGGCGGCGTCGTCGTACAGCGCGACGGCCACGCCGCTGAAGGCGAGCGCGCCGGTCAGCTCCCGGCCCGACGGCGTCGGCACCGGGTTGCGACGCGCCCGCTCGACCACACCGCGCACCTGCGCCATGCCCTCGTCGACGGTGCCGGTCAGGGGGCACGCGCTGCCGGCCTGGCAGTCCTCGACGTACGCACGCAGCGCGCCCTCGAAGCCGACCGCCTGCCCAAGCCCGATCTGCGACCTGGTCAGGGACGGGTCCAGGGCGCCGTCCAGGACCAGCCGGCCCGTCCGGTCCGGGAACAGGCCCGCGTAGGTGGCACCGAGGAACGTCCCGTAGGAATAGCCCAGGTAGTACAGGACGTCGTCGCCCAGGGCCGCGCGCAGGACGTCCAGGTCGCGGGCGGCGCTCTCGGTGTCCACGTGGGCGAGCAGCGGCCCGGTGTTGGCCGCGCACGCCTGTCCCAGCGCCCCGTAGGCGGCGCGCGCCTCGGCGATGCCGGCGTCGGTGCTGTAGTCGAAGTCGCGGGACACCAGCTCGTCCTTGGCGCGGTCGTCGACGCACGTGACGGGCCCGGACTGGCCGATCCCCCGCGGGTCGAACCCGACGACGTCGTAGCTCTCCAGGACGTCCGCGGAGATGCTGTTCGTCACGGCGGACTCCAGGAAGTCCACGCCGGACGCCCCGGGTCCGCCGGGGTTGATCAGCAGGGACCCGATGGGGTCGCCGCCGCTCGCGGGCGCCCGCTTGAGCGCCAGCTCGACGCTGCCGGCGTCCGGCTGGGCGTAGTCGATCGGGACGGTCGCCGTGGCGCACTGGAAGTCCCCGCACACGGCCCAGTCGATCGGCTGGGTGGTGAACGCCTCCAGCCCGGGCTCCGCCTCCGCCGCGGCCGGCGGAGGACTCGCCGGCACCGGCTCCTGGTTCTTCGTCGGGGCGGCGCACCCGGTCACGACGAGCGCGAGCGCGCCCGCGACGGCGGCGGCGCGCGCGAGCGTGCCAGGGATCCCCGGCTGGGGGACGGACCGGGGCGACCGGCGGGCACGGGG
>Ga0210040_10010850_pt1 | contig 10396 bp, 9 predicted proteins | sample CryGeyCG12114_NA_FD_185462 | JGI IMG/M metagenome (GOLD analysis project Ga0210040, IMG submission 185462) | Groundwater microbial communities from aquifer - Crystal Geyser CG19_WC_8/21/14_NA (SPAdes) (version 2) | ecosystem: Environmental > Aquatic > Deep subsurface > Groundwater | place: USA...
GCTGGTGCGGCTCGGCGACCTGGCCCTACCCGCCCTCACCCATGCCCTTCATCACAGCTCCGACGAGTTGTTGATTCGGCGGGTCGCGCAGGTGCTGAGCCACGTGCGCACGCCCGGCAGCCGCCAGGCGCTGGTGGCGCTGGCCCAACAGCCCTACCTGATTCGGCGCGAAACGGCCCTGCGCGCTTTGCACAGCTTTGCCTCGGAGCCCGCCGACGCCCCCGCGTTTCAGGCGCTGGTGCGGGAAGAAATGCGCCTGGCCCAGCACCTGCTCCACGGCCAGGCCGCTACCCCCGACGCCCCGCTCGCCCACGCCCTCGACTACGAGCTGCTGCGCGTGCAGCAGCGGTTATTTGGGCTGTTGCCCCAGCTCTACCCCCCGCAGATTATGGCGGATGCCCAACGCGGCGTCGCCAATGCCGCCCGCGAGCGGCAGGCCAATGCGCTGGAAATGCTGGACAATCTGATTCCCAAGGACCTGTACCAGGGCCTGCAAACGCTGGTGGAAGTGGCCCCGCCGGCGCAGAAAGCGCTTCGGTTTGATGCGCTACTGGGGCCGCTGCCCCCGGCAGCTACCTTCCTGCAAACCATCATCGACCACGGCGAGCGGACCTATTCCGATTGGACCATTAGCGTGGCCCTACCCCACTGGCAGGCTACGCCGTACACGGTAGAGCTGGTGTTGCCGCACCTGCACAGCCCGAGTCTGCTGATTCAGGAAAGCGCCTTTGCCGTATTGAACCGCTTTGCTCACAACGCGCCCGACAGCTTTCAACATCTGCTGACCACTCACCCTACCTTACCCTCCCTGCTGATGCACCACGACGCCGCTTCCTCCCACATTTCGGCCGCCGAGCGCGTGGCTCTGCTCAAAAACACGAGCCTGTTTGCGGCTACTCCGGAAAACGTGCTCAGCAGCATTGTACCCATCATGAAAGAAGTAGCCTTTCAGGAGGGCGAGCAGATCTTCGCCAAGGGCGACCTGGGCACGTCTTTGTTCATTGTGGCCGAGGGCGAAGTAGGCATTTTCTCCGGCGCCCAGCAGCTGGCCACCTTCCGCCAGGGCGACTTCTTCGGTGAGCTGGCCCTACTCGACGCAGAGCCGCGCTCAGCCTCGGCTGTGGCCCACGGCGCAGTCGTGGCCTTCCGCCTCGACCAGGAAGACTTCTACGACGTGATGGAGGAGCGCGGCGAGGTGCTGCGCAACATCATGCGCGTACTCTGCCAGCGCCTGAGAAGGCAGAACGAAAAGTCGGCGGCGTAGGAGGTTGTCGGTGGTCATCATAATCCGTCTGTCATCCTGAGCTTGCGAAGGACCTTCTCACGCGTGGACGATTGGCTTACCAACGACTCGTTCTACTGGCATAAGGTCCTTCCTTCGTCAGGATGACAGCCAAATTGTGCTGACAGCTACCTACGCTACTACCTCGTAAATCATCATCGGCTGGGCCTTGTTCTTCAGGCTGACTTTTTCCAGCGGCTTGCACTGAAACGACTCCTTCACCAACTCATAAGTAGCCTGCGTGATGATAATCTGGCCGGGTTGGGCTACCGATTGCAGGCGTTGGCTGGTATTCACCGTGTCGCCGATAACCGTGTAGTCCAAGCGCTTGAGGGAGGCCGAGCCGATGTTGCCCGACACCATCTCGCCGGTATTCACGCCAATGCTGACCTGGGGTTTGTAGAGGCGGCCGTCGGGTAGGGTTTCCTCGTTGGCCTGCACCACGTGGCGCACGGCCAGGGCCGCCTCCACGGCGTGGTCGAGGTGGTGCTCCCCGCGGAACACGGCCATCACGGCGTCGCCCATGAACTTATCCACGTAGCCGCTCTGAGCAATTACCTCCTTCACCATCTGGTCGAAGTAGCGGTTGAGTAGGGACACGATGGTGGCCGGCGGCACCGTTTCGGACAAAGACGTAAACCCGCAAATGTCGATGAACACCACCGTGGCCTCCACCGTTTCGCTGGCCATCAGGCGGTTCTCGAAGCCGGGCCTACCCATGAAGTTGAGCACCGTCTCGTCGACGTACATTTTCAGGATATTATTCTCCTGAATGGCTTGCAGTGTACTGCGCAACTGGCGCACCTGCTGGGCCGTTTTCTCCATCGTCAGCTCCAGGTCCTGAAAATCCACGGGCTTGCACACGAAGTCGAAGGCGCCGCGGTTCATGGCCGTGCGGATGTTCTGCATGTCGCCGTAGGCCGATACCATCACGGTTTTGAGCACCGGGTTGGCCTCAGGCAATTTGCTGAGCAGCGTCAGCCCGTCCATCACGGGCATGTTGATGTCGCTGAGCACGATGTCCAGATCGGGGTGCGCGTGCACGGAATCGAGGGCTTCCTGGCCGTTGCTGGCAAAGAAAAACTCGTACTCGTTCTCGCGGATTTTACGCCGGAACCGCTGCTTGATCAGCAGCTCCAAATCGGCCTCGTCATCAACTACCAGAATCTTCGTTTTCATGGCTCGCTATCAGGCTGAGTTTTTCCTTCAGGGCAGTAAAATCGACGGGCTTGGTCAGGAAATCGTTGGCGCCGAGCTGCATTGCCTGCTGGCGGCTGGTGTCGTCGCCGTAAGCCGTTATCATCATCACCTGGGGCGGGGGCGGAGGCACTTCCTGGTATTCCTGCCGAATGCGCCGCAGCAGCTCCAGGCCGCTCATGCCAGGCATGTTGATGTCGGACAAAATCAGCACGACCTCCGAGGCGTGGCCGTGCAGGTAGGTCAGCGCCTCCTCGCCGGAGTAGGCAAAGGAAAAGCTGAACAAGCCGCTGCGAATCTCCCGCCGGAAGCGCTGCTCGAACAGCACCCGCACGTCGGCCTCATCGTCTACTACCAGTATCTTCATCATCATTAGCAAAGCTAGTATAATCCGTAGCAGGAAAACAGGCACTTATTGGGGAAGTGTCACAATAAACTCGGTGCCCTCGCCCACCTCGCTGGCCACCGTGAGCGTGCCGTCGTGGCCCTGCGTGATGATGTCGTAGCTGAGCGAGAGGCCCAGGCCAGTGCCCTCGCCGGCGGGCTTGGTGGTGAAAAAAGGCTGAAAGATTTTCTGCCGAATGGCCTCCGGAATGCCAATACCGTTGTCCTGCACCCGAATTTCGACCTGGCCCGCGGCCCGGCGCAGGGTGCTCACGCTCACTGTGGGCACGTAGTCGGCGGGAATGGCGGGGTCGTGCTGGCGTTTTTGCACGGCGTAGAAGGCGTTGGTGAACAGGTTCAGCAGCACCCGGCCCAGGTCCTGCGACACCACGTTGACGTTTCCCAGCGACGGGTCGAAGAAGGTGGTGATCGTGGCGTTGAACGTCTTATCCTTGGCGCGCAGGCCGTGGTAGGCCAGGCGCAGGTACTCATCAGCTAGGTTGTTCAGGTCGGTGGGGTGCCGCTCGCCGTTGCTGGTGCGGGCGTGCTCCAACATGCCGCGCACGATGCTGCTGGCGCGCTGGCCGTGGTGGGTTATTTTGGTCAGATTCTGCTTCAAATCGCGCAGCAGCTCGGCTTCCAGGTCCAGGTCGCGGGTAGGGCGCTGCTGCTCCTCTTCCAGCTCGCTTAGCAGCTCAGCCGACACATCGGCGAAGTTGGTAACGAAGTTCAGCGGATTCTGAATTTCGTGGGCAATGCCGGCCGTCAGCTCGCCCAGGGAAGCCATTTTCTCGCTCTGAATCAACTGAGTTTGTGTGGTTTTCAGCTCCGACAGGGCAAAGCGCAGCTCCTCAGTTTGCTGGGTCAGGCTGGCCGTGCGCTCGGACACCAGGCGTTCCAGCTCCACATTCTGGCCGGTAATGCGCTGCTTTTCCTGCTCTTCCTGCTCCCGCTCCACGCGCTCCTTTTCCAGCTGTTTTTTCTGGTTGCGGGCAATGAAGAAGAACGTGACTAGCCAGATCATGGCAAACGCCCGCGAGGTGTCGAACACGTCATCGTACTCCTTCAGAAAGCCCGGGGCTCCCAGGGCCAGCAACAGCTCCACCGCCGAGTACACGGTGTAGGGAACCACCGCCAGCAGCAGCGTGCGGGCCGGACGATAGTGCCGCAGCCGCAGCAACAGCGCCACCAAAACGACCAGCAGGAAGAGCAAGTATATCTCATCGAGCTGACGAGACTTTATCTTGAACAGCCAGGCGGCGAGGACGAGCGCTACCCCCGGCACCCAGACTTTACCCAGCAGCCAGTTCCAACGGGGTAGGCGCGTGGGCAACTCCAGGAACTTTTGGAGGGCCCGCACCGCCCATATGGCGAGTGGAATGAGGAAGAATATCTCCGCGCTAAATGACATAGGCATAATCGGTGAACTGCCGCTTGAAAAAATGGAGGACGCCTACACTCGTATTACTTCGGTGACTTCGCGGGCTTTTCACTACTGCCCGTCAGGAACTTAGGCACTGGCACCGTGAGCACGAGCACCGGGTTGCTGGTAAGAGGCTTCCCCTTGGTAGTCAGGCCTTTCAGCTTATTCTTTTCCTTCGAAAAGAGTAGGCTGGCGTAGTCCGCGACCGTGCCCACGAGAGACGGCAGTTCCACCCGCACCACCAGCTGCTCGGGTGGCGGTGCCGGCGGCGGCTGGCCTTGCGCTTGCGCGCGTCCGGGCATCAACCAGAGTAATAAAAGGAGTAACAGTAGCCGGCGAATAGGCATTAGAATCTAGAATAATACCTTAAAGATGCGATATCCGCCGATACCGTTGCCTACATATGGGTAGGATTTACGCCCCGGTTCAGCAGGGCTTGTTATTGGCACAGGCACGAAACTTACATAAATGGGAAGTTGTTGTTATATTTGCTTCACCAATGCGCATCATCACAAAGGCTCCGCTCCGGGATTTTTGGGAAAGGCATCCAACAGCCGCCCTACCCCTGCAAGTTTGGTACAAAGACACGGCGAGGGCAACCTGGCAAAATCCGAACGATGTGAAAGCGTACTATGGCAACGCCAGCATTGTAGGCAATAACCGAATAGTATTCAATATAAAAGGCAATGATTTCCGCCTGGTGGTGGCTATCAACTACGCAGCTGGTATTGTCTTCATCCGGTTCATTGGTACGCACACTGAGTACGATAAAATAGATGTCACTACTATATGAGCACCATCAAACCCATTCGCACCGTCGCTGATTACCAGCAGGCTCTAACCCGCATTGAGCGCATCTTCGACGCTACTCCTGACACTCCGGAGTTCGATGAGCTGGATGTTCTGACTACGCTGGTGCAGGCCTACGACGCCGTTCACTACCCTATTCCTGACCCTGATCCTATCGAATATATCAAGTACAAGATGCAGGAGCAAGGACTCCGGCAGCGCGACTTGGCCGAGTGGTTAGGCGGCGAAAGCCGGGTGAGTGAGGTGCTGAATCGCAAACGCAAGCTCACGGCCAAGATGATGAAAGCTTTGCACGAGCATCTGGGGCTGTCGGCAGAGGTGCTGTTGATGGGGGCGTAGGCTTCTATAGCATAGGAGGTAGCATAGGAGGCTCCCCCTACTTCTTGCTTTAGTACTGCTACCACTTCTTGGCTATGGTCAATCGTCTGCTGGAAAGCTAGATCGAAAAGCTTGTTCTTCCATCATAGCCAGTCCCGAATTTCGTCTCCAAAAAGGAAAAAACCGTTGTGTAGCTGTATTTGATAGTATTGTGCACCAAAGTCAAGCACGCTTTTCTGAACATCTCGGTTGTTACCAACGAACCCCAACTACTCCCCCTTTGGCTGAATCCCCTACCTATACCGACCCCTACGCGCTTGAAAAGGAGCTGCGTAAAACCCAGGCCCTCCTGAAGCTGGAGCAGAAGGAAGACCTCGAGCAATTTAAGATCAAGAATGCCAAGGCCACCATTGCCGAGCGCCAGCAGCGCGGCCTGACGTGGTACCCCGTCAAGATTACCAAGGAAGACATTGGCTTCGGTGGCAAGCTGGTGATTGAGTTGGAACGCCCGGCCGGGCAGCAGGGCTTGCACCTGTTTCAGGTAGGCAAAAATGCGGCCTTGTTTGGCAACATCCCCGGCCGTTCCGCCTCCGACCGTCCTACCCTCAACGGGGTCATTACCAGCGTGAAGCGCAACAAAATCCTACTCGCCACCACCAAGGAAGACCTGCCCGACTGGGTGGAAGACGGCAAGCTGGGCGTGGATTTGACCTTTGACGAGGTCAGCTACCGCGAGATGGAATACGCGCTGGGCAAGGTGCTGGGCGCCTACGAATCGCGCCTGGCCGAGCTGCGCGACATCATTCTGGGTGCCAAGCCGGCCCGCTTCAAGGCTGATAGCGAGGTGCAGCCCTACTACCCCTCGCCCCTCAACGACTCGCAGCTAGCGGCCGTGCGCCACGTGCTGGCGGCTAAAGACGTAGCCATCATTCACGGCCCGCCCGGCACCGGCAAAACTACCACATTGGTGCAGGCCATTCTGGAAACCATCCGGCGCGAGCGGCGCGTACTGGTGTGCGCCCCGAGTAACACGGCCGTGGATTTGTTGACCGAAAAGCTGGCCGAGCGCGGCGTAAACGTCATCCGAATGGGCAACCCCTCGCGGGTGTCAGATTTGCTGTTGCAGCACACGCTGGATGCGCAGATCATGGCGCATAAGAGCTACAGCGAGCTAAAGTCGATGCGGCAAACGGCGGAGCAATACCGCACTGAGGCAGGCAAATTCAAGCGCCACTTTGGCTGGGAGGAACGCGAGCAGCGCCGCCTACTCAAGCAGCAGGCCCACGATCTGTTGCAGGAGTCGGACCAGCTGGAGCGCTACATCACGGAGGATTTGCTGGAGCAGGTGCAGGTGATTACCTGCACGCTGGTGGGCGCCAGCAACCGCGCCATCCGCCACCTCACCTACGAAACAGTTTTCATCGACGAAGCCGCCCAGGCCCTGGAGCCGGGCTGCTGGATTCCCATCAGCAAGGCCAACCGCGTGGTCTTGGCCGGCGACCATCAGCAGTTGCCCCCTACTGTGAAGAGTGAGCAAGCCGCCCGCGACGGCCTGCGCGAAACCCTGTTCGAAAAGTGCATCAAGCGCCAGCCCGACACCGCCCGGATGCTGCAAGTGCAGTACCGCATGCACGAGCTGATCATGGAGTTCAGCTCGGAGCAGTTCTATGACGGCAAGCTGCTGGCCCACGAAACCGTGGCCCACGCCGACCTACCGGCCTACGATCTGCGCTTCGCCCCCGACACCGCCGTGGAGTTTCTGGATACGGCTGGCTTTGGCTTTCAGGAATTGGGCATTGAGGAAAGCCGCTCGGTGGCCAATCCCGAGGAGGCCGACTTGCTGCTCAAGCGCCTCTCCGAGCTGCTGAGCGTGTACGCGCCCGACGACCACCAGGAAGACTTGCTGACGGTGGGCGTCATTGCGCCCTATCGCGCGCAGATCAACTACCTCAAGGATGCGGTGGAGGACGTGCCCGTTCTGGCCGAAATGCTCACCCACCGCCTACTCAGCATCGGCACCGTGGACTCGTTTCAGGGGCAGGAGCGCGACATCATCTGCATCACCATGACGCGCAGCAATGCCCAGGGTGAAATCGGCTTCCTCTCCGACATCCGCCGTATGAACGTGGGCATGACCCGCGCCCGTCGGAAGCTCCTCATCGTGGGCGACTCCAGCACGCTTGGGTCGCATCCGTTTTACAAAGCCTTTCTGGACTACACGGAGCTGATTGGCGCCTACCGCACGGCGTGGGAAATGCAGTAGTAGACCTCACCCCCTGGCCCCCTCTCCTCGGGGAGAGGGGCCAATGGGCAACTACCTAAGGCAGATCGATATACGACTCCGTGTGCGGGGCGTCGGACTTCGTGTTTACGAAGTGCTTCACCGGGTTATCATAGTTGGAAATGTAAAGCCGCTTGCCCTTCATCAGCACTTCGGCAGGCTGGTCAATTTTGCCGCCGGCGCCGTCGGTGTCGGGGTTCTGGGCCAGGGTCGTCACGCTGTTATCCTTCAAATTGATGACAAAAATGGCGTTCTGTCGGGCACCCGTCACGTAGGCTTTGTCGGTAGCACGGTCAATGATCAGGCCGTCGATGCAGGTAATTTTCTCGCCCGTGAGGGGTAGGGACTCCTGCTTACTCAAGCTACCGTCGGGCTTCAGCGTCATTTTGTAGAAGCTACCGTCGCCGAAGGAGCCGGTGTAGAGGTTACCCTGGCTGTCGTAATCGATGCCGTCGGCGCCGTTGTCTACGCCGGTTTCGTTTACGTTGGTCGTGAACATGGCCAGCACGTGCGGGTCCTTGGTTTTGGGCTTGAGGTGGATAAGGCCCTTGTTCAGCTCGTCCAGCGTGAACACCATCACGGCGCTGCCCTGGTCGTTGCCGGGTAGGTCCCACTGGCTGTCGGTCACGTAGAGCTTGTTGCCCTTCCACACCACGCCATTGGCGAGCCGGAAGCTGTCGACGGCCGTTTCAATCTGGCCGGGCTTGCCATTATTCACCCGCACCCGCATCAGCCGCGACACGTACTTCTTGCTATTTTCGTACTGATTTTCAGCATAATACAGGTTGCCGTCGGGGCCGAATGCGAGGTCCATCGGCGCGGCTTTCTTGGTAGTAGGCTCTACCGGCAGGCTGGTGAGGTAGGGCTTGTAGGTAGTGCCTGTAATTTCCTGAATAGACGCCGGGTAGCTGTTGTTGGCCAGGTTAGGCACCGACAACAAAATACGGCCGTCGGGGCTCAGGGCCAGGCCGTCGGGCGTGTTGTGCTCGTCGGGGAGCGTGAACAGCAGTTGGGGGTTGCCTACCGTAGGAATGGTGCCCGCGGGCACGCCCATGGTATCGGCCGCCATGCCCATCGTGTCGGTAGCCGCGGTGGCGGTGGCATCGGTGGCCGCCGTGGTTTCGGTAGTGGTGCCAGACTGGCAGCCAGCTGCCAGCAGCGTGCCGCCGAGCAGCAACGCCGTGAGGTTAGTAGTGGAACGTGTCATGCGATGGAGGGGAGTAGGACGACGAAACGAATGGCAGAAAGCATAGTGCCGCCGCGTAGTTGATGTCGTTGAAATGATGCTTCGAGTCCTGCTTAACGCGGTGGGGCCCAACTCGGTAGTCGGATGCCATAATCTTACATATTGTCCAGCTTTCGGCCTAATCTGCCTCCAGGCACCGCCATTATGCCCGCATTTCCGTAACTAGCAGGACTAACTTTCGTCTCCCAACCCAACTACCCCATGACCCAAGTCAGCCCTAACAAAGTCGTCACCATCACCTACAACCTGAGCGTGACCGACGCCGAAAACGAAAAGCAACTCGTCGAATCGGCCGAGGAGGATGCGCCCATGGTCTTCCTGTTCGGCATGAGCGGCCTACCCGAAGAGTTTGAAAATCAGCTCAGTGGCAAGCAGCCCGGCGATACCTTCACCTTCTCCCTCACGCCTGAGCAAGCCTACGGCGACTACGACCAGCAGGCCATTGTTGAAATTCCGAAGCAAGTATTCGAAGTCGATGGCCAGATTGACAGCGAGATGCTGCAGGAAGGTAACTACCTGCCCATGGCCGACAACGAAGGCAACCATATGCAAGGCAAAGTCGTCAACATCGGCGACGAAACCGTGCAGATGGACTTCAACCACCCCCTCGCCGGCATGGTCATGCACTTCGACGGCAAAGTAGCAGATGTGCGCGAAGCCACCCCCGAGGAGCTAGACCACGGCCACGTACACGACGGCAGTGAGCACGGACATTAATTGTTCAAGCGTATTAGAAATGAAACGGGGCCACATGGCTCCGTTTTTTATTATATAGGGCTGAAAGTTGTTAGAACGTCATTTCGACCGTAGGGAGAAAGCTCGCGTGCTGATGTGGGATACTATCTCTAGTCAGCACGCGAGCTTTCTCCCTACGGTCGAAATGACGTTCTATTTACTACTTGAGTAGACCCCATGGCAATGGCGCGGGGCTGTGCCCCGTGTCTACTAGTAGTAGGCCTCTGGCCTGCACCACCAGAACAACTTACCTCTACTCCCCCCCAGCGGCGCGGCTGATGGCAGGCCAGAGGCCTGCGCAGAGTAGGCACGGGGCACAGCCCCGCGCCATCAGTACCTCCGCCCTACTTGCTCTTCTCCGCCAAAAACCGCGCGATATTCTCGTTCAGGAACTTTGAATCCTCAGGATTGGGGGCGGCGCCGGCGGTGTGGCCCCAGAGCGAGGGAATGGGCTTGAGCTGCCCGCCCGGGATGAAGGGCGCTTCGTAGCGGGCGTCGGTGAGGGGGAAGTAGAGGTCGGTTTCGGAGGGCATGTAGAGGATGGGCGCTTTGATGGAGCGCAGGGCCTTTTCCACGTCGCCGTTGAAGCCGGGGGTAGTGCCCACGTCGTGCTGCTCCCAGGTGCGCATTTGCAGGATCAGGTCGTTGGCGTCGGCACCGGGAATGAAGCTGGTGCGGTAGCGGTTAAGCACTTCCGCGAAGGTGGTGCCGGGCTTGGCG
>Ga0210040_10010851_pt1 | contig 10395 bp, 5 predicted proteins | sample CryGeyCG12114_NA_FD_185462 | JGI IMG/M metagenome (GOLD analysis project Ga0210040, IMG submission 185462) | Groundwater microbial communities from aquifer - Crystal Geyser CG19_WC_8/21/14_NA (SPAdes) (version 2) | ecosystem: Environmental > Aquatic > Deep subsurface > Groundwater | place: USA...
TACAGTCGTCGGCGTCCGGTGCAGGTCACCGGACGCACTCGGTCCGAGTGGCGGAATGGCAGACGCGCAGCGTTGAGGTCGCTGTGTCCGAAAGGACGTGGGGGTTCAACTCCCCCCTCGGACACCCTTCAGTGGGAACTGCCCCACCATCCGGTCGCTCCTGAGGGCCCGGCGGTAGCTACACCCGGCACCGTCCCGGGCGGCTCGTCCGCCGCAAGCAGCTCGCCCCCGGTCAGTGTCACCCGCACGGCGAGCCTCGACAGCATTGCCGGCACCACGACCGGCACCGCGGCGGGCGCCACAGCCGGCACCGCGGTCGACGGGACCGCGAGCGTCGCAGCCGGGCAGCCTCGCCCGAGCACGCACCCCCTCGGGGCTGACGGCCTCGCCGGACCTGCCGCCCCGCCAGCGGACCACGAGGCGCTGCGCCGGCTGCTGGCCGCGACTGCGCCCGCCGGCAAGGACCGGACCGGTCGTGCGGTGCCGAACGCCGCTCCCCCTCTCCGTCGCGCCGCCCGCCGCCGCGCTCCCGACGCCGCAGTCCCGCCCGCTCCGGCCTCGCCAGCCGCGCCCGCGCCACCGGAAGCTGGCCGTACCGCCCCCGGCCGCCCCGTCGCCCGCTCGGGCGTGCCCGGCGAGCGGGTGCCCGGCCAGCAGGTGCCCGGCGTGCCGGCGGCCTGGGCCGGCCTCGGCCAGCTGCTCACCGCCGGTGAGCGCGCACCGGAGAACGCGCTCAGCCTGGTCGCGGCCGTCGAAGGCGGCCGGGCCGCTGGTGGCGGCCAGGTCGACCTGTCCGGGATGTGGGCGCTGCCCGCGCCGATGGCCGCCGCCCGCAGCCACGTGGTCCTGCGCGCCCTGGACGACAAGGGCCGCCTGCAGCTGCCGGTCGACGCCGACTCAGCGAGCTGGGTGCCGGCCGAGCGCGACGGCGCGCTGGTCACGGTGTTCCTGCCCGGGTCCCCGGACCGTCCGCGGCCGAGCTTCGCCGCCGCCGCGCTGCCGCTGGACGGCAGAGGCCGGCTGACCCTGACCGCCGGCATCAGACAGGCCGCCGGCATCCCGAACGGCGCGGACGTGCTCGCCCAGCTCGACCCGCAGCGGCGCACCGTCACCGTCGTGGCCGCCAGTCGCATCGGCGGCCAGCTCAGCGAGCTGCTCGACGCCCTGCGTCGGCCGGTCGTCGTCGCCGAGCCCGAGCATGCCGCCCTGCCCGCGCCGGCACCACCGGCGGCCAGCAGTCCGACCGAAGCGAACGCGGCGGACGACGCCGCGTCGGTCGGCGAGCGCGTCGACAGCGCACACGGCGGCCTGTCCGGCGCCGCGCCCAGCCCGGCGGCCAGCACGGCACGGCGACTGCGCAGCGTCCCGTGACCGGCACCGTCCCCGTCGCCGCGGCGCATCCGGTGCCGCGCGAGCCGCAAGGGAGCACCGACATGCCCAGCGAACCTGTCCCTGTCGCCGCCGCGACGCTTGCCGCCGCCGGGCTGCGTGAGGCCCTGCTGGCGCAGGGGCTGGACCCGGCCAAGGTCGACGCCGCCCTGGCCGCCGCCCCGGCGCCCGCGGTCTACCGGGTCCGGCAGGCCGTGGCCGACGGCCTTCAGCAGATGCGCCAGGACCTGCCGGACAGCGTCCCGACGTGGGGGCCGTACCTGCAGCTGCTCATCGACGGGCTGCCGACGATGTGCCCGTGCCGCTGCGCGGCCTGCTCCGTCGGACCCTGCCCGTGCCCCAGCGGCGCCGCCGGCCACCACGGCGCCTGCACGATGCCGGCCGGCGAGCCGCACACCGACTGCGCCGAGCGCTACCTGGGCGTGGCCGAGCTGCCGGTCGCCGACGTCACCCGCAGCACCATCGCAGACGCCGCGTGGTGGGCCGAGCGGCGCGGCCTGAAGCGCACGGTCGCCCGCAACGTCAAGCGCGAGGCCCTGGACCGTCAGCTGCTGCGCACGGACGGCCGCGGCGCCCGCACGCAGCTGATCCAGGCCAGCAGGTGGCTGTTCACCTACCTGGTCGGCGAGAACAAGGCCACTGACAACCCCGCCTTGAAGGTCAAGCTGCCGGCTGCGCAGGAGACGGTGGCCCGCTCGCTGACGGCCGAGGAGTTCGTCGAGGTGTACGGCATCGCCGTCACCACCGGCCAGGACCCGGTCCTGGACGGACTGCTGCTGCGGCACCTGCTCATCCAGGGCGTGCGCCGCGGCGGCCTGCTGTCGCCTGACCTGCGGCGGGCTCCGGGTCGACAACACCGAGATCGGCTACTGGGACAAGAAGAAGAAGACCTGGCGCACCCGGCCGACCACCCGCACCCACCTGGCCGACCTGATGACCCACGTCATCTTGCGCGGGCCGCGGGTGGCGGCGCCGCCGGACGCCAGCGACGACGAGCGCCGGCACGGCATCCCCGCGATCACCGACGGCACGCCGGTCTTCCACGCGCGGCCCCAGGACACCTTCGACGACGACGGCTACTTCGTCTCGCGCGTGACGCACCCGATCACCCGCAAGCGGACCGAGCTGCTGTTCAACCGCGTGCGCCGGCATCTGCCCTGGACCGAGCGCATCGAGCTGCGCTGCCACGACCTGCGGCACACCTCCGGGCGCATCATCTACAAGGCCGCCGACCAGCAGACCGCCAAGCTCCACCTGGCGCACGACGGCGGCAGCACCACCGACCACTACCTCAGGGAGCGGCTGGAGGAGCTGGCCAAGCTCAAGGCGTCGCTGTTCGAGCCGCCGACCGGTGACCAGGGCGCCGCGCACTGACCGTTGGCGCATGCAGTGCCCGCTGGCAGCGACTCAAGCCCTCTGCCGGCGGGCACCGCGTCGTCCGCGTCGCGCCGCACGCTCGGGGTGGCGCACCGCCGCGCGACGGGGCGGCCGCCTGATCCGGCCGCATCTGCACGCCCGACGTCCGGGCCAGGCCCCGGACGCGGATCCGCTCCTGGACAGCGTTCCCGGCCAGGCCGGACTTCACGTCGGGAGAGCCCCAGTGGACCAGCCCCCGTCCAGTCAGCGCACTCACGCGAGCGCCTGGACCAGCGCGGCCGGAACGGAGCGCTCGTAGTCCGCCTCGCCGGGGCCCAGAACCAGCGGGCTCACTCGGTCCTCGTCGAGGATTCGCAGGTTCACCATCCCACGAGGCTCTCGTTGGCAGTTTGCAGGTACTCCCCCTTCTCGCCAGCCCACCGTCCACGAATGCGTAGTACGAGGATGTCGTGTTCGTTCACGCTCACCACGCGAACCGCCTCGTGCACGTCGACGGGAATGACCAGGCGAGTGATCAGGAGTCCGCCTACGGGAATGGTTGCCGGGCAGGCCGCGGCCGTGTTCCAGTTCTCCTGGTGGAAGTGCGACGACCGGCGGCCGGGCGCAGCCTGACCCGACTGGCAGGACCGTCTGCCCAGGGCTTCGAACTCGTTGGACATTCCGCTTCGAGGCCGTGCTCGAGCAGTGGTAGGCACTACGCGTGACTGTTGCACTCGCGCGCGTTGCCAGCGGCGTGGCGAACTGTGCCTCCAGCCATGTGCCCGTGCGACCGGAAGGCCCGTCCGGGCGCCCGACCGGACCAGGCAATGACAGGCTGCTCTCTCACGGACAGCACGGCAAGACCATGGGGCGGCCTGATGGCCGCTGCCCGGCGTTGGGCGCCCCCTTGCCAGCGCTCACGGGATCGACGGCGTGAGGAGCGACGGCCCGCGCTGGCAGCAGGTCACGCCCTCGGCGTTCGCCTGGGAGCGGGAGGCGCTCGACCACGTCAAGGAGCTGCTGCCGGACGCAGAGCCGTACCGCGCGTGGAGCAACATCGAGTTCGTCGCGGACGACGGGACGGTCAACGAGGTCGACCTGATGGTGGCCTGCCCACGCGGCCTGTTCCTCGTGGAGATCAAGAGCCGTCCCGGCCGTCTGACCGGCGACGCCGGGACCTGGACCTGGCGGGGTGACCGCACCCGCACCGAGGACAACCCGCTGCTGCTGACCAACCGCAAAGCGAAGAAGCTCAAGTCGATGCTCGAGCGCGCCGCCCGGACCCGCAAGGCCCGCGTGCCGTTCGTCCAGGCCGTCGTGCTGCTGCACGGGCCGGGGATCGACGTGCAGCTCGACCCGGCCGGCCGCACACACGTGTACGGGGCCGACGTGGGCCTGGCCCCGCGCCCCGGCGCTCTGCCGCAGATCGGCCGGGACCTGCTCTGCGCCCCACCCGAGGACGAGCGCCGGCAGCTCGACAGCACCACCAGCAAGGCCCTGGTCGGACTCGTCGACACGATCGGCATCCGACCCTCACGCCGGCTGCTCACTGTCGGGCAGTACGAGATCGCCATGCCCCCTATCGGCGAGGGGCCCGGCTGGCAGGACTTCGCCGCCCAGCACGTCGACCTGCAGGGGGTGCCGGCCCGGGTGCGCATCTACCTCGTGGAGCGGGCCGCCGGTCGAGAGCAGCGGCGCACTGTGGTGCGCGCCGCTGAGCGAGAGTTCCGGCTGCTCTCGGGCATGCAGCACCCCGGGATCGTGCAGGTGCAGGACTACGTCGAGCACGAGCTCGGCCCCGCTCTGGTCTTCCCCTACGCGCCCGGCACCGTGCGCCTGGACCACTACCTGCGCCAGTCGCTCGACACGCTCACGGTCGACGCTCGGCTGGCGATGGTCCGCCAGCTCGCGGAGACCCTTCGCTACGCCCACAGCCGGCACCTGGTTCACCGGTCGCTCAGCCCACACAGCATCCTCGTGGTCGACCCGGACGAGGCCGCAGATCAAGGTGATGGACTGGCAGACCGGTGCGCACTCCGGCACGACGACCGGCAGCAGCGAACCGGTGCGGGGCACGAGCCACCTGGACCGGCTGCTGGACCGCGCGGTGGAGGGCTACCTGGCTCCCGAGGCCCTGCACGCGCCCGATGCCCGGGGTATCCCGCTGGACCTGTTCGCACTCGGCGCGCTCACCTTCCACCTGTTCGCCGGGCGACCTCCGGCCAGCAGCGCTAGCGAGCTGCTCGAGGTCCTGCGCGGCCAGCACGGCCTGCGCCTCGACGCCGCGGTCGACGGCGTGAGCGCGCGCCTGGCCGAGCTCGTGGCCATGTGCACCGACCCGGAAGTGGACAGCCGCCTCGACAGCGCCGAGCTGTTCCTCGCCGAGCTCGACGCGGTCGAGGAGGAGCTGACCGCCCCCGACGACGACACCGTCGACCCCCTGGACGCCCACCGCGGCGACCGGCTCGACGGTGGCCTGACCGTGGTGCAGCGGCTCGGCAGCGGCTCGACGTCCCTCGCGACGAGCCCGCCGTGCTCAAGGTCGCGCTGAGCGCGGACCGGGAGCAGCGGCTGGTCGAGGAGGGCGAGGTCCTGGAACGGTTGCACCACTCGGGCGTGGTGCGCCTGCTCGGCACCGTCACCGTGAGCGGCCGCTACGGCCTGCTGCTGGAGCGGGCCGGGGAGCAGACGCTGGCCCAGCAGCTGCGCAGGGACGGCCGGCTGCACCTGGACCTGCTGGAGCGGTTCGGCACCGACCTGCTCACCACCGTCGACCACCTCGACGGCGAGGGGGTGGCGCACCGCGACATCAAGCCCGACAACCTCGGGGCCCGCCCTCGCCGCCGCGACCGGCAGCCGCACCTGGTGCTGTTCGACTTCTCGCTCGCCAAGGCCCCGATCGAGGCGGTCCGGGCTGGCACCAGCGCCTACCTCGACCCGTTTCTGGGGACGAGGACCCGCCCCGACTGGGACCTGGCCGCGGAGCGGTACGCCGCCGCGGTGACCCTGTACGAGATGGCGACCGGCACGCTGCCGGTGTGGGGCGACGGCGAGTCCGCAGCGTCCCTGGTCACCGGCGAGGTGACCGTCGAGCCGGAACTCATGGACTCCGCGGTCGCCGACAGGCTGGCCGAGTTCTTCCGCACCGCTCTGCGCCGGGACGCCAGCGAGCGGCACGCCACGGCCGAGGCCATGCTCGCCGCCTGGCGTCAGGTGTTCGCCGGGCTCGCCGACGCCGGCCCGGACGACGTCGAGCAGGAGGAGGCCCGCGACGAGGCCTCAGGCCGGGCAACCGTGACCACCCCGCTTGGACAGGCCGGCCTGTCCGCTCGAGGCGTCGCCGCGCTCGAGCGCTTCGGAGCCGCCACGGTCGGCGACGCGCTCGCAGTGCCGTCCTATGAACTGACCCGGCTGCGCGGCGTCGGTGACGCCACCCGCCGGGAGGTGCGCTCACGTGTGCGAGAGTGGCGACTGCGGCTCACCCGCCCGGCCGGCACCGCGCCGACGACCGCGGAGCCCGCGCCATCGGTGGGAGCCCCCGTGGTGCAGCGCAGTGTCGACGCCGCGCTCGACGCGCTGCTGCCCGCCGGAGGGGCCGCGGCTCAGCCCGTCGTGTACGCCTTCCTCGGCCTCGCGGGGGCAACGGGCAGCGCGTGGCCGGACGAGCGGCAGGTCGCCGCGGCCAGCCGCGTTCCCGTCGAGCAGGTCCAGCGCGAGCTCGACGTCGTCCGCCGCGGCTGGGTGGCGTCACCGTTGGTCGCCGAGCTGCGCGACGAGCTGATCGATCAGCTCAGCGGCAGCGGGCGCGTTGGCACGCCCAGTGACTTGGCCGACGCACTGCTGACGGGCCGCGGCAGCGCCGCCCCTGATGATGCTCGACGGCCGCAGGCGCTTGCCCTGGCCAGGGTGGCCGTGGAGGCGGAGCTTGCCGACCCGGCCGGCTCCCGGCTCTGGCTGGACCGGGCCGGGATGCCGCTGGTCGCGCTGGAGGACGCCGAGGACGCCGCCGACCTGCAGTCTCCCGCCGCCAGCGCGCTGATCGCCTGGGTACGCCGGCTCGGAACCGTCGCTGACGAGCTGGCCCAGGCCGAGCCGCTGCCCGGTCCCGGCCGCGTCCGGACCCGGCTGTCCGAGGAGCAGCCCCCGGACGGCTTCGAGCTGCCGGACCCGAACCGGCTGGTGCGTCTTGCCGCCGCCGCCTCGACGACGGCTGCGGCGAGTCCTCGGCTCGAGTTGTACCCCCGCGACCTCGACCCGGTGCGCGCGCTTCGGCTGTCGCAGGGCGCGCTCACCGGCGCCGGGTTGGAGTCCCTGACCGAGGCAGCCCTGCGCTCCCGGGTCGGCGCTAGGTTCCCGGCCGCAGCGCCGCTGCCCGGCCGGCAGGACGGGCTCGACGACCTCGTCCGCCGCGCTGACCTCCCACTGACCTGGGACCCGGTGCGCGAGGAGTACCGCCTGCCCGGCCGCACCGATGTCCTGTCCTCGACGACCCGCTTCCCGACCCGCCTGGTCACCGGCACGTCACTCCCGACGACCAGCCCGCCATCGGTGCGGCAGGCCCAGCAGGCCGAGCAGCGGCTGCGGCACAACCTGGACCGCGGTGGCTTCCTCGCGCTCGTCGTCCGCCCCCGGCTGGTGTCGGACGCGGTCGCCGAGCTGCGCCGGCGGTTCGACGTGGTCGACCTCGACGTCACCGCGGCACTGCTCGAGCAGATGCGCCTGGTGGCCGGGCAGGCCGGGGTGCCGTGGGACCTCGTGCTCGCCGCAGACGCCGCGCCGGTCGGCAGCCGCGACGCCACGAACCTGTCGCGGCTGGTCGCGGACGCGCTGCCCGGGCTGGCGGCGCAGCTGCGCCAAGCGGGGCGCGCCGTCCTACTGCACGACGCCGGGGTCCTCGCCCGGTACGGCGCCATGCCGGTGCTGACCGACCTCGTCGCCGACGCCGGGCGCAGCAGCTCACTGATGCGCAGCGTCTGGCTGGTCGTGCCACAGGACGGCACCGGCGACCTCCCCCTGCTCGACCGCGAGGCGGTACCCGTCACCACCCCGGGGCAGTGGCTGCGCCTGCCAGACTCCTGGGTGTCCAACGAACACCGCGGTCGCCGATCCGCGACGACGACCGCAGGAGCAACGCCATGATCAACGCAGCCGTGCTGCTGAAGGACCTGCAACGACAGCTCCGCCTGCTCGAGCAGGACCTGCGGTCCCGTACCGAGACCGACACGGATCTGCGCGGGTCCCTGACCGCCGAGCACGCCGAGGCACTCGCCGTCGGCCGGACCGCGGCGACGTACGGGACGTGGCGCGACGAACGGGTCATGCAGGCGGCGGTCGCCTGGCTGCTGGGGACGGTCTTCGTGCGCTTCGCCGAAGACAACGACCTGGTCGACGCGGTCCACATCACCGGCAGCGGAGACCGGGCAAGGCTTGCGGGCGACAACCAGATGCACTACGTCGAGCAGCACCCGTCACACAGCGACCGCGAGTACCTCGAGGCGGCGTTCCGGGCGCTGGCCGCCGCCCCGGCTGCGGCGCCGCTGTTCGACGACAGGCACAATCTGCTCTGGCAACTGCCGATCTCCGGCGACGCAGCACGGGCCTTGCTGGAGTTCTGGCGGCGGCAGGACCCGGAGACTGGTCTGCTGCTGCACGACTTCTCCGACTCCGCTTGGGGCACCCGGTTCCTCGGCGACCTGTACCAGGACCTTTCGGAGTTCGCCAAGAAGACCTATGCGCTGCTGCAGACACCGGAGTTCGTCGAGGAGTTCCTGCTCGACCGGACGTTGGAGCCGGCGGTTGCAGAGCGAGGTCTGGCGGGGCTACGGATGATCGACCCCACGTGCGGGTCGGGCCACCTGATCCTCGGTGGCTTCGCCCGGCTGCTCGGTCGTTGGCGCGAGCAGGAGCCCGGCACGGATGACCGGGTGCTGGTTCAGCGCGCTCTCGACAGTGTCTTCGGCGTCGACATCAACGCCTTCGCCGTGGCGATCTCGCGCTTCAGGCTGACGATTGCGGCGCTGAAGGAGTCGGGGCTGCGGCGGCTCGCCGCCGCCCCCGACTTCACTCTTCACCTGGCCGTCGGCGACTCGCTGCTGCACGGCCGGCGGGAAGGCATGTTCCACGGGATGGACGACGCGTCCCTGCGGCTGTCGGACCATGCGTACGCCACCGAGGACGTGCATCTGCTCCGCACGATGCTGGACCCGGAGAACCGCTACGACGTCGTGGTCGGCAACCCGCCTTACATCACGCCGAAGGACAAGGCCCTCAACTCGGCCTATCGCGTCCGGTACGAGGCCTGCGCCGGCAAGTACGCGCTGTCAGTGCCCTTCGCCCAGCGGTTCTTCGAGCTGGCACGACCTGAGGATGGCGCAGGCTCGGCAGGGCGCGTCGGCATGATCACGAGCAACTCCTTCATGCGCCGGGAGTTCGGCAAGAAGCTCGTCGTGCTGCTCAATCGTGGCACCGCCGACCTGTCCGTCGATCTGACGCACGTCCTGGACACCTCGGGCGCCTACATCCCCGGCCACGGCACACCGACCGTGATCCTGCTCGGGCGGCGCCGTCGCCCGCGGCTGGACACGGTTCGCGTTGCCATGGGCGTGCGCGGAGAGCCATCGGCACCAGCCAACCCGGCGAAGGGGCTGGTGTGGACCGCCCTAGTGGAGCAGGTCGACCAGCCCGGGTCGGAGAGCCCTTACCTGTCGGTGGCAGACCTACCTCGAGAACGGCTTGCCACGCACCCGTGGAGCATCGGTGGCGGCGGCGCCGCCGACGTCTTCGCGATCCTCGACTGCGCTCCAGAACGGCTATCGGCCCGGCTGAAGGGGGTCATCGGCTTCGCCAGCTTCCCAGGTATGGATGACGGTTTCCTGATGCCCGAAGGCAAGCCTCGTCGTCGCGGCTACGAGGCCCGCCTGGTCCGGCCAGTGATCACGGGCGACACCGTCCGCGACTGGCAGATCGCCACCCCCGAAGTGGCGCTCGTCCCTCGTGACCAGCATCAGGAACCAGTGGCATACGACCTGCGCCAGTCCTGGGCCCGGGACCTCTGGCGCCTGCGCACGGTCGCCCAAGGCGTGCTCGGCTTCGGCGGTGAGACGGCGGTGGACCGAGGCGCAGCATGGTGGGCCTGGTACCGCTGGATCGGAGATCGCTACTCCACGCGCCTCACGGTCACGTTCAGCGAGGTGGCGACGCACAACCACTTCGTGCTGGACCGGGGCGGGAAGGTGTTCAAGCAGACCGCCCCGGTGATCAAGCTGCCGGCGGGAGCGACGGAGGACGACCACCTCGGGCTGCTCGGGGTGCTGAACAGCTCGACCGCCTGCTTCTGGCTCAAGCAGGTCTGCCACAACAAGGGCGAGGGCGGGGGCGCTCGGGTAGACGCCGGGTACGCCGCGATGGGGTCCGAGGACTGGAAGAACCACTTCGCCTTCAACGGCACCAACATCGCCCGTCTGCCCCTACCCGCCCGCCTACCGCTGGAACTCGCTCGCACTCTGGATGCGCTGGCGCAGCTGCTCTCCGCCGCTGCGCCGAGCGAGACCAACGGCCAGGCTCCGACCCGTGCACTGCTCGACGAGCGTGCAGCACAGGACGCGGACCTCCGCGGCCAGCTGATCGCTCTGCAGGAGGAGCTGGACTGGG
>Ga0210040_10010852_pt1 | contig 10395 bp, 2 predicted proteins | sample CryGeyCG12114_NA_FD_185462 | JGI IMG/M metagenome (GOLD analysis project Ga0210040, IMG submission 185462) | Groundwater microbial communities from aquifer - Crystal Geyser CG19_WC_8/21/14_NA (SPAdes) (version 2) | ecosystem: Environmental > Aquatic > Deep subsurface > Groundwater | place: USA...
CATCATATGATACAAGAAAAAATGCATACACTAGAAACACTATAACCATACTGTGAGATATATGTATATCAAGCATGCAAGATTTTGTCTTCGGTTCAAATCTAAATGAATACAAGCTCATATCCAAAAATATTGCCGACTAGTTGTGTTGGAAAAGGAATTGAGTGCCACTAAAGACCGCAAAAGAAGAGAGCACTTGTTTTGTGCTTTAGACCGCAAGAAAAGTTTTACATGTAGCCAAACAAGACACAAGCTTTTGTGCGTAAATTTGCATGCATTGCAAATTTCAAAACTAAAGCGCACTAACTAACTAACTATGCATAGCTGTCAGTTAGAAATTATAGTTAGTTAGTAATAGTTTGTAGAGTTTGTGCCGATAAAATTGAAATTAAAAATGCCTAAACTATATTTTAATGAACATGTGCTGCACTGTAGCTGTTTCAATCCATGAGCACATTTTAATTTAAGTATAGTTTGACTTGACTAGTTAGTTAGTAGCAGCTATAGTATGGAGGATGAAATGAATATTAATGATAAAATGTGTCTAGTACCGCTCGCTCTTTTGTGCTCCGTGTAGCCAAATGTGCACACAAATAATGGTTGAAAACTATTTCGCTATATTTTTTATTCTTTGAGGCAAGTTAGCTAACAAAAACTATACAGCCGGCGAACTTTTTCCATACCATTGAACATGTGTTGTTCCATCCTTAAAACACGACTTGTACTTTGGGCTCAGCTAATTAATTATTAAGAAGGAAACAATCGACCATGCCTGCTTAACTATAGCCACTCCTTTGTGCATGTAGGATGATTTGGTTGTGATAAGAATGTCGAAAAAATCTGTGTCTTTTTATTATTGTGTATTGAAGGTCGCTTGATATCTGTTTCATCTAAAAGAATTCTCTCAATTGTACACCCAGTTAGTAACTACCATTGTTAGTTTCCTCATGCTGAAGTTTGCATTTGTTTAAGTTTTAATTGCATTAAATTAGTTAGTTAGTTGATTTAATTTGCAGCATGAATGGAATGCGGAATATCTCACCCAGTTTTCCCGGAACAATGTCAAATTCCTGTGAACCACCATTTGATATAAACACGGGCGTATCGCAAAGCTCCTGCAAACAAAGAAACAAATGTAAATGAACCTTGAAGCTTTTATTTTTAGGAACGTAAACTATAACTAAGTCTTGCTCTTCAGACAACATACAGGCTAATAAACCACAGGAAGTGAACATAAATAAGTAGTGAGTACGCTACATATTGCAAACAGGTAAGTACTTTTTTCTAAAACGTCTTGTTTGACATGCATTAAAACTTGTAGCTAACAAATTCCAGTCGAATAAACTACAAAATGTGTTTTTCAAACCCGCAGTTGCTGAAATCAGTTTTTGCTCTATCTTTTTTGGCGCGGGGCGCGGCGTCTCACAAGTTTGCAAGCAAAATTAAAAGTTGATCAACCTGCTAAAGCATAAGTTATTAATGTTTGAAACTTTCAGTCCCCCAGGATGATGCGAGAAACATCAAATTATAAAAGGCACAACTTTGTCAAAATAATATTATGTATAGTTGATTTAATCAGTCCTTCTAGTGTTTTGCGATATATTTTGGTGACAAACATTCCAGTCAGTCAACCTGACAGACAGACAGAATGACGGGAATTGAACCATTCATATAGATTCGCTCACTAACTATTAAAAAAGCTAGGTCGGTATGGGGCTCATAAACTAACTAACTAGTATGCATGGAACTTCATTACATTCTAAAAGTAAACAAACATGTGTGCAGCACTGAAAACTCCAAATTGCATAGGCTCCTATTATTTCTGCAATTTGTTTTATTGCCAGCTCCACATTTTCTACACCTGTTTGCGTAGTTAGTTGGTAAGCATGCATACAACAGCATCCTTGCGTCAGTACCAGGTGGTTTAACAATTAGTTTGCTGATTTTTTTGAAAATTTCTGTAATGTTCACACCAATCATTAAATACACGGAAATTTGGGGCAAACTTGCAAATCATAGGTCTGTAGGAAATACTTACAGTTATTTAGTTAGTTATAGTGTTATCAGTTTTTGCGCGCCTTGCATGCCCATACGCTACTGCTACTATTATCATAGTAAGCAAATATTAAAAGGCTGCACCGGTTCATTGACGGGAATATATCACTTCATCTATCGATTAGGACATTTCCATGCATTTACATATCAAAAGCAAGTCAAGATCTCTCACAAAAGAATTTGCACGACGTAATTAAAGATCCTTAAATTAAAATGCGTCCTTATAAAGGAGCAGAAGGTGTGAGCATACAAAAACTAAATGAGTTCAACCATACAGTCCCCTCGCATAAATACATATGATTAATAACAGGAAGTACCATTTTTCTCCTTACTAACTTGTGCCTTTTACTACTGCTAAATTGATGTTAATGTGGGAATGAAGATGAACAAGAGTGTAATATATGTTTTCGTACTTCAATCAACAATGGGAACGGTGGTGCTATAAATGCTTATGTAATTATATGATGATGATTGCAAAATGCGTGTACCGGCTAACAAACCATTTCCCTTCTCTGTGTCGTGTGTGTTCTATACTAAATAAAACCAATAAGTCTCATAGTTCAAGATTACTCGACTCCAATCTCATACTACTGATATGCAAATAAACATTTCACAACTTTTGCGCAACAAACAGTAGGGAGTGAGTGAGTCCTCAATTACATACACCATATTATTATACTAACTAAACTATGGAATCCAAAAAGTGAGTTGAACATTTTCTATTCATATTTATGACAGAGTGCGACAAAATACCACATTGTGGCTTATGGTCAGCCATTGTTGTACTTTAATAATAATCCTAGAAGAGAAAATCAGGAAAAGTAATAGAAAATATGGTCAAAAGTCTCTATTCATCTGAGTAGCACAAAAACTTATGGTGAGTTTTTAAACTTGAAGAATGCAGAGGACTCAAGTGTGACCCATTTGAACTGCCGCCGACTTATAATTCTATCTAGCCATAGTGAGTCAGTCTCCAACAAAACCAACTGTAGTCTAGCAAACTTTCTACGTTTACTTATCCCCACGCATTGCTCCTAATGAAATAGTAGTAAATAAAAGATGATGATGCTCCTTCCTAACAGAGCAAATCAAATGGACTTACTTACACATTGTTACTTTCATATCACCTCACGTTTCAATCCTAAATCACTCTTAATAACTAGCTAGACCTATACTTTTTTCAATAACACATCAAAGAGCTCAGTCACTCACTCGCTTTCAAATCGTGTATAACTGCCCCAGACCTTATAATAAAAAATCGCTCACATTTCGCCAAAATTCTTGTGTTTGTTTGCTATCTTGCACATGCATTCAATTGTATGAATGCACTCCATTCATTAGTTTCCACTCGGACAGGTTTTTAGCCATCATTTGTTGATAACGTATTGCAACAATGTTTAACTAATTGGTTGTAGTTAGAATGATCTGTCATTAAAAGTTTCAACCAACTCTTAAGATCAAAGAGATCGTGTGAACAAAATGAAGACAACCTGCTAACCACAGAGCTATATACAATTCTACACTGAGAATGTGCGGCAGAAAATATTATATTTACTCTTTACCAATGACTGTGAGTTAAAAACATTTATGAATTATGACTTTGTACTTACTAACTAACTAGTATACATAGAACGAAGCTGTAAGCTATAGTGCTATGCAAGGATGGTTTCAAAAGGTGCTAAATTTGTCTACTTAATTTATATTCCTCAACTAACTAACTAACTTATATCCCCTTGAATATGAGTGTCAATCATTGACACAAATACTCCTTTTCACGCTTCACCAAAATAGATGGCCCACAATACACTTGACAATAAATATATCAAGCTGAGCTGGGTTGAATAATGATTGCACTTGAGTCCTATTGACTGATTGGTGCAGTTTGGTTGTAGTAATCTTGTGGTCTTCTCAACCAAAACTCAAGTAAGTTAAGAAATGCAATAAATAATGATAATGGCCTTACCTTTGGTCTCTTCCATACGAATTCAAATGGTGGCGTCTGGTGATAAAATACAGAAGATTGAACAGCAGGGAACTCTGGGTCTTCCCACAAATCTCCACGTTTCACACACAAACTTTTAGTCCTCTCAAATTCTGTGGACATGATGATGATCTTTTAACTAACGGATTTGGTTTCTTCACAATCAACAGAATTATTCTCCACTGCAGCATCCCCTACTGAACGCACTGTGAGTCTAATAAGGACAAAATAACAGCAGCCTTTAGTTAGTTAGTTTACGTCACGTGTCATCTCTTTAATTTCAAAAAGCAATACTACGGTACATGAAGTGAGGTTTTCACATTTTTACAAAAAAATTAGTAACTGCACGTTATTATGATGTACTTGTCGTGAACTTTAGCCATTATATTATTTCAAGAGATAGATATGAATGTACTTTACAATATAGGGAAGATTGTGTAGTATTGTTTTGCTGGGAATGATTATAGTTAGGTGAGAATTTTTATGAAATGAAATGGGAAAAACATGTATAAGAATTTCAAAGTGTTTTTACGTGATGATACCCATTGTCAAAAATGTTAACCATGAGGACATATTCGGAAATGAGACACTGTGGGTTGGACAACATTCAGGTCGCTCTGGCAGAACTAATATGGCAACTACGTGATGTTCTTACACATGAATTGAGATTTTGAGTTAAATTGTCTGTACGCTTGAACGGTATATCTACGGTTTCTACCTGTTTTATATGGCGGGGAACAAAAAATGTATGGCACGCACGCACACAGGGTTTTTTGTAACTAAAAAATTTTAGGTGGAGAAGGAAGAAGAGTATCACTATTTTGTTTGATATCGTTAAGGATGATTTTGTGAAAATGAAGTAAACGTTATTGTCAATCATATTTCTAAGTAACTAACTAACAAACTCTTTCACTAACGCAATGGACAAGTAGGGAATTTAACATCTCTTTCATGCAGCACGTGCAATTTTGTCTCCCATGGAAGACTATTGTGAATTCCATTATGGACAGAAACCACAACTTAACCGGTCCGTCAGTCAGTTTCAATTATGTTGTCATTGCTATAAATTCAGGCAATGAATTTGAAAAAAATCACTGACAAGGCACATCATTTTGAACTTATTAGAGTGCATGTTTCTGTCGAATAATTGAATTTCAGTGCCTGTGCAATGGGCACCTATGCTATGCGCTCCCATTATTAAAACTGTAAAAAACCTTTAATTTCATATGAACTTTACTTTACTAACTAACTAACTTTATCCACTCTTCCCTTTATTTGCCCGTGCAAATATTAGCAAAAAATGCCATTGGAGAAGGATTAAAACTCTCATAATAATGCAATGTACACATTTCCAGAAACTAGCAAACTTTTCTCCATCACACTACAATACTCTCTGAGCAAGCAAATATCTAACATAGCTTACATGTAACATGAACTGTATGAAACTCCTGTTTCAACCAATCCGTAAAAAACTTCACTGCACACACACGATGTTTTCAACAAACTTCACATTAACGCACGAAATGAGTTCACACACACCATCAAATCAATCAATGAATCCTTTTGGCTTTCCTAGAGCAAAACTATAGACTGGCCTCCTTGTTCCCTACACAAAGCTGACTAACACACATCTAATGGGAAATAAAAATGCCAAAATGTTACCAAATCATTTATTTCACACGACAATAAAAACAGTCAAGTACACAGCCATTGTGTGCTCCCAATGCACACAAATAAGTAGCACCCTGTAAGCACTGAATAAATTAATCAAGATAAGAACTCGCACTCTGTTGGGGCAATGTATAATAACATACAGTATTTAAAAATTACCATTATTATTGCCAACAGCAGGAAGTAGCGTTTTGCGACTCGGCAACAAACAAACTGACTGACTGACTACTTATTTCCATATGCAATCAAAAGACATGTGTACAGGAGACAGATCAAAGAGTGCTCCACAACATTCATTGTACACTGAACAGAAAACTCAGGTAACCAACATTGGTATTTGCTCTTGTGTTGCCGTAATAGTGATTCCTTGTAGCACAGATGAGATAGTTGAATGACCACAGAGCTCAGACAGGTGCTGCACACATGTAGTACTTTTATTTAAGAAAAGAGCAGATTCAAAGATACATACATACATACCATACTGCTTACTTTACTTACTTACTGTCTATAAGACTGGCTTGTATACGGTTCATCGTGTGGTATTTAAATTGCACCTAATATATTAATGCAAAGGGGTTCCACTATTATTATGATTCCTATGCAATCTTTTATGAGCGAGTATGCTCATGATGTAGCAGTTACGTACATTTTGATTCCATATACGTGTGCTTGTTATATTATTATTCTCAAGATGGAATTCTTCATGTACCATTTTAGGGTGTGCTTCATACACACACGGTATTTTGCATTGCCAAAAGGGATGAGATGATGTTTTGTTGTTAGTTGGTTACTAACTTTTTATCTTCCATAGTACATGCATATGGGTAGCACATGATGGTTGGGTTACTGAGACAGGAGAAAAGATAAGAGTTGTACGTCTGTTGTAAATGAGTTTGGTGAGTACAAGATAGGAATTTTCTGTGTAAGATTAGTTTTCAACTCGTATTGTATCCAACGGGAATTGTTTTCGTAGGACTAACTGCCGATGTAAGCAACTAGCAACGTGCACACAGGCTTTGTTTACCAATTTTTCATGCGCTTTGGTGAGAGGATTTAGACTTCATGTTGAAGCTATTAAGAGAGGAAGATGCTGTGCGACCATTGTTTTCGCTCCATGTTAAATGCATTGTAACGACTTTGTCTAAAGGCTTTCATTTCATACACTCATTAATAGGATTGGTTGAATGGATTTTACATTATGTGCTTGCACTCCACAATAGATATTGAATTTAGGTTGATTCATATGTATTATATAGATTGCCATTCTTGGCGAGGCACAAGAAACTCATAGAGAGATACGGGAAGCTAAAGTTCTTTGGTAACTAAAAGTGAAGCAAAATCTGTAAAAGTGCTACATAAACTTATGTAAAAGAGAATAGTCTAGTTTGGAATGCAGAGAAGTTGGTAAAAACATTTCAAGAATTTGCATAGCCCAATATTGATTTCCAAAGTTTTACTACTATGAATACAAACCCATATAGTAGAGCATGGCACGCGATCGGAATTCCTGAACAGGACCCCGTTTATCTGGTGCTGTCAACCAGAGATTTATGTAAACATGAAATATAGCTAAAATATGGGTCCAATTATAAATCCAGGAGGAGACATCGTTCGGAACGTTCAATAATCTCAAAACTTTATTACTTCATACAAATAGTTAGGTGGTACAAACAGTGAAAACAGACAGCCTTATTTAATTACATTCTGTACAAACTCTAGTCACATAATGGATTGAAAAATTACACACTATAATTGCAAATGTTACTAAAACTAACTAACTAAAGCATACACATATTATGTAGTACACAGTCTTTGTTTTTTGTATAAATTTGCAGAGCACATCCAAATTCAACATCGGAATTTGCACATCCGAGTTGTAGTGGCTAAAGTGCAACCATTGTATAACGTAACATAAATCATATTTATATTCATTATTATGATCTTATACGAACTAACTTAAGTAAACTAGTACCACATTACGTTAGACTCATTCTCAGTCTCCATTTCTTGGAGCCAAGTTCGCAACTTTTTCCCCCAGTCATCCATTCTCATTTGGTCATATTAACTAGAATGCAAATCAGCGAGCTCAACTTTCGTAGACTCCCCAAGACGGCAAATTACTAACATATTTACCTTCTTTCGTTCCCAACATTTCCCTCAACAAACAAATAAGGGAATGAGGAACAAACAGACCTGCCCAAAACTTACTAATATGCATGCTTAACTAATCTGAAACTTTTCTCATATTCATCCCATTCATTGGGAACTTGGCGGACCGGCAAATTCTCTCTTTCTCTCACACACATTTTATCAAGCCCTTTCCTGAGTAGCACCTTCCCTTCTAGACTCAAAAAGTATGGAGAAAGTTATACAGACGAGAAGAAAATAATGTTTTTCACTCTTCTTACGTTCCACTCAGTGAACTAACTAACTAAGAAACTCCCAGCAAAAAAAAGTCGTTGAAAAAACTTCAAATACAATAACTAACTAGACAATAGATGGTTTCTTTTGGTGCCGCGAGAGGGAGGCAGGTGGATGGATTCCGGATATGGGGAATCCACATTTGCTATCACTATCTGAATCCTCCACAACATCGAATTTCTTGTTCCTCCGACCCTCATGATGTTGATAATAGTGAGCATTGCATTCATTGTACTTCTCATAAGCACTATTGAAATAGGCACAAAAGTTTTTCAACGGAGCCCTCCCATTCAATTCTCTATATGCGTTGAACTTGGTCACAGAATTATTGTATCCCCCTGCATCCATGGTCCATTTTTTATTTTTTTCATTTGACTTCATTCTCTCAACTGTGGTCTTTGTCTTGCTAACATCCCCAGTATTAGGAAAATAACGCGGGACGAAAAAATTATTATTTCTCCTACTTGACTTGTTACTGCCGTTAATTGGAACACCACTATCAATGAAGAATAATGAAGACCGGGGTTGAAAACTGTCTTTTTCTATTCGTCTACCATTAGGCTCTTGATACCTCAAGTTCTTTGTCCATCGGTTGTCAACAAAATCATCTTCGTAGTTCTCATCCTCCCGAAAGTGAACAAATTTGGCGCACCGGTCTCTAACACTGGAAGACCTCATGGTAAACATGAGGGGGATGACCACACTAGGGATACTTGACAAGATTGACAGATACTCCAAAATGTAAGCGTTTGCCCAACTGGACCAAGGGCAGGACAAACAGGCCAGTAGCAAATATATATAAAACGGTGTCCAACATAAAACATTCACTACCAAAACCAAAATGAAAGTAAGTTTATGATGCGCTTGCAATTTCCGATGCCACCGGTACAAAGTACCGATTTCGGTTTTCACTGGACGTAGAACTGTCACAAAAAACAAATACAAACAAGGCATGACGGCAATACAAGTCAAATGAAAGCCGGCAACAAATCTCAAGTAGTCGTCGTTGAACTGGTACAGGAAAATGCAAAAACTGAAACTCGTTTTCCAGCCCGCCAATGGCAGTGAGCCAATGAGTAAAGATGGCAACCATATTGCTAGCAGCCACAAAGGGACAGTTCCACGACTAAGCGCCGAGTATTTCGCGAAACTCAAATAAGAAGATAATGTTCGATCCACAGCTAAGGATACTAAATGTAGTGAGATAGCAATGCTGAGTCCAATTAAGACACAATTTACGACCAGACATTCCTTTCCTTGTTCTGAAAAAATTCGGTAGTCACTCAAAATGAACAGGGAGAGCGAGATTTGGGAATATATTGTGAGCAGCCCCAACAGTAAGTAGGCTGTGAATAGCGAATTCAAAAGACCCTGTGTGGATTGGGGAAGAACGTAAAAACTTCGACGACCCCCTTTGGATGAGATCAGACGTTTACTTCGCGTCATGGCGGATATCGCGAGCACATTCAGGAACACGATGAGCATCCCGATGAGCATTCTTGGCACAGCTGTGGATAGGAAAGTTTCCGCGTTCACCACCGGCTTGTCACGCTCTTTGTAATACATTGTGTGACTGAGAGGGGAGACTGTGGAATTCGGGGAATATGTCCCCAGCTCGGCTGACTTGACGGTGAGAACACAGAACTGGAAGTTTTTCGAGTACAGGTTGCAACCAGCTGTCAATGACAGAGTCTCCCAGTAGTCAAGGACCAATGTCATATACATAGTAGTTACTGAGTGGAACCACTAATTTAGTTCGCTGAACGGATTCACTTTGTTAAAACAACGCCGTTTTGGGTTTTGGAACTCAAACACAACACGGAACACAAGAATAAATTTCACGTTGGTTTTCGACTGTGCAGCCTCAGCGTATGTAATTTACCTGGTTAGTAACAACCTTATCACTTGTACGCTGTAGATGTAACTGGAAAGCTCCGAGTTTTCTGTTGGGTAACAAGATAATTAGAAAATTAATTTATAGCTCATTAGTTTGTAGTATGGAGACACAATAAAGTTAGACACTAATTGCTCATATGGTACTGAAATTAACACTAATGGATTTTACTTGCTGCATTCAAAATCTGCTTAGTGTAGTAGTAGTTTTGTTGACGTGCATTGACTAGTAATAATTGTAAAACTGGTGATGAAACAATGCGATACTGATGGGGGAAGATGAGGAAACTTTTTGTTATTTAGTGCATTCCATCCAACCAAAACATAATACCAATAAGCAAAGGTAAGATTACCCACTTATGCATACATAGTTT
>Ga0210040_10010853_pt1 | contig 10394 bp, 11 predicted proteins | sample CryGeyCG12114_NA_FD_185462 | JGI IMG/M metagenome (GOLD analysis project Ga0210040, IMG submission 185462) | Groundwater microbial communities from aquifer - Crystal Geyser CG19_WC_8/21/14_NA (SPAdes) (version 2) | ecosystem: Environmental > Aquatic > Deep subsurface > Groundwater | place: USA...
TCGGCACGACCGGGGCCGGCAAGACGACGCTGGCCAAGCTGCTCGCGCGTTTCTACGACCCGACCGGCGGCCGCGTGACCCTGGACGGGGTCGACCTGCGCGACCTGTCGGACACCGACCTGCGTCGGGCGGTGGTGATGGTGACGCAGGAGAACGTCATGTTCTCCGGGTCCGTGGCCGACAACATCGGGTTCGGGCGGCCGGAGGCCACGCGCGCCGAGATCGTGGCCGCGGCCGAGGCGGTCGGGGCGCACACGTTCATCGAGGCGCTGCCCGAGGGCTACGACACCGACGTGGCCAAGGGCGGCGGCCGGCTGTCCGCGGGCCAGCGCCAGCTCGTGGCCTTCGCGCGGGCGTTCCTCGCCGACCCGGCGGTGCTCGTGCTGGACGAGGCCACCTCGAGCCTGGACGTCCCCAGCGAGCGGCTCGTGCAGCAGGCGCTGCAGACCGTGCTCGCGCACCGGACCGCCGTGATCATCGCCCACCGCCTGAGCACGGTCGAGATCGCCGACCGCGTCCTCGTGGTCGAGCGCGGCGAGATCGTCGAGCAGGGTTCCCCCGAGCAGCTGCTGGCCGAGGCTGACGGCCGCTACCTGGCCCTGCACGAGGCCTGGGAGGCCTCGCTCGCCTGAGCCCGGTCCCGCCTGGACGAGGACCGGGTGAGGACGACGGGCCTTCGGCTCAGACGTCGAAGACGACGACCTTGTCGGCGTGCTCGCCGATCCCCTCCGCGACGGGCTGGTGCGCCGGGTGCGGGAGGTAGGCGTCGCGGGCCGCCGGGGAGGCGAAGGTGATGATCAGGGCGTAGTCGTAGCCCTCCTCCTTGCCCTCGGGGCTGGTGGAACGTCCCTGGACGACGTCGACGACGCCGGGGATGCTCTGGGGGAAGTCGGCGACGAGCGGCCGGATGGCCGCTTCCGCCTCCTCGGCCTCCCCGTCCCGCCAGGACACCAGGACGACGTGCGTTGTGGTCACCCGAGCACCGTAGGTGGTCGACGGTCACTCCGGCGGAGGACCCACGCCCGGGCCGCGTCGACCTCCGCGACGGTCTCCACGCCGACGGGTGCCGGGGGGCGGCGGACCACCACGACCGGGACGCCCAGCTCCGCGGCCGCGTCGAGCTTGGCCTCCGTGAGCCGGCCGCCCGAGTCCTTGGTGACGAGCAGGTCCGCGCGGTGGTCCTCGAGCAAGGCGCGCTCGCTCGCGAGGTCGTACGGCCCCCGCGACCGGAGCACGCGCCAGCCCGGGGGGAGCGCGAGGTCGGGCGGGTCGACGACCCGGGCGAGCACGGCGCGGTCGGCCCAGGGCAGGAACGCGGCCAGCGCCTGACGGCCCGTGGTGAGGACCGGCCGGTCACCGGCCACGGCCAGCACGTCGGTGACGTCGTCGACCCACGTCCACCGGGCCGCGTCCGGATGCGCCGACCAGCCGGGCCGGGCGAGGCGGAGCAGCGGCGTGCCGGTCGTCGCGCAGGCCAGGGCCGCGTTCGCGGAGATGGTGGCGGCGAAGGGGTGGGTGGCGTCGACCACGGCGGCGACGCGATGTTCCACGAGAAACGTCGCCAGCCCGTCGACCCCGCCGAAGCCCCCGACCCGAACCCGGCCGGCCGGCAGGGCCGGGCGGGACACGCGGCCCGCGAGCGACGACAGCACGTCCACGCCGTCCTCCACGAGCGCGGCGGCGAGCGAACGCGCCTCGCCCGTCCCGCCGAGCAGGAGGACGGTCACGGCGTCCCGCCCTGAGATCCGCTCACTCGATGCCGCGCCGGTCCGCGGGTCACGCTCAGCCCGCGGCCGTCGCGCGATCGAGTGAGTGGATCCCAGGGGAACCGGCCGACGACCGCGGTCAGACCGACCGCCACCACGAGGCTCAGCAGCGACACCGCCCGCGAGAGCCGGACCGCGCGCTGCACGTCGGCGACCTCGACGGCTCGCCCGTCGCCGAGCGTGCCCCGGTCCTCGACCTCGCCGGCGTAGACGTTGACGCCGCCGAGACGGACGCCGAGCGCGCCGGCGAACGCCGCCTCGACCACCCCCGCGTTCGGGCTGGGGTGCCTCCCGGCGTCGCGGCGCACGGCCACAAGCGCGGCGCCCGGTGAACCGCCGACCAGCGGGGCCGCGACCGCGGCCAGCAGGCCGGCGATACGTGCGGGACCGAGGTTCAGGAGGTCGTCGAGGCGGGCCGACGCCCAGCCGAACCGGAGGTAGCGCTCGGATCGGTGCCCGACCATGGCGTCCAGGGTGTTGGCCGCCCGGTAGGCGAGCAGCCCGGGGACCCCGGCCAGCGCGCCCCAGAGCAGGGGGGCGACGACGGCGTCCGAGGTGTTCTCGGCGACCGACTCCACGCAGGCCCGCGCCAGCTCGTCGGCGTCCAGCCGGCTCGGGTCGCGCCCGACGAGGTGCGTCACCTGCGCGCGGGCGGCCGCCAGGTCACCGGCCTCGAGCTGCCCGGCCAGGATCGACGCCTCGCGCCGCAGCGAACGTCCTCCGAGCACCGCCCAGGTCGCCGCCGCGGTGACGACGACGCGCGTGGCCGGGCCCCCCGGGGCCCGGCCCAGCGCCAGCCCGAGCAGGACGGAACCCCCGACCAGCAGGCCGCTGTGCACCACGCCGGCACCGCGGCGGGAGGCGTAGGTGCGGCGCTCGGCCCAGCCGGCCAGCCGGCCGAAGGCGGCGACCGGGTGACCGCGGCGCGGGTCGCCGACGAGCGCGTCGACGGCGTAGCCCAGCAGCAGGCCGGCGGCGGTCCCCAGGGCGGGGGAGCGCGGGTTCGCTAGGGTCATCGGCGATGTCTCTCCCGACCTCGACGTCCACGTCGCTCCCCGCGTCCGCCCCCGCGCAGCGCACCCTCGTGACGGGCGGCTCGCGCTCGGGCAAGTCCCGGTTCGCCGAGGGTCTGCTGGCCCGCGAGGAGGCCGTCACCTACGTGGCGCCGGGCCCGGTCCCCGACCCCGCGACGGACGCCGAGTGGGCCGCGCGGGTGCGTACCCACCAGGAGCGTCGCCCCGAGCACTGGACGACGGTCGAGACCGCGGACGTCGCGGAGGTGCTGCGGCGCGGCGACCCCGCCTACCTGGTCGACTGCCTCGGCACCTGGGTCACCGCCGTGATCGACGGGATGGGCACCTGGGACGTGCCGCTCGGTGACTGGCAGCGCGACTTCGACGCCAAGGTGACAGAGCTGGTGGACGCCTGGCGGTCGACCCCGAAGATCGCCGTGGCGGTCACGAACGAGGTCGGCTGGGGGCTGGTGTCGGAGCACCGCTCGGGCCGGGTCTTCACCGACCTGCTCGGCCAGGTGAACGCGGCGGTCGCCAGCGCCAGCGAGGACGTGGTCCTCATGGTCGCGGGCCGCGCGCTCTACGTCTGACCCCCGCCCCGCAGCCCAGGCGGTCACGACCGCGCCGCCAGGACGACCACGAGCGTCGCGAACGCGGCCTCGACGCTCGCCCCGAGCACGTCGCCGCTGATCCCGCCGAGCCGGCGGACGACGTGGGCCACGAGCCCGACGACGACCGCGACGGCGAGGACGCCGGCGAGCAGGCCCTGCCACCAGGGCCGTGCCGCCAGCAGGCCGGCGCCCGTGGCGAGCGCGAGCAGGAGCAGCACCCCGGCGGTGAGGCCGAGGGGTCCGACCGACGAGGCGACGACGCGGCCCAACCCGTCCGGCCGGGCGGCGGGCACCTCGCGGCGGCAGGCGAGCGCGAGTGCCCCGCGCGACGCGCAGACGACGAGGGCGACGGCGGCGGCACCGGCCCACCCCGCCGGGAAGGCGGCCAGCCCCGCGGCCTGCAGCGCGAGCACGACGACCAGGGCCACGGCGCCCATCGGCCCGACGTCCCCGCGTCGCATGACGTCCAGCGCCCGTGCCCGGTCCCAGCTCGCGCCGAGCCCGTCCACGGTGTCGGCCAGGCCGTCGAGGTGCATCGCCCGGGTGCCGAGCGTCAGGGTGCCGACCACGAGCAGCCCACCGACGAGGCCCGGCAGCCCGGTCGCGGAGGCCGCCCACCAGACGAGCCCGGCCAGCGCGGCCAGGGGGACGACGGCGACAGGGGCCAGGACCATCGCGCGGCTGACCGTACGGGGCGCCGGGTCGAGCACCGGCCGCACCGGCAGCACGCTGAGGAACCCGCCGGCCAGGCGCAGGGCCTCCAGCGCCATCGTCAGCCCGGCGGGGCGAGGTCGGCCAGCAGCGCCATCTCGCGGAGGAGCAGCACGGCCGAGCGCAGCACGGGCAGAGCGGTCAGGGCGCCGGTGCCCTCGCCCAGCCGCAGCCCCACGTCGAGGAGGGGGACGAGGCCCAGCTTGTCCAGGGCGAGCTGCTGCGCGGGTTCGGTGGACCGGTGCCCGGCCGCGCACCAGGCGACGACGGCCGGCTCGAGGTCCGCGGCCACGGCCAGCTCGGCCACGGTGACCACGCCGTCGAGCAGCACGGGCACCCCGGCGCGGGCCGCGCCCAGCAGGAACCCGACCCCGGCCGCGAGGTCGGCCGACCCCAGCGCGGCGAGGCGTTCGCGCGGGTCGTCCGTACGCCCGCCCGCCCGGGCCAGCGCCGCGGCGACGACCTGCGTCTTGCGGGCCAGCGCGGCGTCGTCGACGCCGGTGCCGCGACCGGTGACCTCCTCGGCCCCGACCCCGAAGGACGCGGCGACGAGCGCGGCGGCCGGCGTGGTGTTGCCGATGCCCAGGTCGCCCAGCACGAGCAGGTCGGCCCCGGCGGCGACCTCCTCGGCCGCGACGGCCGCACCGACGGTCAGCGCCTCGTCCACCTCGGCCGCGCTCAGCGCGTCCTCGCGGTCGATCGAGCCGGAGGAGCGGCGTACGTGGTGGCGCCGGACCTCGGCCGGGAGCCCGCTGAGGTCGGCGTCGACGCCCACGTCCAGCACCTGCATGACGACGCCGTGCTGCCGGGCGAGGACGTTGGCCCCGGAACCGCCGCCGACCATCGCCGCCACCATCGCGCCGGTGACTTCGCGGGGGTAGGCGGAGACCCCGGCGTGCGAGACGCCGTGGTCCCCGGCCAGGACGGTGAGGCGGACCCGGTCGAGCGGGCGGGGCGGGCTGACGCCCTGGCAGGCGGCGACCCAGGCGGCCGCGTCCTCGAGGTGGCCGAGCGCCCCGGTCGGCTTCGCGAGCGCGGCCAGCCGCTCCCGGGCCGCCGCGTGCGCGGCGGCCGAGGGCGGGGTGATCACGCGTCGGCCAGCACGGTGGGCCGCCGGTCCTGGCGCCCGCGCACGGTCAGCCGGTGCGCGAGCTCGGCCGTCACGAGCCCCACGAGCCCCCACAGCGTGAGCTGGACGAGCAGGCTCGCCCGACGGAACTCGTAGAGCACGGTGGCCGGGAAGTCCGCCGGCACCTCGTCGTACGTCGGCATCAACGCCACGGCGACGGCCAGCACGACGCCGTAGCCGGCGGCGCAGGCGAGCGTGGCGTACCAGGCGCCCCAGCGTGCGGCCAGCCGGCGGGCCAGCACGACGGCGACGACGCCGACGATGAGCGACACGGCGACGAGGACGAAGTAGAGCGCCGTCCGCTCGCCGATCGTGCCAGCCTCGCCCACGGCGGGCGGGTCCGGCGGGTAGGTCAGGAACGGGACGACGTACGTGGCGAGGAAGCCCAGGCCGGTCACGAGCAGCACCGTGCTGCGGGTGCCGAGACGGCCGAAGCGGCCGAGGGCCAGCGCGCTGACGACGCTCAGCACCCCGCCGAGCGTGACCCCGGCGACGACCGTGGCGGTGGCGAGGCCGGCGGTGGACTGCAGCGAGCGGGGCACGACGGTCTCGTGCGCCGGCTCGTCCGCGCCCAGCGTCTCGCCCGGGTCTTCGCCGTGGCTGTGGCTGTGCCCGTCGGCTGCGTGCTCTGCGGACTCCTCGACGGCGATGGCGGCGCCGACCGACGGCTCGCCGACGGCGTACGCCACGAAGAACGTGGCGATCCCGGCGAGCAGACCGGCCAGCAGCCCCCGGACCAGCAGGTCCCGGGTGGCGATCATGACGTCCCGCTCAGTGGCAGGGGAAGCCGAGCAGGTGACGCCCGTCGTGCGTCCACTCGTGCACGGCGGTCCCGCTCAGCAGCGAGGTCGCACCCTGCTCGGCGCCGACGAAGTACATCGCCACCAGGGCGAGGAGGCCGACGAGCAGCAGCCAGGGCAGCACGGCCCGGAGCGGGATCGGCTGCAGCTGCAGGGTGGTGGGCGCCGGAGCGGCGATGGCGGTGGCGCGGTGGTCGTTCATGTGGTCCTCCTGGGTTTCAGCGACCCGTTGATGGGAGCCCACGGAGGAGGGGTCTGACTCGGACCAGCCTTCCGAGGAAGGACGGGTCCACACAGTGGCGCGACCGTGCCGGAGTTCCACCGGCTTCCGCTTGATCTCCGCGAACTCGTGAACTGTAGCGTCCCGGCGCCCGCCCGGGTCGGCGGCCGTCCGGCGACGCGTCAGCCGTACGTCTCGACGTCGCTGAACAGGCTGCTGACGGACTCGCCGTGGTGGATCCGGTGGATGGTCTCGGCGAAGAGGGGGGCGACGGAGCGGACGACGAGGTTCGGCAGCTCGCGGCTGCCGGTCTGCGGGACCGTGTCGGTGGTGACGATCTGGGTGATGCCGGGCTCGTGCAGGAGCCGTTCGATGGCCCGGCCGGTGAAGAGGCCGTGCGTGCAGACGACCGAGGCGGGGCCGGCGCCGGCCTGGCGCAGGACGCGCAGGAGCTCGACGATCGAGCCCGCGGTGGCGATCTCGTCGTCCAGCACGATGACGTCCTTGCCGGCCACGTCGCCGACGATGCTGTCGATGACCACCGTGTCGTCGGTCAGGCGGCGCTTGGAGCCGGCGGCGACCGGCACCCCGAGGTTCCGGGCGAACTCGGTCGCGACCTTGGCGTTGCCGAGGTCGGGCGAGACCACGACCGTGTTCGTCAGGTCGAAGCGCCGGAAGTGCGCGGCGAGCTCGAGGGTCGCGCTGAGGTGGTCGACGGGGACCGAGAAGAAGCCGTGCACCTGGGGTGCGTGCAGGGCCATGGTCAGCACCCGCGTGGCGCCCGCCGTCTGGAGCATGTCGGCCACCAGCCGGGCGCCGATCGAGATCCGCGGCGCGTCCTTCTTGTCCGAGCGCGCGTACGCGAAGTGCGGGATCACCGCGGTGATGTGGGCTGCGGACGCGGCGCGGGCGGCGTCGAGCATGAGGAGCAGCTCGAAGAGGTTCTCCTGCACGGGCGGCACGAGCGGCTGGACGACGTACACGTCGCGGAGCCGGCAGTTGGCCCGGAGCTGCACCTGGAGGCAGTCGTTGCTGAACCGGCTGGTCCGCGACGGGCTGAGCTCCACCCCGAGGATCCGGCAGAGGTCCTCCGCGAACTCCGGGTGGGCCGAACCGCTGAACACGGTGATCTCGCCGGTCACGTCGTTCTCCTCGAGCTGGGCGTCCACGCGTCGGCGGCAGCGGACCCCGCCCGCCCGTCCACCGGTGCTGCGACAGTCTCTCCTGCGTCCCGGGGGCGGTCGGCCACGGTGTGCGGGGGACCGTTCCCGAGCGGCGCTCCCCGCGTCCGAGCGCGGATCGGGCGACCAGAACGTGAGACAGGGACTATTCCCTAGTATCACTACAGGCAACGTGCCGATCATGAGCTTGACGCCCCTAGGGCGGGGGCGTACGGCCGGCCCCGACTCGACAAGAACCGCCTGTGCACGGCCGGTGGCGGCTAGGGCGGGTCGCCCGTCAACGCGCCTGCGCCCGGTGGAGCTGGGAGATACGGCCTAGGGTCGCACCCATGAGAGAGGTGCCGCCGCGCACGACGGTCCCGCACCTGTTCCTGCAGCGCGAGCTCGTCCGGCACCCGTCGGCGATCCTGCTGGTCACCCAGCTGGTCGGGGTGCTGCTCTACGCGACGAACGACGCGCAGGCGGCGGGCTGGCGCGTGACCTTCGAGGTCTTCGGGGCCCTGGTGCTCGGCCTCGCGATCTGGGCCGTCCGCGACCAGCCGGGGCCGACGTGGCTCGCGGTCGTCCTGGGCGTCACCGCGTCCGCGCTGTCGATCACGGCCGCCCTGCTCGGGTCGGACGGGCTCACCCTGGCCTCCGCCGTCCTGCATGCGCTGTTCTACTTCTGGGCCGCCAGCAGCATGCTCGGCTACATGCTGTCCGACAGCGACGTCACGCGCGACGAGCTGTGGGCGGTCGGGGCGACGTTCACCCTGGTGGCGTGGGCGTTCGCGTACGTCTTCTCCGGCCTGCAGCAGGTCGTGCCCGGCAGCTTCACGGCGGCGGTCGACCCCGACGCCCAGCGCACGTGGCTGGAGCTGCTGTTCCTCAGCTTCACCAACCTGTCGAGCACGGGGCTCTCCGACGTGGTCCCGATCCTGCCGCAGGCGCGGGCCGTGGTCATGATCGAGCAGCTGGCGGGCCTGGCCTACGTCGCGCTGTTCGTCTCGCGGGTGGTCGGGCTGACGCTCAACCGGAAGCGGATGACGCACCCGGAGGCGGGGGAGCAGGCGCAGCGGGAGACTGCAGGGACAGACCCGCGACCTGGCCGATGACGGTCACCGCGGGGGCGCGGACGGCCGCCTCCTCGCCGAGCCGCGCGATGTCGGCCACGGTCCCGGTCACCGAGCGCTGACCGGGCAGGCCCGCCTCCATCACGGTGACGGCCGGCGTGCCGGCGGCCATCCCGCGGGCCACGAGCTCGGCGGTGATCGCCGGCAGCGTGGCGATGCCCATCAGCACGACGAGCGTGGTGCCGCTGCGGGCCAGCGCGCCCCAGTCGAGGGTCGAGCCCGGGTCCCCGGGCGGCAGGTGCCCGGACACGACCGTGAAGCCCTGGGTCAGCGTGCGGTGGGTCAGCGGCACCCCGGCGAGGGCCGGGCCGGCCAGCGCGGACGACACCCCCGGGATCACCTCGACGGGCAGCCCCGCCTCCGCGCAGGCCTGCCACTCCTCGCCGCCGCGCCCGAAGACGAACGGGTCGCCGCCCTTGAGCCGGACCACCCGCTTGCCGGCCCGGGCGTGCTCGACCAGCAGCTCGTTGATGCGTTCCTGGGACGTGAACGCCCCACGTGGGATCTTGGCGACGTCGATGACCTCGGCGTGCGCTGGCGCCTCGTCGAGCACGGCGAGCGGGGCGAGGCGGTCGGTCACCACGACGTCGGCGCCGCGGACGGCCGCGAGGCCGGCGACGGTGATGAGCCCGGGGTCGCCGGGGCCGCCCCCGACGAGCACGACCGAGCCCTGGCGGCGTACGGGCTGCGGGGCCGGGGACCGGCGGCTGCCCACGACCGGGATGCCGAGCTCCACGCACCAGGCGCGCACGGTCTCGTCCAGCGCGGGGTCGCCGACGACGACGAGGTGGGCGGCACGGAGGTCGACCGGGCTCGGGGACCGGCGCTCGAGGCCGATCTGACCCCGTTCCGCGAGGTCGACCAGGCTGTCGACCGGCGCGTGCCCGACGACGCGGACGAGGGCGCCGGCGTCGAGCAGGGAACGCACCGGGCCGAGCGCGTCGGCGCCCGCACCGGCGACGAGCACGGCGCAGCCGGCCAGCTCGAGGTTCGCGGCGAAGCTCATGCCAGGCACCGTGCCACGGCGGCAGCGAAGGCGGTGCTGGTCTCCGGGTCGCGGACGGCCACGCGCAGCCAGTCCGCGTGCAGACCCGGGAACGTCTCCCCCCGGCGCACCGCCCAGCCCTGGTCGCGCAGGGCGAGGCGCAGCCAGCCGCGCGGGCGGTCCGGACGCAGCCCGGTGGCGTCGAGCAGCAGGAACGGGGCCCGCGACGCGGCGACCGGCCGGAGGTTCAGCGGAGCCAGGGCGTCGACGAGGAACCGGCGACGACCCTCGAGGCGGACGGCGGCGTCGGCGGCCTCGGCACGGGCGGCCGGGGCGAGGCAGGCGGCGGTCGCGGCCAGCGCCGGGGACGACACGGACCAGGGCGGCTGCTGCGCACGCAGCCGCCCGACGAGCGCCGGGTCGCCGACCACGTAGCCCGCCCGCAGGCCCGCCAGCCCCCAGGTCTTGGTGAGCGAGCGCAGCACGAGCACCCCGGGCAGGTCGGCGGCGGCGAGCGACGCGGGTTCGCCGGGGACGGCGTCCATGAAGGCCTCGTCGACGACGAGGACCCGGCCGGGCCGGACCAGGGCCCGCAGGGTGTCGGCCGGGTGCAGCACGCTGGTGGGATTCGTCGGGTTGCCGACCACGACCAGGTCCGCGTTCTCCGGCACCAGCTCGGGGTGCAGGGCGAAGCCGTCGGCCGGGGTCAGCAGCAGCCGTTCGACGTGGTGGCCGGCGGTCAGCAGGGCGGCCTCGGGTTCCGTGAACTGGGGGTGCACGACGACCGCCCGCCGCGGGGCGAAGGCCCGCGCGACCAGGGTGAACGCCTCCGCACCGCCGGCCGTGGGCAGCACCCGGTCGAGGTC
>Ga0210040_10010854_pt1 | contig 10392 bp, 8 predicted proteins | sample CryGeyCG12114_NA_FD_185462 | JGI IMG/M metagenome (GOLD analysis project Ga0210040, IMG submission 185462) | Groundwater microbial communities from aquifer - Crystal Geyser CG19_WC_8/21/14_NA (SPAdes) (version 2) | ecosystem: Environmental > Aquatic > Deep subsurface > Groundwater | place: USA...
GCTGCGTGACCTCACCGACGTCGTCCAGCACCCCGGGGCAGCGGCGCGTCGTCGTCCTCGGCTCCACCGGCTCGATCGGCGTCCAGGCGCTCGACGTCGTCGCCGCGGCGCCCGACCGCTTCCGCGTCACCGCGCTGGCGGCCGGCGGCTCCGACCCCGCCCTGCTCGCGCGCCAGGCCGTGGCGACCGGCGCGGAGCACGTCGCCGTCGCCGACGAGGGCGCGCTGCCGGCGCTGCGCCAGCACCTCGCGAGCGCCGCGGGCCGGACCGGCTGGGCGCCCGAGCTCCACGCCGGGCCGGGCGCCGCCGCGGAGCTGGCGGGGCTGCCCGCCGACGTCGTCCTCAACGGGATCACGGGGTCGGTGGGCCTCGCGCCCACCCTCGCGGCGCTCGAGGCCGCCGCGCCCGGGGGCGCCGCCGAGGGCGCGGTCCTGGCGCTCGCGAACAAGGAGTCGCTCATCGTCGGGGGGCCGCTCGTCCTCGCCGCCGCGGAGCGCGCCGGCGGGATGGCGCGCGCCGTCGCGCCGGTGGACTCCGAGCACTCCGCCGTCGCCCAGTGCCTGCGCGGCGGCCGCGCCGACGAGGTGCGCCGCCTGGTGCTCACCGCGAGCGGCGGCCCCTTCCGCGGCTGGTCCCGCGAGCGGATGGCCGGCGTGACCCGCGAGCAGGCGCTCGCGCACCCGAACTTCGCCATGGGGCCCGTCATCACCACGAACTCGGCGACGCTCGTCAACAAGGGCCTCGAGGTGGTCGAGGCGCACCTGCTCTTCGGGCTGCCGATGGACCGGGTGGACGTCGTGGTGCACCCTCAGCAGGTCGTCCACTCGATGGTCGAGTTCGTCGACGGCGCCACGCTCGCCCAGGCGTCCCCACCGAGCATGCTCATCCCCATCGCCCTCGGCCTCGGCTGGCCCGACCGCGTGCCGGAGGCAGGCCCCGCGTGCGACTGGACCACGGCGCAGACGTGGGAGTTCCTGCCCCTGGACGACGAGGCCTTCCCCGCCGTCCGGCTCGCCCGCCAGGTGGGGACGGCGGGCGGCACCGCACCCGCGGTCTTCAACGCCGCCAACGAGGAGTGCGTGGACGCCTTCCTCGCCGGGCGGACCGCCTTCACGAGCATCGTGGACACGGTCGCCCGGGTGGTCGACGACGCCGCCTCGGCCCCGGACGCCGGCACCGGCGTGCCGGACGACCGCCTCGCCCTGCAGGACGTGCTCGCCGCCGAGCGGTGGGCGCGGGCGCGGGCCCGCGAGGTGCTCGGCGTGCCCGCGGAGGTGGCGCGGTGACCATCACCTGGGGTCCGGAGGCCGTCCTCCTCGTCATCGGCGGCGTCCTCGTCTTCGCGCTCGGCCTGGCGCTCTCCATCGCCCTGCACGAGGTGGGGCACCTGCTGCCCGCCAAGCTCTTCGGCGTCAAGGTCACCCAGTACATGGTCGGCTTCGGCCCCACCGTCTGGTCGCGGCGACGCGGCGAGACCGAGTACGGGGTCAAGGCCCTCCCGCTCGGCGGCTACATCCGCATGGTCGGCATGTTCCCCCCGCGCCGCGGCGAGGACCCCTCCGTCGTCCGGGAGTCCTCGACCGGCATCTTCCAGACGATGGCCGACGACGCCCGGCGGCTGTCCGTCGAGGAGGTGGGCCCCGACGACGACGCCCGCGTCTTCTGGCGGCTGCCCGTGTGGAAGCGCGTCGTCGTGATGCTGGGCGGTCCCGCGATGAACCTGCTGCTGGCCGTGCTCCTGCTCGGCGGGATCACCGTGACGGTCGGCACCGCGCTCGTGCCCACGACCACGGTCTCCTCCGTCAGCGAGTGCGTGCTGCCCGCGGGCTCGACGGCCACCTCCTGCCCCGACGGCGCGCCGCCCACGCCGGCCGCCGCGGCCGGCGTCCAGCCCGGCGACGTCCTCACCTCCTTCGACGGGCGGGCGGTGACGGGGTGGGACGACGTCCGGCGCGACATCCGCGAGGCGGCGGGGCGCGAGGTGCCCCTCGTCGTGGAGCGCGACGGCCAGGAGGTGGCGCTGGCCCTCACCCCGATCGCCACGCAGGTCCCCGTCCTCGACGACGACGGCGCGGCCGTGGTCGAGGACGACGAGGTGCTCACCGAGGAGGCCGGCTTCATCGGCGTCACGCCGGTCCAGGTGCGGCAGGCGCAGCCCGTGACCGCGGTGCCCGGCGTCGTCGCGGACGCGGTCGAGGGCACGGCTCGCGTGGTCCTCACGCTCCCCGTGCGCATGGTCGACGTCGCGCAGGCGGCGTTCGGCGACGCGCCGCGCGACCCCGAGGGGCCCATCGGCATCATCGGCGTCGGCCGGCTGTCGGGGGAGTTCGCAGCCGTGGACCAGCTCTCCCTGCAGGACAAGGCGGCGGCCCTCGTCGGCGTGCTCGGCGGGCTGAACGTGGCGCTGCTCGTCTTCAACCTGCTGCCGCTGCTGCCGCTCGACGGCGGCCACGTCGCCGGGGCGCTCTACGAGGGCGCCCGCCGCCAGGTCGCCCGTCTGCGCTCCCGGCCGGACCCCGGCCCGGTGGACGTGGCCCGCGCCATGCCGGTCGTCTACGTCGTCACCAGCCTGCTCGTGGCGATGTCCCTGCTCCTGCTCTACGCCGACATCGTCCGGCCCATCAGCATCCTCGGCTGACGGCGCCCTCGCGCCGTGGCTGACGCCCGTGACCGGCGCGGAGCGGGAGCGCGCGGGGCCGGGTGGGCCCGGGCCGGGCGCCTCCCCGGGCACTGGCTCCGCGCCCGGTCGGCGCTCGGCCCGAGCCCGGACGCTCGCCAGACGTGCCCGGGGAGACCGCCGCGCCGGACCCACCCGGCCACGAGGACGGCGACCCGTGCGTGGGCGTCCGCCAGAGCGGGGTCGGGGCGACCAGGGGGATACTGCAGGGCATGAGCCCCTCGGTGCCCGTGTCCCTCGGCATGCCCGCCGCGCCGCCGCCGGTGCTGGCGCCGCGCCGGAAGTCCCGCAAGATCAAGGTCGGCACCGTGGACGTCGGCGGCGACGCGCCCGTCAGCGTCCAGTCGATGACGACGACGCCGACGACGGACATCAACGCCACGCTGCAGCAGATCGCGGAGCTCACGGCCACCGGGTGCGACATCGTCCGCGTCGCGTGCCCCAGCCAGGACGACGCCGACGCGCTGCCGGCCATCGCGCAGAAGTCGCAGATCCCGGTGATCGCCGACATCCACTTCCAGCCGAAGTACGTCTTCGCGGCCATCGACGCCGGCTGCGCCGCGGTGCGCGTCAACCCGGGCAACATCCGCAAGTTCGACGACCAGGTCGCCTCCATCGCCAAGGCGGCCAAGGACGCCGGGGTGAGCGTCCGCATCGGCGTCAACGCGGGCTCGCTCGACCGGCGCGTCATGGAGAAGTACGGCAAGGCCACGCCCGAGGCGCTGGTGGAGTCGGCCGTGTGGGAGGCGTCGCTGTTCGAGGAGCACGACTTCCACGACTTCAAGATCTCGGTGAAGCACAACGACCCGGTCGTCATGGTGCGCGCCTACCAGCTGCTCGCCGAGCGGGGCGACTGGCCGCTGCACCTCGGCGTCACCGAGGCCGGGCCCGCGTTCCAGGGCACCATCAAGTCCGCCACCGCCTTCGGGGCGCTGCTGTCCCAGGGGATCGGCGACACCATCCGCGTCTCCCTGTCGGCGCCGCCGGCCGAGGAGGTCAAGGTGGGGAGCCAGATCCTGGAGTCGCTGAACCTGCGCCCCCGCAAGCTCGAGATCGTCTCGTGCCCGTCCTGCGGGCGGGCGCAGGTCGACGTCTACACCCTCGCCGACCAGGTCACCGCAGGCCTGGAGGGCATGACCGTGCCGCTGCGCGTGGCCGTCATGGGCTGCGTCGTCAACGGTCCGGGCGAGGCCCGGGAGGCCGACCTCGGCGTCGCCTCCGGCAACGGCAAGGGGCAGATCTTCGTCAAGGGCGAGGTCATCAAGACCGTCCCCGAGGACCAGATCGTCGAGACCCTCATCGCCGAGGCCGAGCGCCTGGCCGAGCAGATGGGCCTCGACGCGGCGGCCGCCGAGGACGCCGCCGGCGCGCCGACGGTGAGCGTGGGCTGAGCGTGCCGCTGCGCTCCTCCACCCGGGTCCTGCTGCGCGGGCTCGCCGTCACCGACCACGTCGTCGACGTCCCGCTGCGGTGGGACGTCGGGGACGGGCGCCCCGTGCCCCGCACCGGTCCCGTCCCGGCCGGCGACCCCGGGGCGACGCTGCAGGTCCTCGCCCGCGAGGTGGTCGACGTCCGGCGCGAGCAGGAGGACCTGCCCCTGCTGCTGTTCCTGCAGGGCGGGCCCGGCGGGAAGTCGCCGCGGCCCGTGCCCGGGGCGGGGTGGCTGGCGCGGGCCACCCGCACGCACCGCGTGGTGCTGCTGGACCAGCGCGGCACGGGGCGCAGCACGCGCGTGGACGCCTCGCGGGTCGCCGAGATCGGCGACGACGCCGCGGTCGCCGAGCACCTGCGCCACCACCGGGCCGACGCGGTCGTGGCGGACGCCGAGCACGTGCGGCACGCCGTCTACGGCGGCCGCCGGTGGGAGAGCCTCGGGCAGAGCTACGGCGGCTTCCTCACGCTGACGTACCTCTCGCGCGCCCCGCACGGCCTCGCCGCCTGCTACGTCACCGGCGGTCTCGCGGGCCTGCGGGCGAGCGCCGAGGAGGTCTACCGGCGCTGCTACCCGCGCGTGCTCGAGCGGATGGCGCGCCACCGCGCGCGCTTCCCGGGGGACCAGCCGCTGCTCGACGCCCTGGCCGACCGGCTCGACGCCGAGGACGTGCGCCTGCCCTCGGGGGACCGGCTGACGACGCGCCGCCTGCAGTCCCTCGGGATCGCCCTCGGTCGCGGCGACGGCTCGGACGACCTGCACTGGCTGCTCGACGAGGCGTTCCGCGACGGGCCGTCGGCGGCGCCCGACGGCCCGCTCGCCCCGTCCTTCCTCGCCGAGGTCGAGGAGCGGACCAGCGCCGCGGACGGCCCCCTCTACGTCGTGATGCACGAGTCGATCTACGCGCAGGGGACGGCGCGCGGGCAGGGGCCGACCGCGTGGGCGGCCGAGCGAGTCCTGCCGCCGGAGCTGGCGGCGTCCGCGCGTCCGCTGGGCCTGCTGGGGGAGATGACGTACCCGTGGCAGCTCGAGGAGACGGCCGCGCTGCGGCCCTTCCGCGGGGCGGCGGAGCTGCTGCACGCGGCCGACGACTGGGAGCCGCTGTACGACCTCGAGGTGCTCGCCGAGAACGAGGTGCCCGTCGCGGCCCTGGCCTACCACGACGACCTCTACGTCGACGTGGAGCTCTCGCTGGCCACGGCGCGGGCCGTCGGCTCCACCGAGGTCTGGGTGACCAACGAGTGGCAGCACGACGGCCTGCGCGCGAGCGGCGGTGCGGTGCTGGACCGGCTCCTCGCGTCCGTGGGCGACCGGGGCGGGCCCCTCGTCTGACGGCCGGGTCCGACCGCGGCGGGGGCGGCGCCGCGCGGGGACCGGGCGAGCGGTGCGGCCGGACCGCTGAGGTGGTGGGATGGCGGCGTGCTGCGGACCGGGACGAGGGTTCTCGACGACGCCGACCGGGAGGAGCTCCTCGAGCTCTGCGCCCGCGACGCGGTGGCCAACGTCTTCGTGGCGGGCCGGGTGGAGGCCCTCGGGGCCTCGCCGCGGCGCCTGGGCGGGGAGGTGTGGGGCCTCGGGGCTCCCGGCCGGCTGGAGGCCGCGTGCTGGTCCGGCGCCAACCTCGTGCCGGTCGAGGCCGACGAGCGGGCCGTGGCGGCCTTCGCGGCCCGCGCCCGCGCCCAGGGACGGCGCTGCTCCTCGATCGTCGGCCCCGCCGACGCCGCCCTGGGCCTGTGGGACCTCCTCGCCCCCGCGTGGGGGCGGGCTCGCGAGGTGCGCCGGCGGCAGCCGCTGCTCGTGCTCGACGGCCCCTCCGCCGTCGAGCCCGACCCCCTCGTGCGGCGCGCGCGGGAGGAGGACCTCGACGTCCTGGTGCCGGCCTGCGTGGCCATGTTCACCGAGGAGGTCGGCTACTCGCCGGTCGCGTGGGACGGCGGTCGCGCCTACCGGGCGCGGGTGGCCGAGCTGGTCGGGGCGGGGCGCTCCTTCGTGCGCCTGGACGCGGGGGAGGGAGCCGCGCTGCGCCCCCTGCTGCCCGAGGGGGGTGCGCGGCGGGTCGCGTTCAAGGCCGAGCTGGGTGCGGTCTCCTCGGCGGCCGTCCAGGTGCAGGGCGTCTTCGTCGACCCGGCGCTGCGCGGTCTCGGTCTCGCGGCCCCCGGCACGGCCGCCGTCGCCTCGCTGGCCCGGGAGCGGTCCGACGTCGCGGTGAGCCTGTACGTCAACGACTTCAACACCGCGGCCGTGGCCGCCTACCGCCGTGCCGGCTTCCGCCACGCCGGGGTGCTCGCCACCGTCCTGTTCTGACGGTCCCGCCACCGGCGGGCCCCGGGCGCACCAGCGGCGCCCGACCTGGGCAGGTCGGGCGCCGCCGGGGCGTCGAGGACGGGTCAGCTCGTGCGCGTCCGGCGGCGGGTGCTGGCGACGGCGCCCGCCGACCCGCCGAGCAGCAGGAGCAGCCCGAGGCCGAGCAGCGGCCCGGTCGCGGTGGCCGTCCCACCGGCTCCGGCGTCGACGCCGCCGGCGGGAGCGGTCATGCCGTCGTCGGCTCCCGCACCGTCCTGCGCCGCGGGGTCGGGCGCGTCGCCGCTCACGGCCTCGCGCGCCGCGGCCGCGTCCACCACGGGCAGGACGGTGAGGTCCTCGCCGCTCTGGCCGAGGACGAAGAGGGTGTAGACGCCGCCGGCCTCGAGGTCCACCGTCGAGGAGCCCTGCGCGGACCCCCCGGCCAGGCGGAGGTCCCACCGGCCGGCGGGCACCTCGGTGTAGTCGGTGGGCTGGCCGAACACGGCGCCCTCGGCGACGACCGGGCCGTCCTGCGCGCTCACGTCCACCTGCGGGGAGTCCTGCGCGGCGTTGAGGAGGCGGACCCGCGCCGTGCCGTCGGCGGGGGTCGTGAGGTCGTCGGCGAGCGTGGCCAGCCGCGGGCTGTCGGTCGTGCCGACGCCGACGAGGGTGGTCGCCGCGCCCGCGGCCAGGTCGAAGGTGCCGGACAGCGCGGGCGCCTCCGCGTCGGGCGTCCCGGCCGCCCGGACGTCGACGCGGTACTCCCCGGCGGGGAGCTCCTCGTAGTCGGAGACGGCGCCGTAGCCGGCCTCACCCGCGAGCTCGACCTCCTCGCCGCCCTGCACGGGGGTGACGGTGAAGTCCATGGCACCGAGCCCGGGCACGAGGTGGGCCGCCCGGACCCACGTCGTCGTCGTCTCGGTGCCCGCCGCCAGGGCGGGGAGCGCGCCGAGCGCGACCAGGGCGGTGACGAGCGTCGCGACGAGCGGGGTGCGACGAGACCGCCGCAGCGGCTGTCGAGCTCGCACCGGGGTGCTGCTGCACTGGTCCATGGTGTCCCTCCGTGACCGTCGGAGGGCACGGCGGCGCCTCCCGAGGACCACAGCATGGGGCACCGTCACCGTGCGCGACCACCGCGGCGGGGAAGAGCACCCGTCCGAGGAGGGCCCGAGCGGCAGGCGCGCAGCGCCGGCCGGGTCGCGGAGCGTCAGCGGTGGGGCAGCGGCCCGGTGGAGGTGCCCAGGTGGGCCGCCAGGCGCACGGCGTCGCGCAGGCTCGCTCGCGCGCGGCGGAAGGAGGGGCAGGTCTGCCGACCGCAGGAGCCGCAGTCGGAGCCGGCGCGGTAGTGCTCGTGCGCGTCCCGGCCATGGCCGCACCGGCAGGCCGCGACGCTGCCGCGAGAGGCGAGGAGGAGCATCCCGAACTCACATTCCGTCGATGGGCATGACTGTGCGTAGAACATTACCCCTTCCTCGCCGGAATGCCCAGGGAAAGACGACCCATCCGGGCTATCAAGAGCGCCGAACTCGTGGCGTCCGCGTCGTTACCCTCATTCACAGCGGTCAGCGCCCGGCGCCGACCCTCTCGCGATCCCGACGGCGTGTGAGCGAGGCAGCGCCCAACTCCGTCGAGAGGCTGTTCCATGACCACGCTCCGTCACCAGGAGACCGGTTGGACCCGTCCGGACCGCACGACGTCACCCTCGGTGACCATCGTCGTCCCGGCTCGGAACGAGGCCAGAAACCTCGAGATCGTGCTCCCGCAGCTCCCCGCGGTGCACGAGGTGCTCGTCGTGGACGGCCACTCGACGGACGACACGGTCGAGGTCGTGCGGCGCGTGCGTCCCGACGCCCGCCTGCTCCAGCAGACCCGTCGCGGGAAGGGCAACGCCCTGGCGGTCGGCTTCGAGAACGCCACGGGCGACGTCGTCGTGATGTTCGACGCCGACGGCTCGGCCGACCCGGCGGAGATCCCGGCCTACGTGGCGGCGCTGGAGGCGGGCGCGGACTTCGCCAAGGGCAGCCGGGTCATCGCCACCGGCGGCAGCGAGGACATCACCTGGCTGCGCGACGCCGGCAACCGCGGCCTGACCATGGTGGTCAACGCCCTCTTCCGCACGCGCTACACCGACCTCTGCTACGGCTACAACGCGTTCTGGCGGGACGTCCTGCCGGTGGTCTCCGTGCCGTCCTCGGAGGGCGCCGAGCCGGTGTGGGGTGACGGGTTCGAGATCGAAACCCTCATCAACTGCCGCATCGCCGCTGCCGGCCTGGCCATCCACGAGGTGCCCAGCGTGGAGAAGAGCCGCATCCACGGCGAGAGCAACCTCAACACGTTCCGCGACGGCTGGAGGGTCCTGACGACGATCGTGCGTGAGCGCCGTCGGCCCGCCCGTGCGGCCGTCGCCCCGCAGGCGGCGGTGCCGGCGGCGGACGTCCTCCCGGAGGGCCAGCGCACGGACCACGTGGACCTGACCGTCGCGTCCGCCACGGGCCTCGCCCCGGTCGAGCTCGAGCGCCAGCACCGCGAGGACGACGCCCAGCGCGAGGAGCACGCCGTCGTGGCTCCCCAGCGCCGCCGGCTGGCCCCCACCGCGCAGGAGAGCCGGTGACGTCCGCGCTCCCCGAGCGGCCGGCGTCGGCGGACGACGGGAGCGGCCCCTCCGTGCTCGTCGTGGGCTCGGGGTGGATGTTCACCTCGGGGATCAGCTACTACACCTGCCGGCTGGCCAACGCGCTCTCGACGAGGGCGACCACGAGCGCGCTGCTCATGCGCCGGCTCGTGCCCCGGGTGCTGCACCCGGCGCGCGCCCGCATCGGCACCCGCGTCAACGACCTCGAGTACGCGCCCGGTGTGGAGGTGCTCGACGGGGTCGACTGGTTCTGGGGCGCGTCCATGGTCCGCGCGGTGCGGTTCCTGCGCCGCCGCTCACCCGACGTGCTCGTCCTGCAGTGGTGGACCGGCGCCGTGCTGCACAGCTACCTCCTGCTCGCCGTCCTCGCGCGGCGTCGCGGCGCCCGGGTCGTGATGGAGTGGCACGAGGTGCAGGACACCGGGGAGGCGCGCATCCCGGGCGCGGTGCTCTACGTGCGGCTGGCCATGCGCGCGCTGATGCGGCAGGTCGACGCCCACGTCGTGCACTCCGAGTACGACCTCGAGCTCCTGGTCGACGCCTACGGGCTCGAGCGCTCCAGCGCCTCGCTCATCCCCCACGGTCCCTACGACCACGTCGGCGGGGAGGCGGCCTCCACGTCGACCGCGGTCGAGCGTCGTCGGGAGAGCACGCCCGAGGACCCCTTCACGCTCCTGTACTTCGGGGTCATCCGCGAGTACAAGGGCCTCGACGACCTGGTCGAGGCGTTCGAGGGCCTGCCCGAGGACGTCCTGGGCCGCATGCGGCTGGTGGTCGTCGGCGAGACCTGGGAGGGGTGGACCTCTCCGCTGGAGGCCATCGACCGGAGCCCCGCCCGCTCGCGCTTCGAGGTCGTCAACCGGTACGTGGCGGACGCCGAGGTCTCCGCCCTCTTCGCGCGCGCGGACGGCGTCGTGCTGCCCTACCGGCGGTCGTCCTCCTCGGGGCCCCTGCACATCGCCATGAGCGCCGGGCTGCCCACCGTCGTCACCTCGGTCGGGGGCCTGGTCGAGGCGGCGGGGGGCTACGAGGGCGTGCGGTTCGTGCCCCCGCGCGACGTCCCGGCCCTGCGGGCGGCGCTGGCGGCCCTGCCCGAGGACCGCGGCACCCGCTTCGAGGACCCCCACAGCTGGGCGGGCACGGTCGAGCGCTACGGGCGCGTCATGTCCTCCCTCGGGGTCCCGTCGTGGGAGAGCGCCCCGCAGGGCTAGATGTACCCGGCCAGGACGTTGGTAGCAGGTGTGGCGGCTTGAGAACGGGAGAACCTCCGGGTGGGGTGTGGCTTGTCGAAGGCCCGCACCATCCCGGAGGTTCTCGTGTCTCACGCTAACGCCCGCACCACCATCCACGGCCGGATGCTGATCGTGC
>Ga0210040_10010855_pt1 | contig 10392 bp, 10 predicted proteins | sample CryGeyCG12114_NA_FD_185462 | JGI IMG/M metagenome (GOLD analysis project Ga0210040, IMG submission 185462) | Groundwater microbial communities from aquifer - Crystal Geyser CG19_WC_8/21/14_NA (SPAdes) (version 2) | ecosystem: Environmental > Aquatic > Deep subsurface > Groundwater | place: USA...
GCCACCGGCCGGCGCGGGCGCCCGGGGGCACCTCAGCCCCTGGGGACACACCCGTCCCCGGGCCTCCGCGTCGTCCCGGCTCAGCCGCGGCCAGCGATTAGGCTCGCCGACGGCGTGCCGACAGGCGTGCCCGCCCCACCGGAGCCGCTCCTGCAGCACCGCACTCGCCGAGAGGACCCCCGATGACCACCCCCTCAGTGCTCGGTGAGCGCTACGAGATCGGCGGGGTGCTCGGCCGTGGCGGGATGGCCGAGGTGCACCGCGGGCGCGACCTGCGGCTCGGGCGTGAGGTCGCGGTCAAGGTGCTCCGGCAGGACCTCGCCCGCGATCCGTCCTCCCAGGTCCGCTTCCGCCGCGAGGCCCAGGCCGCGGCGTCGCTGAACCACCCGGCCATCGTCGCGGTCTACGACACCGGCGAGGACCGCACCCCGCAGGGTGCCACCCCCTACATCGTCATGGAGTACGTCGAGGGCGAGACGCTCCGCGACGTCATCCGCCGCGAGGGACGGCTGTCCCCGGAGCGCGCCATGTCGCTGACCGCCGACATCTGCGCGGCACTGGACTTCAGCCACCGCAACGGCATCGTGCACCGGGACGTGAAGCCCGGGAACGTCATGATCACCCCGCAGGGCACGGTCAAGGTGATGGACTTCGGCATCGCCCGCGCCGTCTCCGACTCGGCCGCGACGATGACCTCCACCGCCGCCGTGATCGGCACCGCGCAGTACCTCTCCCCGGAGCAGGCGCGCGGCGAGGGCGTCGACGCCCGCTCCGACGTCTACTCCGCCGGCTGCCTGCTCTACGAGCTCGCCACCGGCACCCCGCCGTTCACCGGTGACTCCCCCGTCGCCGTGGCCTACCAGCACGTGCGCGAGGACCCGCGGACCCCGTCGTCGATCAACCCGGCGATCCCGCCGGAGCTGGACGCGATCCTGCTCAAGGCGATGAGCAAGAACCCGGCCAACCGGTACCAGTCGGCCGCGGACATGCGCGCCGACCTGCTCCGCGCCGGAGCCGGCCAGCGGGTCGAGGCCACCCCGGTCATGAGCGACGCCGAGCGCACCACCATCATCGGCGCCGCCCCGGGCGGCTACGGCAACTACGACGACGACGCCTGGGACGACGACGAGACGGCCCGCAAGCGCAAGCGGAACCGGATCATCGCGCTGGTGGTCGCGGCCGTGGTGCTCATCGCCGCCGTCATCGTCGGCATCGTGCTCACCCGGCCCGACGACCCCACGCCGGTGGCCCAGGTCGCCGTCCCGGCGGTCGCGAACAGCACGCTGGACGAGGCGAAGGCTGCACTGACCGCAGCAGGCCTGGTGCCCGGCGAGGTCACCACCGAGGCCAGCACCACCGTGCCCGTGGACCGGGTGATCAGCTCCACCCCCGCGATCGGCGAGCAGGTCGACGAGGGCAGCACGGTCGACCTGCTGGTCAGCGCCGGCCCGGACACCCGCCCCGTGCCGGAGGTCGTCGGGCTCACCGCCGAGCGGGCCACCAGCAACCTGACGAGCTCCGGCTTCACCGGCGCCATCAACACCCGGCAGGTCGACAACCTGGCGCCCGAGGGCCAGGTCGTGGCCATCGACCCGGGCGAGGGCACCCAGGCCGCACTCACCGCGTCCTTCACCCTGCAGGTCTCGACCGGCACGGTGTCCATCCCCGCCGACCTGGTCGGCAAGACCCCGGCCGACGCCCGGGCCGAGCTGGTCGCCCTCGGGATCGACGACGGCGACATCACCGACATCAGCTCCGAGACCGACGACGTCGCCCCCGGCCTGGTGGCGGGCACGCAGCCCGGCGCCCGCTCGTCCGTGGCGGCCGGTGACGAGATCACCCTGCTGGTCGCCGTCGCCGTCCCGGTGGAGACGACGCCGTCCACGGCGCCGTCCAGCGCGACGTCCTCGGCACCGACCAGCAGCGCCGCCAGCTCCACCACGACCACCGCCGGCGGCTGAGGAAGGACCACCCTTCCCCCTCGGCCCCGTCCAGAGGCTCGCCCCGAGCTCGCGAGGGGTGCGGCGGACGGGGTCCTCCTTCAGACGGTGGCGACCGTCAGCCGGCGGGCGCTGGCGGCCGCGGCCTCGACCAGGTCCGAGTCCGGGGCCAGGCCGCAGTTGCCCAGCCAGTTGGCGAGCAACTGGTGGCCGCCCTCGGTGAGCACCGACTCGGGGTGGAACTGGACGCCCTCGATGGGCAGCTCGCGGTGTCGCAGCGCCATGACGATGCCCGACGGCGTGCGGCCGGTCACCTCGAGCTCGGCGGGCACGCTGTCGGCCTCGACGGCCAGCGAGTGGTACCGGGTGGCGGTGAACGGCGAGGAGAGCCCGGCCAGCACCCCCACCCCGTCGTGGACGACCTGGCTGGTCTTGCCGTGCAGCAGCTCGGGCGCGCGGCCCACGACGCCGCCGAAGGCCTCCGCGATCGCCTGGTGCCCCAGGCACACACCCAGCACCGGCAGCCCGGCCTCCGCGGCGGCCCGGACCATCGGCACGGTGACACCGGCGTCGACGGGCGTGCCCGGCCCGGGGGAGAGCAGCACGCCGGCGACGTCCAGGTCGGCGAGCTCGGCGATCGTCACGGCGTCGTTGCGCCGGACGATGCTGGGGACGCCCAGCTGACCGAGGTACTGGACGAGGTTGTAGACGAAGCTGTCGAAGTTGTCGACGACGAGCACCGGCCGCGGAGCTTGGGGAGAGGCCACGTGTCAGGTGTACACGGCGGCCCGCTCCGGCGTCATCCCGCGGCGACCGCCCCGGCGAACTGCATCTCCAGCGGGCCGTCGTAGCCGGGCAGGGCGACCTGCCGCTGGTCGGTGACCTGGAAGGTCAGGCCGTAGTCCTCGACTGCCTCCTCCAGCAGGCCCACCTCGTAGGAGGAGCCGAGCTGCTGGCGGATCTGGCCGGCGTTGCCCACCGCGGTGACCACGAACGGCGGCGAGTACTTGCGACCCTGCAGGAGCAGGGTGTTGCCCACGCAGATCACCGCGCTGGTGGAGATCAGCCGCTGGCCCATGATGGCCACGCCGTCGGCTCCGGCCGCCCACATGGCGTTGACCACGCCCTGCACGTCGGACTGGTGGATGACCAGGTTGTCCGCGACCGTCTGGCTGGTCAGGTCACCGGCGGCCTGCGCGGGCGCGTCGTCCAGGGTGACGGTCAACCCGGGGCCGCTCACCGGCGTCAACCCCGCCGAGGCGCTGACCGACTCGGCCTGGGCGAGCGCCGCGGCGACCTCGCTGTTGCGTGAGGCGGCCTGGTCGGTGAGCGCCTCCACCTGGGCCTGCAGGACCGCGAGCTCCTCCTGCTGCTCGGCGACCGTCGCGTCGCGCTGGTCGATCAGGCCGGACAGCTGCGAGCTCTCCCCGGCCCGCAGGTCGGTGCCCAGCGCGGTCCGGCTGGAGGTGGCGAAGAGCAGCCCGGCCAGCAGGGCGACCACCGGGACCAGCACGGTCCACGCGTCCGGCCGCCGGAACCGCACCGAGCGGCGCATGTCCACCTCCTGGCTGGAGCTCTCGACCGCCGGGCACCGCCCCCGAGGGTGACGCGCACCCGGCGCCGGAGGGGTCTGCCCTGTGTGCAGCTTAGGCTGAGCGGAGTTCATGCCGGGGCGACAGGCCACCGGCCCGGGAGGGAGTCCGCACGGTGCCCAAGTCGAAGGTGCGCAAGAAGTCGGTGTACACCCCGCCGGAGGGCGTGCTGCCCTCGAGCGCGGCGCGCGCCAAGGCCGCCGAGCCCAGTCCCCGCTGGTACGCCGCCGTCATGGTCGGCCTGATGCTGATCGGGCTGCTGTGGATCGTCGTCTACTACGTCGCCGGGGACCGGATCGGCTTCATGGTCTCCCTGGGTGCCTGGAACTTCGCGATCGGGTTCGGTGCGATGGTGGCCGGCCTGATCATGTCGATGCGCTGGCGCTGACCCGCCGGCGGTCCGCCGCTCCCTCCACAGGCCCCTGTCCCCTCGGGACGGGGGCCTGTGTCGTTCCCGGGAGCCGGTCGGCCCGCAGCCGGGCACCGATGACCGCAGCGCGCTCGCCGACGACCCCCGCGCCGGGTCGACAAGGGGTCAACCCGCAGGTCAGAGCGGGTGCCGGGGCAAGGCCCGATGATCGTCTGTGCACAGCGCCCGCCCCCGTCCACAGGAGCGCGGTCGCTCCGTCCTCAGGGTTGTCCACGACATGTGGAGTGTGGAGCCTGCCCCGGGCGGCGCTGACCTGCGGAAACGTCGTCCGTGTGACTACTGGGACGGGAACGGCACAGGGGTAACTACATCGCTGGAAGTTCTCCCCAGCTGTGTACACACCTGTGGGAAAACCCGGCCGCGGAGCTGTCGGCTCGACGCGCTGCAGGCTTCTACTACCCCTCGGCCGAGAGCGCAAACCGCGTGCGTGACGGGCCGGTCCCGGGCGTGTCCGGGCGTGTTGTCGACATCGCAGCGCCAATCGAGGCGCCGTCATGGCCTTCCTGCAGGGCCCCGGCGCGAACTCGCGAGGGTTGGGGGCCAGGGAGGTCCTTTCTCAGGGGGAGACGAGCTCCAGCAGCGTCGCGTTGGCCATGCCGCCGCCCTCGCACATCGTCTGCAGGCCGTAGCGCGTCCCGGTCGCCTGCATGTGGTGCACCAGCGTGGTCATGATCCGTGCACCGGAGGCGCCGAGCGGGTGCCCCAGCGCGATCGCACCGCCGAGCGGGTTGACCCGGTCGGCGTCGGCACCGAGGTCGTGCTGCCAGGCCAGCGGCACCGGCGCGAAGGCCTCGTTGACCTCGAAGACGCCGATCTCGGCCAGCGGCACCCCGGAGCGGGCCACCAGCTTCTGGGTGGCCGGGATGGGGGCGGTGAGCATGATGACCGGGTCGTCGCCGGCGACCACGGTGGTGTGCACCCGCACGATCGGGGTCAGCCCGAGCTCGCGGGCCTTCTCCGACGTGGTGACCAGCAAGGCGGCCGAGCCGTCGGAGATCTGGCTGGCGTTGCCGGCGCTGATCACCCCGTCGGACCTGAACGGCGTCTTCAGCGTGGCCAGCTTCTCCAGCGTGCCGCCGGCGCGGATGCCCTCGTCGGCGACGACCAGGCCCCCGTCGGGGGTGGACACCGGAACGATCTGCTCGTCGAACGCACCGTCGGCCTGCGCCTTGGCGGCCCGCTCGTGGGAACGCAGCGCGAACTCGTCGAGCTGGGTGCGGGAGAACCCCCACCGGTCGGCGATCATCTCCGCGCCGATGCCCTGGTTGGGGGCGACGCCGTCGTAGCGGGCCAGGAAGCCAGGGCCCAGCGGTCGTCCGGCCGAGCCGTCCCCCACCGAGGAGCCCATCGGCACCCGGCTCATCGACTCCACGCCGCCGGCGACCACGACGTCGGCCTGACCGCTGACCACGGTCGCCGCCGCGAAGGCGAGGGCCTGCTGGGACGAGCCGCACTGCCGGTCGATCGTGGTGCCCGGCACTGACTCCGGCCACCCGGCGGCCAGCACCGCCACCCGGCCGATGTTGTAGGTCTGCTCGCCGACCTGGCTCACGCAGCCCCAGAACACGTCGTCCACGACCGCGGGGTCCAGGCCGGTGCGCTCGGCCAGCGCGGTGAGCACGGCGGCGGAGAGGTCGGCGGGGTGGACGCCGGACAGCCCTCCGCCCCGCTTGCCCACCGGCGTGCGGACGGCGGCGCAGATGACGGCATCACGCATGGGACCCACTCCTCGTTCGGCGACACTGCCTGCGGCGATGCTAGGCGCCGGGCGCGGCCCGCCGGGCGGGGGCTGAGAGGCTGACCGGGTGCAGTGGTCGCCCCGGTCCAGCGAGGTCGTCGCCACCGCCGTCATCGGGCTGGGCCTGGCGCTCGCCGTCCTGCTGGTCGACCCGGTGGGCCGGGTGCTGGTCGGGGGGGCGGCGCTGCTGCTGCTGGGGCTGGCCGCGCGGGACGCCCTGGTCCGGCCGCGGGTGCACGCCGGGCCGGCCGGGGTGACGGCGCGCGCCCTGTCCGGGCCGACCACGATCCCCTGGCCCCGGCTGCGGGTCCGGGTGCGCACCCAGCGGCGCTGGGGGCTGCGCGCCCGCACGCTGGAGCTGGAGGACCGGGCCGACGACGCCGTCCTGGTCGTGCTGGGCCGCCGGGAACTCGGCGTGGACCCGGCGGTGGTGGCCGAGGCGCTGTACGCCGCCGGTGCGGGCGGCTGAGGCGCGGCCCGCCGCCGGTGCGGGCTGAGCGGACGGCTCAGCCGAGCCCGGCGTAGACCAGCACGAGCAGGACCGCGGTCACCGCGGCGATGCCGGCGACGAGCGCCGGACGCCGCCGGCCGGCGAGCACCAGCACCGTCGTGGCGGCCGCCCCGCCGACCAGCCCGCCCAGGTGCCCGATCAGCGAGACGCCGGGCAGGAAGCTGATCAGCAAGTTGATCGCCAGCAGGGTGAACAGGCCGCGCAGGTCCTGCTTCTGGTGGACCATCACCACGCCGAAGGCGCCCATCAGGCCGTAGATCGCCGTCGAGGCACCGGCGACCTGGGTGAAGGGGTCGCCGAACAGCTGGATCGCCGCCGCACCGCCGAGCACCGACACCAGGTACACGGTGAGGTACCGGGCCCGGCCCAGCTGCCGCTCGAGCTCGGACCCGAAGATGAGCAGCGAGAGCATGTTGAGGGCCAGGTGGACGACGCCGTAGTGCAGGAAGGCCGCGGTGAGCGGCCGCCACCAGTCGCCGTCGTCGACGAAGAACGGCACCTGCGCCAGGCGCTGGAAGAGCTCGGTGCGGTAGTTGTCGAGCGGGTACTCACCGTCCAGGCCGGTGAGCAGGGCGGTCACCAGGAACATCGCGACGTTGATCCCGATCAGGGTCAGCGTGACCGTGCCCCAGCGGCGGCCGGCGACCCGCAGGCCGGTGCTGCGCCGGGGTCGGCGCACACCGGCGTTGCCGGCGGCGACGTCGTCCGGGCACTGGAAGCCGACGGCGGCGGGGTGCATGCACTCGGGGCAGATCGGCCGGTTGCAGCGGGCGCAGCGCACCCCGGTGGGCCGGTCGGGGTGCCGGTAACAGGTCGCCGGGGGCGCCGGCTGCGGGTTGCCCGCGCCGGTGCCCCCGGTGCCGTCCGTGCCGTCGGGCGCGGTCAGCTGCGCTGCACCTCGACGGAGTTGATCACGATGTCCTCGACCGGGCGGTCACCGCGGGAGGTCGGAGCGGTGGCGATCGCGTCGACGACCTTCCGGCTGGCGTCGTCGGCCACCTCGCCGAAGATCGTGTGCTTGTTGTTCAGGTGCGTGGTGTTGGTGACGGTGATGAAGAACTGCGAGCCGTTGGTGCCCGGGCCCGCGTTGGCCATGGCCAGCAGGTAGGGCCGGTTGAAGGACAGGTCGGGGTGGAACTCGTCGCCGAAGCGGTAGCCGGGGCCGCCGGTGCCCTGCCCGAGCGGGTCGCCGCCCTGGATCATGAACCCGTCGATCACCCGGTGGAAGACGGTGCCGTCGTAGAGCTTCTCGGTCGTCTTCGCGCGCGTGCGCGGGTCGATCCACTCGCGGGTGCCCTCGGCCAGCTCGGCGAAGTTGGCGACCGTCTTGGGCGCGTGGTCGGGGAACAGGTCGACGGTGATGTCGCCGCGGTTGGTGTGCAGGATCGCGCGCCGTGCGGCAGGAGTCTGTTCAGTCACGGGCACCACTCTCCCACTGCCGACGGGAAGCCCGCCGGGCACCCACTGCAGCAGACCGGGCCGGTCAGCTCCAGCGCTCGTCCGGTGCCCACTGCCGGCGACCGGGTCCTGTGGAGACGAGGGGAATCGAACCCCTAACCCCCGCCTTGCAAAGGCGGTGCTCTGCCAATTGAGCTACGTCCCCGGGGGTGGCGCGGACTCGCCGCGCGACCGGGTCAGGCGGTGGGTGGCGTGCTGACCGAGCCCGGCCCACGGGTCGCCTCGGCCCACAGGTCCGCGTCGCCCTTGACGGCGCTGCGCTTGCGGACGGCGACCACGGCGCCGGCAGCGAGTGCTGCCAGTGCCAGCTTCTTCAGCACGCGGGACCTCCTGAGGGGCTGATGGCCACCGCGGCTCCGGCGACCGCTGGGCTGTCCGGGGTGGGCGACCGGGCCCGCGAGGGGCGCCGGTCGTCCCGCCGTCGGTGCACGGGTGGGCCTGGGAGGACTTGAACCTCCGGCCTCATCCTTATCAGGGATGCGCTCTAACCGCCTGAGCTACAGGCCCGTGGACCGAAGAACAGCCTACCTGGCCGTTCCGAGCCCCCTGCAGGGGCCTCCGGCCACCCTGCCGGGCCCCGCTCCGAGCCGGCGAGGAGCGGGGGCAGGGTGGCCCTTCACTCCCGTTCGGCGAGGGTGACCTCGAGGCCGCCGACCATGTCGGCCAGCAGGTTGTAGATGAACGCGGTGACCGTGCACAGGGCGGTCAGCAGCACGACGTTGACCAGCCCGATCACCGCAGCGCCCCCGAGGACGATGCCGGCGGTGATCACCGGGGCGTCGCCGTCGCCCGCGCCGGTGGAGGTGCTCAGCTGCCCGATCACCTCGTTGAGCGAGTCGAAGACGCCCAGCCCGCCGAGCACGCCGTAGAGGATCGCGACCGCGATCATCCAGACGAAGAACAGCACGATCGAGGTGACCAGCGAGATCTTCAGCGCGGAGAAGGTGTCGATGTTCCGCAGCTGCAGCCGGGCGCGCCGCGGGCCGCGACCGGCCGCACGGCTCTTGCCGCTGCGACCGGCAGCCTCGCCGGCCGGCCGGGACGAGGACTCCGCAGGCCGGGCCGCCGAGGTCCGGGACGCCGGGTCGACCGGCCGGGCTCCGCCCGGCGGGAGCTGCACAGCCTGGGTGGAGTCGATGGGCAACGAGCCGGCGGCGGGCATCCCGCTGCGACCGGCCGCCGGACGGGTACCGGTGGACGGCGGCACCGGAGGACCGCCGGCGTTCACCGGTCGGGCACCGTCGGGCGCCTGCCGCGACGGCCCGGCCCCGGGATTGGGCGGGCCCAGCGGGGTGATCGGGTGCGCTGCCGGCGGCGTGGCCTGCGCCGGTGCGGCTCCCGCGGGTGCGCCTCCGGCGGGCTGCGCAGACGGAGCAGCCGAGGGCTGGGCGGCCGAGGCCTGGGCACCCGGGGACTGGGTCGGCGCCTGAGCGGCCTGGGCCTGAGCGGGCGCGGCCTCGACGGGCCGGTCCTTGCCCCGGCCCGTGGCCCCGCCACCGCTCGTGCCGGACGTGCGGGCGGCCGGCGCCGGCTCCGACTCGGCCGGCGCGGCGGCCGGGGTGCGTGGGTCAGCCGCCGACGAGCCGGTGCTCGCGTCGTCCAGCGGGACGGCGGCCTCCGGCACCCCGTCGGCCGTGCCGGACCCCTCACGGGCCCCGGTACGCACCGAACTGCGCGCCCGGTCGCTCATCCCAGTCTCCTGTCCGCCGGCGGCCTCAGCCGCGTCGCTCTGCTACCGGACCCACGGTGGAGCGCGGCGTTCACAACCGGTCACCGACGTGGTCATCGGCCGGTCCGGGGCAGCGGACGACGTCGTCCGCTGCCCGGTCCGGCATCCGCCCCACCCTAGGCGTCGGGCTCGTCGTTGTCCGTCGTACGCGCGATAGCCACGATGGACACGTCTTCGGGCAAGTTCATGAGCTTGACGCCCATCGTCGCCCGGTCGCGGGTGTGCCGCACGCCGTTGACCGGCGTGCGGATGACGCCGCCGCCGGAGGTGATCGCGTACAGCTCGTCGCCGAGCACGACCGCCAGTGCGCCGACCAGCGGCCCCTTGCGGGCCTTCGGGTCGGCGGTGAGCACCCCCTTGCCGCCGCGGTTCTGCTCCGGGTAGTGCTCGATGCCGGTGCGCTTGGCGTAGCCGCCCTCGGTGGCCACCAGGACGTCGACGCCCTCGGTGACCACGATCATGGACAGCAGCTGGTCGTCGTCGGACAGCGAGATGCCCCGCACGCCCTCGGTCGCCCGGCCCATCGGGCGCAGCTGGGCGTCGTCGGCCTTGAAGCAGATCGACATCGCCTTACGGGTGACCAGCAGCAGGTTCTGGTCCGGGCTGATCATCGCCGCACCCACCAGCTCGTCGTCCTCGCGCAGGTTCATCGCGATGACGCCGCCGGTCCGGGGGGAGTCGAAGTCGGTGAGCCGGGTCTTCTTCACCTGCCCGCGGGCGGTGGCCAGCACCAGGTACGGCGCGACCGAGTAGTCCTTGATCTGGATGACCTGGGCGATCTTCTCGTCGGGCTGGAACGCCAGGATGTTGGCCACGTGCGCACCGCGGGCGGTCCGGGCCGCCTCGGGCAGCTCGTAGGCCTTGGCCCGGTAGACCCGGCCCTTGTTGGTGAAGAAGAGGATCCAGTCGTGGGTGGAGCCCACGAAGAACTGCTGGACCAGGTCGTCCTGCTTGAGCGCGGCACCCATGACGCCCTTGCCCCCCCGCCGCTGCG
>Ga0210040_10010857_pt1 | contig 10392 bp, 12 predicted proteins | sample CryGeyCG12114_NA_FD_185462 | JGI IMG/M metagenome (GOLD analysis project Ga0210040, IMG submission 185462) | Groundwater microbial communities from aquifer - Crystal Geyser CG19_WC_8/21/14_NA (SPAdes) (version 2) | ecosystem: Environmental > Aquatic > Deep subsurface > Groundwater | place: USA...
CGTTTGCTGGCGCCCAATCCCTCACCGTTCACCTATACCGGAACGCAGACCTACCTGGTGGGCGGGGCCGGTGGGCTGGCGGTGATCGATCCGGGGCCGAACGATCCGGCGCATCTCGCGGCTCTGGGGGCGGCGATCGGCGATCGCTGTGTGATTGCTATCGCCTGCACGCATACGCATCGCGACCACTCCCCCGCCGCGGCGCCACTCGCCGCGCGCACCGGTGCGCCGGTGGTGGGATGCGCGCCGCTGACGCCAGTGCGGGCCTCGGGGGAGCAAAGCAGCCCGCCGCGCGCGGAGGCACCGTTCGACCCGACCTATGCGCCGGACCGGGTTCTGGCCGATTGCGAGCGCATCGCCGGCCCGGGCTGGACCCTCACCGCATTGGCGACGCCTGGCCACACGTCCAACCATCTATGCTTCGCGCTTGAGGAAAGCGGCGCGCTGTTCACCGGTGATCACGTGATGGGCTGGTCCACCACCGTCGTGTCCCCGCCCGATGGCGACATGGACGATTACATGGCCAGCCTCGCCCGGCTGGCCGCTCGCGAGGACCGCATCTATTACCCTGCGCACGGGCCTGCTGTGGAACGGCCGGCGCAATTGTTGCGCGGAATGATCGGCCACCGCCGCCAGCGCGAACGGCAGATCCTGAAGCTGCTTGGCGAGAATGCGGCGAGCGTGCCCGAGCTTGTGCGCGTGATGTATCGCGGGCTGGACGAGGCGCTGTGGAAGGCGGCCGGGCAATCGCTCCTCGCCCATCTCATCGCGCTGGAACGGCGCGGGCAAGTCGCTCGTTCAGGCGGGATATGGTCGACAAGCGCTTGAGAGAAACGGATACGCAGGCGGCTTCGCCGCCGGCACGCGAGACGAACCTCGCGCGCGTGCAGGCGGTGCCGTGGTTGATCGTGATCCTGCTGCTCGCGGCGGTCGCCTGGCTCGGCTGGCGCGCCTTCGGGCCGCAGGACAATGGCGATCCGCTCGCCACCAGCCTCGTCGCCTTCGAGGAGCAGAACGAACTTACCGTGTTCTCCGCGCAATTGTCGCCGGTCGTCGCCAGCGAGGACTCGCGCCTGTTCGGCGCGCTCACCAGCCGGCAGGTGGCGGTGATCCCGGCGCAGGTGGATTATACGCTCGACCTGTCGCGGATGACGTCCGACCGGCTCGCCTGGGACGAGGCGAGCAACACGCTGAACGTGCAGCTGCCGCAGATCCGCGTAGGCACGCCCAATCTCGACGAAGCGCGGGCCAAATATCTGCGCGAGGGGCTGTGGATCACCCGCGAGGCGCAGGACAAGCTGACGCGCCAGAATACGCGGCTCGCCGAGCAGCAGGCGGTGGAGCAGGCCGCCAATCCGGTGCTGATGAACCTTGCCCGCCAGGCGGCGCGTTCGGCCATTCGCCAGAACCTCTCCATCCCGCTCGAAGTGGCGGGCTTCGGGGACGTCACGGTGAATGTGCGGTTCGACGGAGAGGCCGTGACAACCAGGTAGGCAAGCCGGGCACCGCTGCTTTTCTCAAGCCGTGCTGCGAGGTTGTTGAATGAGGCGCAAATCCCTATCTCGCGCCGCATGACGAGCCAGGCCCACCATTCGCTTTCCGGCACCGATCTGCGCGAGGAGATCGATCGCTTGCGCCATGAACGCAAGGCAGTGATCTTGGCGCATTATTACCAGCGGCCCGAATTGCAGGACATCGCCGATTTCGTGGGCGATTCACTCGAGCTCTCGCGCAAGGCGGCTGAGACCGATGCCGAGGTGATCGCCTTTTGCGGCGTCAAGTTCATGGCCGATACCGCCAAGATCCTCAGCCCCGAGAAGATCGTCGTGCTGCCCGACATGGATGCCGGCTGCAGCCTGGAGGACAGCTGCCCGCCCGACAAGTTCGCCGCCTTCCGCGAGGCGCATCCGGACCATATCGCGCTGACCTACATCAACTGCTCAACCGAGGTGAAGGCGCTCAGCGACGTGATCGTCACCAGCTCCAGCGCGGAGACGATCCTCAGCCAGATTCCCAAGGACCAGAAGATCATCTTCGGCCCTGACCGGCACTTGGGCGGCTATCTCAACCGCAAGTTCGACCGCGAGATGCTGCTGTGGCCGGGCGTGTGCATCGTGCATGAGGCATTCTCGGAGACCGAGCTGCTCAAGCTGAAGGCGCAGCACCCCGACGCGCCGGTGGCGGCGCATCCCGAATGCCCGCCGCATATCGTCGACCACGCTGATTTGGTGGGCTCGACCAGCGCGATCCTGCAATATGCCAAGACATTCACCGGCGACACGCTGATTGTGGCGACCGAGCCGCACATCATCCACCAGATGCAGAAGGCCATTCCGGAGAAGACGTTCATCGGTGCGCCTGGGGCAGACGGCAACTGCAATTGCAATATCTGCCCCTACATGGCGCTCAACACCATGGAGAAGCTCTACACCGCTCTGCGCGACCTGACTCCCCGCATCGAGATCGAGGAAGGGCTTCGCCTCAAGGCCAAGCGCAGCCTCGACAACATGCTTGCAATGGCCAGCGGCACGATTGGCATGGGTGATCTGGGCCGGGTGTAAGGCCCGCACTCCAATGCAGCCGCCGTCACAATGACGGAGAGCAATGCGGCGCGCCGTCGCATCGATGTGAAACGCAGTGGCGGCAGCCGCTCCGCTTCGAAAGCATGCTCGCCTTGTTGCGGCCCGGCAACCCTTTCGCCCGTCCGCGCGTTGCCTGCCACATGACCGCCGAGCTGCGCTGGTTCTGGACCCGGCTGAACGCAAATTACTGGTTCTACCCTGCCTCCTTCTCGGTGTTGGCTGCGGGGCTCGCAGCGCTGTGCATCCATCTCGACCGCTCGGGGCTTGCGGAGTCGATGAATGACGCAGGCTGGTTCATCCCCGCCCGGCCCGAGAGTGCCAGCAACATGCTGCAGGTCATCGCCAGTTCGATGATCAGCGTTGCTTCCACGGTGTTCGCCATCACCATCACGGCGGTGGTGTATGCCAGCGGCAGTTACGGCCCGCGCCTGCTCACCAATTTCATGGAGGATCGCGGCAATCAGCTGAGCCTCGCCACGTTTATCGGCACCTTCGTCTACGCGCTCTGGGTGTTGCGCACTGTCCGTGCCGAGGACGAATCGCCATCGGCTGTCGAGGGCGTGGCCACCACGCTTCCCGGCTTCGTGCCGCAAATCTCGCTGCTGGTCGCCTATACGCTGATGGCGATTTCGGTGGCGGTGCTGGTGTTCTTCCTCAACCACATCCCCTCGGGCATTCGCATTAACACCGTGCTGAAGGGCATCGGCCAGCGGCTGGTCGAGGCGATCGAGGATACCTATCCCGATCGCACCGGGGGCGATGAGCCGGCCGAGCGGCCACGCGGGCCACCGGTGCTGGCCCACGGGATCGGCTATGTGCAATTTATCGAATTCGACGACCTGGCAGAGATTGCCGATCGCCGTTCCTGCCGCCTGGTGCTGCAGGTCCGCACCGGGGATTTCGTGCATCGCGGCATGGCCCTGCTCGAGATGTGCGAGGGGATAGATCCGCGCAACCAAGCACCCACGCGAGAGGACGATGGCGCCGCCGCGGGGGCGGAGACGCTGGCGGAGGAGATCCGCAATTGCTTTACGCTCGGCGCCTCGCGCACTCCGTCCCAAGATGCTGAATTCCTCATGGACGAGCTGGTGGAGATCGGCCTGCGCGCGCTGTCGCCCGGCATCAACGACCCTTTCACCGCGATCACTTCGCTGCACTGGCTGGGCGCGGCGACCGCCGAGATCGGCCAACGCCGGCTGCACAAGGACATCTGCAGCGATGAGCGCGAGGACTGCCCGGTGATCCCGCTAAAGGACGATTTCCACCATTACCTGAACCGCGGCTTTGGCGCGATCCGCTCAGCCGTGGCGACAAGCCCGATAGCCGCCAACGTAATGCTCGAGACGCTCAAAAACGCGGCGGACACGATAGACGATCCAGAGCGGCGGGCATTGCTTCTCGGCGAAGGGCGGGCGCTGGTCGAGCAGGCCCGGCTGGCGCTTGATGGGCCGGACCTGGCGGAGGTGGAACAGCACTTCGGATCTTTCGTGGAGGCCTTTCGCACCATGGATCCACGTGCCAAGCCGATCGTCGGTCAAGCTGCGAAGTGAGAAGGAGCATCCCATGGCAATGCGATCCTGGCTGTTCGTGCCCGGCGACAGTGAGAGCAAGCTGGCAAAGGTAGCGAGCGCCGGAGCGGACATCACCATCGTCGACCTTGAAGACGCGGTCGCGCCCGAAGCAAAGGAACGCGCCCGCCACCTTGCGGCCGAGTGGTTGGCGGAAAGCCGCAACGCCCACGGTGCGCCCGAACCCGCCGGGAGCGGGGGTGCCGCAGCAAGGTGGGTGCGCATCAACCCGCTGGATGGCGATCTCTGGCGCGCGGACCTTGCCGCCATCATAGCCGGGGCTCCTGCCGGCATCATGGTGCCCAAGGCGGCAGGACCTGCGCAGCTCGGCCTGCTGACGGACGAGCTCGACGTGCTGGAGCCGCGCCATGGTATCGCGCCCGGCGCCACGCGCATCCTGCCGCTGGTGAGCGAAACGCCGACGGCCGCGCTCACCATTGCCACCTATGCCAATGCCGCCGCTGTCCCGACTTCAACCAGGCTTATCGGGCTCACATGGGGCGCGGAAGATCTCTCGGCCGCGATCGGTGCCACCCGCAAACGCGGTTCGGACGGGGCCTGGACCGATCTGTTCCGCATGGTGCGCAGCACGGTGTTGCTCACCGCGCATGCAGCGGGCGTGGCCGCAATCGACACGCTGCAGGCCGATTTCCGCGATCTTGCCGGGCTCGATCGCGCAGCGCACGCCGCTTATGCCGATGGTTTCCACGGCATGCTGGCGATCCACCCTGCGCAAGTGCCGGTGATCAATGCTGCCTTCACCCCCACCGCCGAGCAGATCGCCGAGGCACGCGCGATCGTTGCGGCATTCGCGGCCGAGGGACAGGCCGGGGCCTTGCAGCTGGAAGGCCGGATGATCGACCGGCCGCATCTGGAGCAGGCCAAGCGGTTGCTCGCCGGCGAGCGCTAATCCCTCTGCGGCGTCTGCGGCTCATCGGCGGCGGGCGCAGCTGTCGGTGTTGAAGCAGCGGCGGCCGCGTCAGCTGACGGGGGCGAAGGTTCGATGCCCCCCGGCCCAGGCGCCGTGCTGCCGAAAGCGCTGTCGCTCCCCTCTTCACCGGGCAGGATCTCGGCCAGCGGGGGCTGCGAGCGCAGGCGATCATAAGGGATCATCTCGTCGCTGATCGAGCCCTGGAGCACTTCGCTCGGCGCAGACCCCGCCTCGCCATCAGGACTGGCAGCCTCATCCGAGCAGGCGCTGGCGAGCAGCGCGGGGACGAGGATGATGAGCGATCGGTTCACACGGCAATCTCCGTTGGTATCAGCGAGGCCAGGAAATCTCCTGCCCGCGCTCGCAATGCCGCATCCCACTCGCCCACCGCAAGCGCGATGCCGAGCCGATTGAGACTGGTGACTCCGAATTCGGCAATGCCGCACGGCACGATGCCGGTAAAATGCGACAGATCGGGCGCCAGATTGACCGAGAAGCCGTGCATGGTCACCCATTTGCTCACCCGCACGCCGATCGCGCCGATCTTAGCCTCGCGCCCGTCCACGTCGCGCGTCCAGATGCCAACCCGGTCGGGCACGGACCACGCCTCAACGCCGAAATCCGCCAGCGTGGCAATGAGCCAGCCCTCGAGCCCGTGGACGAAGCGGCGCACGTCGCGGCCGCGGTGTGCAAGATCGAGCAGCACGTAACCAACGCGCTGACCCGGACCATGATAGGTGTAGCGCCCGCCCCGCCCCGTCTCGACCACTTCGAAGCGGGGATCAACGAGTTCGGCCAGATCGGCGCTGGTGCCCGCCGTATAGACCGGCGGGTGCTCGAGCAGCCAAATGAGCTCGCTTGCGCTGCCCTCGCGAATGGCCCGGTTGCGTGCCTCCTGCGCGGCCAGCGCCTCACGATAGGGCACGCTTGCCTGCGATATGCGCCACTCGATCGAGCCGCCAGCGATGAAGCCTTCGTTATCCATGTCCTTGCCGCGCGATTGCGTGCAGCGCGCGAGCGGGTTTATCAAGGGGCATTGGGATCCTCCCGAGCACGAAAGGGCCAGTGCCGAAAGCCATGCCATTCAATATGAACCGCACCTGGTCGCAGGCCATCGCGTTGGTGCGCGCGAATTTTCAGCTGCTGGCGGTGATCGCCGGCGTATTCCTGCTGCTGCCGAGCCTGCTGTTCGCCATCCTGATGCCCGACACGGTCGATTGGATGCAATTGGGCCAGAACCCCGAGGCGCTGGCCGCGGCCATGGGCGGTTCCATCTTGCCGCTGTTCGCCTATGCGCTCATCAGCTTTCTCCTGCAGATTGTGGGCTTTGGAGCGATGATCGCGCTCGTTGGAGACTCGCGGCCCACCGTGGGCGAGGCAATCGGGCGCGGCGTGCGCAGCCTGCCCACCGTGATCGCGGCGACGCTCGTTTTCGTGCTTGCTTATGTCGCTATCATGCTGCTGTTCTCGGCGCTGATCGGCCTCCTCAGCGCTGCTGCAGCAGCAATCGGGGGTGCAGGGGTCTCAGGAGTGATCGCCATCATCCTTATGGCCGCGCTGGTCGCCGCCGTGCTCTATGTTTCGGCCCGGCTGTCGCTGACGCTGGCTGTCGTGGTGCTCGAGAGTGAGCGCAATCCGATTACCGCATTGCGCCGCTCATGGATGATCACCAAGCCGAGCGGCGGGGCAATCTTCGGCTTCTACGTGCTGCTGGGCATTGCCTACTTCGTCATCAGCCTGCTGCTGTTCGGGCTGCTGGGCGTCATCGGCGCGGCGCTGGGCGAAGGGGCGGCGTCGGCGCTGTTCATGGGGCTGGTCAACGGCTTGGTCGGCGCGTTCGTGGGCATGGTGATGAGCGGTATCTTCGTCAGCATGCACCGGCAAGTGGCGGGATTGCCGACCGAGGTGATCGGGCGCACCTTCGACTAAAGCAAGGGGCGACCAGGGCAACGGGCGACTAGGATGCCAACCAAGCGCCTCGATATCCGGGGAAAGGCCTTGCTCGAAACCTTTCCGGACGCCTCAGCCTTCCTTCCAGCCCCAGGCGAGCACGCAGGGCGGCACGTTGGCCCACACGAAGTCGGTATCGACGCGATCGAAATAGCGTGCGGTGAGGTCGCGCGCGACGGGGCTGAACTGGTATGTCAGGAAAGCCCCGCCCGGCCGGATCACCTGATGCGTGGCCGCCGCGATCTGCTGGCCGACGCCGTCCGGCAAGGTGGAGAATGGCAGGCCCGAAAGCACGTAATCGGCACCGTCGTGCCCCTCGTCCCGGACGATTTCCTCCACCTCGGCGGCCGAGCCCAGCACCGCGCTGAAGCGCGAATCGCCGATGGTGCGGCGCAGATAGTCGATGAACAGCGGGTTGGTATCGATCACCAGCAGATGACCGTCACGCGGCAAGCGATCGAGCACCGGGCGGCAGAACGTGCCAACGCCAGGCCCGTATTCTACGAATAGGCGGCAGCGACTCCAGTCGACCGGCGCCAGCATCGTGTCGATCACCGCACGCGAGGATGGGATGATCGAGCCGACCATGCGCGGATGTTCGACAAAACCACGCAGGAACACGCCGGCCGGGCCAAGCGCACGGCGCAGGCGAGTGGCAATGTCGGATGAGCGGACGCGATTGGCGAGCCGGGTAGCATTCATAGGAAGGGGCGTCGCCTCGATAGCTGGGGCATCGCGCGGCACTGGCAAATAAGACAAGGCATTGCAAGATTGACATTTCCGCGACGGTCCGCGGTCCGCTTCAGGTCCGGCCCGGGTCCGGGCTGCTTGCCTCCGCCCCGGGAGCCGGCCGCATTGGCTCTTAAAGGAGCGCCTCCACCCGTTCGGCGGGGCGACAGAGCGCCACGCCTTTATCGGTTTCGACCAGCGGGCGCTCGATCAGGATCGGCTCGGCAGCCATGGCATCAAGTACCGCCTCGTCGGGCGCCTCGGTCAATCCGCGCTCCTGAGCATCCGTTCCCTTGATGCGCAGGCCTTCGCCCGGAGACATGCGGGCAGCGCGATATAGCTGGGCGAGCTTTGCACGGCTCGGTGGATCCTTCAGGTACTCGACGACAGTGAGATCGATACCGGCCCGCGCCTCTAACAAGGCGAGCACCTTGCGCGAGGTGCCGCATTTCGGATTGTGCCAGATGGTCGCCTTCATGGCGCCTCTCCTTCATCTTGCGGAACCCGCAGCGCCGGCACGGCAGAGGCCGCATCATCCAGGTGGATGCCGGGCGCGGGCGCCGCGCTCAACCGTTCCTCGCGCCGGGCAACACGGGCGGCGCGCTGCATTGCGCGCACCAGGCGGGGGTAGACGCCGCAGCGGCACAGGTTAGGGATCGCCGCCTTGATCTCCGCCTCGGACGGATTGGCGTTGCGCCGCAGCAGCGCCGCCCCGGCGATCACGATGCCGGGCGTGCAGAAGCCGCACTGGATCGCCTGCTCGGCCACCAGCGCCTGCTGCACGGGATGCGAGCGATCGCGGCTGAGGCCTTCGATGGTGGTGACATATCGCCCCTCCGCCTCGGCCAGCGTCACCAGGCAGGAGCGCAGGCCTTCGCCGTCGACCAGCACCATGCAGGCGCCGCAATCGCCGACCCCGCAGCCATATTTGGTGCCGGTGAGATTGGCCGCATCGCGCAAGACCCACAGGAGCGGCGTCGCAGGATCGAGATCGATATCGAGCGGGCGCCCGTTGAGAGTCAGTCCGACCATGATGCCGCCTTCATCACGACGTTGCGGGGCATCCGTCTCAACGGCCTTGAGCACCTAACCGCCGCCAAACGAATTCCGGCGGTTCGAATAGCAGACATCATGCGGTGGTCAGTCCCGCCAACTCGTGTCAACCGTGTCGAGCTTCCTCACCCAGGCCTCGAAATCCGCCTTGCCGAACTCCTTTAGTGCAACCTCGTCACGATCCCGCCGGTGCACGGCGACCACTTCGGGTGGCACGGTGATCGGCTCGCCCAGTGCGGCGGTCTTGACCTGGATTTCGCAGGCGCGCTGGAGCATGTAATAACTGAAGAACATCGCATAAAGCGTCTCTGCCAGCACGACCGGGCCGTGATTGCGCAGCATGAGGATGCGCTTGTCGCCTAAGTTTGCGATCAGCCGCTCGCCCTCTTCGTCGCGCACGGTGATGCCTTCGAAATCGTGATAGGCGACATCGCCCTCGAAGAAGCAGGCGTAGAAATTGGTCGGCGTCAGGCCCTTGGCGCTGGAGCACACCGCCATGGTGTCGGGCGTGTGCGTGTGCACGATGGCATGAGCCCAAGGCAGGTGCTTGTGGAACAGCCCGTGCTGGGTGAAGCCGGCCTTGTTGACCGGGTATTCGCCGCCGCACAGCTTGTTGCCCTCGCTATCGATCTTGAGCAGGTTGGACGCGGTGACCTCGCTCCACAGCAGGCCATAGGGGTTGATGAGGAACGCCTCTTCGCCCGGCACGCGCAGGGTTATGTGGTTGTAGATCGATTCCGACCAGCCCATCATCTCGAAGATACGGTAGCAGGCGGCGAGCTCCTGCCGCGCGGTCCATTCGGCCTCGCTGCAATTGGCGCTGGTATGCGGGCGGCTCTTCATCTGTGTGGCCATGGCATCCTCCTCTTCTTGCCGCCTTCATTAGCACGCCGTGATTGACTTTGTCGCGCCGATTGGCAAGCCATGGCGCTTGCACCGGCGCGCCATCATGGACGATCAGCCGGCGGGAGAGGAAAAAGGTGGCAGACGAGCTCGGCTTCGGGCAGCCGGTGGGCGCAATCGCTCAAACCGCCTTCGTGGTGGAAGACCTGAAGGCGGCGATCATCCACTGGGCCGCCAACTTGAAGGCGGGCCCGTTCTTCGTGCTCCCGAACCTCTATGCGCCCGGCCAGATCTATCGTGGAAGCGAGAGCAAGGCGGATGTGACGCTGGCCATGGGCTTTGCCGGGCACATGATGATCGAGCTGATCCAGCCGCTCGACCAGCAACCTTCGGTCTACCGCGAAACCATCGAAGAGCGCGGCTATGGCTTCCACCATCTGGGCCTCGCCTGCCGCGATGTCGAGGCGACGAGTGCCGAGTACCAGGCGCGCGGCTATGCGGAGGCCTACCGCGCCGGTGTCCCCACCGGCGGCGAGGTGGTCTATCTCGATGATGGCACCGGCGCCGCGCAGGGCTTCCTTGAATTGCTGCCGGTCACGCCAGGAATGAACGAGACTTTCACGCGCTTCTGGCAAGCGTCACTCGGCTGGGACGGCGCCGAGCCCGTCCGCCCCTTCATGTAGGATAGACCAGCACCATGCAGCCGAGCGCTCCCGCATCCGATGCTACCGGCGTG
>Ga0210040_10010859_pt1 | contig 10389 bp, 12 predicted proteins | sample CryGeyCG12114_NA_FD_185462 | JGI IMG/M metagenome (GOLD analysis project Ga0210040, IMG submission 185462) | Groundwater microbial communities from aquifer - Crystal Geyser CG19_WC_8/21/14_NA (SPAdes) (version 2) | ecosystem: Environmental > Aquatic > Deep subsurface > Groundwater | place: USA...
GCGAAAACAGCGCCTTTCAACACACGTCGATCCTGGTTCGGCCCCATCAGAACCCGGCCTGAAAGGCCGGTTGTGGTGGAGCCGCCGGGTACTGCCCCCGGGTCCGCTGCGCCTAGTCTACGCCGCAGTTTATCGCCATAGCCGGGCAAGCCCGACGAACGGGATATAGGCGTCCCGCGCGCCGATGCAAACCGCCTTCCGCTCGCCACAATATGGGTGCATCGCACCGCCCATGTTGACCCAGCGTTCCCGTTACGCCTTGCGCGCGATGCTGTTCATCGCCGAGGCGCCCGCCGGCAGCGGCCCGATTCCGATGACGCGAATCGCGGCCGAGGCCAATGTGCCCCGCAAGTTCCTGGAGCTGATCCTCGCCGACTTGCGCGAGGCCGGACTGCTCCACTCGACGCGCGGCAAGATGGGCGGCTACCGTCTCTCGCGGCCGACTCACCTGATCTCGCTGGGTGAGGTGATCCGGGTGATCGAAGGGCCGCTGGCGCTGGTGCCGTGCGTCAGCCGCACCGCCTATCGCCGCTGCCTCGACTGCAAGAGCGAGGCGGACTGCGCGATCCGGCACGCGATGATGCGGGTACGCGACGAGACGGCCCGTATCCTCGACGGCACCAGCCTTGCCGATGCGGCCGCGGACGAGCTCGCCGCCGCCTAAGCCTTCGGCCGGGCGCGCAGTTCGTCCCTGATCTCGCGCAGCAGGGCGACGTCGGCAGGTTCGGCGGCTGGAGGCGCGGTGCCCGTCGTTTTCTCGTGCTGCGCCAGCGCCAGGATGCGGTTGATGCTCCTCACCAGCAGGAACACGATCCAGGCGACGATCAGGAAGTTCACCACCGCGGTGACGAACGCGCCATAGCCGAACAGCGGCACCCCCGCGGCCTTGAGCGCTGCGTAGCTGTCGGTCGGCCCCTTGTAGCTCGCTGGGATGGCGCCCAGGCGGATGAAATGGCGCGAGAAATCGAGCCCGCCCACCGCCGCGCCGATCACCGGCATGATGACGTCATCGGTCAGCGACTTGGTGATATTGCCGAAGGTGGTGCCGACGATCACGCCGACCGCGAGATCGAGCACGTTGCCGCGCTTGATGAACGTCTCGAACTCCCTGAAAATGCCCGCCATTACGCTCCACGTCCGTTCTGCCGATCGCCCGGGCGAACGCTATGCGCCGAAATTCGTTTGGCCAACCCCGAAGGTGTCCTATATGCGTAGCACAGACCTTGAGGAGAGACGCATGCGCCGCCCCATCATCGCCCCCATGGTAGTGGTCGCCGCCGCGACCCTGGCCGGCTGCGGCATCAACTCGATCCCCACCGCCGAGGAAAACGCCAAGGCGCGTTGGGCCGACGTCCAGAACGACTACCAGCGCCGCGCGGACCTCATCCCCAACCTCGTCGCGACGGTGAAGGCGGCCGGCGCGCAGGAAAAGAGCATCCTCGTCGAGGTGACGCAGGCCCGCGCCGCGGCCAACACGGTGCGCGTCTCCGCCGAGGACCTTTCCGATCCGGCCAAGATGGCCCAGTTCGATCGCGCGCAGAGCACGCTCGGCCTGTCGCTCCAGCGCCTTCAGGAAGCCTATCCCGAGCTCCGCTCGCAGGCCAACTACACCACGCTGATGAGCCAGCTCGAGGGCACCGAAAACCGCATCACCATCGCCCGGCGCGACTACAACACCGCCGTGCAGGACTATAACACCCGCATCCGCACCTTCCCCGACGCGGTGGGCGCCAAGATCTTCTACGGCGCAAAGCCGCTGGTGCCGTTCACCGCCACCACGCCCGGCGCGGAACAGGCGCCGACGGTGAACTTCGGCAACCAGAGCTAAGCGGCCGGTGCGACTGCTCGCCCGTCTGTGGCTGCTGCTTGCCGTCACATGGCTCGCGGCAAGCGGTGCTGCGGCGCAGACCTTTCCCAAGTTCACGGGGCTGGTGGTCGACGCCGCCAACGTGCTGCCGGAGGCGACAAAGGCCGACCTGACGACCAAGCTGGAAGCCCTCCAGAAGGACACGCATCGGCAGCTGGTGGTGGCGACGATCCCGGACCTCCAAGGGTATCCGCAGGAAGATTACGGCAACAAGCTGATCCGCGCCTGGGCCGTGGGGCTCAAGGACGTGAACAATGGCGCCATCCTGTTTATCGCGCCCAACGAACCGATCGGCCATCGTGGCGCACGGGTCGAGGTGGGGTATGGGCTGGAACCCATCCTGACCGATGCTTTCTCCAGCGTCGTCATCAACACGCAGATGCTTCCTCGGCTCAAGGCCGGCGACTTACCGGGCGCCGTGACCGCCGGCACTGATGCCTTGATCAACCAGCTGCGCGCGAGTCCCGAGGAGGCCAAGGCGCGCACCGACGCTGCGGTCGCGCAATTCGACAAGGCGCACCAGCGTTCTCGCCAATCCAGCAACGGTGGCGGCATTCCGGTTTCCTTGATCTTCTGGCTGGTGATCCTGTTCTTTGTTGTGCTGCCGATGCTGCGGGGGCGCCGGCGGCACGGTCCGTGGGGACGGCGTTATTCAAGTGGCGGCAGCAATCTGCCGATCATCCTCTGGGGCCTCGCCAATGCGTCTCGCGGCGGCGGCGGATGGGGCGGCGGCGGCAGCTCCTGGAGCGGCGGCGGTGGCTGGGGCGGCGGCAGCGACGGCAGCTGGGGCGGCGGCGGCTTCACCGGCGGTGGCGGCGGCTCGGGCGGCGGCGGCGGAGCGTCGGGAAGTTGGTAGGCATGCGGCTCACCGAAGCGGACCATGCCCGCGTCACGGCCGCCGTGGCGGAGGCGGAGCGCAGCACCGACGGCGAAATCGTCACTGTGGTCGCTCGCCAATCCGATGCGTTTCACGACGTCGCCCTGCACTGGGCCGTGCTGGCGATGCTGCTGGTGCTGACGCTGTTCGCCGTCTGGCCTCAGGCGGTCGAGTGGCTGTACGGCTGGGGCGGTGACGCCTGGACGACCGCGGTGCCGCTACGCGCGCTGTTCACCATCGCGCTGATCGCCGTGGCGGCGACCTTCCTCCTCGTGCGACTCCTGCTCGCCGCCACCCCGCTGCGGATGGCGCTGACGCCCCCAGCCACCAAGGCGCGCCGGGTACGCCGCCGCGCGGTGGAGCTGTTCCGCGCCTCCGCGGAGCAGCGCACCCGCGCGCGCACGGGCGTGCTGCTTTACCTCTCGCTCGACGAGCGCCGCGCGGAGATCGTCGCCGACGAGGCGATCCATTCCAAGGTGGCGCCCGAAACCTGGGGCGAGGCGATGGCGGCGCTGGTCGAGGCGGTGCGCGAGGGCCGGCCCGGCGAGGGCATGGCCGCCGCCGTCACCCGCATCGGCGCGGTGCTGGCCAAGCATTTTCCCCGCAGCGAGGACGACGTGAACGAACTTCCCGACAGGCTGATCGAGCTGTGACCGAGACGGTGTGGCAGGGCAAATACCTCGAGGTGCGCACCGAGGGCACCTGGGAATACGCAGCCCGCAGGGGAGACATCACCGCCGCCGTGATCGTCGCGGTCGATGCGGAGGACCACATCCTGTTCGTCGAGCAGCACCGGGTGCCGATCGGCCGCCTGTGCCTGGAGCTGCCGGCGGGGCTGGTCGGCGACGAGACTCCGGGCGAGACGCTGGAGACCGCCGCCGCGCGCGAGCTCGAGGAGGAGACGGGCTACCGCCCCGCCACGATCGAGCGACTCGGCGAGTTCTGCTCGTCACCCGGCATGACCAGCGAGACGTTCACGCTGGTCCGCGCCGCCGGCCTGACGCGAACCGGCGACGGCGGCGGCGACGCACACGAGAACATCACCGTCTATCGGGTGGCGATCGCCGATGTACCCCGGTTCGTCGCCGAGAAGCGGGTGAGCGGCGTCGCCATCGACGCCAAGGTCATGCTGCTACTCGGCGCAGGGCTGATCTAGCGAAAATTGTCCGCGTAGCTCTGGAGCTTCAGCGTCTTCTCGGGCGCGGGGATGACGACATAGTCGAACCCGTGCTTCTCCGCATAGGCGATCGCCGCCTCCGGGTTCGGAAAGGCGAGGCGCACCTGGTCCGACAGCGGATATTCGCCGCCGGCCCAGCCGGTGAGCGGATCGGCCTTCTTGCCGCGCACGGGCTCGAACTCGAGCTGCCACGTGTCGGTGCGCGCCTTGCCGGACTGCATGGAGTTCTTGGGGCGCTGATAGATTCGGGCGGTTGGCATGAGCGTGTCCTTATCGCGAACCGGATGAACGCGCATCCGCCTTTTTGGTGCGCAGCGTCGCGGCGGCGGCGGCGGGATCGTCGGGCCAGGGATGCTTGGGATAGCGGCCGCGCATCTCGCGCGCGACGGCGGCCCAGCTCCCCTTCCAGAAGCCCGGCAGATCGCGCGTCGTCTGGATTGGCCGTCCCGCCGGCGAGGTCAAGGACAGGACCAGCGGCACCCGCCTCTCCCCCACCACCGGGTGTTCGGCGAGCCCGAACAGCGCCTGGACGCGCAGCTCCACGCGCGGGCCGCCCTCCGCGCCATAGTCGATCGGGTGCGTGCTGCCGGCCGGGCTGGTGAACTCGGCCGGCGCGACCCGGTCGAGCGTGCGGCCGTCGTCCCAGCCGATCAGCGCCCGCACGGCTTCGGTCAGCGCGCCCGGCGCAATCGCGTCGAGGCGGCGGCGGCCGGCGAGCAGCGGCGGCAGCCACTCGTCGAGTCGCTCCAGCAGGACCGCGTCGTCGAGAGGCACGCCGGCATAGGCCGCGCGCTGCCGCAGCGCCTGGGCGGCGTCGCTCCACGGCAGCAGCGACACCCCGCGCTCGCGCACTGCCTCCAGCAGCACGGCCGCGATGTCGGCAGGGTCAGCATCGCTGTCCGGACCACTCGACAGCCGCAGCGCGCCGAGCCTCCGCTCGCGCGTGGCGCTGACGCCGCCGGTGGAGGGATCGAACACCAGCGTACGACCCGTCTCGATCCGATCCGCGAACAGCCGCTCGACCGCATCGAGCGCGATCGGCGCGGCAGACAGGATGCGGGCTCCGGCCGCCGCCCCCTGCGTCTCGGCGACGGCGAGCCACTCGTGGCGCGCGAGGCTGCTCGCACCATCGAGCCGGAAGCCGCGTCCGCCGGCCGACGCCCAGGTCTCGCCGCCTGCGTCGCGGCGTCGGGCGATGCGATCGGGAAAAGCAAGCGCGACGCAGGTGGCGAGCGCGTCGTCGCTCGGCGGTCCTCCACCCATTTCCGTTCGTGCTGAGCCTGTCGAAGCACTGTTCTTTTCTTCGAAAGGGAATAGCGCCCCTTCGACAAGCTCAGGGCGAACGGGGCGGATGGATGCCAATCCCGCCCACCGCGCGGCAAGCTTGCGCGAGGCGGCAGCCTTTACCCCGCGATCGCCCAGCCAGCGGCGGCGGCGCGTATCGAGGTCCGGGTCGGCGCCGCCCAGCCCGCGTTCGGACAGCAGCACCGCCACCTCCGCGGCGACATCGGCCAGCCCGTGCTCGCCCGCCCGCAGCAGCATGTGCGCAAGCCGCGGCGGCATCGGCAGGCGCGCGATGGCCCGGCCATATGGGGTCGGCCGCCCCGCCTCGTCGATCGCCTCCAACGTCGCGAGCCGCGCGCGCGCCTCGGCGAGCGCCGCATCGGGAGGCGGGTCGAGCCAGGCAAGCGCGCGTGGGTCCGCGACGCCCCAGATCGCGCTCGCGAGCAGCAGCGCCGACAGGTCCGCCTCCAGGATCTCCGGCGGGTCGAACCGCGGCAGCCCCGCGGTCGCCGCCTCTTCCCACAGGCGATAGGCGACCCCCGGCCCCTGCCGCGCTGCGCGGCCGGCGCGCTGCGTCACCGCGGCCTGGCTGGCCCGCTCGGTGACGAGTCGCGTCATGCCCGCGGCGCGATCGTAGCGCGGGCGCCGTGCCAATCCGGAGTCGACCACCACGCGGATGCCGGCGAGCGTCAGGCTGGTCTCGGCGATCGAGGTGGCGAGGACGAGCTTGCGGCGGCCGTCGGGTTCGGGCGCTATGGCGGCGCGCTGCGCGGGCGGATCGACGCTGCCGTGCAGGCGATGCAGCGCCACCGTGTCGGGCAGCGTGTCGAGCCGCTCGGCGGTGCGCTCGATCTCGGCGACGCCGGGCAGAAAGGCGAGCACCCCGCCTTCTTCGTCGGCCAGCGCGCGGCGGATCGCCGCGGTCATCGCGTCCTCGATGCGGCTGTCGGGCGCGCGGCCGAGGTGGCGCAGCGTCAAGGGATAGCTCCGGCCCTCGCTTTCGATCACCGGTGCCCCCTCTTCGCCGGCGCCCATCAGGCCCGAGAAGCGCACGCCGTCGAGCGTCGCCGACATCGCCAGCAGCCTGAGGTCCGGCCTGAACCCGCCCTGCGCATCCAGCGCGAGCGCTAGGCCGAGGTCCCCGTCGAGGCTGCGTTCGTGCACCTCGTCGAACAGCACCGCCGACACGCCGGCAAGCTCCGGGTCCACCTGGATGCGGGCCACGAAGATGCCTTCGGTGACCACCGTCACCCGGGTCGCCGCCGAGCGCTTGCTGTCGAGCCGGGTCGCATAGCCATAGGTACGGCCGACCGGCTCGCCGGCGCCGGCCGCCATCCGCTCGGCGGCGGCACGCGCCGCAAGCCGGCGGGGCGACAGCAGCAGGATCTCGCCCGTACACCACGGCTCGCCGAGCAGCGCGGGCGCCACCGCCGTGGTCTTGCCCGCGCCGGGCGGCGCGACGAGCACCGCGTTCGGCCGCTCGCGCAGGGCGGCGAGCAGGCGCGGCAGCACGGCTTCGATCGGAAGTCCGGTCATCGGCTCGGACGAGTAGCGCTGAGGAGAGGTCCGGCGAGCGGGGGTCGAAAGCCAAGGCGCTGCCGGATCATGCCGCAGCCTTGCCTCAAATCGGCGACGCAGGACAGGCCATGAGCCGGCTCCGCCTCGCAGCCCACGCGCTAGTATCACACGCGCCCGCAATGGTAGCGAGGCGTGCATGAGCGGATCGCACGACCATCATCACGGGCACAGCCACGCGCACGGCCACGGCAGTCATGGCCACCATCACCATGCCCCGAGCTCCTTCGACCGCGCCTTCGCGATCGGGATCGCGCTCAACGTCCTGTACGTGATCGCGGAAGGTGGCACGGGATTCTGGACCGGATCGGTGGCGCTGCTCGCCGATGCCGGGCACAACCTGTCGGACGTGCTCGGGCTCGCCGTCGCCTGGGGCGGCGCCGCGCTGGCGCGGACGACGCCGACCAAGCGTTTCACCTACGGGCTCAAGAGCTCGACGATCCTCGCGGCGCTGTTCAACGCGCTGCTGCTGCTGGTCGCGCTGGGCGCGATCGTGCTGGAGGCGGGGCAGCGGTTCGCCCACCCGCCAGCGGTGGCGGGGCTGATCGTGTCGGCGGTGGCGGCGGTGGGCATCGCCGTCAATGCGCTCACCGCCTGGCTGTTCGCCCGCGGCCGCACCGGCGACGTCAACATTCGCGGCGCCTTTCTGCACATGGTCGCGGACGCGGTGGTCTCGGCAGGGGTGGTCGCGGCAGGCGTAGTGATCTGGGCCACGGGGATGGCGTGGATCGACCCGGTCGTCAGCCTGGTGATCGCCGGCGTGATCTTCGTCCAGACCTGGTCCTTGCTGCGCGAAACCACCGAGATGGCGTTGCAGGCGGTGCCGCGCGGGATAGACTTCGACGCGGTGGCATCGGCCCTGCGCACCCTGCCGGGCGTGGAGCGCATCCACGACCTCCACATCTGGCCGATGAGCACCACCGAGCCGGTGCTCACCGCGCACCTCGTGATGCCGCGCGGCTATCCGGGCGACAGCTTCCTCGCCAATGCGCGGGTGATGCTGCACGATCGGTTCGGGATCGGCCACGCGACCCTGCAGGTGGAAAGCGACGCCTGCGAGGCACCGCCGGCGTGCCTAACCATGCGTTAACGCGGTGCCCGCTAGGGTCTGGTGATGGCGGCGCTCGTTTCCCTGTCGACTGCGGCGGCACTGCGGCGCTTTGCCGCGGCGCGCACCGCGGGCAATCCCGCCGCGACGCCTGCCTACCGCCTGCTGGGGCTACAGGCCGCGCTGATCGTGGCGCTGGTGCCGGTGCTCGGCTTCGGCGTCGACGTGCACGATTTCGGGGTGATGCTGGTGGCGCTGGCCGGGGCCGTGGCGCTGGCGCTGGCGATGCGCTGGTGCCGGTTCGGACGCGCCGCGGACGCGCTGGAGGCATCGGCGCTGATCGTCGCCTCGGGCATGGCCGCAGGCTGCCTCAGCGTGCTGCTGGCGACCACCGCCGCACCCTTTCGCGACACCACGCTGGCGGCCGCGGATCGGCTGCTTTTCCCCTTCCTCTCCTGGCCGGCGATGGCGCACGACCTCGGCGGGTCTCCCCGGCTGGTTGCCGCGATGGGCGAGGTCTATTCCACCCTGACGTGGCAGCCGTTCGCGCTGGCCGCGCTGCTGGCGGCGGCGGGACGGGGCGACGCCCTGTGGCGGTTCGCCCACGCCTGGTTGCTGGCGTTGATGCTGTGCCTGGCGGTGTTCGCGCTGGCGCCGGCAGTGACGGCGCAGGTGCATTACGGGTTCGCGATGCGCGATATCGCCGGGCTGCACGTCAACGCCGGCTGGCGCCCGACGGTGATCCTGACCGACGTGCGGAGCGGCACGCTGACGACGCTGGCGAGCGGATCGATGACCGGGCTGATCGATTTTCCGAGCTTCCACGCCGCCGGCGCGACCTTGCTCGGCTGGGCCGCGCTGCGTGCCGGGCGGTTTGGCTGGCCGCTGCTCGCTCTCAACCTCGCGATCATCCCGACCATCCCGCTGATCGGCAGCCATTATTTCATCGACGTGGTCGCCGGCGTGGCGGTCGCAGCCCTCGCGATCCGCGCCACGCGCACCGCCTAATAGGCGCGCGCCACCGCGAACTCGACCGCTTCGACCATCACGTCCTTGGCCTTGCCCGGCGCGAAGGGCCCCAGCGCATCGATCGCGCGCTGGCCATAATGGCGGGCGCGGGCGAGCGTGTCGTCGACCGCGCGGGTGGCGCGGACCAGCTCGATCGCATGGGCGAAATCCTCGTCCGACGCGCGGCGCCCTTCCACCGCGTCCTTCCAGAACTTGCGGTCCTCAGCCGAGCCGCGGGCGTGGGCAAGGATGATCGGCAAGGTCATCTTGCCTTCGCGGAAGTCGTCGCCTGCGTCCTTGCCCATCGTTCCCGCGTCCGAGACATAGTCGATCGCGTCGTCGACGAGCTGGAAGGCGATACCCAAGTTGCGGCCATAGGCGTCGAGCGCCGCTTCCTCCCCCTCCGGCCGCTCCGCGACGACCGCGGCGATACGGCAAGCGGCGGCGAACAGCACCGCCGTCTTGGCGGTAATGATCGCAAGGTAGCGATCTTCGCCCAGGTCGATTCGCCGCGCGGCGGTGAGCTGGTTGACCTCGCCTTCCGCGATCACGGCAGACGCGTTGGACAGGATCTTGAGGACCTTCAGGCTGCCGTCCTCGACCATCAGCTCGAACGAGCGGCTGAACAGGAAATCGCCGACCAGCACCGTCGCCGGGTTGCCCCAGATCAGGTTCGCGGTGCGCTTGCCGCGCCTGAGGTCGGAGCCGTCGACCACGTCGTCGTGGAGCAGCGTGGCGGTGTGGATGAACTCCACCGCGGCGGCGAGCCGGTGGTGGCGGGTGCCGGTGTAGCCGATCAGTTGCGCGCTCGCGAGCGTGAGCATGGGCCGCATCCGCTTGCCGCCGCCCGCGATCAGGTGACCGGCGAGCTCCGGGATCAGCGGGATCTCGGACTGCATGCGGTCCAGGATAACCGCGTTGACGCAGTTCATGTCGCCGGTGACGAGGTTGACCATCGGGTCGAGCGACGGCTGCGGGCGGTTGTCCAGGCGGTAGAGGGTGGCGCTCATCAGGTTGGGCGATGTGGCCGCGCCGGGCGCCGAACGCAAGCCTTGCCGAGGCCGCGCCGTGCCCGCATGGTGGCAGATGGAGGAGGCGCCATGACCGACGACGTGCTGAAGGGTTACCGCAAGAGCATCGACAATATCGACGCGGCGCTGGTCCACCTGCTCGCGGAACGGTTCAAGGTGACCCAGGCGGTGGGGCGCCACAAGGCGGGCGCCGGGCTGCCGCCGGCAGACCCCGGGCGGGAGGAACGACAGATCGCGCGGCTCAGGCAGCTCGCGGCCGAGGCGGAGCTCGATCCTGAATTCTCGGAAAAATTCCTGCGCTTCATCATCGACGAGGTGATCCGCCACCACCAGCAGCTAAGGGGCTAAAGCCCGCAACCAACGCGGCTTTTGGCCGTTGCTCGCCCATGAACGATACCGTGACCGCCGAGCCGCTGGCCGGCATTCCCGACGACATAGAGAACCGCGCGCGTGCGATCCTCGAACGCGCCTGCAAGCAGGATCTCTCGATCGTCACCGCCGAAAGCTGCACCGGCGGCCTGC
>Ga0210040_10010860_pt1 | contig 10388 bp, 2 predicted proteins | sample CryGeyCG12114_NA_FD_185462 | JGI IMG/M metagenome (GOLD analysis project Ga0210040, IMG submission 185462) | Groundwater microbial communities from aquifer - Crystal Geyser CG19_WC_8/21/14_NA (SPAdes) (version 2) | ecosystem: Environmental > Aquatic > Deep subsurface > Groundwater | place: USA...
GAAATCGAAGCGCACAAGTTGCCCAAGCGCAAGCAGATACCACGGTCATGAGAGAGAGTTTGATGATGAAGAATATGTATATTGCATTCCACCCACACATGGGACTTTTGTTGACTATGATCTCAAGGGGCGGGCAATCGCGATCACAACTTCAATTCCGCCACAATGGCTCAACGATATTGACGAGATCCATGACCTTCGCCAACGTGCAAAGCGTCTGGTCGCAAAAGCCGAGGAGAAAGCGATGGAAGCTGGACAAGGCAACGTGTCTGACGGGCTCAAAACTCATCTTCAAACGGCCAACGACCTCCTGGTTGACATGATTGCAGTAATCGAACAGCAAGGCTGGACCGATGATCAGAAGGCGAGGTTGCGAGCGCAGCAGGTATGCATACTGAGCCTCGAGGACATTTGCTCATGTTGACATGCATTCCCAGGAAGCGTGGGGTAGAAGCAACGTGCTCCAATGAACGATGGTAGAGCCATTGTGGGCTTTGCGTCGAATGGAGAATCCCTGACTTGACAAATCTGGTCGAGAGTGACAAATTGCCAGGCACTTGCCGCTTCATTCGGTAGTCCACGACCATAACCACCCATCACCTTGACAATGGCTCTTTCAATCTAAAGGAGTATTCGGCGCGTTACGATGTTGGCGTATCGTTCCCGCTTAGAGCTTTGAGTTCCATAATAATTCATTCTTCCGCCCCAGTCATTACTTTCCCCTCATGATTTTGGCTCCGTGCTGCCTAATTGCATCCTCCATTATTTTCCTGACTTGCTTGCAACCGTCTACACCGACTGCCAGCATGCCCTCGAGTTTGTTGTTTGTCCCTCCAACTGGTATCCTGGATTCCATGACCAAAACGGATACATTATCTTCCTCCTCTTGGTCTCCTACCACTGTAGCAATTGCTAAGAATGGCAGCTCTTGTTCTTCAGCATTGTTGAGGTCTAGAACAGTGGCCGACTTTGCGAGGGCGTCATCTGTAGGTGTGATATTTCCACTTGATATTGCTGCCAGAATCGATGGCATCGGGACACCAGCATCAACCAGAGCTAGAGTCGCAGCGTTTAGACATGCTGCCAGCAAGCCACCGTCGAGACTGAGGATATGCAACGATATTGAAATGGAGGAACGGGGATACAGGTGTGTGAAGAGGTGGCTCTGAAAGGCCTGTGAAATTGTAGTCTGAAGCTCTTGGACTCTTTTGTCGTTCTTGCCTCTTTTCCTTCTATCCATCTGTGAGAACGGTGCGATATTAACCTCAGCCTCAACCGTAGCATTGTTGTTGTCTCGTTGGCCTCGGCTGACACGTCTGTCAGTCTGCGGCGCTCAAGCATAGCATTCGAACATACCCCTCTCTCGGACCCGTAATTGTGCACAGTACCACAGTATTCCCCATGGTCAACAAACTACTTCCGTCACTAGCCGGTTGCGTGGATATGGAGGCAGAAATGCGACGAAGCTCATTCCAACGTCTTCCATCCTGTCGTAGCAGTGTCTGGGAATAGGTAGAGAGTGTGTCTAGAGGCATCTTTTCCCCTTGCAGAAAACGAACGGATATATGTGAATGGCACGGAGGTGGCAGTCCAGGCCAAGGAAGTGGTCAAAGTAGACACAGAAGAGACGCGGTGGGCAATTTGGATGGTAGTGTAGGGTAAACACTTAATACCTCGAACTCTGAGGTCATTCTCGTGCTCCTATGAACTTTTCGTGCAACCACTTTACGCGTCGCATGACGCGCCTTTCACTTTTGGGCTAATGAAAAGCGATCCTGGACGCCTTTATATCGAACACTGAGATCGAATATCAGGAAGCAGACAGAACCGAAACCGGCTATGGAGACGAGCGACGAGGACGACCTTAACGCCCCGCGCTTAAAACGTGGAACGAAGCGTAACCGCAGCCCTGCCAAACAGCGGCTACACATAATACCATCCGACACAGGGGACGTCACCACGACTTCCTCGAGCGATATTGCCAACGATATATCTGTACATGGTAACAATGAGCTAGTCCGCAAGCGCAATCACCAGACGATCACTGCACCTGAGAGGATCGAGGATTTGGATGATGAAGGCACCAACACCGGTGAGGCGGCATACAAAAGGTTCAAGGAAAGAAAGACACAAGTTAGGAAGAAAGCGGCAGCTTCGGCAAGGAAAGCAAAGGCAATAGAGGCAGAGAATAACCCTCTTCCCGGCACAAGATCAGCCGGCACTACAGGGGTCGGTAAACAGAGCCAGAAGAAAAAACGGATACGGACGAAAGCATATGACGAAGAGTCATCCGATGATAATCTCATGGAATGGACAATGCCAGACTATATCAAGGATAGGAGGTCTCGCTTCGACGAAAGAAAAGAACGATTGAAAGAAGGTGGGCTCCAACTGCCACCAGAATATGGGGACGTGTATTTTTCCGACGACGAACGCCTACAGGATCTCAGGGAAAGGCCAGACTTTCCTCGTACTAAAGTATCTGCACCATACAAAGACATCGATCTTCCATACTCGTTGGGCATTATTCCCGCTCCCATTGCACAATTTCTACGAGAGTATCAGGTCAAGGGAGTAGGGTTTCTGCACGAAATGTTCGTCTATCAAAGAGGTGGTATACTTGGAGATGACATGGGGCTGGGGAAAACGGTGCAGGTCATTGCTTTCTTAACGGCAGCATATGGCAAAACAGGCGACGAGAGGGACAAGAAACGCATGCGAAAGATGAGACACGCCGAAAAGGCGTATCCTCGGGTGCTCATTATTTGTCCGGGCAGCCTCATGGCCAATTGGCAGGATGAATTGCGGCGGTGGGGCTGGTGGCATAGCGAGATTTATCACGGGTTGGCTCACCAGAGAGAGGAGGTTCTGAAAACAGCCCAGGCAGGCAGGCTTGAAATCATGATCACGACCTATAGCACATACCGTCTCAATAAAGGAGCTATCAATATGGTGCAATGGGATTGCGTCATTGCCGACGAATGTCACATCATCAAGGAACGCAAGTCTGAGATCACAAAGTCCATGAACGAGATTAATGCTTTATGTCGCATTGGTCTTACAGGTACCGCCATACAAAACAAGTATGAAGAGCTGTGGACTTTGCTCAACTGGACCAATCCCGGACGGTTCGGGCCTATGAGCACGTGGAGAGCTTCCATTTGTGAGCCGCTCAAGCTCGGCCAGAGTCACAATGCAACGCAGTATCAGTTGGCAAGAGCACGAAAGACAGCGAGGAAACTTGTCGAGAATTTGCTTCCACAATTTTTCCTGAGGCGCATGAAGACACTTATCCAAGATCAGCTGCCAAAGAAGTCTGACAGGGTGGTTTTTTGTCCACTGACAGAAACCCAAGCCAGCGCGTACCAGAATTTCCTCGATAGCGATATTGTCCAAACCATAAAGAACAGCAGCGAGATGTGCGACTGTGGAAGTGGAAGAAAGCAAGGTTGGTGCTGCCATATGTTCCTCGAAGATGGCAGCAAATGGCAAAACTGGGTGTTCCCAGCCATTGCTAATCTGCAGAAGCTTTCGAATCATCTTGCCCTGCTTATACCGCAGGGTAACGACCCGCAAGAGAAGCAAGCTAAGGATATCGACATGCTACAGATAGCCTGCCCTTCCCAGTGGAAGGCGCTCTATAACAGCAGGGACAGTTTGATCAATTATGCTAATCCAGAATTCTGCGGTAAATGGCGTGTTCTGCAGAAATTGCTCCATTTCTGGCATTCCGAAGAGGGCAACAAAGTGTTGGTATTCTCGCACAGTGTGCGTCTGCTCAAGATGCTCAAATCTCTCTTCATTAGCACGTCGTATAACGTGAGCTACCTGGATGGTAGCATGAGTTACGAAGAACGATTCGCTACTGTGCAGGAATTTAATACAGACCCGACACAATTTGTCTTCTTGATCAGTACCAAAGCAGGTGGTGTAGGCCTGAATATCACATCTGCCAACAAGGTTGTGGTGGTTGATCCAAATTGGAATCCCAGCTACGATCTCCAGGCACAAGATCGAGCCTATCGCATTGGACAGACGAGAGATGTTGAAGTGTTTCGGCTTGTCAGTTCCGGTACGTTAGAAGAAGTTGTCTATGCCAGACAAATATACAAGCAGCAACAAGCAAGCATCGGATACAATGCCAGCTACGAGCGGCGTTACTTCCAAGGCGTGCAAGGTCGCAAGGACGAAAAAGGCGAGATCTTTGGTTTGCGCAATTTGTTCGCATTCCAGAATGAGAACATTGTGCTTCGCGACATAGTGAATAAAACCAATGTTGCAGAATCACGAGTGGGTGTCCAAGTCACTGCTTTGGAGATTGAGGAGCAGGACCAAGAAGCTGGATTGGACAACGACGGCACAGTGAAAGACGAAGAAGATCTTCCTCGGAAATCCTTCAAGTCCGAACCAGACACCGAAGACGCCGCTATGTCCCAACTTGCAGCAGAAATTACAGGCGATACAGACAGACCGCGTACACGTAGAAAAGCCACAGGCAACTTGGCAGATAAGACTACTGCCACAAAACGTCACGATCCAATTCAAGCCATCCTTTCCAGTGTTGGCGTATCTTACACTCATGAGAATAGCGAGGTGATTGGGTCATCCAGAGTGGAGGCTCGCCTCTCCAAGCGCGCCGAGGGTGCCTCAGAGTTCAGCACCCAACATCAGCAGTCCAAAGTCTTTCTTGACGAGAGTCAGAGTCAGGCACGAAACATATTCGAGGATCCGTCTAGTAGAGTTCAGTATGTGTATCGCCCTCCGGAAGATGTCAAGAAGCGACAATTCTGCAGTATGGCGAGATGGGCGGGACACGGTGATGATGTAGTTGAGTTTGCGTTGCTGGTGGAGAATTGGACACAGGCGCAGAGACGCGGATGCCTTGAAAGATTCTACAAGTGGAGGCTGAATGTGCTGGACGAGGTATTGGACATCAAGGACGGAGTCAAGGAAGAGACCAAGGACGAACATGGTGCGCACGAAGATAGCAAGGACGACATTAAGACTGAGATCAAGCACGAGATCAAGCACGAGATCAACGCCGGTGGCCGTGTGGGCACAATGGATGAGATTGAGCTCGAGAGCGATGACGAGCTTTGACGATTGATGACTTTACGTAAATTAGATACCCCTGTACGACTACTCACAGTGTGCACTGTCTCGGAGTTGTGGAGGAAGTTTGACGGTATTTTGGACTGTTGTATCATTGACTCATACTACACACTTATTGTAGCATATTGCTTTCGACCGCTCCGACGCCATGCTTGCCTTGGAAGTGATTGCCCTTGAATAACACTTTCTTTTCTCTCATGCTCAAGCAAAAGCATCTTCCCTATCCGCCCAGATATCCTCTAACTCATTAAAGCTGCTAAAATGCACAGGACGATGCAAATCATCATAGAACCTCTTCGGCGTGTCAACCTTGACATACACCGGTCTCTTCTCCACGCCACTGAAGCTCGCGCCCATGAAACTGTAGTTCCAAGCATCCGTCTCAGGCACCAGGAAGTAACCCATGATCTTGTCTGAAAGCAGCAATTGACATTTCTCGCCGAAAGTAGTGCTGAAGCCGGCAGGGCTGTCTGACTGCGTATCCTTGTTCTGTGCACCCCATGTGTAGCCTGCTGGAGTGAGCTTCCAGGACGAGAGGGAGACAGAACCAGGGGTAAAAGAGACGGTGAGAGTAATGGTCTTTTTGTCCCAGGTAGGGTATTGTTCCATGAGACGGGAGTGCAACGTGACATCTTGAGCAGTCATGTATGCTGCCTCGTTGCCGGAGACTGTGTGGATGATTCCTAATGGTTCCAAGTTCTTGAGATAGTCATGTTGGGGCAATTGATGCGGCAGCTGAATGTCACGGATATTGCCAACCTGTGGCACCATGACTATGGTACGAACTTCCTTCACTTGCTCGTTGTCAGGCGGCGATGAGCCATACAGGTAGCCAGCGACCTGGACACGTAGATCAGCGATAGTGATGAAGCGCTTCAGGACATTCTTCGGCAGAATGTATGTGTATGAATCCTCGGCTTCGTGAATATCGTCACTGGATATGTAGATGTTGTTGGCACGCGTCCTCAAGTTCGAAGTCGCAATGGCTCGTGTTCGCCATTCAGTCTTGGAAGCGAAAGACTGCTGTTCATATTGCGATGTGGTTGTGACAATGATTTCTTCACCTCTCACGTTTTGGGTTTTGGTTGTCACAGCAGTAAGCTGGGCCTGCTCCTGTTGCTGCTTCTCGATCTCGGCAGCCTGTTGCCGTTGCATAGACGGCGCAGATATTTCCATACCAAGAATGATGTCTCGTACCTCACTACTTGTTAGCGACTGGGTGTTGACGTTGTTCTTCTTGCCATAATCATTCAAGATCATGTCGCGTAGTTGCTTTTCGACCTCGATCCAAGCTTCGTCCGAGAGCGACGGCCAGATGTGATGTGGTTGTGTGATTACGGATTTGTCTGGTCTCAAGATCAGCTTCGTCTTGTCCGTGTTGACGTGCAAGGCTCGAAGGATTAAGATCAATCTTGAGAATGCAGTATACGATGAAATGGTCTTGAGCCACTCATCATATAAGTTGAACAGCACCATCTGCGGCTCCTTCGCTTGCAAAATCATGTCGGCAAGCTTTTCGACCTTCATGGCTGCTTGGAATGGTAGCTGCAATTCAGATGCTCGAATTGAAATATTTGGGAAATCGAGCAAATGAACCTCAAGCGGGTCTAGCAGCCCCTTCCGAGTCACTATGAGCTGCTTGGGCTGCTCTTCGACTGGTAGCGAACGAATCAGGGCTGCTACTTCTTCTGCAGTCTTCCACTTCGCAAGCTGACCAAGACGCTTCTGACCTGCCCACACACTAGTATGAATGATTTTCAAGAACAATTGGCCGGTTCTTGGATTGTAGATGAAGATTGCACCGTTGATAGGCTTGGTGGTCAGGTTTCCTTCGAAAGTCTTGTGAATAGTGACCCGGTAGACGTTCGTATCATCGATGAAAAGCTGTGTGGTATTGCTGAACAATTCTGAGTAGTTCTGGGAATTGAGGAACTCCTGCGTGCTCTCTGAAGCATACAGCTGCAAACCCTTTCTGATGCGTTCACGCAAAACATACAAGGCGGGGTTCGCTTTCATGATCTTCGCCATGGCTTGTTGTACCAACGCTTTGAGACCGGGGAAGTATTGACCATAGGCAGAATAGAGATTGTAGGCAAGATCAACGCCAATCATCAGACCAGTGGCTGATGGGTAAATACTCATGCTATCCGTAGTATAGTCCAGGTACTTGGCTCTGACATATCGCTCGATATCATGAGAGTCATAGTCACCATACCTGAGTTGGACGTCAAGCCAGAATTTGTTAGTAGTAGTGGCTTCAATCTGGTCCTTCGTATCAAAGAGCAGAGATGGCCTGGTAACATTCCATTTGTGGCTGGCGAACAACAGGATATCAGCGCAAGAGCTGTTCATCTTGTACGACTTTCGAGGATGAATCGTCTCCTTTTGGACAGTTTCGATGCCCAATTGTTCAAGTTCCTGATCGAAGACCTGGCACAAATCCATCACGACAGACTCGTGTATCTTCTGCCATAGATGTGCTCGGAAAATCTGAATGAGTGAAATCTTCAGTGTTGGAATCTTACCGTGCAAGAAGATTCCTGTCAGATCAAGTTGGACCTGGAAACCAACATATACATTTGCACGGTTGATGGTCGGCGACCACCAGAGCGTAAAGCGTCGGTTTGGAATTTGATTCAAACCAGATCGCTGAGCATTAGTCAGTTTCTTGAACTTCATGGACTCCTCGAAACCCGATGCTCGCTCCCAGAAAAGTCCTTCCCACGAGGGGAATGCTGTAGCTTTGAACAGAGTGTGCTCAAGAATGGTTTCGACACCACCCAGTGCCTGGATGACATCCGTCCTGTAAGCGTTGAGGTTCCACAACTTTCCGTCGTGTCGTTGACTTGTCCACCAGAATGGATTGCTCTTCATCAATTGAAACTGCTTGAATTCAGTTCGTGCTCTGAAACCCTTGTCGAAGCTGAGGGTGCTTCGGTCCTTCTGGAACAAAGTGTTGATACGTGGTAGACCACGGTCCCAGCTGTCTTCAAGGTCTTCAAGGGTGAGTCTGCGATTTTGTTGATTGGCCTCCATACGTTTTTGAGAATACTCGGTCCAAACTCGTTGCGAATCTATGAATTCTGCTTCCCAAGGAATGATATAGCGGAAGATGTTGGGAATCAACGTTTCTTCGTCGTGCGACATACCGGCACGGTAATGTGTGACGCCAGTGTCGGTCTGCTTGGACCACCGTTTATCACTAGTAGGAATGAGGATGTGTGAACCTGATATCATACCAAGACCACCAAGTTCCTTTGGTGTGTAGAACACAGCAGGAGGGAACCTTGAAGGCATCTTCGAGTTGAGTCCGATCTTGACTCGGGTCTGAATCTTAGTCTCACACTTAACGATGGTGTCGAGCAGATTGACCGTAGAAACAGCAGCCTCACGGTAGTACGTGAAGAGAGCAATTAGTGTAGTATTCCACTTGTTGGCGATCTTGGTGAAAGTCGTAGATCCAGAAGACATCAGAATCTGTCTGATACGATTGTTGAACTTTTGAATGTCCTCTTCGGTTACCTGTAAGAAGGCATGCGCTGTTCGTTCTTTCGTGGTGTTGTCTGCCAGTGCCCAAACACTGTCTTTGATCGGGAACTCTTCGTTCTGATTCCGGCATTTCGGTAGGATTCTGACCTCGAAACCACACATGGAGAACAGAAGGTTGGGATTGTCCCGAGAATACACACTTGCGAAAGTGTCGTCCCATTCAACGGTAGTGACCGATCGCGGCAGTCTGTTCTTTAGGTCCCAGAACACTGCTCGTCCAAGATTGACGTCGTGTCTCATCAGTCTCATTCGTGAATCTCTTGGCCAGCACTTCTTGTTCTTATAGCCAATAACGTTTTCGAAGTTCGGATCAGGCTGTTCAGTCAAGAAGCGTTGTATGAGGTCTCTCGACTCCTCAGCCGAAAATCTTAAGAAAACCCAAATCTTGTCAATATATCTTGTGTACAACCGAATAGGATGTCTCGTCTCTGTCTCGCGATCCTTGAACTGCAAGAAGTCGTTGGGACTTTGGGGTGGACCAGCAAGCTCACTGGCGCGCTGTAGACCAAGGAGGAGTAGGTCAATGACCAAGCCATAGTACTGGAAGACGAAACCCGAAAATTGTAGACCCCGAATCATACCGTAGCTGTTCGTATGGTTCATGTCCTTGTAGTTAAGCTGCACGTTGTTTTTCGATGTGATGTAGTCTGCAAGGTTGTGGTCCATAATCAAGCGGAGCAAGCGGTTGAGCAAAGTCAAGTCAATTTTCTCGTAGACTTTGGACAACTGTGTCTCAATCATAACATTGCATTCTCCGTTTTCGGTCTCCCACACTTTGCCCAGGTTGTTGATGCCTTGTGCCCATTTGTAGACCAATAAAGGTGGCACTTCCGAGTCAGATGGTTTGATCCAAGATGGGAAGAGGTGTCGCTGATCAGCCTGATACCAAAGGTATTGATCTAGATACGCGTCTGTAATCTTCTCGATTGGCTCAATATCATACACGGGGTTGATGGAGCTATAGTTGTCGTTCATGTCGATACCAACCTCTTTGAAAGCTCGCTGCGTAAGTAAGAACCGCTTGATCCTTGCAAGCGTGGTGCCAGGGGAGTCATATGCCTGCTCAATTAACGCTAGTTCTTCTCTTTGACTCTGGTTCAGGCGACCCTTGACAGAGTATGCCTCTCGCAACCTTTCTAGAGCCAAGATCAGAATCTTTGTGTCGTGCTTGTAAGACACACTCGGAAATGGAATGGGCGAAAATTTCCTTGATTCGAGCCAGTGCACTGTTGTGGTGTAGATGGCGACAGCCTCTTCCGAGGAGACATAGGGTCCGTCTTTCATGTAGTTATGCTGTCTTTCTTGTTCAGCCTTCAACCACAATCTCGTCAAACGTCCCAGGTTTTTCTTGGCCACAGTCTTGTCCACAGTGGCGCCTCGCCTGATACGCTCTCTGTTGTAATGCGCAACTGAGATCCACCAATCTGCTTTGCTTTTGACGTAGCGCAAGATTATATTCTCGATTGGTGCAGGTAGACCAGGCACCTTCCAGGGGATGTTACTCTTCCAACATCTCCAAGCCTCTGACAAATGCTGTAAGACTGTGTTGACCTTGTTCTGCTTGATGCCCTCGGGCATCATGTCCATGAGATCTGCCATGACCGATGCACGCAACTCAAGATCAAAGTGCGACTCAACACGCTGCTTCGTAACCGTCTTCGCCACACCTTTGCTGTGACGACCTTCGAATTGCCTTGAGAGAAGGTTGCCAAGCCATTTCTCCAACA
>Ga0210040_10010861_pt1 | contig 10387 bp, 7 predicted proteins | sample CryGeyCG12114_NA_FD_185462 | JGI IMG/M metagenome (GOLD analysis project Ga0210040, IMG submission 185462) | Groundwater microbial communities from aquifer - Crystal Geyser CG19_WC_8/21/14_NA (SPAdes) (version 2) | ecosystem: Environmental > Aquatic > Deep subsurface > Groundwater | place: USA...
GGTTGGCGGTTTCGACGTCCTCGTGGCGCACAACGCGGGCTTCGACATGGGGGTCATCTCGTCGGCGTGCGACGCGAGCGCCGTCGAGACACCGCCGTACTCGTATCTCTGCAGCCTCACCGTGGCGCGACGCACCTACACGCTCGACTCCTACCGGCTCCCCATCGCGGCGATGGCCGCGGGCTTCGAAGACTTCCGCCATCACGATGCGCTGTCGGATGCCGAGGCGTGCGCGGCCATCGTGATCCACGCGGCGGCGCGGCATCAGGTCGACGACTGTGCTGATCTTGCCGGTGCCGTGGGCGTCCGGCTGCGCGTCCTCGGATCGGCGCGGGCGGCGGCAGCACTCGCTGGTTGAAGCCGCCGTGTCGATGCGGGAATAGTTCACTGAGGGCAACAGTTGCCGCTTCTTCGTGACCAGTGCGACCGGACCTGCCCGAACTGAACCGCGAGTGAGCCGATCGAGCGTCGGCCTCCGCTCCGACCGCGGGCCGATCCTGCTGTCGCTGATGCTCAGCACGTCGCTCGTCGCGCTCGACTCCACGATCCTCGCGACCGCGGTCCCCGCGATCGTGAAGGACCTCGGTGGCTTCAGCCAGTTCCCGTGGCTGTTCTCGATCTACCTGCTGGCGCAGGCGGTGTCGACGCCGATCTACGGGCGCCTCGCCGATGTGCTCGGCCGCAAGCCGGTCATGATGATCGGCATCGGGCTCTTCCTGCTCGGCTCGATCCTCTGCGGCTTCGCGTGGAGCATGCCCGCGCTCATCCTCTTCCGCGTGGTGCAGGGGCTCGGCGCCGGGGCGATCCAGCCCATCGGCATCACCATCGCCGGCGACATCTACACGCTGCGCGAGCGCTCGGTGGCGCAGGGGTACCTGGCGAGCGTCTGGGGCATCTCGTCCGTCGCCGGTCCCGCCCTCGGCGGCATCTTCTCGGACTTCATCTCGTGGCGCTGGATCTTCTTCGTCAACATCCCGCTATCCCTGATCGCGGCCTTCCTCCTCAGCAAGAACTACAAGGAGAACGTGGAGCGCGGAAAGCAGCAGATCGACTTCTGGGGTGCCGGCCTGCTGGCCGGGGCAACCACGCTCCTGCTACTCGGCCTCCTCGAGGGCGGCCAGGCCTGGGCATGGAATTCCGGGACCAGCTTCGCGGTGTTCGGCGCCGCCGTGGTCTTCGCGGTCGCGTTCGTCCTCGTACAGAAGAAGGTCGCCCAGCCGATCCTGCCGCTCTGGGTCTTCAGCCGCGGCATCCTCGTGACCACCAGCCTGGTGTCGGCGGGAGTCGGCGCGATCGTGCTCGGCCTGTCGTCCTACGTTCCGACGTTCTCCCAGGAGGTCCTGGGCGCGAGCGCCCTCCTGGCAGGGTTCGCGCTCGCCGCGCTGACCATCGGCTGGCCCATCGCCGCCGCCCAGGCGGGCCGGCTCTACCTCCGCATCGGCTTCCGCGGCACCGGTCTCATCGGCGGCGCCTTCATTCTCGCGGGATCGGCGCTCACCCTGCTCCTCGGTGAATCGTCCGGGCTCTGGGAGGTCGCGCTCTTCTGCTTCCTGATCGGCATCGGGATGGGTCTTGTGGCCGCCCCCTCGCTCATCGCCGCTCAGTCGAGCGTCGGCTGGAGCGAGCGCGGCGTCGTCACCGGGGCCAACCTGTTCGCCCGGTCGATCGGGAGCGCAGTCGGTGTCGCCGTCTTCGGCGCCATCGTCAACGCGTCCTTGAGTGCGGGCGAGACGTCACCCAGCCCGAGCGAACTCTCGGGCGCGATGCACGTGGTGTTCCTCACGATCCTCGGGGTCGCCATCGCCACCGTCGTCGCGGTCGCGTTCCTGCCGAAGCATGTGCAGGAGCAGCCCGAGGCCGTTCCCGCCGGGGCTGCCGCTTCTGCTGCCTGAGGCCGGGTGCCGGTGCCGGTCCGGTCTCACGGATCAGGAGATCTGCGTCCCTCAGGCGAAATGTGCCTGAGGGCGGCCCGTTTCGGCGGAATCGCCTGATCCGTGAGAACCGCTCCGCTGCTGTGTGCACGGATCAGGCGATCCCCTCCGACACGCCGTGATATCGCCTGATCCGTGAGCGCCTTCGCCGGTTTCGCCTGATCGGCGTGGATCGCCTGATCCGCGACGGTGGTGCGACCCGGGCGCCCGGAGGCGGCCACCCGGACCGGCGTCAGCCGTTCTGGGGGAAGCCCAGGTTGATGCCGCCGTGGCTCGGGTCCAGCCAGCGACTGGTGATCGCCTTCTGGCGCGTGAAGAAGGAGAACGCGTCCGCGCCGTAGGCCTTCGCGTCGCCGAACAGCGAGTTCTTCCAGCCGCCGAACGAGTAGTAGGACACCGGCACCGGGATCGGCACGTTGATGCCGATCATGCCGACCTCGACCTCGTTCTGGAAGCGCCGCGCTGCCCCGCCGTCGTTCGTGAAGATCGCCGTGCCGTTGCCGAACTGCGACGAGTTGATGAGCTCGACCCCGTCCTCGTAGGTCGCCACGCGCACCACGCTGAGGACCGGACCGAAGATCTCCTCGGTGTAGACCCTCGACGTGGTCGGCACCCGGTCGATGAGCGTGGGGCCGAGCCAGAAGCCGTCGGCCGCGCCGTCCACCTCGATGCCGCGGCCGTCCACGACGACCTCCGCACCGTCCGAGACAGCGAGGTCGACGTAGCCCGCGACCTTGTCGCGGTGCTCCCGGGTGATGAGCGGGCCCATGTCGCAGGAGCGGCGGCCGTCGCCGACCTTGAGCCCGGCCATCCGCTCGGTGATCTTGGCGATCAGCTCGTCCGCGACGGGCTCGACGGCGACGACGACCGAGATGGCCATGCACCGCTCCCCCGCGCTGCCGAAGCCGGCGTTGACGGCCGAGTCGGCGACGAGGTCGAGGTCCGCGTCGGGCAGCACGAGCATGTGGTTCTTCGCGCCGCCGAGCGCCTGGACCCGCTTGCCGTGCTGCGACGCGGTCTCGTAGATGTACTTGGCGATCGGGGTCGAGCCGACGAAGGAGATCGAGGCGACGTCGGGGTGGGTGAGCAGCCCGTCGACCGCCTGCTTGTCGCCGTGCAGCACGTTGAAGACGCCGTCCGGGAGGCCCGCCTCCTGGAAGAGGGCGGCCATCCAGTTGGCGGCCGACGGGTCCTTCTCGCTCGGCTTGAGCACCACGGTGTTGCCCGCCGCGATCGCGATCGGGAAGAACCACATCGGCACCATCGCCGGGAAGTTGAAGGGCGAGATGATGCCGACGACCCCGAGCGGCTGCCGGAGGGAGTAGACGTCGACGCCCGTCGAGGCGTTCTCGGTGTAGTCGCCCTTCAGGAGGTGCGGGAAGCCGGTCGCGAACTCGACGACCTCGAGACCGCGGGTGATCTCGCCGGCCGCGTCCGAGAGGACCTTGCCGTGCTCGGCGGTCAGGATCGCGGCGAGCTCGTCCTTGCGGGCGTTGAGGAGCTCCCGGAAGGCGAACATCACCTGGGAGCGCTTCGCGATCGAGGTGTCGCGCCAGGCGGGGAAAGCGGCCTTGGCCGCGGCGACCGCGGCGTCGATCTCCTCCTGGTTCGCGAGGGCGACCTCGTGCTGCTGGACCCCCAGCGCGGGATCGAAGACGGGACCCGTCCTGCCGCTCGTGCTGGGGTGTGCCGCGCCGCCGATCCAGTGCTCGATGAGAGTCATGCGCTCACTCTATTAGGGGCGGGTCAGCGCGCCAGGCCGCCGATGTCGGAGGCTCCGAACAGACTCGCGACATGGAACTCGTCGTCCTTCTGCTCGTCGGTCTGGTGATCGGCGTGGCTCTCGGCATCCCGTCCGGGCTGGTCCTCGCACGCCGCCGCGCGGCGTCCACCCTCGGTGAAGATCCGGCCCTCGTCGCCGCCCGGCACGCCGCCGAGGTGGCGGCCGTGCGCGCGGAGGAGGCCTCCCTCCGCTCCGCACTCGAGCGCGAGCACGGCCAACTCCGCGCGGGCGAGGCCGCGCGGAGCGCCGAGGTGCACGGGCGGCTGCAAGCGCAGATCTCGGGGCTGTCCGCCGAGGTCGGGGGCCTTCAGCGCGAGCTCGACGGCCACCAGGATCGGTACCGCGACCTGCTCGAGCGCCACCAGCGCGAGCAGGTCGAGCAGAAGCACCGCGACGGCACCGAGAGCAAGGTGCTGCAGGCGCTGTCACCGGTCCAGGCCACGCTGCAGGAGATGAAGGCGAAGGTCGCCGAGCTCGAATCGCAGCGCACCGAGCAGTACAGCGCCCTCGGCGAGCAGCTCAACCAGACGCGGGTCGGCAACGAGCAGATCCGGGCTACGGCGGAGTCGCTCGCCGCCGTGATGCGCAACAACTCGATGCGCGGGGCCTGGGGCGAAGCCCAGCTGCGCAACATCGTTGAGGCGGCCGGCCTCACCAACCGGGTCGACTTCGAGCTGCAGGCCACCTCCCGCACCGAGGACGGCACCCGCCGTCCCGACATGGTCGTCCGGCTGCCCGAGGGAAAGGCGATAGCCGTCGACTCGAAGGTGCCGCTGTCGGCGTTCATCGAGGCGAGCGAGATCCCGGCGACCGCCACCGGATCCGAGGCCGCCCGCCGGGAGTCGCTCCTCAAGGACCACGTCAAGGCGGTCCGCGCGCACATCGACGCACTCGGTGCCAAGGGGTACTGGACGGGCCTTCCCGCGAGCCCCGAGTTCGTCATCGCGTTCATGCCCAGTGAATCGCTGCTCTCCGCAGCCCTCGCCGCGGATCCCTCCCTCCTCGACTACTCCTTCAGCAAGAAGGTGGCGCTGGCGTCGCCCGTCAACCTCTGGGCGGTGCTGAAGACGGTCGCCTACACCTGGAACCAGGAGCTCCTCACCGAGGACGCCAAGCAGCTGTTCGAGCTGAGCCAGACGCTGTACGAGCGGGTGAGCCTGCTCGCCGGTAGGGCTGAGAAGCTCCGCGCCGCGATCGAGCGGACCGTGACGAGCTACAACGACTTCGCGGGCACCCTCGAGACCCGGGTGCTGGTCACCGCGCGCAAGATCAGCCGGATGGACGAGACGAAGATCATCGGCGAAGCGGGCTTCATCGACTCGACGCCCCGCCCGCTCACCGCACCCGAGCTCACTGTGTCGGGGACCGCCGATGCGGAGCCGGAGGCCGTTCCGGGCGCCCGCGATGCCGCCGTCGGCAGGGCGCTTCCGTCGGCCGCGACGATCGAGCGTGAACTGGATGCCGTAGCCCCGGCAGACCCCGAGCTGCTCGACTTCGCCGCGTTCGACGAAGCCCGCCCCGAGACCAAATCGGCCTGACGCCCCGCTTGATCGCCGAGTTGCCGAGTTCCGCGGTCCGGAGGCCCTCGAAGACCGCGGAACTGGGCAACCCGGGGAACTCGTCAGCCGGCTACAGCCACTTCTCGGCCAGGTGGTCCGCCTGGACGCGGCGGATGGTGCCCGACCGGGACCGGAGCACGATCGACTCGGTGCGGATGATGCGGCCGATGCGCCGGACCCCTTCGACGAGGCCGCCGTCGGTGACGCCCGTCGCGACGAAGAAGGTGTTCTCGCTCCGCACAAGCCCGTCGGCTTCGTAGATGCGGTCGAGGTCGAGCCCGGCATCGATGCCGCGCTGCCGTTCGTCGTCGTTGCGCGGTGCGAGCCGGCCCTGGAGGTAACCCCCGAGCGCCTTGATCGCGCACGCCGTGACGACGCCTTCGGGACTGCCGCCAGTGCCGACGCACATGTCGATCCGGGTCTCGTCGCGCGCCGCGTTGATGCCGCCGGCCACATCGCCGTCGAGGAGGAGTCGGGTGCCCGCCCCGGCCGCGCGGATGTCTTCGATGAGCTGCGCGTGACGCGGCCGGTCGAGGACGGCGATCTGCATCTGATCGACCGGCTTCCCCTTCGCCTTCGCGAGGGCGCGGATGTTCTCGCCGATCGGCTTGCGAAGATCGACGACGCCCGCACCCTCCGGGCCGGTGACGATCTTGTCCATGTAGAAGACGCTCGACGCGTCGAGCATCGAGCCGCGGTCCGCCACGGCGATCATCGAGAGCGCGTTCTGGCGGCCCGCTGCGGTCAGCGAGGTCCCGTCGATCGGGTCCACCGCGATGTCGCAGGCGGGGCCGCGCCCGTTGCCCACCCGCTCGCCGTTGTAGAGCATCGGAGCGTTGTCCTTCTCGCCCTCGCCGATCACCACGACGCCGTCGAAGTTCACTGTGCCGAGGAACTTCCGCATCGCGTCGACGGCTGCCTTGTCGGCGGCGTTCTTGTCGCCCCGTCCGATGAAGGGCACAGCCCGGATGGCGGCGGCCTCCGTCGCTCGAACGAGTTCCATCGCGAGGTTGCGGTCGGGGTGGTCGTAGAGCGTTCCGGTTGCCGTGTCGGCCATGTGCATGTCCTCGATCGGGCCGCGCTGCCGCGGCGTTGCGTGCACGACCTAGCTTACCGATCCGTGGTCCGACCACACGGGAGGGGAGGCTCCCGGCCCCTTCAGACCGCGCGGGAATCGACAGGGGTCGGCGGCACCGCCAGGGCATCCAGCACGCGACTCAGGGTGTCGGGTCCTCCTACGTTGCCGGGGACCACGACGTACAGCAGCTGCCGCCCGTCGCGCACGGTTCCCCTCCAGACCGAGACGCCGGGCAGCACTTGGCCGAGAACGACGGCGGTGGTCATCCCGAGCCCTACTCGCGCGACGTCGGCCGAGGTGATCCCGCCCTTCACGACGACGACCCCCGCCGACGGCAGCGCGGCCTCCGCGGCCGTCGTCAGCGCGGCCATCACCCGCCCGCCGTGCGCAAGTGTGTTGTGCTCGTCGGCGCGAACCCTCTCGCTCGAGATCACGGCGACACCATCGGAGGCGAGCCGGTCAGCAGCAGTTCGGCCGGCTTCCGCCCCAGCTCGAGCCGGATCGTCCAGCGCGGCCGCTGTAGGCACGAGCACAGCGCCTCGATGCCGGACGGCGATCTCTCCGAGCTGCGCGGTCGCGGCCGCCGTGTGCGAGCCGCACACGACGAGTGTCGGTACGGGCGCCTCCAGCAGCGGCGTCGCCAGGAGACCGGCACTCGCGACGCCGGCCAGAGCCGCCGCCAACGGGGACGCACTGCGGACGACGATCGTCCGGCCGGCGCCGCGCGCCTCAGCCACGGCGCGGGCGATCGAACGGATGTCGTCGTCATCCTCGACGTCGGGCACGACGACCGAACCGGAGCGCGCCCCCACGAGGAGCGGCACGAGGCCTCCCGATCGGAGCGCGGCCAGTCCCAGCCCGACGGCCGCCCGTCCCGACTTCTCGGCGACGTAGTCCACGAGCACCGACGTGCCGAAGGGGAACACCGGGTCGGCGGCGAACTCCGTCTCGGAAGCGGGGACCCGGCGTCCGTCGACCGTCACGTAGTGCACGCCGCCGATGGTGACGCGGCCGCCGTCGGGGAAGGCGGGGACGAAGAGCAGCACCGCGTCATCGTCGAGGAAGACCTCCGACTCCGCGAACACGTGGCCTCGGAGGGTCGAGTCGCCGCGGAGGACGAATTGCACCGACTCCCCGAGCCGCGCCCCGATCTCGAGCGACAGATCCCGGACCCGGGTGACGAGCGCTCGCGCGGCCTCCTCGTTGATCGCTCGGCTGTTGGTGAGCACGTAGACGCTTTCCGCGTTCCGAAGCGCCGCCTCCAGCAGCACGGGATCGAGCTGCAGCACCACGGTGACTCCGGAGGCCGACTGCGTGCCGGTGGGGTCGTCGTCGAGAACAACGGTCTTCACGAGACCTCCACGGTCGAATCGGGGTGCCGGGCACGGGCGAACAGTCGGCGAATCAGACCCGGACCGCCCCAGGAGGGTCGGAACCCGACCTCGGTAGACTCCTGCCAACCCGCCCCGAAGGGGCGTCGCACGGATTCTAGGAGAGACCATGCCCGTCGCCACCCCTGAGCAGTACGCCGAGATGCTGGACCGCGCGAAGAACGGCGGATTCGCCTATCCGGCGGTCAACGTCTCGTCGTCGCAGACCATCAACGCGGTCCTGCAGGGCCTCACCGAGGCCGGCTCGGACGGGATCATCCAGGTCACGACGGGCGGCGCCGACTACTTTGCCGGCCAGACCGTGAAGAACCGGGCGGCCGGCGCGCTCGCGATGGCCGCGTTCGCGACCGAGGTCGCGAAGAACTACCCCATCACCGTCGCGCTGCACACGGATCACTGCCCGAAGGACGCGCTCGACGGCTTCGTCCGGCCCCTCATCGCCGCCTCGGAGGACGAGGTCCGCCGCGGCCGCAACCCGATCTTCCAGTCGCACATGTGGGACGGTTCCGCCGTCCCCCTCGACGAGAACCTCGAGATCGCGAAGGACCTCCTCCCCCGCATGAAGTCGATCGGCGCGATCCTCGAGATCGAGATCGGCGTCGTCGGCGGCGAGGAGGACGGGGTCGCCAACGAGATCAACGAGCACCTCTACACCACGCTCGATGACGCCGCGAGGACCGTCGAGGCGCTCGGTCTCGGCGAGAACGGCCGCTACATGGCGGCCCTCACGTTCGGCAACGTCCACGGCGTCTACAAGCCGGGCAACGTGCGGCTGCGGCCGGAACTGCTCGGCGAGATCCAGGCAGGGCTCGCGGAGAAGTTCGGGCATGGCCCGAAGCCCCTCGACCTCGTCTTCCACGGCGGCTCGGGCTCGAGTGCCGATGAGATCACCGAGGCCGTCGGCAACGGCGTCGTCAAGATGAACATCGACACCGACACGCAGTACACCTTCACCCGCTCGATCGCGGACACCATGTTCCGCAACTACGACGGCGTGCTGAAGGTCGACGGCGAGGTCGGCAGCAAGAAGATCTACGACCCGCGCGCCTGGGGCAAGATCGCCGAGACCGCGATGGCCGCTCGCGTGGTCGAGGCCACCAAGGAGCTCGGCTCGCACGGCAAGTCTCAGAGCTGAACGCCTGACCGGCGCTGCCGCCGCCTCCGGCGGGACGGGTTACGAACCCGAGCCCTGCTGCGAGAGGAAGGCGGGCAGCGCCGGATCGCCCAGCATGGCGGCGGAGACCAGCGCGATCGTGACGATCAGCGCGCTGGCACCCGCGACGAGCGGAACCCAGAAGGTGAGCCTGCCGCTCCGCAGCCGGCGCACCGACAGCGCCACTGCCACGACGAGCAGCAGCACGTTGACGACGTTGATCGCGATGCCGATGGCCGCTGCGAGCGAGTCCGAGGTGTAGTGGCCGTAGCCCTGCGACGCGTAGGTGTCGTCGAGTGTCTGCGCGAGCCCCAGCATCGCGGGGATGCCACCGATCACGTTGATGCAGCCGAGTCCGAGCAGCAGCACGGTCACGAGCCGATCCCACGGCGGCGCCGTGCCCGGCCGCGCGGCACGCAGGGACGTGGGCGGGACTCGCTCGGGCGCGGCGGGAGGCGGCCACTCCTCGCGCGGGGCCTCAGGCTCGACGGGAGCGGGAGCGGACGGCGGTGTCGGCGCGTACTCGCCCCAGCGCGGTGCAGGGCCCGAGCTCGGCCGCTCGTCCATTCCGGGGCTCAGATCTGCCGGGCGCGGCCGCCGAGCGCACGCTCGTCTTGGTTGCCCTTCAGGTCGCGACGCAGCTCCTTGGGCAGCGAGAAGATGAGGTCCTCCTCAGCCGTGCGGACCTCCTCGACCGTGCCGTAGCCGGCATCGGCCAGATCCTCGAGGAGCTCCTTCACGAGCTCCTCGGGAACGCTCGCACCGCTTGTCACGCCGACCGTCTCGACGCCGGCGAGCCACTCCTGCTGGACCTCGTGGGCGTAGTCGATGCGGTAGGCCGCCTTGGCGCCGTGCTGGAGGGCGACCTCGACCAGACGGACCGAGTTCGAGGAGTTGGCGGACCCGACGACGAGCACGAGATCCGAGTCGCGGGCGACCTTCTTGATCGCCACCTGCCGGTTCTGGGTGGCGTAGCAGATGTCGTCGCTCGGCGGATCCTGCAGGTTCGGGAAGCGCTCGCGCAGCCGCCGGACGGTGTCCATGGTCTCGTCGACCGAGAGCGTCGTCTGGGAGAGCCAGACCACCTTATCGGGGTCCTTGACCTCGATCGTGTCGACGTCGGCAGGAGAGTTCACGAGCGTGACGTGGTCGGGCGCCTCGCCCGCGGTGCCCTCGACCTCCTCGTGGCCGGCGTGGCCGACCAGCAGGATCTCGAAGTCGTCGCGCGAGAACCGGACCGCCTCGCGGTGCACCTTGGTGACGAGCGGGCAGGTCGCGTCGATGGCATGCAGGCCGCGGAGCGCGGCGCTCTCGACGACCGCCGGGGAGACGCCGTGCGCGCTGAAGACGACGTGGGCGCCCTCCGGCACCTCATCGACCTCGTCGACGAAGATGGCGCCCTTCTTCTCCAACTCGCTGACCACATGAACGTTGTGGACGATCTGCTTGCGGACGTAGACGGGGGCACCGTAGTGCTCGATCGCCTTCTCCA
>Ga0210040_10010863_pt1 | contig 10384 bp, 9 predicted proteins | sample CryGeyCG12114_NA_FD_185462 | JGI IMG/M metagenome (GOLD analysis project Ga0210040, IMG submission 185462) | Groundwater microbial communities from aquifer - Crystal Geyser CG19_WC_8/21/14_NA (SPAdes) (version 2) | ecosystem: Environmental > Aquatic > Deep subsurface > Groundwater | place: USA...
GATCACGCCGCCCCCGGCGTCGTCGCCGCCCAGGATCGCCATGATCATCCCGTAGTCCGTGCCGATGTTCTCGAAGCCCCGGAAGATGCCGGTCGGGATGTTGATGATGTCGCCTTCCTCCAGCACGACCTCGCCCGCGTTGCCCCAGCGGCCCCAGAAGAAGCGCCAGCGGCCCTTGAGGACGAAGAACACCTCGGCCGTCCGGTGCGAGTGCAGCGAGTTGCGGCACTTCGGCGGCTGCCCCGCCGCGCCGATGTTGAAGCCGGGCGTGTCGCGGATGTGGACGTGCTGGTCCGGGCTCTCCGAGACGCCGCCGCCGATGATCGTGAAGTTCTCCTTCTGGTTCGACCCCGGCGTGTGGGCGTCGATGAAGGCGGTCTTGCAGGGCCGCAGGTCGCCGTAGCGGACGATGCGGGTTTCCATGTCCTGGGGGGTCATCTCTCACCTCTGTGGAGTGGGTCGGGGGAGCGCGCCGCTCCCTCCGGAATGCGGGCCGAGCCGCGGACGATCAGCGGTCCGGCCAGGCGGATCTTGCGGGGCTGGTGCTCGCCCTCGATCCGGCGCACGAGGGCCTCGACGGTGGCCTGCACCATCGCCTCGACGGGCTGCCGGATCGTGGAAAGGTCATAGGCGGGCCATCCGGACAGCGGCACGTCGTCGTAGCCCACGACCGAGACGTCGTCGGGCACCCGCAGCCCCAGCTCGAAGCGCAGCACGTCGAGCACGGCAAAGGCCATGTGGTCGTTGCCCACGAAGATCGCGTCGGGCTGCGCACCGGCCATGAGCGTCCGGGTCGCCTGCGCGGCGGTCTCCCGGTCGAAGAGCCCGTCGATCACGGCCACGGGCTCCTGCCCACCAGCCGCGAGCCCCTCGCTGAACCCCTGCGCGCGGTCCCGCCCGGTCGACGAGCCCTGCCAGCCCGCGATGTGCGCGATCCGCCGGTGCCCTCCGGCGAGGAGGAACTCCGCCACCGCGCGACCGCCCGCGACGTTGTCCGAGGTGACCTCCGACAGGCGCGGATCGGCTTGGCCCCGGTTGAACGCCACGACTGGAATACCGGCCGCATCGCAGCGAGTTGTCAGGTCGTTGGTCATCGCGACCGAGGCCGTGACGATCCCGTCCACCTGATAGTCCATCAGCTCCCGCAGCACCTCGGCGGTCTTGGCCGCATCGTTGTCCGCCATGAAGATCAGAACGTGATAGCCCTCGGCCTGGAGCGCGCGGCTGAGCTTCTCCAGCGCGACCGGGTAGAACTGGTTCTCAAGGTAGGCGACCACGAGGCCGATGATGCGGCTCTTCCCCGTGATCATCGCGCGGGCCAGCACGTTCGGACGGTAGCCCAGCGCCTCGGCCGCCGCACGGACCTTCTCGGCGGTCTTGGGCGACACCGAGGCGCCCGGCGTGAAGACCCGGCTCACCGCCGACTGCGACACCCCCGCGAGGGCCGCCACCTGCGCCGATGTCACCTTCTCGCCCATCATTCCGCCGTCCATCCCCCGTCCACGAGGAGCGCCGTCCCCGTGACCAGCGCGCTGGCATCCGAGGCCAGAAACACGACCGGCCCCATCAGGTCCTCCACCTCGCCCACCCGGCCCAGCTTGATCTTGGACAGCACCCAGGCCCGCCGCTCGGGGTCGTCCAGCGTCCGCGCGGCCAGCGGCGTGCGGATGAAGGTCGGGCAGAGGGTGTTCACCCGGATGCCGTGCGGCCCCCACTCGATGGCCATGGCCTTGGTCATGCCTTCCAGCGCGTGCTTGCTCGCGCAGTAGACCGCCCGCTCCGGCCCGCCGACGTGCCCCATCTGCGAGGACAGGTTGATGAGGCTCCCCGGCCGCCCCGCCGCGATCAGGCCCTTCGCGACCTCGCGCGTCAGGAAGAAGGCCGCGCGCAAGTTCAGCCCCATGGCCGCGTCGTAGTCCTCGGGCCGGGTCTCCAGCGCCGGCGAATGCCGGGCAAGTCCCGCCGCGTTGACCAGCACGTCGAACGGCCCCTCCCGCCCGACCATCGCGGCCGTCGCGTCGAGGTCGGTGACGTCGAGCACCTGGGCCGCAGCCCGGCCCCCGGCGGCCCGGATCGCCTCCGCGACCGCCAGCAGTTCCTCCCCGCGTCGCGCGACCAGCACGACCTCCGCCCCGGCCTCGGCCAGCGCGGCAGCCGCGGCGAGCCCGATGCCCGACGACGCGCCCGCCACCAGAGCGCGCTTGCCGTCCAGCCGGAAGGAAGGAGTGCAAGGCAGGTCCAAGGCTACTCCGCGGCTTCCCGGGCGAGGGCAGGGCCCCCGTAGGGCACGTTCCGCCCGCCGTAGCGGCGCACCCGGACGTTGCACTGCTCCGCGTGGCCCACGAACCCTTCCAGCAGGCAGAGCCGCGAGCCGTACTCGCCCACCAGAGCCGCCGCCTCGTCCGTCAGGATGCGCTGGTAGCTGTGCGTCTTGAGGAACTTCCCGACCCAGAGCCCGCCCGTGTAGCGCCCCGCCTTGCGCGTCGGCAGTGTGTGGTTGGTCCCGATCACCTTGTCGCCGTTGGCGACGTTGGTGCGCGGCCCGAGGAACAGCGCGCCGTAGCTGTGCATGTTCTCCAGGTACCAGTCGTCCCGGTCCGTCATCACCTGCACATGCTCGTAGGCCATGTCGTTGGCGACCCGCAGCATCTCCTCGTGCGTGTCGCAGAGGATCACCTCACCGTAGTCGCGCCAGGACGCGCCCGCCGTCTCGGCGGTCGGCAGGATGCCGAGAAGGCGCTCCACTTCCGCGAGCGTCCCCTCCGCCAGCCTGCGCGAGGTGGTGATGAGGCAGGCGGGCGAGTTGTAGCCGTGCTCCGCCTGCCCCAGCAGGTCCGTCGCGCAAAGCTCCGCGTCCACGGTGTCGTCGGCGAGGAGCATCGTCTCGGTCGGCCCGGCGAAGAGGTCGATCCCCACGCGCCCGTAAAGCTGCCGCTTGGCCTCGGCGACATAGGCGTTCCCCGGCCCGACGAGCATGTCCACGGGCTCGATCGTCTCGGTCCCGAGCGCCATCGCGCCCACGGCCTGCATCCCGCCCAGGACGTAGATCTCGTGCGCGCCGCCCAGATGCATCGCCGCGACGATCGCGGGGTGCGGCGCGCCCTTCACCGGGGGGGCCGAGGCCACGATGCGGGGCACCCCCGCCACCTGCGCCGTCAGCACCGACATATGCGCCGAGGCGACCATCGGGAACTTGCCCCCCGGCACGTAGCAGCCCACCGACTGCACCGGGATGTTGCGGTGGCCCAGGATCACGCCCGGCAGCGTCTCCACCTCGATGTCGCGCATGGAGGCCCTCTGCGCCTCGGCGAAGCGGCGGATCTGGTCCTGCGCGAAGCGGATGTCGGCCATGTCGCGGGCCGAGACCTGACTCATCGCCGCCTCGATCTCGGAAGGGGAGAGCCGAAAGCTCGGCGGATCGTACTTGTCGAACTTGGCGGACAACTCCCGCACCGCCGCGTCCCCGCGCGCGCCGATGTCGGCCAGCACCCCCTCAACCGTGGCGCGCACCTTGGCGTCGTCCTCGGCGCGCGCCGCCTCGGGCTTGCCGCGCTTCAGGTGGGTGATCGCCATCTTGGCCTCCTCGCTGCGCCAACCCACCGGGGGCGGCTCCGTCCGGTTCGCGCCGCAGGCCATTCGCCCCGACGCCTCGATCCTACCGCCGCTGCATACGTTTTCAATCGTCAACTGCGACCCTCGACGCGGCCCGACCCTGTGGACGCGCCGACTTATCCGTTGTTCCTCACGAGAGGCGGAGAACCCCTCAGACCTGGCCGATCCGCTGCCCCGACGAGGCGTCGAACAGGTGGCAGATCGCGGGGGTCACGCGGATGGAAACTGCCTCGCCGATCTGCACCCGCATGTCCTTGTGGGCCTTGACCGAGACCAGCGCCCCGCCCGCCCGCACCGTGACCATCGTGGCGTCGCCCAAGAGCTCGGTCGTGTAGGCGGGCGCCGCGATCTCTCCCTCGGGCCCGAGGCTCGCGTCCTCGGCCCGGAAACCCAGCGTCACCGGCCCGTCCGGCGCCTGGAAGCCGGGGATGCGGACGTGCTCGCCCTCGAAGATGCCCCCGCGCATCACGCCGTCCATCAGGTTCATCGCCGGATTGCCGATGAAGCTCGCGACAAAGGTGTTGGCGGGGCGGTCATAGATGTCGGTGGGCGTGCCCATCTGCTGGACCACGCCGGCCTTCATCACGACCACCTGGTCCGCCAGCGTCATCGCCTCGATCTGGTCATGCGTGACGTAGATCGTCGTGACCTGAAGCTCATGGGCGAGGTTCTTGATCTGCGCCCGCGTGGAGACCCGCAGCTTCGCGTCGAGGTTCGACAGCGGCTCGTCCATCAGGAAGGCCGAGGGCTGCCGCACGACGGCCCGCGCCAGCGCCACCCGTTGCCGCTGCCCGCCGGACAGCGCGGCGGGCCGCCGTTCCAGGAAGTCGCCCAGCTCCACCATCGCCGCCGCGCGCCGCACCCGCGCGTCATGCTCCGAGGCCGGGATGCGGCGGACCTTCAGTGGAAACCGGATGTTCTCGTAGACCGACAGGTTGGGGTAGAGCGCGTAGCTCTGGAACACCATCGCGATGTCGCGGTCCTTGGGGTCGAGTCCGTTCACCCGCCGCCCGCCGATCAGGATGTCGCCCGAGCTCGCATCCTCCAGCCCGGCGATCATCCGCATCGTCGTGGTCTTGCCGCAGCCCGAGGGGCCGAGCAGCACCAGGAACTCCTTGTCGGCGATGGTCAGGTCGAGGTCCCTGACGCCCACGAAGTTGCCCCAGCGCTTGTTGACGCCCTTCAGCTGGATTTCGGCCATCATCGCTCCCGCGCGGAACCCGACCGGGACGATCCCCGGCTCCTCGGGACTAACTCTTGCGCCTGGAAGCGAGGCTGGCAAGCACTTCTTGCAAGCGTATGCAAAATGCCCGCCGCCTGGGGGTGGGGAGGGGGCGCCGCCGCCCCCTCGACGCCGGTCGTCAGCGCGTGGTGTAGCCGCCGTCGATCACGAGGACGCTGCCGGTCGTGTAGCTCGACGCCTCGGTGCAGAGGTACAGCGCCGCCGCCGCGATCTCCTCGACGGTGCCGGCCCGGCGCATGGGCGTCATCTCCGTCCAGACGCTCGCCCATTCGGGGATGGCGAGGCCGCCCTCGGTCATCGCGGTGACGATGTAGCCCGGCGCGATGGCGTTCACCCGGATGTTGTCGGTGGCAAGGTCGCTGGCCAGGCTCTTGGACAGCATGTGGACCGCCGCCTTCGAGGCGTTGTAGGCCGCCTGCTTCTGCGGAATGTTGCTGATGTAGCCCGAGATGGAGCCGATGTTCAGCATCACGCCGCCGCCCTGCGCCCGCATGGGCCGGATCGCGGCGCGGCAGGCGCGGAACACGGCGTCGAAGTTCACCGCCATCAGCCGGTCGAGCCGGTCGTCGTCGAAGTCCTCGGTCGCGCCGTGCATCGCCACCCCGGCGTTGTTCACCAGGATGTCGAGCCGCCCGTGGTCGCGCACGACCCCCTCCACCAGCGCGTCGGCCGCCCCCTCCTCCAGGAGGTCCGCCATCCGGTACTCGGCCTCGTGCCCCGCCGCGCGCAGGGCTTCCGAGCCGCCCGGGTCGGTGCGCGCCGAGACGACGACGCGCGCCCCGGCCTCGGCCAGCGCCTGGGCAATGGAGAGGCCGATGCCCCGCGTGCCGCCCGTCACCAGCGCGACTTTCCCGTCGGCGCGGAACCTGTCGATGATCATGTTCGTCCCTCTTTCGTTGTGGCCGCGCGCCTTCAGGGCCGCAGCGTGACCTTCAGCGACGCCGACCCGTCGATCACCATCTGGATGCCCGTCTCGAACTCCTCCAGCGGCAGCTTGTGGGTGATGATCTCGTCCATCGGCAGCCGACCCTCGGCGATCATGCGGATCGCGGTGTCGTAGGCATGGGGGCTCAGGTGGACGCCCTTGATGTCCAGCTCCTTGGTGTCGCCGATGATCGACCAGTCCGCCGTGACCAGCTCCCGGAACACCGAGAACTCGATGAAGCGCCCGCGCTTGCGGATCATGTCGAGCCCCTGCGTCACCGCCCGCGGCGCGCCCGTCGCCTCGATGTAGACGTCGCAGCCATAGCCGCCGGTCATCTCCTTCACCTTCGACACCGCGTCCTCATCGCGCGGATTGATGGTGATGTCGGCGCCGCACTTCCGCGCCAGCTCCAGCCGCGCCGGGTGCAGGTCCAGCGCGACGATGGTCTTGGGATTCTTCATCCGCGCCGCCGCGACCATGCCCAAGCCGAGGCTCCCGCAGCCCGCGATGACCACCACGTCGTTGAAGCGGATCTCGGCCCGGTTGATCGTGTGGACGGCGCAGCCAAGGGGCTCCACGAAGACGCCGTGTTCCGGGTCCATCCCCTCGGGCAGCTTATAGTTCAGGGCCTTGCGCGGGAACACCATGTATTCCGCCCAGGACCCCGGCGTCTTCTGGTGGAATCCGTAGATGTCGTGCGGCTCGCAGAGCCAGTAGAGCCCCTCCTTGCAGTAGAGGCACTCCCCGCAGGGCACGATCTGCTCCGAGCAGACATGGTCCCCGACCTTGAGCCCGTCGCGCCCCTCGGCGCCCTCGCCGAACTGGACCACCTGCGCCACGAACTCGTGGCCGACGGTTATCGGCGGCTCGATGTAGCGGCCCTGTCCGTCGTTCGTGCCCCAGATCTTTGGCGCGCCATCGTAGCACTTCCCGTCTGAGGCGCAGACCCCCGCAAGGATGACCTTCACCAGCACCTCGCCCGGCCCCGGCCTGGGAACGGGAAGCTCCTCCAGCCGGTAGTCGCGCGGCCCGTGGCAGACCACGGCCTTCATGGTGTCGGGGATGGCCTGGGCCAGGGCTTCGGGGGTGGTCTGGACGTTCATTCTCTTACCTGATGTTGCGGAACGGCCGGGCCGCCCCGATGGTGTCAGCCGCCGACCATCAGCCGGACGACCTCCTCGTGCGTGGTCTCGCTGATGCGCCGCTCCCCCGCCTCGACGCCGCGCCGCAGGACGATGATCCGGTCGGCGACGGCGAAGATGTCCTGGAGGTTGTGCGAGATGAAGATCACTCCGCGCCCCTGCGCCTTGAGCTGGTGGATCAGCGAGATCACCTTGCGCTGCTCGGGCACCCCCAGCGCCGCCGTGGGCTCGTCCATGATGAGGACGCGGGCGTTCCAGTAGACCGCCCGCCCGATCGCCACCGCCTGCCGCTGCCCGCCCGAGAAGTTCGAGACCGGCGCGTCCATGCGGCTCACGTGGAAGTCGAGGAGGGCCATCGTCTCGCGCGCGGCCTGGGCCATCTTGCGGCGGTCGAGCACGGGGAGGAACCCCAGCGCCTTCCGCATGGGCTCGCGTCCGAGGAAGATGTTGGCGCCGATGGTCAGGTTGTCCGCGAGCGCGAGGTCCTGGTAGATCGTCTCGATGCCCCGGTCCCGCGCCTCCTGCGGGGAGGCGAAGCGCACCGGCTGGCCGTCGAGCAGGATGTCGCCCCCGCTCTGCGGATAGACGCCCGAGATCGCCTTGATGAGGGTGGTCTTGCCGGCGCCGTTGTCGCCCGCCAACGCCACGACCTCGCCGGCACCGATGCTCAGGGACACGTCCTTGAGCGCCTGCACCGCGCCGAAGCTTTTCGACAGGTGCCGCACCTCGAGGAGCGGCACGGCCGGCGTCCCGCTCAGGTCATTCACTTTGCCGCCCCCCCGTGAAGGACCGCTGCGCCTGGTCGATCAGCACCGAGATGATGATGACCACGCCCACCGAGATGAATTGCCAGAACGGCTTCACGTTCACGAACACGAGCCCGTACTGGATCACCGCGATCACGAAGGCGCCCGCCACGGTCCCCAGGATCGTCCCCGAGCCCCCGAAGAGCGACGCCCCCCCGATCACCACCGCCGCCACGCAGTCGAGGAGCAGGGGCTCGCCCGCCTGCGCCGCGCCCGCGCTGAAGCGCGCGGTGTAGAGGACGCCCGCCAGCCCCGCGCAGAGCCCCGACAGGATGTAGAGCCGCAGGAGGTGCCCCCTGATGTCGATCCCCGCCCGCCGCGCCGCCTGGGCGTTGGCGCCGATGGCGTAGTTGTGCTGCCCGAAGCGCGTCTGGCCCAGCAGGTAGTGCATCACCAGGACGAAGACCGCCGTGACGATGACGACCCAGGGCACGCCGTAAAGCCGCCCGTTGCCCAGCGCCGAGAGGAACCCGTTGCTGACCGGCACCGTGGTCCCGCCCGCAAGCAGGAAGGCCACGCCCCGCGCCACGCCGAACATGCCCAGCGTCCCGATGAAGGGCGGCACCTTGAGGTAGGCCACGAGGAAGCCGTTCACCGCGCCCGGGATGCCCGCGACCAGCACCGCCACGAGGAGGCCCAGGAGCACCGCGAAAGGCGCGGACATCAGCGGGTTGGCCCAGCCCACCACATGCGCCGCGACCACCGCCGCGAGCCCCATGATGAAGCCCATCGACAGGTCGATGCCGCCCGAGATGATGACGAAGGTCTGCCCCGTCGCCAGCAGCAGCGGCGCCACCGCGTAGATGGCGATGGACTGGAGGTTGTAGGTGTTCCCCAGGAACGTCCCGTCGAAGGCCACCCGGGCCCAGGCCTCGAAGGCGAGGACCAGCGCGCCCAGGAACAGCCAGGCTCGCAGCATGGCGATGCGCTGCAGCAGGGACATCCGCCCGGCGGCGTGGTCGGCGGGCGGCGCGACGGTGGCGGGACGAGCCCGGTCGATGGATGGATCGGAGGTCATGGACCGCTCCCGCGAGGACGGGGCCCACCCGGATGGGCAGGCCCCCTTTGGAAGCTTAGTCGGAGTAGATGAACTTGGCGACCTCGGGATCGTCCACGTTCGCCGCGTCGATCACCGTGAAGCCCGTGCCGATGGCGGTCGGGATCGACTGCCCGGTCAGGTGGGCATAGGCCGAGACCACGCCGTAGTAGCCGATCTCGGCGGGATGCTGGGCGATGGCCACGTCCACGAGCCCGGTCTTGATGTTGTCGACGATGCTCGTGGGCGCGTCGAAGGCCACGACCTTGATGTTGCCGGTCTGGCCCGCCTGCTGCACCCCGTTCGCCGCGCCCAGCGCCGAGAACAGGTTCGCCCCGAACACGCCCTTGAGCTCCGGGCTCCGCGCGAACACCGCCTGGAGCTGGCTCGCGGCGTTGTTCGCGTCGTTCTCGTTGAACTGCGTCTCCAGCACCTCGATGTTGGGGAAGTTCTCGGCCATCTCGGCCTTGAAGCCTTCCTCGCGCTGGTCGGTGGTCGAGATGCCGGGGTTCACGTTCGACACGTAGACCTGACCGCCTTCCTCGCCGATGGCCTCGGCCAGCGCCCGCGCCGCCATCCGGCCGCCCAGCACGTTGTCCGACGCGATGTAGGACAGCGGGAAATCGGCGTCGCCCGCGCCGGTCTGGTAGACGCCCTCGCCGATGAAGGTGTCCACGGTGATGACCGGGATGCCCGCGTCGTTCGCGCGACGCAGCGGCTCCACGAGCTGGGTCTTGTCGGTGGGCGCGATCAGGATCGCGTCGGGCGCCCGCGCGATCACCGCGTCGAGCACGGGGACCTGCGTCACCGGGTTGAAGTCGGCGGCGCCCTGGAAGATGAGCTCCACCCCCAGCGCGTCGGCGGCAGCCTGCGCCCCGCGCTGCATGGTGATGTAGAAGGCGTCGGTGGTCAGGCCCGGGATCAGCGCGATGGTGTATTCGGGCGCGTCCTGCGCCCAGCTCGCGACGGGCATGGCCCCGGTCAGCGCAGCCAAAGCGGCAGCGCCCAGCAGCGTGCGGCGGTTCATATGATGTCCTCCCAAGTTGGACGCGACCGCCGATTCTGCTGTGGGCGTGTCGCGCCGCCGGATTCCGGCGAGGTCGAATACATCCGGCGCAAACGTTTGCGTCAAGTGCCTTGACGAGGCTGCGGAATCCCGAGGCGCTCCGCGATCCAGGCCAGCACCCCCGCGGGGTCCGGCGCCTCCGTCGTGTCCACCCGCACCACCGGAGCCAGCCCCGTCGGCCCTGCGCGGCGGGCGAGTTCCACAAGTTCCGGCACGTAGTCGAGCCCCGGATGCCCCGGCCCGCGCCCCGCCACCCGGGCCGCATAGCGACGCCCGATCTCCTCCGGAGGGGCCTCGCACCAGACCTCCGCGACCTCCGCGGTCCCCGCCCGCGCCAGTCCCTCCGACAGCATGCCAATGGGCTGGAACCCGAACCAGGCATCCACGACGAAGCCCGAGCCCTCCGGCGCGTCGCGGATCAGGTCCCAGATCGCCCGGTAGCTGGCCCGGCCGAGCGTCCTGTTGAACGGCCGGTCCCCCGGCGGCAGCTCGTCCAGAAACGGCTGCTTCACCGTGTCGAGCGTCAGGAGCGGCCAGCCCAGCGCCTCCGAGAG
>Ga0210040_10010864_pt1 | contig 10384 bp, 1 predicted proteins | sample CryGeyCG12114_NA_FD_185462 | JGI IMG/M metagenome (GOLD analysis project Ga0210040, IMG submission 185462) | Groundwater microbial communities from aquifer - Crystal Geyser CG19_WC_8/21/14_NA (SPAdes) (version 2) | ecosystem: Environmental > Aquatic > Deep subsurface > Groundwater | place: USA...
ACAACCGTGCCGGTCCCGGTACACTGACCTATCGAGAGGTTGCCAACCAACATCTCCTCTCAGCATGCTGCCTCGCCTGGACTGGCACACTCAAAGCGGGCGCATCGCCCTCCATCGGTGTCCTGCAATGGATCAAGCGTTCATGATGAACGCAGACTGGGAGGCGGGTATCGGGAAGGCGGGGACTTATCTTTACAAGCTGGTCCACGTGCCCGGAAAGTTATCGGAGTTCGATCGACAGCCCAAGTCTGCCGTGAAGCGCGCCGTCCGCGAGAAGAAGAGATTGGAGCTGGCCTTGCAGGATGACCCAGCCGTCTCAACGTTCATGAAGGCGTTGACCCACCTATTTGGACCACGATACATTGCGAGCGGTGAAGATGCACTGGATTCTTGGGGGCGCGAGCTCAAACTGGTCAAGGCGAAGCTGGTAGAGCAGTACTTGCGGCTTGAGTACCCAGAAGAGGAACATCGCAGAGTGGTGAAGCTGGAGACACGACTCAAATGTCTCCAGAAAGAGCTTTACGACGATCACAAAGCTGCCTGGAATGGGAAGGGCGAAAAACCAGTAATGCCCGAGCTTAGCACCGTGGGCAGGGGCCTCTACCACCGTATCTTCCGCAAAGCAACGTTACCGAATCTCACAAGGGCCATCGTGAACTGGCAGAAGAAAGATTCAGATCAGCAACAAGTCGTTGCGGAGAACTGTGATTGGGACAGGTTGCTCGGTGGAGATAACAAAGTCCTCCAGAAGTGGCCGGCCACGACTGAGAGCATCAAGGCCTCGCCAATCAAGGACTTTGCAGCAGAAGCCTGTAAGGGTCTCTACCATGCTGGAGCACATCCTCAATGAGGTTCGCGATCGCAGTACAACCACGAGATCCGTTTCATACCCGGAACCGAATCTTGCCGACCCAGACCGAAACTAACCAACACGGCAAAGACCGGTATCATATTCCACTACAGGGTGGAGAGAACCATGGCATCCGAGGCAAGTTACCCACTCCGGGCTGCCAGCAAATTGCGATAGCCATGGACAAGATACCGAGTTATGCTGATGATTGACCTTGGCTGCTACGACAGACGTTGGGCGACCGCCAGATTGTGATGGTATCGAGCACCAAGGAGCATCTCCAGCTCCAAGCCTTCAACAAGATATGGGACTTGAGCGTGGCGAGTAGGGCGATGACGTGACAGTCATGGTGGCTGCACTGGGATGCGTGGCAGAGGCCTGCAGTTTGCCCAACGTCAATATGTTGATAGCAGGAGCTCTCTCCGAACATACATCCACGGTGTTGCAGCTACCGAAGCGAATGACGCGCGCTGGCCAGACAGCCGAGGTCTGTTATATGGCGTGGCTCGCGCACGACGGCTCCGAACTCGAGAATCGCATGATCAACGAGAGGCAGCAGGTGAGCCGTTTGAACAAGATCGCCGATGCGAGCAGCGATCCCGTCCAACCGGAGCATGGAATCCCGTCAACAAAGTAGCCGACGAAAAGCGTGCCACCGAAGAACACGTAGGTGCAGTGGCGATGGTCGGAGCAACGACCCGATCCTTATCGAGGATGAGTGCGACAATGAACTCATCGACGAGCGCGCTGTTCGGCTAGGACAAGACCGTGGAGGAGGAAGCGACCAACACATTGCGAGGGGATAGTTACTCTTTATAATAATACTATTAGTATAATTACTTATAATATAAGTAATTACTTACTTAGCTTCTTAATTACTTAATAAAGAAGTACTATAACTTAAATACTTCTATTTTACTTAAGCTCTTACCTTTAGTAGCTCTTTCTAGATTAATATTAACTTTACTCTTCTTCTCTTTAGCTTAGTATACGTCTATAAGCTCTAGACTATCTTAATTAACTTTATAGTACCTAAACTACTTATTTATATCTTTTCTAATAGAAGGATAGCTAATATATTATTTTAATTTATATTTATTTCTTACTCTTATTAGCTTTATAGCGCTCTTTACTACTATAGCTATAGTATACTAGTATTCTAGTATTCTACTATTTAATAATAAAGAAGAAAGAGTAAGTTAGTAATAGACCTCTTTTTTATATCTAGTAAGTAAATTTTTTACTCTTTTTATAGTTTAGTCCTAAACCTTAGTAATACTCTTTAGTAATACTCTTAAATAGTTATAATAACGCTTTTATATAGTTATAATAACTCTTCTTTCTTACTATAGTCTTTAGTAATAGCTAGACTAGCCTTAACTATACTCTTTTTTTTCTTATATTAAAGTCTTAAGTATAATAGCGTAGTAGCTAGTAAAGTATATATTATATAATCTATTATATAATATATATAAAGATCTTAACTTAGTCTAGTTCTTAAAAATTCTATATAATATATAATAGTTCTATAATATAATATAACTATACTATAGTCCTCTCTATATAAAAAAAAAGTATTAGATATATAGTAGAGTATACTATAAATATACTATCTTAATAAAGTAATAATTTACTTTTACTTTTTTTTACTTATTATCTTTATTTATAATATATAAAGTATATAAGGTATATAAATATACTAGTAGTAAAAGTATATAAAAAGATTTTTTTAACTTTTTTACTTTATTACTTTTATACTCTACTTTAAACTTTTAGTAATTTTTTTTTTTTTTTTTTTTTTTAGTAGTTTATATATTTAAGTATATAATAGCTTATATTAGCCTATAGTACTTTTTAATACTTTATAGTACTACTATTAAAGTAAAGTAAAAGCTAATAGTATAATAAAAATTACTAGCTATTTATTTTACTTTATTATAGCTTTAACTATACTATTTTTATTTAGAATACTTCTATATAACTTCTACTATACTACTATAGATTATTATAAAGTATAAAACTTTATTATTACTAATAATATAATAACTTACTATATATATACTATATATATATCTTACTTTAGTAAAGGAACTCTTTTTATATTTAGTAAAGTTAGCGACTATATACTTAATTATAATAATAATAACTTAAAAAAGCTTTTTACTACTTAAGTTATATAAATTAAAAATAGCTTTATAGTCTAAAGTATAAAGTAATTTAAATATTTTTTTAATAATTAGCTTTATATTACTATAAGTTAACCTAGTATAGCTTAATATAAGCTATTTTAAACTAGTTTAGTATATACTAATATATTCTTAAGTTTCTAAAATACTTACTATTAAGTTTAAAGCTATCTATAAGCTACTATATAAACTAAAAGCTAAAAGCTATATATATTATAAACTTAAATTTAAGTATATACTTATTATTTTTACTTAAAATAGCTAAGCTACTATAGCTAGTAGTAGTATTAGTATCTTTTTTTATATTAAGCGTAAAGTTAAGTATACTTAAAATAAGCTTAATAGCTTTAAAGTAAGTATTATAATAAAGATACTATAGCTAGTAGCTACTCTAACTTAGTATAAGCTACTATAGCTTTATATAAAGTATAGTAAAGCTAACTACTATATAGTACTTTATATATCTTTTATTTAAATAAGCTTAGTACTTACTTTAGTACTATTAACTTAAATAACTTACTTTACTTAAGTATTACTTTTAATAGCTATAAGTACTTTAAGTTAAATATTATTACTAAAAATATAGCTAAGTACTCTTTTTAAAACTTTAAAACTACTAAGTATACTTATAAGTACTTTAAAAATAGTAAAATACTTAAAAAAAAATAGTAAGTTAGCCTATATTAGCTTATATTAGTTTATACTAACTTCTTTTTAAGCTAAGTAAATTAGTAAAAACTATATTAATACTACTAGTAAAACTTAGTATTTTAAAGCTAACATTATAGACTTAATAGCTAATTTTATAAGTAAGTTAAGTAGTTTAAAAAACTAAATTACTAAAAAAATTAATATAGCTAAAAAGAAGTTAGAAAACTTTAAAAAGAACTTTACTTAAGTATTACTTACTACTTTATATAAATATAGTTTAAAGTAAGCTACTTTACTTTATATAAAGGTAGTTAAACTAAAATAAGTTAAAAATATATTTTTAGTTTACTAAAGACTTTTTTTTTAAAGATATATAATAAGAATTCTACTTTTCTTTTTATAATAATTTCTTATAATTACTTTTTATTTTAATATATATATTCTTATAATTATTTTTAAGCTTAGTATAGTAGTATTTTAAAGACTTATTATTATATATTATTATATATTATAAAACTATATAAGCTTACTTACTCTATATTAAGCTATTTTAGTCTAATCTATATTAGTATAGCTTAAAATAAAGTATTTAGCCTACTAGTAACTTTATCTTTAGTACTTTTACTTTTTTTTTAGTAGTTAATTTTAATACTTTATAAGCTTTATTATTTTTACTTTCTATCTTAGCTATATACTTACTTTATTTTAGAATTACTTAGTTATAGTTTTTAAAGTAATTAGCTTTAGTTTTTATAAGTTCTTTTTATCTAAGTAACTATACTATTTAACTAGATATTTTTATTTATTATTCTTATTCTTCTTTTAGTTAACTATTCTATCTACTATATATACATTACTACTAAAATTATAAAATATATCTATTATTAGAAGATTAAAGTATAAAATAAGTCTTTCTAAGTTAAAGAGCTCTAGTAGTAAAGTATAAAATACTAAATAAATACTATTTAACTGAAGTAATATTACTTTAAATACTAATAAACTAATTTTAGTTTAATTAGTTTTTAAACTAATATATTTTTAGTCTAATTTATATTTTAGCTTTATAAACTATATATAACGTATAGAAACTATTACTTTATTTCTCTTTTTTTATAAAATAAGTAATCTTTTCTTATTAGTATATACTTTTTAATAAGTATTAGCTATAAAGATTTTTTATAATATCTTACTATTATCTTAAGTATTTATATCGTAAGTTTACTTACTATATATAATTCTTTCTTACTTAAGAGTATATTAAGCTATTTTAAGCTAGTTAGGCCTATACTATAGTTAGCTATAAATAGTATTATACTTATAGTAAAGTATATACTATTACTATATATAAACTTTATAATTAATACTTATAATACTTAACTATTTTACTTAAGAGTATAGTAGTAATAAAAGTACTGTTTAAAAGTTTAGTTTTACTTTTTAGTTTATTTATCTATTTCTATTTAAGAGTAAAAAGCTAATAAAAGAAACTCTCTTTAAGTTAAAGTAATACTATAAAGTATTTTAGTACTTTATATTTATAATAAAGCTATAATCTAAGATTACTGTTTTTAAGATACTATAGAGATAAATAACTTTTTTAATTTATACTTAAGCTAAGCTAGTATTATCTTAGTTACTTTATACTAGTATATAGTATACTATTTTAGTTAAGTAGTATACTATTATAAGTATTGTAATATATACTTAACTAAAAAATTTACTTAAAAAAGGTTTTATAATAAAATCTAATATAATACTTTTCTATTATCTCTAAAGTAGTAATATAAAATTAAGTAGCTTATATAGCTTATATTAAGCTGAAGTTACTTTATAATAGAGTATATAAGCTTAATAATAGTTAGTAATACTTTTTTATATTCTCTTTTAAGTATATTAGTATTAAAGCTTTATTAATATATATTATATACTAAAATAACTAGCTATTAAGTTATTATAGTATAGCTTTATAGCTTTTACTTTCTCTTAAATAATAGTAAGTACTTTTATATTATAATACTTTACTATAAAGTAGTTTAACCTAGTTTAGCTTACTTTTTTAATAATTAATTAAATATATTTTTAGAAGTCTTTTTTAGTATACTTTCTCTATCTATAGCTTCTAGTTTTTTAAGTACTATTTATTTAGCTTTCTAGATCTAATAGAAAGCTTTTTTTAGCTTAAATTATTTTTTAGTTTATTTTAAAGCTTACGTAGTAATAGCTACTACTAAAAATATATTTTTACTTTACTTAAATAAGTTATTATATAATAATTATATAAAAGCTTAGTTATACTTCTAAGCTAGCTTTTATACTTTTACTATATAGTTAGCTACTTTAAAGAGCTATTTATAGAGTTAGTAATTTTTAAGTCTTAGCTAAGTATAAAATTATATTATATTAATACTAAATAAAATTATACTTAGTAGTAATTAAAGCTTTTAGTCTTTATAAACTACTTTAAGTTCTAATAGTCTATTAAGATCTTAAAGTAAATACTTTTAAAGTATTATTACTAGTATTTTAAGCTTTTAATAATTTTTTTTTTATAGTAGTATATAGTTAAAGCTAAGTCTTAGGGTATCTAAAATAAGGGTTTAAATAGGTATAGTCCCTCTACCTAGATAAATAAAGGCGTATATAATAGAATTAAAATACGTAATAATAGTATTAAGAAGCTAGGCGTAAACCTTAAACTCTTAATATAGTATCTAACTTTTTAAAAATTTATCTAGAGTATAATAAGATTGCTTTAAGCTAGGCTTAGTAGAGTATTATAAGACTTTAGTTAGTAACTTTATTAGTACTATAACTTAAGAATAAGTATTATACTAGCCTATAAGGCTACCTATTCTTAAAGTATAGTATTCTTCTTATTTATATATAATTTTTTTAACTTCTTATTACCTAACTTTACTACTTTATCTTATTAGTAAGTCTATTTTATACTTACTATATTACTATATTAACTTACTCCTAGAATAATTAATTACGCGTATATTATACTATAAGATATTAACCTTTAACTTTAAAATACTTAAGTTAAATAAAAAGTTTTCTAGCTAGTTCTTCTATACTCTTTTAGTAGTTTTTTCCTCTAATACGTCTTTTACTAATCTTAATATAATATATAAGGAAGCTAAGTAGTTTTAGTAAGATAGAATATTAGGCTAAGACTAGTATAACTAAGTAGCTAGCTTCTACTAAGTTTATATAATTATAGTTAAGAATAATAATAGTAAGTAGAGAGCTTATATAAGTAGTAGAGATACTATTACTATATACTACTTTAGCTACTATATCTTTTATAAGTAGTACTAATATAGTAGTATCTTTATATTTAATAAGTAAGAAGATATACTTAAGAGCTTATTAGTAAAGATAGTAACTAGAGTACTAAGTAAAAAGAAAGAGTATTTCTTTAGTAATATATAGTAACTAGTAAGTAGAGTATAGATAGTAATAATTCTTAAGATTAGTAATATAAAGTATACTTAACTAACTTTATAGTAACCTATAGTAGTAAGTAGCTAAGTTATTAGTCTAGTAAAGAGTAAAGTAAAATAGAGTAAGATAGAATAAAGAAGATAAGATAATAGGATAATAGAATAATAGAAAGGCGTAGACTAGTTATTATTAATATTTAATATTAGTTTATTTACTTACTAAGAAGAAAATAAAGCTATAGGCTAAAAGCTATTACTATTATAATTAGTTGTTAGTAAACTAATTAGAGTACTAAATAAAATACTAAGTTAGATTTTCTAAGCAGCTAAAGCCTTAATAATTATAAGTAGTTCTTAATTATATATATTATAATTATATATTACTATAATTAGCTTATATAAATAGGAGTTAATAGGCTACTATTAGAGCTTCTTACTTTTCTTTAGTACTAATTAGCTTAAAATACTATTTATAGTACTACTAGAAGTATTAACTTCTACTTTTTTCTTCTTCTTTACTTAAGATAAGCTAGTATAAGAACTTATAAAAGTATATCTTTAAAACTTTAAAAAGTAGCTTTATTTTTCTCTTTAATATCTAAGTATTATTATTCTTCTTACTATACTACTAATATAGTTAGTAGACTAAAGTAGCTTACGCTAAGCCTAGCTTAAAGTAAAAATTATTATACCTAAAGTAATCTATTTAGAGTAAGAGCTAAGTTAAAGAAACTTAAGGCTTACTTAGGCTACCTAGCTAGTTATTACGTATTCTAAATTTATTTATTTACTTATATATTTCTTAGTAGAAGGCGTTTACTTATGAAAACTAGTCTATTTTTATAATACCCTAATTTTATATATAACCTTAAAAAATATAAAATAAGAAAAATATCTAAGTATTAACTTTCTTTTCTTTTTTTATTTAAAAGCTATCTTTAGCTATACTTAAGCTTTTCTAAATTAAAATAGTTAAGAGTAATACTAACTTAAAAAACTAGTAATAAATTAGTAGTAGTAGTTTATAAAGCTTATAAATATATTAATACTATAAACTATCTATAGTAGTAACTATTCTTAAATAGTCTTAATTCTTTCTAAGTTAATACTAATACTTTTAAGTATAATAATATAGCTAAAGTACTCTATATACTATATATACTATTTATACTTCTTAAATTTAATATATAGCTTTATATAGTATAGTCTAGTAAGTACTTCTTTAATATATTCTATATACTATTCTTTTATAGTAAAAAGGATAAAAAGTTTATTTAAGTAGATAATATAAAATATATTAATTAAGGTAGCTAATATTTTATTAATAAAGCTTTAAAATTAAGTAAAAGTATTTATAAAGCTAAAAAGTATAATAGTATACTTAAAATAACTATACTTTATATAAAAAGTAGTTTTTTACTTATTACTTTCTTTAATTTTAAGCCTATAGTATACCTCTTAAATATTAAGATTTATAAACTACTATTATAGTATAGAGGTTTAAGCTAAAGCTAATTATAAGATTAGGCCTAAAGGTTTAGTAATTAAGGCCCTCTAAGAGAGGGGTATATAAACTAGATTTTTATCTAATCTTCTCTTAGGTAGTTATCTAGTTAATATACTTATCTTAATTAAGTTCTAAGCTTACTTAGCTCTAATAGTTATAAGCCTAGCGTTATAAAGTTATAGTAATAATTCTCTCTATACACTTTATATTACTAAAAGTTTAGAATAATTAAACTACTCTATTATCTCCTAATCTATATATATATATATATACGCTTATTATAATAGTATAGAGGTTTAAGCTAAGGCTAATTACAAGATTAGGCCTAGAGGTTTAGTAATTTAGGCCCTCTAAAGGAGGTGTATATATACTAGATTTTTATCTAATCTTTTCTTAAGTAGTTATCTAATTAATATACTTATTTTAATTAAGTTCTAAGCTTACTTAGCTCTAATAGTTATAAGCTTAGTATTATAAAGTTCTAGTAATAATTCTCTTTATATACTTTATATTACTAAGAGTTTAGAATAATTAAACTACTCTATTATCTCTTAATCTATATATATATATATATACTTATAATAAGTAATAACTAAGTTAATATACTTAATATACTACTTAAAAGCTAATTAGACTAGCTATACTAGTATGCTTAACTTAAGTTCTACTATAGAAGTAAGAGTATTTAGAAGTTTATTAATTTAAAAAGAGAGATATAGAAGCTAATTAATAATTAAGAACTAGACTACCTAAAGCTTAATAATCTACTAGACTTAAGTAATAATAGCTACTAGAAAGTAAAAGATAATTAGATAGAAGTAATAATTATTTACTTAGAAGAGGTAGCTATCTAGAAGATTAAGCTTAATTAATAGAAGAGGTCTACTATAAAGCTTACTAATATACTTAATAAAATAAATAAGACTATTATACATAAGCTCTTTATACTTATATAAACTATACTCTTATTAAAGAACTAGTTTACTCTTTAGGCCTTAATTAGAAAGTTATATAATAAACTAGTACTAATTAATTCTACTAACTTAATATTAGTATACTAAAAGTACTATAAGTATCTAGCTAAAGTATATAATAGATAGATTAAGCTTACTATATAGTTTATATAATAGTAAATATTATATACTTAAGTCTAAGCTTTTAAGATTACTAATATTAAAAGTAAACTTATTATATAAGACTTCCTTAATATAATTAGAGTAAAGTTTATACTAAAATAAGCTAAAAATCTTTACTAAGTAATTATAATATAAGTAGCTATTAGTACTAAAGCTATAACTATAAAATAAGTATTATATATATTTTTACTTATACTATAAAAAGCTAAGATTAGTCTAAGCTTAAGTAAAAATATATTTATAATATTTATAACTAAAAAATTATTACTTAAAAAAAAGTACTTTACTAATCTAAATACTAATAAAATTAAATAGCTATATAAGCTAAGTAAGAGTAAAATATATAACTAGAAGCTAATTAAGTATAAGTAATTAAAGATAGTATATACTAAATTATATATAGGTAATAAAGCACTTATTATACTAATAGATCTAAACTATATTAAGATTATTAAATAGCTAGCTAAGCCTAAAAACTCTAACTACTAGTCTAAAGTTTATAGTATAAAACTTATTTAGTTCTTACTATTATTAATATTATAAAGTTAAGGTTTATAAAGGTATAGTTATTAAGAGTACTAGATAAAAATCTAATATTATAAAGTATA
>Ga0210040_10010865_pt1 | contig 10384 bp, 10 predicted proteins | sample CryGeyCG12114_NA_FD_185462 | JGI IMG/M metagenome (GOLD analysis project Ga0210040, IMG submission 185462) | Groundwater microbial communities from aquifer - Crystal Geyser CG19_WC_8/21/14_NA (SPAdes) (version 2) | ecosystem: Environmental > Aquatic > Deep subsurface > Groundwater | place: USA...
GCCAGGACGCCCTGGTCCGGCTGTCCCTGGAGCTGGCCGAGGCCGCCTTCGGCGCCACCAAGCCGCTGCAGGTCGACACCGCGGTGCTCTGCCCCCGCTGCAGCGGGTCGGGCGCCACCGAGGGGTCGGAGCCCGAGACCTGCCGCACCTGCCACGGGCAGGGCGACGTCACCCACGTGCAGCGCTCGTTCATCGGCGACATCCGCACCACCCAGCCCTGCCCGACCTGCCGCGGCTACGGCACGGTCATCCCCAACCCCTGCGTGGAGTGCTCCGGCGACGGCCGGATCCGCTCGTCGCGGACCATCAACGTCAAGATCCCGGCCGGCGTCAGCACCGGCAACCGGATCCACCTGGCCTCGCACGGCGAGGTCGGCCCCGGCGGCGGACCGGCCGGCGACCTCTACGTCGAGCTCGCGGTCGCCCAGCACGAGGTGTTCCGCCGCGAGGGCGACGACCTCGAGGTGGTCGTCAAGATCCCGATGACGGCGGCCGCCCTCGGCACCGAGGTGGCGGTGGCCACCCTGGAGGCCGACGTCGACGACTCCGACCCCGCCGACCGCAGCGTCCAGGTCGCCGTCCCGGCCGGCACCCAGTCCGGCACCCGCGTCGCGCTCGAGGGCCGGGGCGTGCCGCGGCTCCGCTCCCACGGCCGCGGCCAGCTCGGTGTCACCCTGCTGGTGCAGACCCCCACCCGGCTGGACGAGGAGCAGCGCGAGCTGGTGCGCCAGCTGGCCGAGCTCCGCGGCGAGACCGGTCCCGAGGGCACCGTGCAGAAGCACGGCAAGGGCGTCTTCGGGCGCCTGCGGGACGCCTTCGCCGGCCAGTGACGACCTGAGGAGCCGCCCGGATGACCGCGCCGCTGTTCCTGCTGGAGACCCTGGCCGACCCGCTGCCCGCGGTCGGCGCGACGTTCGAGCTGGGCGGTGACGAGGGCCGGCACGCCGCCGTCGTGCGCCGGATCGCCGCCGGCGAGCAGGTGCTGGTCGCCGACGGCCGGGGTCGCGGGGTCAGGGCCGAGGTGACCGCCGCGGCCAAGTCCGGGCTGACCCTGCAGGTGCTCGAGCACCTCGCCCCGGTCGAGCAGACGCTCCGCGTCGTCGCCGTGCAGGCCCTGGCCAAGGGCGACCGTTCCGAGCTGGCCGTGGAGATGCTCACCGAGGTCGGGGTCAGCGAGATCTGGCCCTGGCAGGCCTCCCGCTCGATCGTCCGCTGGTCGGCCGAGCGGGGCGAGAAGTCGCTGGGCCGCTGGCGCTCGACGGCCCGCGAGGCCACCAAGCAGTCCCGCCGGCTGGTGCAGCCCACCCTGCGGTCGGTGCTCAGCACCGCCCAGCTCGCCACCGCGCTGGCCGAGGTGGACATCGCGCTGGTGCTGCACGAGGACGCCGAGACGCCCCTGCGCGAGGTCGAGCTGCCGGCCTCAGGCACGGTGGCCGTCGTCGTCGGGCCCGAGGGCGGCATCGCCCCCGAGGAGCTGGAGCGGTTCGCCGCCGCGGGGGCGCGCACCGTGTCGGTCAGCGACGGGGTGCTGCGCACCTCCACCGCCGGTGTCGTCGCCGTCGCCGGTCTGCTGCTGCGCTGAGGGGGTGGCGCCGGCCCCGTGACCGGTGCCAGGCTGACCTGCGGATCCCGGAGCGCCGGCCCGGGAGCAGCCCGAGGAGGAGCCCGTGCCCGTCTGGTCCTGCCGCACCTGCGCGGTCGAGCACCCCGACACCGACGCCGCGCCGAGCACCACCTGCGCCATCTGCGGGGACGAGCGCCAGTACGTCCGGCCCACGGGCCAGCGCTGGACGACGCTGGCCGAGCTGCAGGCCGAGGGCCACCGCGGCCGGCTGGAGGAGGTCGAGCCCGGGCTGACCGGGATCGTCGTCGAGCCGCAGGTCGGCATCGGGCAGCGGGCGCTGCTCGTGCGGACCCCCGCCGGCAACGTGCTCTGGGACCCCGTCGGCTACCTCGACGACGAGCTGGTCGCCGCGGTCCGGGACGTCGGGGGCGTGGCCGCGGTCGCGGCCAGCCACCCGCACATGTTCGGCGCCCAGGTCGAGTGGTCGCGCCGCTTCGACGACGCCCCGGTCTACGTCGTGGCCGCTGACGCGGACTGGGTGCAGCGTCGCGACCCGGTCATCCGGCTGGTCGAGGAGACCGCCGAGCCGGTCCCCGGAGTCCGGCTGGTCCGGATCGGCGGGCACTTCCCGGGCAGCGCGGTGCTGCACCTGACCGGGGCCGACGGCCACGGCGTGCTGCTCACCGGCGACACCGTGGCCGGCACGCCGGACGAGCACTGGGTCAGCTTCCTGCGCAGCTTCCCCAACAAGATCCCGCTGTCCGCCGCGGTGGTCGGCCGGGTCGCCGACCGGGTGCTGGCCCTGGACTTCGACCGGCTCTACGACAACTTCGGCGGCCAGGTGCGCGCCGACGCCGCGAGCTGGGTCCGGCGCTCCGCCGACCGGACCATCGCCTGGACCCGCGGTGACTTCGACCACCTCACGGGGACGACCTGACCGGTACCGGCTGAGCGGCCACCGCGCTCGGCGGGCGTGCCGTAGTCTCGGTCCCTGCCGCCGAGTGCCCCGACCGCAGGGCCGGCCGGGAGGGGGAGTCGGGTGAGCGTGCCGCAGGCCCTCGTCGCCGACCGCTACCGCCTGCTCGAACGCGTCGGTTCGGGCGGCATGGGCGTGGTCTGGGAGGCCTGGGACGAGCGGCTCGAGCGACGGGTCGCCCTCAAGCAGCTCCGCACCCATCCGGGCGTCAGCGACGAGGAAGCCGAGCTCGCCAAGAACCGGGCGATGCGGGAGGCCCGGATCACCGCCCGGCTGCACCACCGCAACGCCGTCCCCGTCTTCGACGTGGTGGAGCACGAGGGGCGGCCCTGCCTGATCATGCAGTTCGTCCCCTCGGTGCCGCTCTCGAGCGTGCTCAAGGAGGCCGGACCGCTGTCGCCGGCCGAGGCGGCCCGGCTGGGCGCCGAGGTGGGCTCAGCGCTGGCCGCCGCGCACCAGCTCGGCATCGTGCACCGCGACGTCAAGCCCGGCAACATCCTCGTCGCCGACGACGGGCACGCGCTGATCAGCGACTTCGGCATCTCGCACGCCCTCGGTGACGCCACCCTCACCTCCACCGGCCTGCTGCACGGGACCCCCGCCTACCTGGCCCCCGAGGTCGCCCGCGGCGCCGACGCCAGCGCCGCCTCCGACGTCTACTCCCTGGGCGCCACGCTCTACGCGGCCCTGGAGGGCCAGCCGCCGTTCGGCACCGACTCGAACTCGATCGCGCTGCTCTACCGGGTCGCGTCGGGGGAGTACCCCCCGCCCCGGCAGAGCGGGGCCCTGGCGCCGCTGCTGACGGCGATGCTGGCGCGCGAGCCCGAGGACCGGCTCGCCATGCGCGCGGTGGCCGACGAGCTCGCCGGCCTCGCGGCGCGCCCCGCCGCCGCGACCGCCGACCCCGTCCCGCCGACCCTCCCGCTGGCCGCCGCGCCGGCCCCACCCGCGCCCGACCCCGAGCGCACCCAGGTCGCGGCGTCGCCCGCCACCGCGGTCGCGCCGGCGGCTGACCCGGGACCCCCGGCCGGAGCCGTGCCCGTGACCGCGGCCGGGGGCCGGGAGCTCGAGCCCCGGCGCCGCCGTCGGGTGCTGCCGGTGCTGCTGGGCCTGGTCGCGCTGCTCGCGGCCGGCGCCCTGGCGCTCGCCCTGCTGCGCCCCGACGCGGGCGTCACGGCCGCGCCCGACCCGCAGACCACGGCCGCTCCCACGCCGTCCGGCCCGGCCTCCTCCGACGAGCCGGCCGACGAGCCCACCCCGAGCGCCGCGCCCTCGCCCACACCGACGCCCACCGCGACCCCCACGCCGAAGCCCACGCCGACGCCCACGCCGACGCCCAGTGCGACGCCGAGCGAGGACGGCGGCCGGCCGACGGCCAACGAGCTCGCCCGGGCCGTCCGCACCTACTACCGCCTGGTGCCCGACGACACCGACGAGGCCTGGCCGCTGCTGACCGCCCGCTACCAGGCGGGGACCACGGGCGGGCGCGAGTCGTACGAGGACTTCTGGGACGGCATCGAGGAGGTCGCGGTCGACGACCTGCGCGGCACCCCGCCCGACGGCGCCGAGGCCACCATCACCTACACCTTCGACGACGACCGGGTGGTGCAGGAGCGGACCTCCTTCCGGCTGGTCGAGCAGGGCGGCGAGCTCAAGATCGACGACTCCACGGTGATCAGCTCGACGCCCTGAGCTGCTGGTCCGGCGCTCGAGGGCCGCGCAGGCCACCCGGACGGGCGTGGCAGGGTAGAGGCATGAGCGACATGACCCAGTCCTACGAGCAGACCCCGGACCGGGAGGAGCAGCTCGACCAGGACCAGCTGCAGTCCCAGACCAACCTCGAGGAGCGGGGCGTCGACGACGCCCTCGACGAGGGCTACTCCCCGCCGGAGAAGCCGTCGGTGCTGATGCGCGAGGGCGAGCACGACACCATGGACGCGCGGTTGTCGGAGGAGGTGCCCGAGGCCGACCCGTACGCCGAGACCGACCAGGAGAAGGGTCTCGACGACGGCGTCTCCGACGAGTCCGACTTCCTCGACACCGAGACCGGCGACGAGCGCGCCGGGCGGCTGATGGACACCAACGAGGGCATCGGCCCCGACGACGAGGGCTCGATGGTCGCCACCGACGCCGGCATCGACGGGGGTGCCGCCAGCGCCGAGGAGGCAGCCATGCACGTCGTCCCCGAGGACGAGCTCGGCTGACGGCAGCTCCCGCCGCCTGAGCCTGTGGAAGGCCCTTCGACAGGCTCAGGCGCGGACCGACAGGCTCGGGGCGCGTTCGCGGAGCACGGGAACGCGCGGGAATCTTGGGGCCCGGGCGGCGGTTCACTAGGATGTCCTGTGGACCACCCAAGCGGGCTGCACCGTCAGCCCCGTCACCAGCGAGGAAACCCCTGAGCAGATCAGACAGCCCGGCCCGGACCAACGACCCCGCCCAGCCCCGACCCCTCGGCACCGCCCGTCCCGAGGAGCCCGCGCTGGAGGAGATCCGCCGGGTGACCGTGCCGGTCTCGGTGGAGATGGTCAACATCCTGGGGCCCGGTGATGAGTTCCTGCGGATCCTCGAGCGTGAGCTCGCCGCCGGCATCCACGTCCGCGGCAACGAGATCACCTTGACCGGTTCCAACGCCGAGGTCGACGCGGCCAGCGAGGTGCTGACCGAGCTCGTCACCGTGCTCCGGACGGGACAGGGCCTGACCGCCGACGCCGTCGAGCGCACCTGCGCGATGGTGCTGGGCCGCGAGGAGGCCCACCCCTCCGACGTGCTGACCCAGAACATCCTCTCGTCACGGGGCAAGACGATCCGGCCCAAGACGCTGAACCAGAAGCGCTACGTCGACGCCATCGACAAGCACACCGTGGTCTTCGGCATCGGGCCCGCCGGCACCGGCAAGACCTACCTGGCCGTGGCCAAGGCGGTGCAGGCGCTGCAGAACAAGCAGGTCAACCGGATCATCCTGACCCGTCCGGCCGTCGAGGCCGGGGAGCACCTGGGCTTCCTGCCCGGCACGCTGAACGACAAGATCGACCCGTACCTGCGCCCGCTGTACGACGCCCTGCACGACATGCTCGACCCGGACACGATCCCGCGGCTGCTGACCGCCGGGACGATCGAGGTCGCCCCGCTGGCCTACATGCGCGGCCGCACGCTGAACGACGCCTTCATCATCCTCGACGAGGCCCAGAACACCTCGATGGAGCAGATGAAGATGTTCCTGACCCGGCTGGGCTTCGGCTCCAAGATCGTGGTCACCGGTGACGTCACCCAGGTGGACCTGCCCGGCGGCACCCGCAGCGGGCTGCGCGAGGTGCAGGCCATCCTCGACGACGTCGCCGACATCTCGTTCAACCACCTGACCAACCACGACGTCGTCCGGCACAAGCTGGTCGGCAAGATCGTGGCGGCCTACGACGTGTTCGAGGCCAGCCAGCCGCCGCCGCAGGCGCGCGGCCACCGGTGAGGACGCGGACGTGAGCGTCGACCTCAACAACGAGTCCGGTCTGGAGGCTGACAGTCCGGGCCTCGTCCGGCTCGCCACCTTCACCCTCGACCAGCTGCGGATCCACCCGCAGGCCGAGCTCTCCATCCTGCTCGTGGACGAGGACACGATGTCCGCCTACCACGAGAAGTACATGGGTGAGCCCGGCCCGACCGACGTGCTCAGCTTCCCGATGGACGAGCTGCAGCCGCCGGACGACGACGAGGAGCCCCCGCTGGGGATGCTCGGCGACATCGTGCTCTGCCCGGCGGTGACCAGCCGGCAGGCGGCCGAGCACGGCCGCTCCGCCGACGCCGAGGCCGAGTACCTGCTGGTGCACGGCATGCTGCACCTGCTGGGCTACGACCACGCCGACGACGAGGAGAAGGCCGCCATGTTCGGCCTCAAGGACCGGGTGCTGGCGGCCTGGGCCGAGCAGCGCCCGGATCGGGCCGGCCGCTCGTGAACTCCCAGGACTGGGTCCAGCTGGCCGTCGCGCTGGTCCTGGTCGTCCTCGCCGGGCTGACCGCCGCGGCCGAGGCGGCCCTCTACTCCTTCTCCAAGGCCCGCGCCGACCGGCTCGTGCTCGACGGCGTGAGCGGCGCCGCCCGGGTGCGCAAGATCGCCGAGGACCCGCCCCGCTACCTCAACACGGCGCTGCTGCTGCGCACGGTCTTCGAGATCGGCGCGATCGTGCTCGTCGCCCTGGTGGTGTTCGGGATCTTCCCCACCACCAGCGAGCGGGTGCTGATCACCGCCGGTTCCATGATCGTGATCTCCTACATCTTCTGGGGCGTCGCGCCCCGCACCCTGGGCCGTCAGCACGCGAACAAGATCGCCTGCGCCGCGGCCGGCCCGCTCGTGGCCTTCACCCGCGTGCTGGGCCCGATCCCGCGGCTGCTCATCATGATCGGCAACGCGCTCACGCCCGGTCGCGGCTTCGTCGACGGCCCGTTCGCCACCGAGGCCGAGCTGCGCGAGATGGTCGACTACGCCGAGGCCAGCGCGGTGATCGAGTCGGGCGAGCGCAAGATGATCCACTCCGTCTTCGACCTCGGCAACACCATCGTCCGCGAGGTGATGGTGCCGCGGACCGACATGGTCTTCATCGAGGAGCACAAGACGCTGCGGCAGGCCGTGTCGCTGTCACTGCGCTCCGGCTTCAGCCGCATCCCGGTGATCCGCGACGGCCTCGACGACGTCGTCGGCGTGCTGTACCTCAAGGACGTCATCAAGCGGGTCTACGACTCCCCGGGCACCCAGTCCACCGAGCGGGTCGGGCCGATGATGCGGACGCCGGTCTGGTGCCCCGACTCCAAGCCGGTCGACGAGCTGCTGCAGGAGATGCAGGCCCAGCGCGTGCACCTGGTGATCGTCGTCGACGAGTTCGGCGGCACCGCCGGGATGGCCACCATCGAGGACATCCTCGAGGAGATCGTCGGCGAGATCACCGACGAGTACGACGAGGAGAACACCGACATCACCGAGCTGGGGGAGGGTCGCTACCGCGTCTCGTCCCGGCTGCCGCTGGACGAGCTCGGCGACCTGTTCGGCCTCGAGCTGGACGACGAGGACGTGGAGACCGTGGGCGGGCTGATGGCCAAGCAGCTCAACAAGGTGCCGATCGCGGGCTCCGTGGTCACCTTCGAGGGCCTGGAGCTGCTGGCCGAGCGCTCGACCGGCCGCCGGAACCGGATCGGCACGGTCGTGGCGAGCCGGGCCCAGGGCGACGGGCCGGCGGCCGAGGACGACCACCGCGACGACGACCACCGCACCGAGGCGGCCACCCGGCTGGTCGTCGACGAGACGGCGCCGGTCTCGTGACCGCCGCCGACACCGTCCCCGACGGCCCGACCAACCCGGAGGACGTCAAGATCCTCACCCTGGCCCGGGCCGCGCTGGCCCGCACCGGGGCCCGGCAGGGGGCCTGCGTCCGCGACACCGACGGCCGGACCTACGCCGGCACCAGCGTCGACCTGCCGCACCTGCGGCTCTCCGCCGTGGCCGTCGCGGTCGCGATGGCGGTGTCCTCCGGCGCCGAGGGGCTGGAAGCCGTCGCGCTGTCCAGCGCCGCGGACCCGACGGACGACGACCTCGCCGTCGTCGCCGACCTCCCCGGCCAGGGCGTGGTGCTCTGGCACGCCGACCCCCGGGGCCAGCTCCGACGGAAGGTCGACGTCCGTGCCCGCACCTGAGGACCTGCCGGGCCAGATGGCCTCCACCGCGCCGGAGGGTTTCCGCTCCGGCTTCGCCTGCTTCGTCGGCCGGCCCAACGCCGGCAAGTCGACGCTGACCAACGCGCTGGTGGGCAGCAAGATCGCCATCGCGTCGTCCAAGCCGCAGACCACCCGGCACGCCATCCGGGGCATCGTGCACCGCGCCGACGCCCAGCTGGTGCTGATCGACACCCCCGGCCTGCACAAGCCGCGCACCCTGCTGGGGGAGCGGCTGAACGACCTGGTCCGCGGCACCTGGACCGAGGTCGACGTGATCGGGGTCTGCCTGCCGTCGAACCAGAAGATCGGCCCCGGGGACACCTACCTGGTCGGCGAGATCGCCAACCTGCCGCGCAAGCCGCTGCTGGTGGCGGTGGCCACCAAGTCCGACCTGGTCAGCCCGCAGCGGATGGCCGAGCACCTGATGGCCATCTCCGCGCTGGAGGAGAAGCTCGGCATCCGCTGGGAGCACATCGTCCCGGTGTCCGCCGTCGGCGACGACCAGCTCGACGTGCTGGCCGACACCCTGGTCTCCCTGCTGCCCGAGGGCCCGGCGCTCTACCCGGACGGGGAGATCACCGACGAGCCCGAGGAGACGCTGGTCGCCGAGCTCATCCGGGAGGTCGCCCTGGAAGGCGTCCGCGACGAGCTGCCGCACTCGATCACCGTGGTGGTCGAGGAGATGAACCTCCGGGAGGGCCGTCCCGCGGAGAAGCCGCTGCTGGACGTCTTCGCCTCGATGATCGTCGAGCGCGACTCCCAGAAGGGCATCATCATCGGCCACAAGGGTGAGCGGCTGCGCGACATCGGCATCGCCGCCCGGCACCAGATCGAGGCGCTGCTCGGCAGCCCGGTGCACCTCGACCTGCGGGTGAAGGTGCTCAAGGAGTGGCAGCGCGACGCCAAGCACCTCAACCGGCTGGGGTTCTGAGCCCCTGCGGGGGACGAGCATCCGGTCCCGCCCCCGCGGACGGGACCGGACGGTTCAGACGGTCGCCAGCTGCTCCTGCGCCACCGCCGGCTCGCCGGGCGCGTCCAGCTGCAGCTCGTACATGTGGAACACCCGGTCGAGCCGGTAGCCCAGCGACTCGTTGACCGCGATCATGTGGGTGTTGTCGGCCTGGTTCCAGGTCTCGACCACCTCCACCTGCGGCTCCACCTCGGCCAGCCAGGCCATCATCTCGATCTTCAACAGCATCCCCAGCCGGTGACCGCGGTGCTCACGGGCCACCGCGGTGTCGCCCTGGAAGGCCCAGGTGGGGCGGTACCGGTCGGTCATCATCATGGTGTGGCCGCCGAGCACCCCGGTCTCCCGGTGCCGCGCGAGCACCCGGTAGAGCCGGTCGCCGCGCCCCTCCCGGGCCGCCTCGATGTCGCGGACCAGGTCGGCGTCGAACACCTCGCGCTCCCAGGTCAGGTCACCCATGGGGGCGTCGTTGATCGACTCGGCGACAACGGCGATCTCGGCCAGCAGCGACTCGGGCAGCGGCGGGGTCAGCCGCTCGAGGTCGTAGTCCGACGCCGCGGCCTCGGCCCGGGTCCGCAACCGGGCGACCTCGGCCGGGTCGACGTCGGCCAGGTGCTGGCGTCGACGGGCGTCGTGGCTGGCGTAGCGGAAACCCCGGGTGGCCAGGAACGCCGCGGGCACCGGGTCGTCGGAGGGGCAGCCCATCCAGACGGTGGTGCGTTCCGCCTCCCGGGTCCGGCGCAGGACCTCGGCCAGCATCGCGGTGCCGTGGCCACGCCGGCGCTCGTCCGGGTGCACGGTGATCTCCGCCCAGACCAGGTGCCGGTTGTCGCGGTGCGGCAGCTCGATCGCGAGCACGCCGACCGGGGCAGCCCCCTCCTCCAGTGAGTAGAGGTACTGCTCGTCAGGGTGCAGGTCCCAGCCGTAGCGGAGCCACGCCTGGTAGAGCTCGAGGACCTTCTCCGGAGCCGTCGGGTCGTCGACCCGGCGGGAGGCTTCGAGGATCTCGAACGCCGCGGCGACCGCCTCCTGGTCGTCGGGCTGCACGCGTACGAAGGGCATGGGGTCAGGGTGCGCCGCCGTCGTCCAGCCCGGCCACCGGTTTTTCTCCCGCCCCTCCTTGGTGCTGGCGGGCGGGTCACGTTACTGTGACCGCATGGCTGGCACCGAGCGCCTCGTC
>Ga0210040_10010866_pt1 | contig 10383 bp, 9 predicted proteins | sample CryGeyCG12114_NA_FD_185462 | JGI IMG/M metagenome (GOLD analysis project Ga0210040, IMG submission 185462) | Groundwater microbial communities from aquifer - Crystal Geyser CG19_WC_8/21/14_NA (SPAdes) (version 2) | ecosystem: Environmental > Aquatic > Deep subsurface > Groundwater | place: USA...
GGACGTGCAGAGCCTGAGCGCGCCCCTGTTCCAGCGGGTGCTCGCGACGGCGGACGTCCCGGACCCGCGGTGCGCGCAGCTGCGGGACCTGATCGTGGAGTGGGACGCCCGGATGGAGGCGGACTCGGTCGCCGCCGGCGCGTACACGTCCTTCCGCTGGGCGCTGGCCGGGGTGCTGACCGAGCGGTCCGGCCTGGGCGCAGCGGCGCGCGACCCGCTCGTCGTCCCGATGCAGCCGGGTGTCGATGCCGGCAACCAGCTCTGGTGGGCGCTGCCCGGGCTCGTGCGGGCCGACGACACCTCGCTGCTGGCCGGCTGGACCTGGGCGCAGGCCGTCGTCGAGGCGCTGCGCCGCACGGTGGACGTGGTCGACGGCGCCCCGTGGGCCGACCGGCACCCGGTTGCGTTCTCCCACCCCCTGACCGGCGCGTTCCCCGGTGAGGCGGGCCGGTTGAACCCGCCCGGAGCGCACGTGGGCGGGGACAACGAGACCGTGCTCGCCAACGGCTGCTACGGGTCGACCGGCACGCGGGCCGTCTACGGGGCGGTGGCGCGCTACGTCTTCGACGTCGGGGCCTGGGACGACAGCTCCTGGGTCGTCGTCACGGGGGCCTCCGGTGACCCGGACGACCCGCACCATCTGGACCAGCACCCGATCTGGGCCGCCGGCGAGACGGTCCCCATGCGCTACGACTGGACGACGATCGCGGCAGCGGGGCGACTCACCGTGCTGCGCCCCGCCGACTGAGCCATGACATCCAGCCGACCCGTACGACGACAGGAGTGACCGTGAGCGATCAGCTGTGGGCGACGCCGGCGACCGAGCTGGGCCGGATGATCCAGGCCAAGGAGGTCTCGCCGACGGAGATCCTCGACTCGGTGCTCGACCGGCTGGACGCCGTCGAGCCGCAGGTGCACGCGTTCATCACCGTCACCGACGACCTCGCGCGGGAGGAGGCGGCGGCGGCGACCGAGCGGGCGCAGCGGGGCGAGCGGATCAGCGACATGGACGGGATCCCGTACTCCATCAAGGACCTGGAGAACACCGCCGGCATCCGCACCACGATGGGGACGCGGTTCTTCGCCGACAACGTCCCGGACACCGACAGCGTCGTCGCCGGCCGGCTCCGCTCCAGCGGCGGCGTCCTGCTCGGCAAGACCAACACCCCGGCCTTCGGCTGGAAGGACATGGCCGACAACCAGGTCGCCCCGACGACGGTGAACCCGTGGGACACCTCCCGCACGACCGGGGCGTCCTCGGGCGGGGCCGCCGCGGCGGTGGCGGCCGGGATGGGCCCGCTGGCGCAGGGGTCGGACGGCGCGGGCTCGATCCGCATCCCGGCCGCGCTGTGCGGGATCGTGGGCTTCAAGCCCTCGTTCGGGCGGATCCCGGTGCACCCGATCCGCGAGTACTGGGCGCACCGCACGCACATGGGGCCGCTGACCCGCACGGTGGCCGACGCCGCGCTGATGACGTCGGTGATGGCGGGCGACGACGACCGCGACCCGCTCTCGCTGCCCAGCGACATGGGGGAGTTCGCACCGCTGCCGCAGTCCGACCGGCCCCTCGCCGGGCGGAAGATCCGCTGGAGCGCGGACCTCGGGTACGGGGCGGTGAGCGCGGAGGTGGTGCAGATCGTCGCCGAGGCGGTCTCGGTGCTGGAGGAGCTCGGCGGCTCGGTCGAGGAGAAGGCCCCGGGCTGGGATGACCCCAGCCGCTTCCACCGCGTCATCTACAGCAGCGGCCTCGCCGTGGGCGTGGGTCCGCTCGCCGACCGGGAGCCGGACTGGCTCGAGGACGACCTGAAGCGGCTGATCGAGTACGGCCGGACGCACTCCGCCGCCGACCTCAAGACCGCCGAGATCGAACGAGGCCGCCTCTACGACGCCGCCCGGACGCTGTTCGAGGAGGTCGACCTCCTGGTCACGCCGGCCATGCCGCTCGAGGCCTGGTCCGCGGAGCCCGGCGCCGGTCCGCAGGAGATCGACGGCGTCCGGCTGGGCGCCCGGGGGCGGTCCTACCTGCTCAACCCGTTCAACCTGACCGGGCACCCGGCGATCTCGATCCCGTGCGGCTGGACCGCGGCCGGGCTGCCGGTCGGCGTGCAGCTCGTCGGCCGGCGCAACCAGGACATCGACGTCCTCCAGGTCGCGCACGTGCTCGAGCAGCGCCTCGGGCTCGTGGACCGGTGGCCGGCCCTGACCTGACCGTCACCGGCCGAGGGAGCACGGCGTGCCGAAGATCGTCGACCACGACGAGCGCCGCCGATCGCTGATCGAGGCGACCTGGCGGGTGATCGCGCGCGAGGGCATCGCCAGCGCGACCACCCGAGGCATCGCCCGGGAGGCCGGCTGCTCCAGCGGGGTGCTGGCGCACTACTTCGCCGACAAGGCCGAGCTCATGGCCTCGGCGATGCTCGCCGCGCACGCCGAGGTGCACGCACGGCTGGACCCGGAGCTCACCGGGCTGGCCTCGGTCCGCCAGTACATGCTCGAGTGCCTGCCGCTGGACGAGCGACGCCGGTTCCTCGCCGTGGTCGAGGTGAGCTTCTGGGGGCAGGCGGTCGGCAACCCCCGGCTGGTCGACGTGTACGCGGACGAGGTGCAGGGGTTCCGCGGCCGGATCCGCACGCGGCTCGCGCAGGCGGCCGAGCGGGGGGAGCTGCGGGCGGAGGTCGACGTCGAGGCGGTCGTCCACGAGCTGCACGTTCTGAACGACGGGCTCAGCCTCCAGGCGGCGCTGTCCCCGCACGGCGCCCCGGCGGAGCGGCAGACCGCCCTGGTGGACGCGATCCTCGACCGGATCCGCAGCACCGGGCCCTGACGCCTCCCGCGAACCCTGACGAGGGACGTGGTGTCCCGCAGCGGGATTTCCCGCCACGCTTTCAACCTCAGCGCTGCGACCGGGCGTGTGTAGGGGTAGCGGCGCACCCCGCGCGGCGCTCGACGGGAGGGTGTCGTGACCATGGGCAGCGAGGCCGGGTTCGCCGACTTCGTCGAGCAGTGGTCGCCGGCCCTGCTGCGGGTGGCCTTCCTGCTCACCGGTGACCGGTCGCTGGCCGAGGACCTCCTGCAGACCGCGTTGCTGAAGACGTCGCGGCGCTGGCCCGGACTCGTCGACCACCAGGCCGCCTACCCGTACGTGCGCCGGGTGCTGGTCACCACCTACGCGGGCTGGCGGCGACGCCGCCGGGTGGGCGAGGTGCTCACCGACCAGCTGCCCGAGCAGGCGACGGCGGACGACGTCAGGGCCCCCGGCCGCGCTGTCGCGGCGCTGGAGTCGCTGCCCCCGCGGATGCGGGCGGTGATCGTGCTCCGCTACTACGAAGACCTCTCTGAAGCCGAGACCGCGGCGGCGCTGGGCTGCTCGGTCGGCTCGGTGAAGAGCCAGGCCTCCCGCGGACTGGCCCGGCTACGGATCGAACTGGCGCCCGCCGGCGACCTGGTGAAAGACCGAGAGGACGCGCCATGAACACCGACGAGCTGCGCGACGCGTTGCGCCGCGACGCCGAGCTGGCCGGTCGGCCACCCACCGATCTGGTCCGCCGCGTCGCGGGCCTGCAGCGGCGCAGCCACCGTCGACGGGCCACGGCTCTGGCCTGCGCATGCGCATGCGCAGTCGCGGTGGCGGTGGCCGGCATCTCCGCCCTCGACGGGGTGCGCGAGCGGGACCGGAGTGCCGACGCCGGTGCCGCTGCGACGGTGGTCGTCGATCCCGAGGCCGCCGCGCAGGAGTACAGGGAGCTCATCGCGAACGGGGGAGCCGCCGGTTCACGCGCGATCGGCCCGGCGTCCCTGGTCGAGTTCCTGCCCACCATCACCTACCTCGTGCGGAACGGGTCCACGACCACCCTCTCCGACGCGGTCGTCGTCGGGCACGTCACGAGCGTCACCCCGGGCCGGGGCTTCTACGCGCCGGAAGAGGACGAGGCGTCCACCATCGAGGTGCCGTTCGACGACACCCGCGCCATGTGGCGGACCGCACACGCCGAGGTGACAGTCACGGAGGTCCTGGGCGGTCAGGTCCAGGAGGACACGATCGTCGTCGGTTTCGGTGCGCCACAGTCCTTCGACGTCATCGCGAACGGCCTGCCAGCGCTGGGCGAGCTGGTCTTCTTCCTGCAGTCGGGGTCGCCGGTCTACGACTACGCCCCGGACATCTGGAGTGTCGCCTTCGACGGCCAGGTGCTGGCCGAGGTCGAGGCCGACGGCCGGCTGACCCTGCCGTCGGTGGAGCCCTACTGGGCGGAGCAGTGGCTCGCGGTGACGCCCACGCTGGACAGCCTGCGGGCCGCGGCGCAGCAGCCTCCGCGCGAGGTGCTGTTCGAGACCCTGGAGGACTGAGTCGTGCAGGAGTCGAATCGTCCCGCCGCCGGTCCGAGTGGCATGGAGATCAAGATCCTCGGCGCGATGCTCGTCGGCGCCCTCCTCGTGGCGGGCACGGCCGGCTGTTCGAGGGACGCCGAGGCTGACTCGGCGCCCGCTACCGACGGGGCCAGCGAGGCGTGGCGGCGGTTGTCGGACCCGCCCCTCAGCCCTCGCGATCAGGCGGTCCTCGTCGGCCTGGGCGACCGCGTCCTCGTGGTCGGCGGCCGGGAGTTCTTGTGCCCGCCCGGCGCGGGCTGCGCCCCGCCCCCGGGCCCGCTGTTCGCCGACGGAGCGCTCTACGACGCGACCAGCGACTCCTGGCGCCCCGTCTCGCCGCCGCCGTTCGGCCTGCGCGGAGAAGGCCGGTCGCCCACAGTCCTCGACGGCACCGCATACCTCGTCACCAACTGCGCCGACGGCCCGGCCTGCGGCGCGCCCCCGCGGCTGCTGTCCTACCGTCCCGACGACGACCGGTGGACCGACCACGGCCCCGTGCCCGGTCCCGAGTACATCGGCTCCGTCCTCCCCGTTGGCCAGACGTTGGTGATTTCCGGAGCCGATGACGGCGGGGGGTTCACCGACGCCGTCTTCACCCCGGACAGCTCCACCTGGACCGAGCTGCCCGACGACCCGCTGCCGCCCGTCATCGACCGCTACCTGGTGGCGGAGGGCGACCAGCTGGTCCTCGCCGGCTCACCGCTCACTGCCCCGGGCGTCGATGCTCCGCAGGTGGCCGCCCGGTTCGACCTCGCCGACGCCCGGTGGACCGCACTCCCCGATGCGCCCGGCCAGGGGTACGAGCTGATGCCCACCGACCGGGGCCCACTGCTCGCCGGAAGCGCGCGGGGCGAGCCGAACTGGCTGCTGGACCCGGACACGTGGACGTGGACGGCCGTACGCGAGAGCACCGACAGGGACGAGGACGTCGACGGCGTGGTCGACCGTGAGCGAGCCACTTACCTCCTCGAGGACTCACTGGGCGGACCGACGTACTCGACCAGCGTCGTCTTCGACAGCGCCGCGGGCGGGTTTCTGACCCTCCGCCCGCCGCCCGGCCGGGAGGACGTGTCGGGCGGCTCGGGCACCGCCCTGGGGCGGGACCTCGTCATCTACGGCGGACAACGGTGGTCCGGCGGGTACAACGGCGAACTGGTCGGCGACGCATGGCTGTGGACCGCTCCGACCGGCTGACGAGGACGGCCCGGAGCAGTGGGGCTGGCACCCACCCGAGAGGAACCGGCCGGGGCGTTCCCGCGGGAACGTCGTCCGGTCGTCATCGTCCCCCTGCGGTCAGACCGGGGCGACGGCCGACCAGCGGACGGTGACCTCGCCGTGCCGCCACCGCCGGGACGACCCGACCAGCGGCCGGCCCTGCTCGGCGAGTGCCTCCACGGCGGCGACCCACCGCTGGCGCGGCCCGAACGTCGACATCCCGGCTGCGGTGGCCCAGGCGGCGTCGAACGCCTGGAGGAACTCGTGCACCGGCTGCCCGGGCACGTTGTGGTGGATCAGCGCCTTGGGCAGCCGCTCGGCCAGGTCGGAGGGCCGGTCGATGTCGCTGACCCGCACCGACAGCGTGAGGGTCAGCGGCCCGTCGGCGTCCAGCGCCACCCACGCCGAGCGCCGTCCCCACTCGTCGCACGTGCCCTCCACGACGAGGCCGCCGGGTGCCAGGCCGGCGCGCATGGTGTCCCACGCGCGGGCGGCGGACTCCTCGTCGTACTGGCGCAGCACGTTGAACGCCCGCACGATCACCGGCCGCAGCCCGGCGAGCTCGAACCCGCCCACGCGGAAATCGACGCGCGGCGGGTCCCGGTCGGCGGCGACCGCGGTGACCCGCTCCGGGTCGATCTCCAGCCCGACGACCTCCACCCCGTCCACCTCCGGACCGAGCCGCTCCACGAGCTCCAGCGTGGTGACGGCGGAGGCGCCGTAGCCCAGGTCGACGACCAGCGGCCGGGCCGAGTCGCGCAGCCGCGGCACCTGGGTGGCCAGCAGCCAGCGGTCGACGCGGCGCAGCCGGTTGGCGTTGGTGGTGCCGCGGGTCGGCAGCCCGAGTGCGCGCGCCCGCCCGGCGGCCAGCCGGGGCGCCCGGCGTTGGGGCTGGGGGGACAGCGAGGCCCGTTTCTTGTGCTCGCTGCCCGCCTCGCTCACCGGTCCGGAGCCTAGTCCCGGTTACCGTCGAGCCGTGCAGCTGCGATCCGACGTCCCGCTCGCGGAGCTCACCACCCTCGCGGTCGGTGGCCCGATCGAGCGGTTGCTGGAGGTGGAGACCGCCGAGGAGCTGGTCGCCGCCGTCCGCGACGCCGACGAGTCCGGGCGCCCGCTGCTGCTGCTCGGCGGCGGCTCGAACGTGATCGCGCCCGACGAGGGCTGGCCCGGGGACGTCGTCGCCGTCCGCACCCGCGGCATCGCCCACGTCGGCGACCGGCTCACCGTGCAGGCGGGGGAGGACTGGGACGGACTGGTCGGTCACACCGTCGCCGAGGAACTGGCCGGCATGGAGGCGCTCTCGGGCATTCCCGGCTCGACCGGCGCCACCCCGGTGCAGAACGTCGGCGCCTACGGCCAGGAGGTCGCCCAGACGATCACCGCCGTCCGCGTGTACGACCGCAGCGAGAAGAGCGAGCGGCTGCTCACCCCGGTCGAGTGCGGGTTCGCCTACCGCGACAGCCGGCTCAAGCGGGAGCCCGGGCGCTTCGTCGTCCTCGAGGTGGAGTTCGCCCTGGAGGCCGGCCCGCTGTCGCGGCCGGTCGGCTACGCGGAGCTGGCGCGCACCCTCGGCGTGGAGATCGGCGAGCGCGCTCCGCTCGCGGAGGTCCGGGAGGCGGTGCTCGGGCTGCGCCGCGGCAAGGGGATGGTCTGGGACCCCGCCGACCCCGACTCGCGCAGCGCCGGCTCTTTCTTCACCAACCCGATCGTCCCCGCAGAGCGCGCCGTGGAGGGCTGCCCGAGCTGGCCGGCCGGTGCGGGGCAGGTCAAGCTCAGCGCGGCCTGGCTCGTGCAGCACGCCGGGTTCGGCCGCGGCACCCGGGACGGGCACGTGGGGACGTCGTCCCGGCACAGCCTGGCGCTCACCACCGAGGACGGCGCGACCGCGGCCGAGCTGCTCGCCTTCGCCGACCGGATCATCACCACCGTGCGGGAGCGCTTCGGCGTCACCCTCGACCGCGAACCCACCGCCGTCCGCCCTTGAGGCAGTTGATCATCGTCGAATGGCTGGTCGCCACGCCGGAGTGAGCAGCCATATGACGATGATCAACAGCGGGGGGTGGGCGGCGGGAGGTCAGACCTCTTCGCGGAAGACCTTGTGCTGGGCGGCCTGGGCGCGGGGCCGCACGACCATGAGGTCGATGTTCACGTGGTGCGGGCGGGTGAGCGCCCAGGCGATGCAGTCGGCGACGTCGTCGGCCACCAGCGGCTCGCGCACGCCCCGGTAGACGGCGTCCGCCCGGTCCTGCGAACGCAGTCGGTTGAGCGAGAACTCCTCCGTGTGCACCATGCCGGGCGCGATCTCGATGACCCGCACCGGCTCGGCCACGAGCTCCAACCGGAGCGCCCCCACCATGGCGTGCACGCCGTGCTTGGCCGCGGTGTACGAGCTGCCGCCCTCATAGGTCGTCAGTCCGGCCGTCGAGCTGACGAACAGCACGTCGCCGGCGCCGGACGCGCGCAGTGCCGGCAGCAGGGCCCGGGTCACCCGCACGGTGCCGAGCACGTTCACCTCGTACGTGCGGGCCCACGAGTCCAGGTCGGCGTCCGCGACGGTGTTGGCGTCGAACGCCCCGCCCGCGTTGTTGACCAGCACGTCCACCCGGTCCAGTGCGGCCGCGAACGCCTCGACCGACGCCGCGTCCGTGACGTCCAGCGGCAGCGCCCGCGCCCCGATCGAGTCGGCCAGCTCGCCCAGCCGGTCCATCCGCCGCGCACCCAGGACGACGTCGAAACCGTCGGCCGCCAACCGGGTCGCGGTGGCCGCGCCGATACCGCTGGAGGCGCCGGTGACGACGGCGGTGCGGCCCGTCCCGGGCTGCTCGGGGGAATCGGACCGGGGAAGAGGTGGGACGCCTGACATGTGGTCATCCTGACCCTGATGCAGGATGGGAAGCCGGCGGGGGTGCGCGAGCGTTCTCCGGCCGAGGGTCCTGACCACGACACACGGAGAGCGGGAGGTCGCACGTGCCCGCTCCCCGCCCGTTCCGCACCGGTATGCCGCGGCGGGTGGCGACGCTGTCGGTGCACACCAGCCCGCTCGACCAGCCCGGTGCCGGTGATGCCGGCGGGATGAACGTCTACATCGTCGAGGCCTCCCGGCGGCTGGCCGCCCGCGGCGTCGAGGTCGACATCTTCACCCGCGCGACCTCCAGTGACCTCCCGCCCGTCGTCGAGATGAGCCCCGGGGTCACCGTCCGGCACGTGAACGCGGGGCCCTTCGAGGGCCTGGGCAAGGAGGAGCTGCCGGCCCAGCTGTGCGCCTTCACCGCCGCCGTCCTGCGCGAGGAGGCCCAGCACGAGCCGGGTTTCTACGACGTCGTCCACTCCCACTACTGGCTCTCCGGCCAGGTCGGCTGGCTGGCCCGGGACCGGTGGAGCGTGCCGCTGATCCACACCGCGCACACCCTGGCCAAGGTCAAGAACGAGGCGCTGGCCGCCGGTGACCGGCCCGAGCCGCGGGCCCGTGTCATCGGCGAGGAGCAGGTGGTGGCCGAGGCCGACCGGCTCATCGCCAACACCGACGAGGAGGCCCGCCAGCTGGTCCGCCTCTACGGCGCCGACCCGGCCCGCACCCTCGTCGTCCCGCCGGGCGTCGACCTCGACCGCTTCTCGCCCGGTGACCGGGCGGCCGCCCGCCGTGCGGTCGGCATGCCGCAGGACGCGATCGTGCTCCTGTTCGTCGGCCGCATCCAGCCGCTGAAGGCGCCCGACGTCGTCCTGCACACAGCCGCCCGGCTGCTCGCCGACGATCCCGCGCTGCGCCGCCGGCTGCGCGTGCACGTCGTCGGCGCCCCCAGCGGCTCCGGCCTCGACGCGCCCGAGCAGCTCCAGCAGCTGGCCACCACCCTCGGCATCGCCGACGTGGTCACGTTCTTCCCGCCGCAGCCCCCCGAGCGGCTCGCCGACCACTACCGCGCCGCGGACGTCACCGTCGTCCCCAGCCACAACGAGTCCTTCGGCCTCGTCGCCCTCGAGTCGCAGGCGTGCGGCACCCCCGTGGTCGCCGCTGCCGTGGGCGGGCTGCCGACGGCGGTGCGCGACGGCGTCTCCGGGGTACTGGTGGCCGGGCACGACGCGGGTGACTACGCGGCCGCGGTGCGTGCGGTCCTCGCCCGGCACGAGCTGCTCGCCGTCGGTGCGCGCCGGCACGCGGCCCGCTTCTCGTGGGACCGGACGGCCGACGCGCTGGTCGACGCCTACGCCGCGGCGGCCCGCGACATGGCCACCGCCCCGGCCCGCCCCGCACGCGAACGCCAGCTCGGTCCGCTGCGCGTGCTGTCCGGCGTCCAGGCGGCGCGATGACCACGCGGTCGGTCGAGGAGCTCGACGCAGTCATCGACCAGACGCTGCGCGAGGCCGAGCTGGTGAACGAGCACCCGGGGCCGGGCATCTGGCTGGTCGACCTGCCCGGCACCAAGAAGCTCAAGACGGTCTGCGGTCTCAGTGTCGGCGAGCACTCGCTGCGGGTGGAGGCCTTCGTCTGCCGCCAGCCCGACGAGAACCGCGAGCAGCTGTGGACCTTCCTGCTGCAGCACAACGCCCGCATGTACGGCGTCTCGTACTCCATCGACAACGTCGGTGACGTCTACCTGACCGGCCGGCTGCCGCACGCCGCGGTGACGCCCGAGGAGCTCGACCGCATCCTCGGCTCGGTGCTCAGCTACGCCGACGACCACTTCAACACGATGCTGGAGATCGGCTTCGGCACCTCGATCCGCCGCGAGTGGGACTGGCGGGTCAAGCGCGGGGAGTCGCTGCGCAACCTGGAGGCGTTCGCCGCCTTCGCCGACCCCACCCGCC
>Ga0210040_10010867_pt1 | contig 10383 bp, 7 predicted proteins | sample CryGeyCG12114_NA_FD_185462 | JGI IMG/M metagenome (GOLD analysis project Ga0210040, IMG submission 185462) | Groundwater microbial communities from aquifer - Crystal Geyser CG19_WC_8/21/14_NA (SPAdes) (version 2) | ecosystem: Environmental > Aquatic > Deep subsurface > Groundwater | place: USA...
CAACGCGCGAGATGAACGACATGCGTGATTTCAAGGGACCATGGCATCCTGCTCTTCCCATTGCCACTGCTCGACGAGCTGGCGGACCCTGTAGTCGGTCGCCCAGCCAATATCCGCCTCGATGTCTCGCAGCAGCGCGAGCACGATCTGGCGCTCTCGTGCGTCGCTGAGGCACTGGCCCGCCGTAAACAAGGGCTGCACTGAGTGGATGCGGACAGCCTCGTCTGAGCGCGCGAGCGAGATTCCGACAATCTCACGGCTGTGCTTCTGGCACGCGGCCAAGACCGACTGGTACGAGTTGAGACGCGCGCACACGGTGCTGCGGCCTTGCGTCGACTCGTGCGGCTTGTTCATGTACAGCAGGATCTGGCTCATGTGATACGTCTGCATGGTGGAGCCGCACATGGGGATGCTGTACCAGACCTCGGTGAACATGGACTCGTTATCCTGGCGGCCGGACGGCTCCACGCGCGCGGACGGCTGGAACGTGATGGGTAGGCCGTCGTGCCAGACTTGGAATTGCTGGCGCAGACTGAACCAGTAGTCGAGGAGGGTGCGCTGGGGCACACCAACGCAGGAGTTGCCCATGGTGTCGGTGCTGAGCTCGTCGCCGGCGGCCATGAAGTTTACGAGTTTGGACATAAGCCAGACGAGGGCGTTGCAGATGAGGTCTTCGCGCATCATGGCCTCGCCTTCTTCTGGGTAGCCGCTTTCGGTGGTGTTGCTGGGGAGGATGAAGCCTTGGTCATCGATGAGAAGACCTGCTTCCTTCCACAGCGAGTAGTCTTCTGTATCAAGCCTTGTGTGGGTTTTGCTGATGACTAAAGTCTTGTCAGTGATACCCCAGGAAGGGTTAAGTGATGAACTTACAGGCTGCAAGCATGTCTTGCCTGGCAATGTTCCAGAAAGTTGCTCTGCGAGCTTTCGAGATGAAATTGTAATGAGCCGCAGACATTGTTGAACTTGGTGTCGGCATCTGTAAGGGCATCATGCGTTCCTGGGCAAGGACGAGCAGAGACTTCGCGCCGTTCAGATGCTTGGACCACTCCAACACGGAAGTGTCTAAGAACTCGTAGACACACAGGATAGCTGAAGCTGCAAGCAGCTCATCTGTGTTTGATACGAAAGAGTCATTGCTGGACTTTCGACGACGCTTAGGTGCCTGGACATCGTAACCATAAGCAACCTCACCATTGCGTTGCCTCAGTTCGCAATCCGAGTCTTCCGGCGTGGGGGTAGCATCGTTCTTCAGGGCCTGGAGCAGGAGTGACACGGCGTTGTCGTAGAATACCGCGGCCTTGTGTTTCCAATCCACTAACGATGCGTCAGGGTACAGTTCCATCCGAGCTTGACGCGTCACACTACCTCCCATGACGGGCTTGCGCCCTTGGACACGTGCAAGGGTTTTGGCCGCACAAGCAACTGCCGCGTACTTGAGTAACGGGTTCTCACGTGCCTTGACGGGTACATACGAGGCGAAGTATGTTCCCAGATCAAACAAGTCCATCCAGTAACCTGGGCCCTCCGAGAACCATCGCAACAGGAAGGCGATCTCGTGATCCTTCTCGATCATTGATTCGCCGCCATCTGAGCGAGGTGGAGATCGTCGTGAGCTCGCAATGGAGCTTGGTCGGGGCATGTAGTCTGCTGATGGATCATATGGAGAATGAAGACGGGGATCGATAGGTGGAGGTGTTGTTGAAGCGGTGTAGTCGATGATCGGATATGTGCGGCGATTGCAAAGTGATGCGGGGGGTGAGATGGGAGTGCCGACCGCTGATGTTGGCGCTGATTGCATCAAAAGTGGTAATGCTTCAAGCTCTGGTGTGTAGCACATGGGAATGCTCGTAGGAGCACATTCTGGCCCTAAACTGGACGGTGTGCTTGGATGCGAATGAAAACTGCTGGAAGTCCGCCATGTTGGGAGTACCCGAGGCTCGAAGGGAGCTGGTGAATCCATAGAGCTAGCCGACATGGTGTCAAAATCAGGTGTGCATGGATCCAAATATGGATTTGTGGTGTTTATGAATGTTACTTGAAAGTATGAGTAGAGGGCAATAGTGTGCTTTGAACATGAACATACCATTTCTAGGAATGTCCATCCAGATTGTGTCCTCATCAAAGGTGTTTTTGTAGGCGTAGAAGCCCTTTAGTGACTTCTCGTCTCCTGAGTCGTCGCCATTCATAGACGCGTTGTGTTGGTGACGGAACACGATCCCTGAGCTGGGGACGCATTCTCTCGAAGCCTTGGTGCATTGTGAACATATTGGTTTCTTCTCGTCGCATTTCAGCTTTCGCTGTCGGCAAGTGAGACTGCAGCGGAATTAGTGGTTTTCCTTTTACAATGGAAGAGCTCCACCTGCCATCCGGTTCGTGAACGCATGTCGAAGTGGTTCGATGTATGTGGGTCTTTTCGCGGGAGCTCAAAGTTCAATGATGAACTCGTGACGAAGCGCTGTGGATATAAGCGGCAATCCACCTGAGTCGGAGAGTGCTTGCTATATCTATATCAGCATGACGGTGGGCGATAAAAGCGTTCAATACTGCTGGTTGGATGCGGGGTCTAGCATGGTTCGCGCCAGTGCGGATCCACCGTCACAATCTAAGCAGGGCCTGCGAGAATTGGCGAAAGGCTTTTTCCTTGCTCTAGCTTGCGTCAACCTGAATCGTAGTTGCATTGCTCGATCTGGAGCTGGGGTAGAATCACCAACTAGACTACGGTGTGGACGGGCAACTATAATAGGTGTGGGTCCGTGAGCCGGATTAGCGTCAAGCGCGCCGCAATCAGTGTTCGATGCCGACTCATGGCCGAGCTGCAGATGCACATCACATTCACGTGGAGCTAGCTTGGGAAATGACCGCTACTTGCCACGGGCCCTGAACTTTTCTCCTGGGGGCGTTAATTTCGGGTAGCTCTGTTCGGCCCGTCCAGTTGACTTTGACTAACGCTGTTCTGGAGCAAGTTCCCAGCACCCTGCTCAGATCCGGATGGGACCTCCCTGTCATCCCACGATGTTTCAGTTGTGTGACCCTATATACAGTGGCGGAGCCTCCTACACCTAAGGGAGTGCGAATAAATAGCGTGCCTTGCCGTTGATCAGAAAGACATTTAGAGCGCATACATCCAAGTCAGCATCCCGTAGGACGGTGCGAGTGCATCGGAAAAACCGTGCTGTCTTCACTGCTTTGAACCCTCCTGCCTGATCATACCCCAAAGATGGCAGCGAGTTCATCACTTTGAGGTTTTCTGCTTCTTCTTGGGGCGTTCTGGCACTGCTGCTGCCTCTCCAGCATCACTATCCGCATCTCCCATCTCAGCATCGCTGTCAGAGCCGCTGCTCTCATGGGCTGAGTCGAACTCTTCGCCTACTTCTGATTCAGAATCAGCCTGGAAGTCCTCGTCGACGCTCTCGTCGTCCTCGTCGGCACTACCGCGATTCGCGGGAGCTCCATCGTCGCTCGAAGCGAGATCTTCGTCTTGGAGTGCAGCTGCAAGTATTGCTCCGGACTGTGCCGCATGGTCAGCCAGGTCAAGTATAATTTTCGGTCTTTCCTTACGTCATCTGCCATTTCGTTCTTCGTCTTGATTCCTTTAGCGCGGAAGAAGTTCTCGAGTGGCTGTTGCTCCTCACTGTGGTAAAGTCTTAGCTGTGCAATCCGTCAGGGACAATCATGTAGGGCTCACCGGTTAATGTTGGAGAATTGATGCTCTGCCATGCCTCCCTTCATGGTGAATGTAATATCGAAGGTTCGACTTGCGGCCATCGCTCCACCGACGCGAGACATGGTCACCGAAGCAATGTTGTCCATGCTAATGTAAGTCGCCGGTTTGGGAATGAACATGAAGGCCTTGTCGAGACAGAACAAATGACCCTCATTGGTCTTGATCGAACACTTCACGCCGGACTGCTCGTGATGGCTGATAAAGTCGCGGGAAGGTCGAGTGACGCGCTTGCCGCTGAGTCCTCGGAAGATGTCTGCCACAACGACAGCGATTGGTGCTTCGTAATGTGACTGGAGCTTGTCCTTGTACTTGGACTCCAGCAGCTCTTCCTTCATGTTGAGATCGAGGTTGACTTCCTCATCGCGCTTGAATTGCATGACCAGGAACGGGTATCGCGTCTGACCTTGTCGCAGAGGGGGATCTAGGCCGATGGTGATCAACGTGTGCATGTCGTCAGGTTTCGGGAGCACCATGAACTTCTTGACCGAGTCGAACTGGATCTTGTAGTCGTAGGTTTTGCCTCGTAATCGGAAAGAGCTCTCGTACATGTCGATGTCAAAACGACCTCTGCAGACCGGTTAGTGCTGTTTTCTCCAAATCCGCAAAGTAACCCACCTAGGAGTCAAATGGAGAATGTCCAAGAAGGTGGCGAATGTGTCACCTGCGACTTCACCAATCTCAGCCTTGTCCATGAGTGTCTCGTAGAACAGGTTTGCAGCGTTCTGCTCCTCGCCATCGCCGTCTTCGGCGCCTGACACATCGTCTCCATCTTCTTTCGCCTCTTTCTTCGTGGTGACACCTGGAATGTAGAAGCGCATCTCCACCAGCTGGTCTCGCGCGCCTGCAGACTTCTTGCCTCTGAACTTGGCACCTCCAAGATGTCCATTTGCGCCCGCGTCGCCATCGGCGGGAAGCGAGAAGTCGACAGCGACCTCATTCTTGCCTGCCAAGTTGGTGTTGGAGACCTCGGTATACGGAACTTCGAAGGCAGGGCGGTTTGCGACGTTGAAGGTAAGTTCGGCCTTGCCGAAATCGGCTTTACCCCAATTCCAGCCACGAAGCGCATGCTCGCGGTTGTCCAAGTTGATGCCGTACCACGTCTTGAAGACCTTGGATACGCGGTCAAAGTCGTCGGGCTTGAAGCCGTCTAGCTGTACCACGCCATCATTCCGCGACAGGATCTTGACTTCGTAGCCGCGTGCCGCCCGACTCCACTGCGCTGAGAGAATCTGTGACTGGTCGCAAGTGTATGTCTCGCCGTTTGCGGGCTTCCAGCCAAAGCCCGAGTCCGAGAATCGGGTTGCGCCGGGCTTCCGCGAGAGGTTGAGGTAAATTTCGTTGAAAGCCTCCCTGGTCAGGTTAGCCACTTCATTCCTCGTACTCTCAGTGACGGCGCATAAGCACTCACATTTTGCGACTACTTCAACTCGAAGTATACGCGGATAAGGTGTAGAGCGAGATGGAGATGAGAGCGACGGCGATGTTTGACTGTTAGGACTCTCCAACGCTCTCACTTGGCAAACGCGTCGACCGTGCTTTCTTAGCGTGGATTAGCGCGCGTCACGTGATAGCGCGTGGCACCACTCCTCCTACGACGTCTCGTTAAACATCAACTTCACCTCAGCACACCCCACCTACTATCATGCCTACTATAACTATGGCGCCATCATTCACGTGTATCATATGCGGACGACAGTACCGACTGCGATACTTGCAATCATCGGTTAGGTGAGAACGCCTAGCTCTTGGCCTCACATTCTATATTGATGATCTGACGCCCACGCCCTCTGGCTGGCTTAGACCCATGTCACTTCACCTCTCCAAACCACAGACAATTTGACGGACAGCGGCATATGCCGCGACCTTACTATCCTGTTCCTTCACCTATCATGCCGTAAGAGAATGGATCTTGATGCTGGTTGACGCTTATCCTGTCGTCCGCTTCATCCTCGGACCAACCCGCAGATGGTGACCGCATCTATTGTGGACCAGACCCTTGTCTCTTCTCACGGGATTCGTCCTAGTTGTCAACGTCATGGGCATTCGCCGAAGGGTGTACATGGGGCGTCCCCCAGGGACCTTGAAGTATGCTTGCCCAGCCGCACCCAGAGCAGCACACTCCTTTCCAGTGCCTATGTCCGAGACGGCACAATGATATGACTGCGACAAGGAGCGTGGGTCGAACAGGGCGCGGTTTCAACGTCTTTGACAGTAAGTCCGAAGAGGCAACCGGAATCGCTCCGATTGCACGAATCCCACAAGATCTTCATTGAAAGAAGCGGACACAAGGTTGCAGAACCCTAGTATTCTTTCGAAATGTCATTACCCGTGCGAATAGGCTCAATGCAGGACGGGTGCTGACACTGTACTCGACGGCTGCAGGGGCTCCTTGCCCTATACTCTACTCGTCGGGATCCACGAGCCACTGCACAATGACAACACTGTCTCGTGGCTGTCTCAATCGGAGCCCTGGTATCATCAACGGCTACGCTGGAAGATCTTGCTGGCGACCACCAGCGCCGTTTCTCGGATTTTTCTCGACTGAGTAATATCAGAGACTGTATATTCGTCAGCAACAGATGCTTGCGCTTCGATTCTCGCTGCTTCCAATAGCTCTCACCATCGATGCGCTTCTTTGATTTGCTATAACGGTGTCATATACACAGCATGCGCTGTTCAGTGCGGGCGAATGCTGAAACCACCGCATCTTGGTGTTGGGTACTTTTCATAGCGGCCAACTACAAAGATCAAAGAATATTGACGAAGCTGTAAAATAGGCATGATCAGAAACCCACAACCAAATTCGAAGCTTCCCAGAGTACACGAAGTACTTCCACTTTTCCGTGTTCTAGGCTCACACCGCTTTCGGCGTCTCTGCGGTGGTCCCCAATTCTTACCATTGTATTCGGTTCAAGAGACCGTCGAGTGTATCGATATCAACACCTACATTCAGATACGTCAGAAAATTGTCGGTCACAGGTACCCATATCTCACTTCTCGAAGGTGGTGTACGTTAATGTTGATAGCGCACCTTGCCTCAACACAACACACTTTAAGACCACGTCGACGAACCAAAGTCGATACATTATCTGAAAACATGTGCTTGAACTTTTGGTGAGGGTTATCTTCCATCGGCTCCTTTTGCTAAGCTTGCCGACAAACCGTACCTCTTCCGCAGGCTTCGTGCGGACACTAGAGGGAACTATCCTTCAAACGAGTGACTTGTGTAAAGTTCAACTATTCTCCGCCTTTTGAAATGCGGCGTACGTCACCGAGCCACTTCACAAAATCATGGAAATCATTTGATTCGCTTCTACGGTTCTGTCTCCGATTGGCGTTATTGCTGGGCCGAAACCCAACATCGTAATCGGCCCTTCACGGTCAGTCTCCTCTGTACGGCGTACGTCGACTGCAGCGTGTGATTGCACGGCACAAGGAGGATCATCAAGCAATCGTGGCGGATCACGACGATGATGCGGTGAGGTGGTGAAGTTCAAAAGTGGGCAACTCCAAGCTAAGAACAGCGAAAGGGGTAATGATATGCAAGGCCTCGAGACGAGTGCAACCCAAGCTTGAGGTCATCTGCACACACACTAAGGGTCGCTAACGCACTATGAATGTGCATGAAGCGGAGTAACTTGCCTTTCGCAGTATCCGGATACGCGTTGGTGCACGCACAATCTCTGGCGACTGACGCTCGTTCGGTCCACCCGATGAAAGGCGGTTATCCCGCTGAGATGATTAATAAATAAATGCAGAGCGCGAGCCTGAGGAGCGACACGCGTTGCCGATCTGTTACACGGGTTTATACCTTACAAATGGAGAACAACACACCACTACTCGACCGGCCGATTAAACATGGAACTCCAACAACAGTAATCCAACACAGATCTGTCACGGTATGAGTATGCTGATTCCAGTTACGAGCTTCGTATGGTATTTTGGAACGCCTGAGTTGCCCATGGAGCTATCAGCTATCGTTCATTGAGCAAGGTTCTCAGCTGAGGTGCACCAGATCAGTTCGAGTCTGCCAAATTCACAGCCTCGATGAGAATGCACTGTTCGGTCACAATTCACAGCTTACAATGTCCATTTCACTGTGGCACTCTCACACTATTCTCTTTCTCACAATGTCTCATCGTACTCCATATAACTTCTACGCCGGTATTCACCCAATCTTCCGAAGAACAGCACACACCGAACTCCAATCCACATGCCACGCTACACACTCACCTTTGTTCACAGACCCTCAAGCACCTTCAGCAACCCAACAATGCACCATCCTGCACTCAATAAGCACGAGCCTGACCTCGTCGTTGCACTCATAAGCTGCTTCATCACCTTCTGGTCCCTCATGCTGCTGTGCATGCTTCTTCGCATGCACGAGATAGCTTCCACCCGTCTCTTGCATGCCGAGATTGACATCGAGCTTGGCGATTTGCAGCTTTGTCACGACGAGTGCCAGTGCAGGGACTCCGCATTACCCAAGTATGAAGAGACGGAAGTCGCGCCGCCCTCGTATGAGGCCGCGAACGCTCCGCTGAACGTCTTTGTCATTGAGGACGATGAGTCGGATGAAGACATTCTGGCACTGAATAGGTATGAGGATGAGTTGGAGATGGAGCGACCTTGGTAAGTGGTAGGTGGCTGTGCGCAGTCGATGCAACAATGGCGCGTCCGCATATGACATTTGCGATCATTGCCTAGAGATGCACTGGACGCACTGACACATGCTGCGCGCTTCGTAGCGTACATAGCCGTCAGCAACGTTCAGTTACTGTATAAGTCGATCTCTCCTCGTCTTGTGGTAACTACATACCTGATATAGGAATTAAATAAAAGAATCGAGAATAGTAATGCCAATGTAAGATTTGTCAGGTTATTATGCAGATGATCACTAAACATGCTCGACGATTAGATGTGTTGCTGATGAACATTACTTAGAACACATGCGAAATGCATGAGTAATTTTCTATTTAGCCAGTACGTCTGCCTTCGAGCACGTCTCAAGCAACAAGATATAGTACCGCCATCCCACAACAAGACGTCGATGTAAAACCCTCGACGACAAACTTTGAATATAACTAGACCACCACCAAATGAAGCTCCCCACCACCTTCCCAGCTCTCCTCGCGCACTCCGTCACCGTCCACCGAGTCTGTTCCAACGCCCACTTCCGCGTCGACGTCTACCACTCCAACCAAACAAGCGTGCATTACCAAGGCAAAGACGACCTCCTCTACTCCCCTACAGCCTACACACTCATCTCCAGCGCCCACGAAGCCGTGCTAATCGACACGCCCACACTGACCAAAGACGGTGCCGACCTCGCATCCTGGATCGCCAAAACCGCCCCAGGCAAGAAACTGAAATACATCTACATCACGCACGCGCACGCCGACCACTTCAACTCGTTCCCTGCCGTGCTAGCCAAGTTCCCTGATGCGCGCGTGGTTGCGACGAAAGGTGTCCTGGCGCACATGCCTGCGCAATATGAGGACCCATTGTGGAGTTACTTCTGGAAGGGTTTGTTTCCTAGCGTTGAGAAGGCGGATTTGTCGGTCGTGCATGCGCTGCCTGTAGATGGGAAATTCACTCTCGATCATGGCAAACACGTCTTCCAAGCGATACAGGTTGGCGGCGGCGACACCGCGGACTCGACTATTCTGCACGTTCCAGAACTGGGGCTTGTGGTGGGCGGCGACGTTGTGTATGGGCATTGCTACCAGTATCTTGCTGAGAACCCGACGGCTGAGGCGCGGAAACAGTGGTTGCAGAGTTTGGAAGAGATTAAAGACTTGAAGCCAAAGTACGTGGTTCCCTCCCACATGCAGGCTGGCGAGGACTTCGGAGTGCATCATCTCGATGAGACGAAGGAGTATATAGAGGGTTGGGAAGAGTGGTTGGGGACGGCAAAGACGTGGCAGGAACTGGAAGCGTTGGCGAAGGAGAAGTATCCTGAGAGGGTGGGCACGTTTATTTTGAGGTACACAGCGCAGAGTTTCTTCAACGCGACGTTCTGATCGCGTTACAAAGCCAGCTGTAGTCCAGTTCCATAGACGCATCAACAGTCTAAACCCGTGCCTCCTACTTTGCGTACCTAGATATCGTTACTTCCCATGCTTTTCCGCGATTTCATTTTGCCCCTTCATGACCCATTCCTACCAGAATCAGCATCAGCAGTTCGCACTTGAAGACATATAGGCCCTTACCTGAAAAGGATCGCCAACATTCGGATCCTTCCTCAACTTATCAATTTGATCCTCCCCGCTCGGCACCTTCAATCCCCTCTTCACAGCATCCCTCCCCTCAATCCTCTCCGCCCACTCCTTCAGCCTCGGAAACTCATCTAATTCGATTCCCGCCCAAGGAGCCCATCGCACCCACGTAAACGTACTCATATCCGCGACACTGTACTTGCCGCCATCTTTGCCAACCAGGAACTCTCGGTCCTTCAGCCGCTCCTCAAGCACAGAATACAGCCTCCTCGTCTCATTCGTATACCTCTTAACACCATACTCGATCCGCTCAGGCGCATACCTCACAAAGTGATTCGCCTGCCCCTGCATCGGTCCCAGTCCCGCATTCTGGAACAACAACCATTGCAAACACTCACTCCTCTCATCCGCCCCCTCAAAACTAAACCTGCACTCCCCATC
>Ga0210040_10010868_pt1 | contig 10382 bp, 9 predicted proteins | sample CryGeyCG12114_NA_FD_185462 | JGI IMG/M metagenome (GOLD analysis project Ga0210040, IMG submission 185462) | Groundwater microbial communities from aquifer - Crystal Geyser CG19_WC_8/21/14_NA (SPAdes) (version 2) | ecosystem: Environmental > Aquatic > Deep subsurface > Groundwater | place: USA...
GCCGGGCCGTCGCCCCGGCATAGATCCAGCTCAGGGGCGCGAGGATCCGGGCCGGCCCCCCACCGTCTCCGTACCACCAAGCGGGCGGCCGCATCAGGCCCTCGCCGGAATGTGCAGCGCGGCCGCCGCTGCCTCGTCGGCGCGGAATATCCGCTCCTCGATCAGGTCCGCCACGCGGTTCATGACCTCGGCCCCCTGCGTCGCCACGTCCCAGCCCGCCTGCGCCATGGCTGCCGCGCGGTCGGGCGCGAGCAGCGCCTCGACCCCTTGGCCCAGTTCGGCCGCATTCGACACGGTCTGTGCTGCGCCGACGATGTCGAGCCGCACCCAGGCCTCGCCATGCGGCGCCGTCACCGGCCCGTGCAGCAGCGCCGACCCCAGCGCCGCCGCTTCGAAGGGAGAACGCCCGCCGGGTCCCCGGGCCAGCGTGCCCCCCAGGAAGGTCAGCGGCGCGAGGCGCAGCCAGAGTCCCATCTCCGAAGTTCCGTCGGCCAAGTAAACCTGCGTGCGGTCCTCGGGCTCGGCTCCCTCGGCCCGCAGCGCCACGCGCAGACTGGCTTCGTTCAGCGCCCGGGCCATGGCCGGCGCCTCCTCCGGGACGCGAGGCGCGAGGATCAGGAGCAGGCGATGCGCGCTCCGGCTCGCGATGCGATGCGCCGCCAGGACGACGGGCAGCTCGGCCATGGGAAGGTCCGCCGCGAGCCAGACGGGCCGCGCGCCGATGGTCTGGGCGAGGTCGCGCCGCTCGCGCTCGTTGCATGGCAGGACCGGCGCCGGCGAGTCGAAGGGCCCTACGATCTCCAGCCGCTCCTCGGGGATCCCCGCCCGGCTCAGCCGTTCGGCGCTCGCGTCGCCCTGCACCAGCGCCCGCTCGAACAGCGGCACCACCGCCCGCGTGAGCCCCGGCCAGCGCGCGCCCCGCGCCAGGAGCCCCGGCTCGGGTGCCCCCTCGACCAGCAGCTTCGGGACCATCGTCCGGGCCAGGAGGGCCGGACGCAGCCCGCCGCCGACCCAGAGGAGGAGATCCGGCTTCCAGTGATCCAAGAAGGTCCGTACCGCCGCGCCTCCCTCGTAGGGGGCCGGGCGCAGGAGGAGCCGCCCCGTCGGCACGGGCAGGTCGAACCGCCGGGGCAGGGTCACGAGCGTGGCGATCCCTTCGGGCCAGAGCCTCTCGGCCAGCGCCGACAAGGCCGGCAGGCGCTCCGGACCGTCGGCATGGACCCAGAGAAGGGAGCCTTCCGGCCGGGGCGGCTCGGCCTCGCCGCGCCGCCTGGAAAGCCCCGCCAGCGCCAGATAGGCGCCGAGCGCCAGGGACCGTGTCATGGCCGTCGGGTCAGCTCCCCAGCTCCTCGGTGGCGGAGGCCGCGGCCTCCTCGTCGCGGAGCCGGTGCAGGTGGGCGATGAAGTAGCGCATGTGGGCGTTGTCCACGGTGCGCTGGGCCTCGGCCTTCCAGGCCTGGTGGGCCGAGGCATAGTCGGGGAACATGCCCACGATGTGGATGTTCGATACGTCCCGGAAGACGTTCTTCGTGGGGTCCACGAGCTCGCCGCCGAAGACGAGGTGCAGGCGCTGGGTCATGAGTCCTTCCTTTGCGAGGCGCGCCAAACCCTAGGTCCTCGGCCCGTGGAAGCCAAGCGAGGCTCAGTCCCCCGCGAGCGTCATCCCCTCCACGAGCAGGGACGGCACGACCCGGGTCAGCCAGGGCCGCGCGTCGTTGGCCGGAACGATCCGCCGCAGCATGTCCCGCAGGTTTCCGGCGATGGTGCATTCGTTCACCGGATAGGTGACCTGCCCTCCCTCGATCCAGAAGCCCGAGGCGCCGCGCGAATAGTCTCCGGTGTTGGGGTTGATCGTGGAGCCGATCATCGAGGTCACGAGGAGCCCCGTGCCCATTCCTGCGATCATGTCCTCGCGCGACTCGCTCCCCTGCGTCAGCTCCACATTGGCCGCCACTGGTGAGGGCGTCCCCCCCGGGCCCCGGGCCGCGTTCCCGGTGCTCTCGAGCCCGAGCCTGCGGGCCGAGGCGAGGTCCAGCGTCCAGGTCATGAGCCGCCCATCCTCGACGATGGCGCGGGGCTGCGTGGGCAGCCCCTCCGCGTCCCAGAGCCGCGAGGCCGGGGAACGGGGACGGTGCGGGTCCTCGGTCATCGACAGGCCCTCGGGCAGCACGAGCTCCCCCATGGCGCCCCGGAGGAACGATGAGCCCCGCGCGACGGCGGCCCCGTTGATCGCCGACAGGAGATGGCCGATCAGCGAAGAGGCCACCCTCTCGTCGAAGAGGATCGGAAAGGTCCCGGTGCGGGGCTTCCTTGACCCCTCGCGGGCGGCGGCGCGCTCCCCGGCGGTGCGGCCGATCTCGGCAGGCGAGCGCAGGTCCGAGGCGAAGATCCGGCTGTCCCAATCCCAGTCCCGCTCCATCCCCGTGCCGGTCCCGCTGATCGCCCCGCAGGAGATCGAGCGGTCCGAGCGGGCATAGCCCCCCGCGAAGCCGTTGGTGGCGGCCAGGAACACCTCGCGCCGCGACCAGGAGACGCCGGCGGCCTCCACCTGCGTCACGCCCGGCACCGCCAGGGCTGCCGCCTCGGCCTCCCGCGCGTCCGCTTCCATGGTCGCGGGCTCGGGCTCGGCGGCGGGGTCGACCAGCTCCAGCGGGGCCGAGTCCCTGTCCCGGGCCAGTTGCGACGGATCGGCGAGGCCCGCCGAGGGGTCCTCGGGCGCCTCGCGCGCCATGGCGACCGCCCGCTCGGCCATGATGGCGAGCGTCGCGTCCCGCGTGTCCGAGGAGGAGACAACCGCCTGCCGCTGCCCGATCAGCACCCGCAGGCCGATCTCGATCCCCTCGGCCCGCTGCGCCTCCTCCAGGCGGCCGCCCCGCACCTCGATGGAGCCCTGCACCCCCATCACGGCCATGGCGTCGGCCGTCTCCGCCCCCGCCGCGCGGGCGGCATCGAGAAGTCGGGCGGTGAGGTTCTCGAGAGAGGCCATGATGCGTCCTTTCCTGTTCCCGCCCGAGGTAGAGGCCCGCGCGTCCCCCGGCAAGCAGCCCTCGCCCCCGCTGCCGCCGCCCCGAACGAAAAAGGAGGAAGGTCGCCCTTCCCCCTTTCCCCCGGTTCACCGGGTCGTGCGGCTTACTGGATGCGCTGGCCGTTGGCGATGACCTGGCCGTCTTCCGTCACCTCGATCCGCGAGGTGAGCTGGTCGTCGCCCACCGGGGTGGCGAACATGCCCAGCATCATCCGCGCGCCCATCACCTGATCGTCGGGCAGCAGGCCCATGGTGGCCAGCGTGTCGATCAGCTTGTTGACGCCGTTGAGCTGGAGATCCACGGCGCCCGTGGGCTTGGGCATGCCCGGGAAGGTGGTCATGTCGTCGTTGTCGAGCGTGAAGGACCCGGTCCCGGTGACGCTCGCGCCCCCGAAGGCGACGTTGACCTCGTTGATGTCGACGGAGTTGACCTGACCCGGCATCGGCGCCGAGCCCATGGCCTCGGCCTGGGCCGGGTCCATGACGTCGAACAGCAGCGTCGCCGTGCCGGACAGGTCCACCGTCACCGTGGCCGGGTCGTGCGACAGGAGGGCCTGCGGATCGAAGATCGCCCAGATCTCCTCGTTGAGCGACAGCTCGCGCAGGTTCAGGCCCAGCGCCCAGGGGGCAGGGGCCTCGGTCTGCGACAGCGGCATCGCGAAGTTGACGCCGTACTCGCCGATGCTGGCCTCGATCGGGATCGGCATCGCCGCGCTGGTGGCGTTCAGCGCCACGCCCGTCGCGCTTCCGTTGTAGGCGACCGAGTCCTTGCTGAACTGGAAGTCCAGGGCGCCGGTCTCGGTCGAGAAGGTGCCGTTCGTCGGGCCCGAGGCGTCGGTGAACTCGAAGATGTACTGGCCGCCGCCCGTCGTGTAGCCGCCCTCCATCGCGAACCCGTTCATCATCATCATCTCGGGGTCGGCCGCCGGGTCGAGGGGCATGGTCACCGTGGCCTGCGTCGCCACGTCGGTCACCTTGCCCGACACCATGAGGTGCGAGCTGTCCTCGGGGTTGGTCACGTCGAGGAGGAGGTCCATCGAGGCCGCGCCAAGGTCGTAGGCGACCTCGCGCATCGCGCCGGCAGTGGAGGTGTAGCTCCCCGCGATGTCGTTGAAGGCGAAGAGAGCCTCCGCAGGCATCTCCGCGCCGGCTTCCGTGACGCTGTCGAGCTCCACGGCGTAGCGGGCGGCCGAGAGGTCGTAGGTCAGGGCGCCGGGATCGCCGGAAACGGTCATCTCGAGGCCCGACTGTCGCAGCGCGAGGGCCACCTCGGACGCCTCCGAGCCCGTGTCCGGGTCTGCGGGGGTGGAGATGGAGATCGGATATTCCTCGGACATGGTAACGGTCACGGTGCCGTCGCCGTTCTCGGTCAGCACGAGCTCGGGGAGGTTGCCGGTGGCCGTGGACCCGTCCTCGCCGGCGACGTCGAAGCCGAGGTCGGTGACGGTCAGGACGCCACCCTCGTAGGTCTCCGAGCCGATGGTCAGGCCGGACTCGCCGTAGATGGCCATCTGGGCCTTCCAGTCGTCCCAGACCTGCTGCGCGGTGACGTCGGCCAGAGCCGGACCGGCGACGAGGAGGGCCATGGCCGAAACGGCCGCCTTGAGCTTGAATGCGGTCATCGAAGAACTCCTTGCGTGAATTGCATGCCATTCCCTGACCGGCGCCGGGAAGCCGGTCAAGGTGAGGTTTTCGGCACTCGCGCAGGACCTTAAGTCGACCAACGGTCTGGGAGAAGCGAAAAGCGGCGCGGATTGTCGCGGCTCCCGGGAAACTCCGCGCGAGCGTTTCGAGAGGTCAGCGCCGTCCCCGCGCCTTGGGCACGCGGGACAGGAAATGCGGAGGCCGCTTCCGGACCCAGTCGACGAACCGCGCGAGCCGGGGATGCGCCCGCAACGCTTCGGACGTCGCAAAGTCCCGTGCGAGCTCCGCCTCCGAGAGCGTCGCGTGGATCTCCTTGTGGCAGATGTGGTGGAGAAGCACCGTCGGCCCGCCCCGGCCGCCCTTGAGCTTGGGGATCAGATGGTGGAGGCTCTTGGGCGCGTCCGCCGGGATCGGCCGGTCGCAGAGCGCGCAAAGGGGCTCGACCTCGGGCGTCCCCAGGGGCTCTGGGTCGGGAAGGCGGGAGCGGCGGGCCATGCGTCCCAGGTCGGCATTCCGCCGGGCCGGGACAAGGCGGCGGGGTTGCGCCCCGTCGTCGCGGCTGTCACCGCTCGGAACGACACGACGCAGCAACGGACCTGGCCCGTGGCCCCAGACATCCCCGAGCAACGACCCGGCGAACCGCTCGACTTCCCCGGCCCGCTCATCGTCGGCGCCGGCCCCGCGGGGCTCGCGGCGGCCGAGGTCCTGGCCGAGGCCGGCCGTCCCGTCCTGATCGCCGACGCCATGCCCTCGCCGGCCCGCAAGTTCCTGATGGCCGGGAAGTCGGGCCTGAACCTGACCAAGGAAGAAGGGCGCGACCTCTTCCACGCCGCCTATGGCGAAGCCCTGCCGCCTTCCCTCCGCGATGCCCTCCAGGCTTTCGGGCCCCCGGAGGCGATGGCCTGGGCGAGGGCGCTCGGGCAGGAGGTCTTCACCGGGTCCACCGGCCGGGTCTTCCCGACCGCCTGGAAGGCCTCGCCCCTCCTGCGCGCCTGGCTCGCCCGCCTCGACGCCCATGGCGCGACCCTGCGATCCCGCTGGCGCTGGACGGGCTTCGAGGGCGACGCCGCGCGCTTCGACACTCCCGAAGGACCCCGCCTCCTCCGCGCTCCGGCCACGATCCTGGCCCTGGGCGGCGCGAGCTGGCGCAGGCTCGGCTCGGACGGCGCCTGGGCTTCGCTCTTCCCCGACCGCGTCGCCCCTTTCGCGCCGTCGAACATGGGCCTGCTCGTCGCATGGTCCCCCTACATGGCCCGCCACTTCGGCGAGCCGGTCAAGGGCGCCGCATGGTCCGCCGGCCCCCTGCTGTCGCGTGGCGAGGTCGTGGTCTCCGCGCGCGGGCTCGAGGGCGGAGGCCTTTATCCCCTCTCGCGCCCCCTGCGCGACGGCGCTCCCCTCACGCTCGACCTCTTCCCGGATCTGTCTCTCGACACCCTTCGCAGGCGCCTCAGGACACGCGGCCGCGAGAGCCTCCCCAACTATCTGCGCAAGCGCCTGGGCCTGGAAGGCGTGCGCGTCGCGCTCCTGCAGGAATGGGGCCGGCCGCTCCCGACCGATCTCGCGCCCCTGCTCAAGAACCTCCCCGTGCGCCACGGCGGCCCGCGTCCCCTCGACGAGGCGATCTCGACCGCTGGGGGCCTCCGCTTCGGGGCCCTGACAGACGGCCTGATGCTCCGCGACCGGCCCGGCACCTTCGCGGCCGGCGAGATGCTGGACTGGGAGGCGCCGACCGGGGGCTACCTGCTCACCGCCTGCCTGGCCACCGGCCGCCTCGCGGGGCGGGCCGCCTCGGACTGGCTCGCGCGGCATGGCAACGGGGAATCAGGACTCGAAAAAGCCCACCCGACCGGATCGGTCGCCTTTCCAACCCCGCCCCGATCGGATTAGGTGGGCGCGACCACGACGAGGAGACCCGCCATGGCCCATGCCTTCCGCCTCGGCACCGCAAGCGTTCTTGCGCTGCTCCTGGCCGTGCCCGTCCCCGCGCAGGACCGCGCGGTGACCTACACCGTCTACGGCACGCCCGGCCTCCTCGAGATGCCCTCGGCCCTCAGCGCGGACGAGGGGGAGATCGCCGGCACGCTCGGCTATTTCGGCGGCCAGCTCCGCAACTCGTTCACCTTCCAGATCACGCCGCGACTGTCGGGGACGTTCCGCTACTCGGGCATCCAGGGCTTCGGGGGCAGCGGCGGGACCCTTTGGGACCGCAGCTTCGACCTGCGCTACCGCTTCAACGACGAAGGGGTCTACGTCCCCATGGTCGCGGTGGGCCTTCAGGACTTCCTGGGCACCGGCATCTACTCGGGCGAATACGTCGTGGCGACCAAGACGGTCGGCGACGCCGTGCGGGTCACCGCCGGCCTGGGCTGGGGCCGCTTCGGCAGCCACAACGGCATCGACAACCCGCTCGGCATCCTCGACGATCGCTTCGAGACCCGCCCCGACCCGTTCGGGCCCGGCGACCAGGGCGGCACCCCCGGGGTGGACACCTTCTTCCGGGGCGACGTGGCCTTCTTCGGCGGCGTCGAATGGGCCCCGAACGAGAAGTGGATCCTCAAGGCCGAGTACTCGTCGGACGACGCCTATCTTGACACCAACGGCGACCCCCTCTTCGACTATAACTCTCCCCTGAACTTCGGGGTGACTTGGCGGCCGACGCCGGGCATCCAGCTCGGCCTGGGCTACCTCTACGGCTCGCAGCTGTCCTTTACCGGCACCATCACGGTGAACCCGAACGACCGGATCTTCTGGTCCGGCCTCGACCCCGCTCCGCAACCCGTGGCGGTCCGCGCCGACGCCCTCCGCGCCGCCCAGAGCTGGGACCGGACCGAGCTCCCCGAGGCGGCGGTCCGCGACCGCCTGGCCCTCGCGCTGCGCACAGAGGGGGTGGAGCTCGACTCGGTCGAGCTCACGGACCGCAGCGCGCGGGTGCGCTACACCAACACACGCTACCGGACCGAGGCGCAGGCCATGGGCCGCGTCGCCCGCATCCTCACCCAGGAGCTGCCCCCCTCCATTGAGCAGCTCACCCTGGAGCCCCAGCAGGCGGGCGTCCCGCTCTCCTCCGTGACCTTCGCGCGCTCGGACATCGAAGCCTTCGAGAACGAGGTGGGCGGCAGTGCCGCGAGCCTCGCCCAGGCCCAGTTCGGGGACGCGGCGGGCGCCGAGGCCGGCCTCGTGGGCGTGCCACCCGCGCGCGACCGTTTCTCCTGGGGGATCCGGCCCTATCTGGGGCTTCAGGTCTTCGACCCCGGCGACCCCCTCCAGCTCAGCCTCGGCGCCGAGGTTTCGGCCTCCTACCGCATCCAGCCCAACCTGATCCTGTCGGGCAGCGTCCGTCAGCGCCTTCTCACCACCAGCGAGTCCGAAGCGAACGAGGTCAAGCCCGACTACGAACTCCCGCGGGTGCGCACCAACGCGGGGGCCTATGCCGACGCCGCCGACCATCCCGTCATCAACGACCTGACGCTGGCCTGGTACGGTCGCCCGGGGCGCAACCTCTACAGCCGCATCACCGTGGGTTATCTCGAGACGATGTACGGCGGCGTCTCGACCGAGGTGCTGTGGAAGCCCGTCGAGTCGCGGCTCGGCGTCGGCCTCGAGGTCAACTACGTCAAGCAGCGCGAGTTCGACCAGCTCCTGGACTTCCGCGACTACGACGTCGTCACCGGCCATCTCTCGGCCTATTACAATTTCGGCAACGGCTTCCACGGCGAGGTGGACGCCGGGCGCTACCTCGCGGGCGACTGGGGCGCGACCTTCGCGCTCGACCGCGAGTTCGAGAACGGCTGGCGCGTGGGCGGCTATTTCACCCTCACCGATGTGCCGTTTGAGGACTTCGGCGAAGGTTCCTTCGACAAGGGCATCCGGCTGACGATTCCCGTGGACTACATCTTCGGCCAGCCCACCCGGCGCGAGGTCAACTCTACGCTCCGCTCGCTCACCCGCGACGGCGGCGCACGGCTAGAGGTCGAAGGCCGGCTCTACGACATCGTACGGGGAGGCCACTATTCGGACCTCGAGGATTCATGGGGGCGGTTCTGGAGATGATGCGGACATTCTTCTTGGGCGCGGCCCTGCTTTCGCTCGCCGCCTGCAGCCAGGGCACGGGGCCGGGCGACGCCGGAACCGGTGACGTCGCGGTGCCCTCGGCCGAATCACGGGCGCTGGGCATCGTGGGCCAGGTCCGGACCGTCTTCGGCGGCATCGGCTCGGACGACGCCGTCCGCGCGCCCCGCAGCGTTCCCGGCGGCTTCACGCCCGAAGCCATCGCGGCCGAGCCTGCAGCCTATCGCCTCGTGCAGATCAATGCCTTGGGCGTACAGGAGCCCGCGCGCGTGATCCAGGAGAACGGCCCCGAGGTCACCCTCGCTCTTCAGTCCGGGCCCACCGCGGCCTATGATGGCGGCGTCCTGGTCGCCACACGCGGCTTCGGCGACGACCTCATCACCATGGATTCGGCCGGGGTGCTCCAGGCGCTCCGCTCCGGCGGCGGCACGGTGACCCGGCGCATGGAGACGCTCGACCCGCAGGACCAGGTCCTGACCGACAGCTTCGCCTGCACCATCGCGCCGGCCGGCGCCGAGACGGTCAACCTCGGCATCCGCCAGGCGAGCCTCCAGCGCTTCGACGAGAACTGCCGGAGCGCGGGGCTCATCTTCGACAACATCTACTGGCTGGACGATTCCGGCAGCATCGTCGCTTCCCGTCAGTATGTGTCCCCCACTGTTGCATATTTGCGCAGCAACCGACTCTGATCTGCCATGGGCATTCAGGCGCTGGGTTCAACTTTCTTGAGTCGCAAGGACTATGGGGCTACGTACGGCCTCAAGGCTTTGTTACCAACTGGAGTAGACACATGCGCCTCACCAAGACCCTGCTCGCCGCCGTGATCGGCGCGACCCTGGCCAGCCAAGCCGTCGCCGGCGGGTTCGCCCCGGTCGTGGTCGAGCCCCAGCCCACCGTCATCGTGGAGCCCGAAGCTCCCCGCTCGACCTTCGGCATCCTCCTGCCGCTCGCGCTTCTGGGCGGCCTCGTGGCCCTCGCCGTCGCGGCCGAGGATGACGACGAGTCGACCGACGACGACAACAACTGATGCGGAATTGCCGCGCTCGTCCGGGCGCGGTAGCAACAGTGCAAGGCAGGTTCTCGGGCCCGCCTTGTTTCACTCACGGAACTGGGTAATGATTGTGAAGACGGCCCCAGTGCCGTGCTCATCTCAAGGAGTATATCCATGCGTCACCTGAAATCCGTCGTCCTCGCGGTCGCCATGACCGCCGTCGCCAGCCAAGCTTTCGCGGGCGGCTTCGCTCCCGTCGTGGCCGAGCCGGTGCCGGTGGCCCCGGTCGTCGTGGCCGAGCCTGCGGCTCCCCGTTCGACCTTCGGCATCCTCCTGCCGCTCGCGCTGCTCGGCGGCCTCGTGGCCCTGGCCGTCGCGGCCGAGGACGATGACGAATCGACCGACGACGACAACAACTGATACGATCCGGACCCGCGCGCTCGTCGCGCGGGTCCCTTCCCTTGGGCCGCTCAGTCGGCCCTGGTCGAGGCCAGCCGCATCAGGACGCGTTCCAGCAGCGCGCGATCCGGTCCTCGCCCGCCGGAGCGGAGCGTAAGGTCCAGCTCCACCAGGCTCCGCAGCCCATCCTCGATCTTTTCGCGCCTCCAGGTTTCGGCCGCTCGCGCCAGTGACTGCCGCCGTGCCCCGCCGACC
>Ga0210040_10010869_pt1 | contig 10381 bp, 11 predicted proteins | sample CryGeyCG12114_NA_FD_185462 | JGI IMG/M metagenome (GOLD analysis project Ga0210040, IMG submission 185462) | Groundwater microbial communities from aquifer - Crystal Geyser CG19_WC_8/21/14_NA (SPAdes) (version 2) | ecosystem: Environmental > Aquatic > Deep subsurface > Groundwater | place: USA...
CGACCATCACCCAGCCCCCCAAAATGACCTCCCCCTCAACCACAACCCTCGACATCGTCATCCAAACCACCATGGTCTTCGCGCTCGGCCTCCCCTGCGTCGAAGACCCTGAAGAAGAAGCTCACGCGCCCTCACTAAGCACGGGCGCCAAAGCCGGCATTGGCGTTGGCGCCGGTATCGGCGGACTAGCCATCATCGGAGGCCTGTGGTTGTGTTTCGCCGTGCGCTATAGACGCAACAGGAAAGCGAGGCTGGAGCGTGAGGCGCTTAGGCCCGTCAGCCAGGTCACCACCGTGTCGAGCCCGTATGTTGACAGCAAGTCGAAGCATCTCAGCACCGTGAGCAGTGCGTACACGATGCCGAACTCGAGCCCGCCTCTAGGCCATCAAGGCAACTTTGCACCAGGCTATGCCCAACAGCCCGCTGTTTTCGAGATGGACCAGCCGCAGGGCTACGGGCCCGCCTTTGGCCATGGCGCGCCGTCGAGTGGGAGCGGCTATGGTGGCAGTCAAGCGGGCTACGCGTCTGGATATGACATTGGTATTACGCCAGTGGGGAGTCCGCCGCCTGGCTATGTCGGGCCGAGTCCAGCGAGCCATGCGGCAGAGCTGAGTTCGGACGGCGGTGATACAAGGAGGTAGATTCCACCAGAACAGTTAGAGGTCCGCCATGTTTTAAGTCTTAACAACAAAAGGACGTCAAGTCATGTGACGTGGTAATCTCTATGCTTCGACTGTTAACAACCAAAGAAAAAGAAACCAGCCTCATCTCGACAAGGCCTGTCTTTCACGAATCAATGAACGAATGAGTGGATCAATAATTGTATCTGAACTGCTTAAAACAACTTCTAGCTCTAATTTGGATCTTACGAGGAGGTTCGGATCACATCCTGGACGATAAGGCAATGGTCATTCAAGTTTTCTCTCTCATTGCCCAGAAAGAAAGAAAAATACTCGTATGAGTTTGTAAGAGAGCGAAGGGCTAGGCGACTACGTGTATTGTGTATATCGCAGACATGATCATTACTGCGCAACGCCTACCTATCATAGGTATTTTCCGTAGGGACCTCTTTGAAGCCATATGTTGTTGTCCCAAACTCCTCAGTGGCCATGGTGACATCTAGGAGCAGTAAGTGACACGGTGATGGCCAGTATGTTTGTTGGTCCGTCATAGATTACGAGGCGAACAAATGTAAGCCTGAGCTGGATGAGAATTCGATCGGTTCTTGAATCGTACAAATAGGAGCACCTACTTCAGGCGAGTCTATTAATATCACAACGCGTTTTCTTGGCGCGTTCGAGTACAATATCACGTCGCAATTACGTTTGGATTCAGGCTTCGACAACTTGATAAGCACGGGACTCTTATCCTCAACATTGCACCATAAGGACCATCTCCTATACAGAACTCAGGGACTGTCTACAGGCAAAACAAGCGTTGCACACTACACACGACAACGCTCTGTTATCTGAGACTCGGCCCTTGATGAGTCGAGTCAATGACGCGACTCGAGTGCCGTTCTTCCTCAGAACCACATGTACGAAATGAATTTAGGACCCATTGATGCCCCATGTTCGTGTGCCTTGGCCTCTTCGCTGCCTGCCGTTCGCTTCCTCTCTTTGTTGGTCTTATTGTTGTCTGCTTCGTTGTATCCCGGTTGTCCCTGATTAAGTGACATCCTTCGTCTCCTTGTCAAACAGCAAAGCACAACGAACACGGCAAGACATTTGCAGCCCAGTCACAATGGAAATGATCTGGGTCTAGCAATTTACCAGAGAGGTCTTATATCATCGCGCAGCAGACCAGCGGAATCGTGGCGTCTATACGACAATCGAAGAGGCGAACCGAGGCGTCATCGACCTCCTGCAGGCCAAGTCAAACGACGCCGATTGACGCTATCCATGGGTACACGGCTACAACTACGATGGCGGTATCATGGGCGAGAACCACGCAGTGCATCGGTGAGGGACGGTCCTGAGAGTGGAAGCCATGCCGTAGATAGTCCCATAGGAAACGAATCGCAACAAGAGGCGTGCCAGCACTCAAGAACCCGATCCTCTGACCCAAAGATGAAAAGGATTTTCTGCAGTGGCTCGCCAGCAGGCGCAGGAATATGACTTTGTAACGCTTGCGCTTCTTCGGACCACGGCAAGAAACACATGCCACACGGCGTTGGTGGAGGAGTTCGGAGAAGAAATTAAGAACGATAGCTTAGACGACAAAAGCGACGAGTAGTGGGAGGAGGCCAAATGAGATTTGAAAGAAAGCCGAACACGAGGACGATCTGAAAGCCGAGGTCAAGGAAGAAATGAAAGACGACGACCGCGACGAGCTTTGGGCCGAGCTGAGACAAGATGAGAATCTGCGAGAGGAGGTCAAGGAGAAGATGAAGGAAGAAGACCCCGATGAACTTTGGGCCGAACTCAAGGAGGACGAGGACGTGCTTGGGAACTCAAGGAATAGCTCAAGGAAGATGTGGATATTTGAGAGGAGGTCAAAGAGGAGGTCAGCGAGGAGGTCAGCGAGGAGGTCTTCCATTCCTCTGTTTCGTCTTCTCTCGGCAACATCCAAAAAGTTCAATTAAGGAATCACAAGTGCGGTTTGGAATGCGCCCGAATCCTATTGTGCACTGCACTATCCGAGACTTCACTTTGGAAGCGGCAGTAATCCCGATCATAAGCGCTGCGCGAGACGTTCACTGCCTCGCAGTGAAGGAACACCATGACTTGGTTCACGCTGCCTATTGTCGTGGCGGAAAATCCATGCCTATTGTCACGGACTCCTGAACCTCGTGGCAGATATCGCGTAATAAGTGTTAAAATTCTCGACCACCTCGATCATCGTATCCTGCTCCATCCCCATCGTCGTAGTCGCACGTCGCAGACAATATCTCTTGCCACTGGTCCAGCTTCTCTCCACTAGTACGAGTAGCCATTCAACGCTTCAAATCACAACGCAACAGCCTGCCACTGACGCTCAAAAATCAAGCAAATCCACCAAGCACAGCACCATCATAGGCAGTCGTCGACTATCATGACAGACAACATGGAAGGACAGAACAGAGAGAACAATCCACCAGATTACGGAAATCGCGGTAGGTCCGAGATATTCCGCGAAGTCGAATCCGAATATACCTTTCAGCTTGACTCCAGCCCGGACTACGCTCTCCCAGGATGGCTCCGTCGACAACTCAAACCTCATCTAGCCTCGACACGTTCATCCTCAAAGGACGCAGCTCGAAGACCTGCCAATCTTAGCAAGCGCAAGTACGCTCAGGCTTTCGACGATGCCGATGCTCTTATCCCCTTTCTGCCCGAGAGTGCTGTCAACAAAGCCAAAAGCTTCCGTACCCACGAAGCCGAGAACGCTCTCTATGGCGCACGCCAGACTAACATCGACAACCCTCTCTCCAACGATGTAAACCATCCCTCTTCCGAGCGCTTCATGAAAGAAGAACTCAGATATTACCGTCTTGTAACCGAGACGCTCCACAATCAACGCCAGGAACTGATTGAGACAAACGAGAAACTCCTCGACAAGGTTGCGCAACTGGAAGGAGGAATATTCGTCCTGGAGTACGGCAATGGTCAAAAGGATGAGGTCATCGCCGAATTGAAGGGTAAGTTAGCTATCGCTAAGGGTCAGACCAGCACGCAAGGCCAACACATCGACATGGAAGACGAAGCGAAGGTGCACCAATATTTTGACTCAGACTTGACTGGCTACGAACGTGACGACGAGATGGACCCTGACTATGAGAATGATTTGTTCGAACATGTGATTTTCCGAAGCAAGCGAGGCACACGTTCGCCGTCACCCGAGGGCAATGCTTTCTACGAACCACGCGTCTACAAACCACGTCGAGCCATGATCAGCAAGCAGGAGAGTTTCGAGGTCGACATCAAGCAAGAAAGTGAGGAGGATGACGAAGGAATTGCGCAAGACTCTGAGCTCGAGTACAAGATTGAGAGGACCCCTGGTAGACAGCTTATGCGTGGACAAATGGAATCCGAGGATGCTGATGAGGAACGTGGCGAGGAAAGTGAGGCTGAGAGTGTTGGAGAGTATCATGATATGAAATATTGGTGATGGGAAATTGGCACATCAACGAAGCAATCTGGTGAAAGCTTGGGGGGGAGTGGTGAAGTTGTGATATGCACCAGTGGGTGCCAGTGGCAGTTCGACGCAATACAAACCGGGATCCTTGTCGTGCGGTCCAGCTGGACTCGGATTGCCAGCAAAGCAACTGCTGGAGAATCTGGGTTGCGTCGATCGTGTTACCCATCGATAATGGTATGGCCCGAATCAACGTCGAACCATATGAGTAGACATGGCGCAGGCGTCCATGTCAGGATTGACAGTCTGTGAATGGGGATTCGCCGAAGTGATTAGTGGTACGAAGTTCAAGTTGAACACCGGGACTGCCACTGCAGTGCAACTTGAATAGAACATGCTTGAACTCTTGGCAGTTTTGCCTCTTGTGCCAGGCGCCCCGCGACACTGCAGTTCAAGGTGCAGTTTACGAGTAAGAGGGTCTGGGGCCACGGTACCTTGTAATGCATCGCTTCTAATTAATAATCCAACATTCTTCCACATCACACCCGCAGATTGCCAGCCTGGAGCCACTTCGCCTGGTGATGCTACCTTCTCCGCATGTGAGTAGATCAATGTGCGCATGCGGTTGTTCAAGCTCCTCATTCTTCCCACGACTGGCACACCCTCCGAACGGTGCCTGGCGCACAACGGCCCAACCTCAGTCGTGAAGAGGGTTTAAGACTATCGTCACCGCATAACTTTGCACGGCCGGCAGGCAGGCAGGCTCAAACCAGTCGTTCGATCTCTCCCGGAATAAACACTTGCATGGGCTCGTCTAGAGCATCGATCCACACTCGAATCGGCTTGCGTGCCTTTACAGGATTTCTACGCCGGTATGTCTTAGACTGCTTGCATGTTGCTCGTCATCCCGGGGCCTCCTTGAGCGAATAGCATCGACATGCAAGCGGTACGAGTACCCAACATTATTGGCGAGGGCACCTCGCTCACACCTGCGGCTCGACAGGAATGAAGTTAGTGGCTACCAGGTACGCAAACAGGCTTCTCCAGAAGTAGGAAGGGACTTCCCTTTGTGGAGGCGTGGCGAACCGGGAATGGATGTGGATGACTGCCAGCGTGCTTATCCGATGCACGTAGTACAAGGCCCCTGAGCTACGGGTGATAAGCTAGCTGCTTCCGGGTCAGGGCTACCTGGTAATGATGCATACCTACAGGGTCGGATGTGCTGACCGAGGCCTTGTAGCTAGATAAGTCAACAGCACAATACGAGTACCTAGTCACCGCTCTTCATGCATTGGCTGCTTGGAGTTCGCGGCAGCTGCGCGCATGCAGCTGAACTTCTAGTCACTCGGTGACCGCCGGCGGGGCATTTTCTCCCTCCTACCTACCTACCTACCTACCTATCCACCTACGTACCTACCTAGCTACCTACCTACCTACCCAGCTACCTAGGAAGAGTACGTGTTATTCAAGTTCAAGTTCTTGCAGGCAAAACGAGAGAACCGCCAAGCCCGTTTGTCCCGTTTCGTCTCTTTTGTCTCACTGGCAGCGCCACATCAATCGCTCCCCCACAGAGTGGCGTCAACTTTCTCCACTACCAGCCCGAGCATCGCAGATTTGCGGCTGCGCCAATCTCGCGATCAGGTTAAGGTATTATTACTGGACTGGTAAGGCAGGAGAATCGGTTGCACGATGAACCCGCATGTGGTACCATTTACCGGTCTACGGTCACGGTCACAGTATCGCAGGTCGGCCTTCTTCACAATGAGCTGTTGCTTTCTCAATCTCCGGCCATGGTCTCGGCATTCAGAGAGAGGATACCAGAGGTCGTTTATGTTCGCGCTGATTCAGCTCGCGTTGCACAGCAGGATGGTACTTCCACCAAGACTCCACAATTGGAGCTTTATACACGTGCATTCACAATTGCCCTTGGATGGGTACCACCGCAGTCACTCTGCATCGAGTATTGCAATAGCGACTAGCAATATACCCCAATCCCTGCACGATTATCCCGTCTAGGTAAATAAGGCATGGATGTGCACACACGCTGCGAGCTATGCTATGCGCTTGTGAGCTTCGCTCGCTGACCTATGATGGGCACGAGAATAGTGACCTCTACCTAGCGTTTACAGTTAGCGCGTCTTTCCTAAGAACAGGGAAGCGGACTCGAGCATTACTTACCCCAAAACAATGTTTGCTAACTTTGCAACTACCGAAACTTCGATGCTCCCAGGAGAAGCTGTCTCTTTTTCATTCCCCCAACTATGAATCAAAAATCAAAAGAGGGCATCGCTCCACTCAAATTCACCCATCCTAGCATTCACGCTACACTGGTGGCACGAGAACCTTGAGCCCGATATTCTTTGTCTCTGAGCTGATCGGAGCTGGAAAGTAGGAAGACACAAGGGAGATGCACTCAGGACTCAGGAGTAACTGAACAACAACAAGGATGCTTAAGGATAGTGCTCCATATTCCTCTCCACTTTAACAGATGCGGCCGAGGCTGCCGCTGCGAGTGCCAAGAGGGAACATCATTCGCGCGTACGTTGTACCTTGTTCGTGCTCCAAACGTGGGTACTGAACTTGACCCCAGGACATCTTCCTGCTGCACAACCCAAAGGCTGATCTGCTCATGAAAATTTCGCCGCGAAGAACTCCATTCCTACTCGACCTCGCAGACCGGAGCCGGATTCCATGGTTTCAGGTAGGTAGCTATCCTCCCACACGGCTATATTGGGGCCCCGCCGTGCATGCTGCAACAGCACCCTTAGCTTGGCTATTTCCGCAGATACGGTGATCGAGCACCTTGGTATTCACCGGTATAGCTGTCAAGCAGGAAAACGTTTCCCAACAATCTGGAACGGTATGCCGCCACACATGTCCCTGTGCTCTGGACCACCGATGGAGCTCGAGTGGCATCATGCACTTCGGAACCTGGGCTGGAGAGACAAGGGTGGCCGTGAAGCAAAGTTACGGCTCTCTTCGCCTCTATGCGATGGATGTCGCTCCATAGTCATCATTCGCCGCCCCAGGTTCTCTTTTGGTCAATGGATTTCGTGGATGTGGCGCTGACACTCTCGTCCCCTGCAATCGTGACGATTTGGGAAGCACATCGATGCATACGCCTCCGTTGAAAGCCTTATTCGTCTTGTTCCACATCTGCAAAGGCGGGCTATCCTTGCCATTCACAAACTAATTGCCACGAATCAGCTCTCCTACATGCACTGCTTTCGCCCGATTCGGACATTGAGGCAGGCACAGAGACTCACTCCCAGACAGCCATGGACACGAGAAAGACTATACCGTACGACTCCCGGCCTGGCCAATCCTCTTTCGGTACTTCCGGAGTCGCCGTACAGGCTTCAAGATCATGTATAAGACTAAAGCTTCTACAGTTGTCTAACGATCCTTCTCCCCATCCCGAAGTCCATCTTTCGTTTAAGAGACTCTCGCTCGAAGCCCGTATCGCCGGCAAGTTCCGAATCAACTAACCCTCGTTACTAACATCATTCGCTATGCATTTCACCAAGTATGTCGGACTCGTCGCCCTCGTGGCCAGTGGTGTCCTCGCCGTGCCTGTGCCTGCCGATACAACTCCGGCCACAACGTCACTCGTGGCTGTGCCCACAACATCAGCCACGAGCAAGTCTAAAGAGCCCGAGACGACTCAGGCTACCACACCGGCCTCAAAGTCTACCACGGCGGTGACCACTAAGGTCGTAAGTTGCTCCGTACATTCCATGCTATTATCCCGGATCGTCAGGGTCGCATAGACATTCCAATCACGCTTGACCCGACAGGGAATTGCCATGATCGAGCCTCTCCGACACTGATTAGACCAAGACATTGGCTCCTTCTGTTTCTGCCTTCTATTGCTCTGAAATAACCGCACTGACACAAGCGGACTTGAAGATAACCACAACTTACATCACAACTACTCCTTCTATAACTACCACGGTCTCACCCGTAAGCAGCAAAATCACGACGTCGGAGACAACGAAATCCAAAGACGACAAAACCACAAAGTCCAAGGACGAGAAGACCACGACATCAGAAACCACAAAGTCCAAGGACGAGAAGACCACGACGTCAGAAACCACAAAGTCCAAGGACGAGAAGACCACGACGTCAGAAACCACAAAGTCCAAGGATGAGAAAACAACGACAACTAAAGACGACAAAACTACGACATCCAAAGACGAGAAAACAACGACGTCTCCTACTGTATATCAGACTACCCAATCCACCACAACCAAGGCTGTAAGTAAATCATTCATGTATCCCATGCTGTTATCTCCGATTGTTAGTTCATGTGAAGGTTCCATAGTCTGGCTCGCAGATGCGAATTGCTATAGCCGATCCTTGTACCAATCTTCCACAAATAAGATGTCTTCATATCTTTATCCTTGCCATGCTGGTGCGACAACACTGACTCAGCGGAACCTGTAGGCAACCCCGGCAACAACACCGGCAACAACTGAATCCAAGAAGACTACCGAGTCTCCGAAGTCTAGCGCAACCACCGCGTCAACAACTGAATCGAAGAAGACTACCGAGTCTCCGAAGTCTAGCGCAACCACCGCGTCAACAACTGAATCGAAGAAGACTACCGAGTCTCCAAAGTCTAGCGCAACCACCGCGTCAACAACGGAGAGCAAAAAGACTACAACCTCATCTGTGAGTCCATCTAAGAAATCTACTACTGTGTCAACAACCGAAAGCAAACAAACGACCAGCGCATCTGTCAGTCCGTCTCCCACACCATCGACGACTAGTAAGAAATCTACTACCAGCACCACGTCCACGACTAGTAAGACATCTACTACCAGTACCACGTCGACGACTAGTAAGAAATCTACGACCAGTACCACGTCGACGACCAGCAAAAAGTCTACTACTGCGTCAACAACCGAAAGCAAACAAACGACCAGCGCATCTTCCAGCCCATCGACAACTGAGAGCAAGAAGACAACTGCGCCGACAACTGCGTCGACGACTGAGAGCAAGAAGACGACTGAGAGCCAGAAGACAACTGAGAGCCAGAAGACAACTGCGCCGACAACTGCGTCGACGACTGAGAGCAAGAAGACAACTGAGAGCCAGAAGACAACTGCGCCGACAACTGCGCCGACAACTGCGTCGACGACTGAGAGCAAGAAGACAACCAGCGCATCTTCCAGTCCTTCGACAACTGAGAGCAAGAAGACGACCGCATCGACAACTACCACTACATCGTCGACAACCAGCAAAAAGACAACGGAGTCTTCAAAAACCAGTGCATCTCCAACCACCTTTTCGACAATTGTGACTCAAAAGACTACCAGCGCTTCTTCAAGCCCATACAGCACCGTGTCGACAACCGAAAGTAAGAAGACAACGGAATCTACGAAATCGAGCGTATCTCCTACAACTCAATCAACGACAGAGAGTAAAAAGACCACTGCCTCTACAACAGAGAGTAAGACTACTAGCCCGTATGCTACAACTCAGTCGACAACTGAGAGTAAGAAAACCACTGCCTCAACGACAGAAAGCAAGAAGACCACTGCTTCTACCACAGAGAGCAAGCCTACAACGGCCTCAACGACAGAAAGCAAGAAGACCACTGCTTCTACCACAGAGAGTAAGCCTACAACGGCCTCAACGACAGAAAGCAAGAAGACCACTGCTTCTACAACTGAAAGTAAGACTACTAGCCCGTATGCTACAACTCAGTCGACAACTGAGAGCAAGAAGACCACTGCTCCTACAACTGAAAGCAAGACTACTAGCCCGTATGCGACAACCCAGTCGACGACCCAAAGCAAGGCGTCAACAACTGAAAGCAAGCCCACAACTGCCTCAACGACACAGAGCAAGGCTACGACTACTCCATATACGACAACTCAGTCGACAACAGAGAGTAAGAAAACCACAGAAAGCAGGGCTACAACGACTCCATATGTCACAACTCAGTCGACAACAGAGAGTAAGAAAACCACAGAAAGCAAGGCTACAACCACCCCATATGTCACAACTCAGTCGACAACAGAGAGTAAGAAAACCACAGAAAGCAAGGCTACAACCACCCCATATGTCACAACTCAGTCGACAACAGAGAGTAAGAAAACCACTGAGAGCAAGGCTACAACCACCCCATATGCCACAACTGAGAGCAAAGCTACCACAACCGAAAGTAAGACTACTAGCCCCTATGCTACAACTCAGTCGACAACTGAGAGCAAGAAAACGACTGAGAGTAAGGCTACGACTACTCCATATGCCACAACTGAGAGCAAGGCTACAACAACTGAGAGCAAGGCCACAACCACCCCATATACCACAACTG
>Ga0210040_10010870_pt1 | contig 10380 bp, 9 predicted proteins | sample CryGeyCG12114_NA_FD_185462 | JGI IMG/M metagenome (GOLD analysis project Ga0210040, IMG submission 185462) | Groundwater microbial communities from aquifer - Crystal Geyser CG19_WC_8/21/14_NA (SPAdes) (version 2) | ecosystem: Environmental > Aquatic > Deep subsurface > Groundwater | place: USA...
TGATTATTTTATCAGAGTTGATTTGAGATCAATAGAAAAACACGAGAATGCAAAATTTCAAGATTTTGGTTAAAGCGAGTGCACAACAAAAAGCGAAACCGACAGACTCACTTACTGATTCCTTATTCCCTTTATCTAGGACTAAAAAAATGCACGCAGATTTAATCACCATTACATCCTTTGAGCAAATTTAAAAGGACAATACTATTTCCCCTGACTTAAAACGCTGAAGTAAAGTCAATCTGTTACTGCGTTACAAACTTATGCACCTGTTTTAACACCTGTATCGGGCTTGCCAAGATGTACCAGAAGTTTTCTTCAGTGTGGCTGATTATATATTGTACTTATTACTATAGCTAGTTAGTGAAAAAATAATACGGGCCCGATCATATGGGAAGATAATCCAAAGGGGAATAATACTGTACTTTTTCAGAAAATGGAACATGCTTCACAACCATATTTTAATCCTTGCGTGAGTGAGTAGGTCCCTAAAAAGTTTTACGTAGTAGCTTGTTGATATTATATGGCCAAGGACTAAATGTTGACTATGTAAAGCAAGTACCCTTTTGTTTGCAAGAGACTCAAGAGAGTATGCTCTGGTCAGAAAAGTAAGGCAATATTTTTGCCGGTAAGCCCCGCCTATTTGTTTAGGATGCATACTGTTGGCCACATGTCACGTGTGTAATGGGCGTGGCTTACCGGCATAAATATTTCCTCATTTTTCTGACCGGACTATACACACGATACAGGAAAAAGCACTGTGTTGTGTTATTCAACGGATGAGTGAAGGTGTTCTGTAGCATGTTACATTTTTGTGTGGATTTTTGAGGTTATGCTGAATTTAGAATGTTTCAAGTTGGAAATGAATGAAATCATGCTATGGAATCTTAATTATATCTATATACATAGCTAGCGATGAGTGGATGTCTTGATGCGTTTAATCTTAAGATGAAATTGAAGTAGCTAGTTTCAAGACTGCAATGCGCACTGAAAAGGTCATTAATTTCCCAGCAATATTGTGGAAAAACAAGAAGAGGCGAGTCAAAGGTTGAGAAGCGATTACATTTTATCTGTTTTCATGTGTATCAACAATATACGGATGAAAAAGCAGCGACTCTTTGCAATAATTTCATTATGCTATGAAATTCTATGTCGGTTTCTTCAGCTGAGAGTAGTGGACTAAACCTTGATAAAAAGAATATTGTTGCGAATAATATTTGTTGTGAGAGTCAAATTAATGACTCTAAAAATTAACATTATAGAGCGCATGAGATTGTAAGTGATCGGAATTGGTTGGTACAACATTTTACATACAGATGTAATTAAAGTGTGATTCAAAGTGCAAGGCCTTGTTGCCAGCAGCATTCCCTGAGTAATATACCTAACCCAACGGGCAATTCCTTTAAAATGAAAATCAAAGTACATAAAATAGTTTCTTCAACTGTTTAAAATGGACATTTAGTGATTTCGTATGAAAATAGCGAAAATAGGAAAAATTCCAAACCGTGAAAAACTGGTTTTCACTACAATCCTCAGTCCATTCATCTATTTATGCATTACACAAGACAAAAATTCTTATTGGGAACCAATTAAAAATTTATTCCCATCATGTGATTTCACAGCATTAATGAGCAGGATTAAATTTTTACTTACAAAATAAAAAGCTGCCATGTTGGAAGATTTTCATTCAAATTTCCATTCTTATCGACTAGACGCCATTGAAAGTAGAGCGCCATTGATGGAAATCAATGAACGCTTAAGGTCAAGTTTTCTATGACTGGGCTCATTTCCCGCTAGATTTCAAGACCCGCTGTCATGCATATGAAAACAGCTTTAGAAAGTTGAGACTGTCTGTGGTTAAAAGTTTTTTTTTGTAACTAGATAGTTTTGTTAATGACCTTTCTTTAATACCTGTTACTACAATTTGCTAATGTACAATTCGTTTAAAGAGGAGTCAAGAAGGTACCGTCTCAACTTATATTTCGTAAGGTTTTCAAGTGTTAAAAATCATGGCGAAGAAAAAGGACGAACAGCAGGGGGATGGGAAAAACAAATATGAGCAAGAACCGGATTTTTCTGATCCTGAGGGATTTGTTGATGATATTAGTGATGAGCGTAAGTTAAAGATACTTTCGGCCATTGCTTATTTATGATCTGATTGCTGATTGAAATGAATGTTTGTGGGTGAAGTTAGTAAGTAGAGTAGAGTATCTGATCGGTTTGGTTTTGTGTTTGCACAGAATTATGTCGTGATATTTTGAGGGTTAAACCCAGTGAAAAGGATGGAGTTGAAAATGTCATTGTCGTCGATGGACTTCCTCAAGTTGGAAGCGATAGGATTGATAAACTTAAGGTTGTAATCCGAAAAATCTTCAGCAAGTTCGGTAACATCGTGAATGAATTTTTCCCCTTGGATGGTGAAGGAGGATGCAAAGGGTAAATTGATTTATTATAATGATGTGAATTTTCGGCACTTGGTCAAATGTGTTTTCTATCAACGTCTGTATTTTGGTTTTCAGATACATATTTATTGAATATGGCAATTCAGAGAATGCTGAGGAAGCTGTCAAAAGCACAGACGGCTACAAGTTTGACAAATCGCACACTCTGATGGTTAACTTATTCACTGACTTTGATAAGTAAGTAAGAAGATTAAATGTTTTTAATTACGTCTTTGATCCGAGTTTATTTTTCTCTCTTTTTGTTATTCACATATAAATAATGCCGCCACCATTCAATGTTTTATTTTTTCCAGGTATGCCAGCATTCCTGATCAATGGACTACCCCTGAACCGCAACCATACAAGGACCCAGGAAATCTATGGGACTATCTTTTAGAACCTGATGCATTTGATCAATATTGTATTATTAAAATTGGTATTCCGAAAGGACATGTCCAGGTCAATGATGTCCAAGTATGGTTGAATGTAAATCCCGAGCCAGTTGAACTGATGAATCGTGTTGGAGGAACAGATGCTTATGCCAAGTGGTCCCCATTGGGTACCTACTTAGCCACCATTCATGTGAAAGGTGTGGCTATTTGGGGTGGAGAAAAATTTGAGAAAATTAATCGATTTGCCCATAACAATGCAGAATTTATCGACTTCAGTCCTAATGAAAGGTAAATCCAATTTAAAGTTGTGTTAGGTCGTTAGGTGGGTATATATGGGATGCCATGAATTTAAATTGCTGACTGAATGTTAATTGACTTTTCAGGTACTTAGTTACGTTTTCACCGAAAGCGGAAAGGCAGTACGATTCAGAAGTGTTGGTTATTTGGGAAATTCGAACCGGGGCTAAGAAACGAACGTTTAGCGACATTTACAGCAAGACTCCTTGGCCTTATTTGAGATGGTCACATGATGACAAGTATTTTGCGAAAATGGGACAAGACATGCTTTCTGTGTATGAAATCCCAGTAAGTTTATTTAGCTATCACATATCACATTTTTTGCCGTTTTTTAGTGCTGGAGTTTAATTCAATACTTCTTTCTTCAACTTTTCAGTCCTTCCGGCTCTTGGATAATAAGAGTTTTAAAATCTCAGGAATTCGAGATTTTAGTTGGTCTCCATCTGACAACATTGTTGGCTATTGGGTAGCAGAAGACAAAGATGTGCCAGCCAGGGTAACTTTGCTTGAAATTCCCAGGTATAATTACGACGAATATTCTTTATATTTTAACTACCCACAGCGTATTTTACTTAAAGTTATAATGTGTCCTCAATATTTCGCTTTTAGTCGGCAAGAAATCCGTGCGAAGAATCTTTTCAACGTTGCAGATTGTCGAATGCATTGGCAAAAATTAGGAGACTTCCTATGTGTAAAAGTTGATCGGTATTCTAAAGTTAAAAAGGAAAAGAATGAATTCAAATACAGCGTAAGTCAGCTCATATTCTTTCTTTCGCTTTATCTCTAATTTCATTAGTAATCTTTGTCAGTAATCAGTTTTTTGTATGAATTGGACTATTTGTATTACTATTACAGGGCATGTATTACAACTTTGAGATCTTCTATATGCGAGAAAAGCAAGTGCCTGTTGCTAACATTGAGATTAAGGAGCCAATTGTCGCCTTCAGTTGGGAGCCCGTAGGAAATAAATTTGCCATTATCCATGGAGAGCAAGCTAACACGTGTACAAGCTTTTGGGATGTGAAAAGAGGAGAAACGCCAACGTTTCTAAGTACGTACTTCCGTTATTCCTGGTTTAAAAATTATTTAAGTTAACGTTGAAGTATGCTTATTTTGCATTTTTAAATGTTTAGAAAGATTTGAAAAGAAAAGATTCAACACAATGTTCTGGTCTCCTCATGGCCAATTCATCGTTTTGGCTCTCTTGAAGTCCGCTGAAGGACCGATTGAGTTTATCGATACTTCTGATTTCAGTATAATGGCTGCTATTAGTCCAGAAATGACTACAGACTTAGAGTGGGATCCCACTGGTCGATATGTGACCACGGCTGTTTCTGCGTGGACTGGAAAAATGGTGAATTAAATTGGTTTTCGTTTTGTGAATAGAAATTTTTGCTGTATCATTATTTTAATTTTGTCTGAATCATTTATTTATATTGGTATAGTCGGACACTGGGTACTCTTTGTACAATTTCCAAGGCAAATTTATTCGTAAAGAACGAATTGACCGATTCGGAAACTTTTATTGGAGGCCACGACCACCTTGTCTACTCAGTCACGCCCAAATTAAAGATATTAAGAAGAATCTGAAAAAGTACAGTCCGCAGTTCGAGTCCAAGGACAGAATGAGACTAAGCAAAGCATCAAAAGTTAGTCAATACACTGTTATTTTCGTTTATTTGCACTATGAACTTAGATTTAATTGACTTTAAAAAAACTTTTTATGTTTCTTTCTACTAATAGGAAATGATGAAGAAGCAAACAGAAATATTAGCTGCATGGAAAGAGTACAGAGACAAAAAGGATGATTTGTACCGTTCCCAAAAGAAAAAGAGAATGCTTCTTAGAAACAGTATGTTTATTTTCATTTTCATGATTTATCTATAATCAATACTTTGTCATATAATTTGCGTACGAGCTAACTGAAATATTAATAATTAAATACAGATGTCGATACAGACGAATATGATGCAGACAAAAGTCAAATGTATGAAGAAGAAATTGAAGTTCTAATCAAGGAAGATATACAAACTGAGGAGTAGTCATTCAATGACCCAATGTATTTTCTTGACACTGATAACAAACAAACTATCAGTGGCAAATTTTTAGCGTCGAAAATCATCTTATTGTCGTTACCCTTTTTTATGAAGATTTAATCTTCACTGAGGACATTGTTGAATAAATTATAAATAATATTACCCGTTTTTTGAGAACCACATGTGAATCCTGAGTCCATATAAATCCCTGTTTCCGGTTGTATACCGTTGTTTTCTATAGAACAACCCTAACTAGTATCTTAATTGAAGTACACACATTTCTGTGGTGTATATTTTTAGCTTATTTATGTGCTACAATAAGAGTTCTTATATCCAAATGATGTTCACTTGTAGTATGTTAATGATTTATAGAATAAACCAAATTGCTAATCTTAAATACAATTCTCCGGGGCTGCTGAAACATAAAATACATTAATCAGAAAAAAACTAATCACTCACTATCTTCGGTTTTCTTGAAAATCTGTCTAATTCAGTGTATAATCAGCTAGACTTCACACACACCGTCCACCGACGTTTTTGGTCCGAAAAAGTAGGATCCTTTCTTGGACATTATCATGAATTCTGATTTTGAGGCTAGTCTCTCTTAATGTCAACCAAAAGTATGAATTAATAGCTATAACTAACTAAACAAACTACACTACTACATCTTGATAAAAACGCGTGCATATGTAGAAAATTGTTTTTTTAGCTGTGAGAATGCGTGTGCTGAGAATCCAAGCACAACCGCTTCCAAATGCACATATGTGGTGGTAGCCTCTGATATGTCCCTGGAGCAGTACATATTGCTATACACATAACTTTTTAGTTAGTAAAGTTGGAAGTCAGTGGACTTGTTTTTGGAGATATAGCCATGTACATAAAGTGTGAGTGCTCGAGTCCATTCCGTCTCCACTGCTCACTGTGTGTGAAATGCTGATGTGGTCTCTGGGTCTTCTTCTAGGGTCTGAGATTACTACACATAAGTCCATTGTATGTGCTGTTGCGTGTACGTCTCATATGAGCAAAAGTTGGAAACATCTATTTAAACGCGTATCAAGTAACTAAAAGTTAGTTAGTTAATGAAACAAACAAAACTAAGTACTGGAAAAGGGGCTTAGTTTTTGTTTGCGATTGTGGAAATCTGTTGGGGTTGATGGAAATGGTTTTTGCTTGCGGCCAATAAATAAGGATCATTTTTGAGTGAGTGACTGCTTGTAGGAAGGATTTTTAAGTACGGTTTTGTGGCATCTCCTTCCCCACTGTGGCCAGCTATTGTGGTTTCTTGGTCCAGGATATTTAGTGGATAAGGTAGGTAGAGTTTTATTGTTGGATGGGCCTGGGGTGAATTTTATTTTGAGGGGAATTTGAGGGAGCCTTGCTCAGGGATTTCGTGTTGTTTGATTTTATATTTCGGTTACTTAATTTTTTGGTGTTGTAGAGATTTTGTTGAAGGGGAAGAAAGACAGCAGCAATTTAATTGCTGGTGATTGTGCCGAAGATTTTAAAAATCGGTGAACGGCATTGTTGATCAGCAACACAAAATGAACTGTCCACATGTGAAGACATTTACTTTAGAAAGAGTTCCAAGCATTGTAGAACCTTTTGTCTGTCGGGGTAAGTGTTTTGTTGTTAATTAATGTTGGTTGTAGTTAGTTCCCTACGTGGTATTAGGTATTGCGATGTTATGATAGGATAGTTACGGAACTCGTAGTAGCTTTTGTTTTGATTGTTTTTTTTTCTCGTGTGTGTTTCTAGCTTGCAATTCTGATCAAAGCCCATGGCTGTGCGCCGATTGTGGTCAAATTCATTGTGGTCGCTACATCAAAGGTCATGCGAAGGACCATGCCAATGATAAAAATCACATATTTAGTATCAATTGCTACTCTTTGGAGACATACTGCTATGCTTGTGATGAGACTATAACGAATGTAGAGCTGTTGCCTGGGAAGATATTCAAGACGCTCAATAAAATCCATTCTAGCAAAGATGATCTCAGTTCAGGGAATAATTATCAGGCATTTAAAGGAAAGGAAAGTACTAGACGATCGAGTACTGACCGTATGGCTAGTGTCATGTTGGATGGGTTGGACGATAAGAAAACCAAATTACGAAGGAGATGCAGAGGTAGATTTGTGAAAAAGACTGATTCACCTTCGGAAGAGCTGGACTCGTCCGAAAACTCTGATACTCTGAAGAAGCGTAGACTTACTTTCAACAGTGAGAATAGTAGTGACAATGACAACAATGGGAACTCCGATCTCAGCTTCACTGGTTCAGAGAAGAAGGAGACTACTAGATCCAGTCCTATTCAGGAGGTGAACAAATGCGATGATGTGAGTGAAAATTATGGTGGACCAAAGAATTGTGACGCCCTTTTGAACAGTGTGGGCACAAGAGCATCCAAGTTGAAGGAATATAATACACAAGGTATTAAGGAGGAAGCTCAGAATGAAGTGATTAAGACAGGGAATCCTGGATTTGCAGGCCTTAGAAATCTTGGAAATTCTTGTTTTATGAATGCCGTTCTTCAGTCTTTAAGGTAAGGCTAGATCGTGTTACGTAGTAGTAATCTAGATTCGATAAGCTAGATTTACGAGATTAAAGATTGTTGAATAGTTTAGTAAACATCTACTTTTTTATTGTGAACATGGTTTTTTTTGCAACTAATCACGATATTTTTGTAATATTTTGTAGTAAAATCGAAGAATTTTCTTGCTACTTGTCAGTTTTGTCAACAGAACAGTTGAGAAAAAATGATGCATCTAACGAGAGACAATTTGCGTATTCCACTCGCTCTCGTACAAATGGACTGTTGTCTAGCAAAAATGAATGTGATGGTAAGTTGCTTTAAAAAATTAAGTTAAGGAATTTTTTATTTGCTTAGCAGCTAAGCATCTTTTCATGGGTGGAAAATCCATCATATCTCGGTAACCAGGTTACCATGAAATTTGGGGCAAGTGGGGCCAGTGGGGCAAAATTGGCCGCAAAGCGGCCAACAAGCAAAATATTTGATGTCGGATGAAAAAAATACTATTTTATTTACGACTTAACTACCCCACTGGTTCGAACTTCGGCCCCACTAATTTCTACCCCAATTTTTCTTCTATGCAATATTACATATTACAGCTCTTGGCCCCACACGGCCCCACTAATTTCTATCCCTGTGGGGAAAAAAGTGGGGCCGTTTTTTTGGGGATATGGGGCCACTTCTGAAAAAAAAATTATTTTCCACCCATGCATCTTTTATTTCACTTTATTGATTTTGGTTTTTAGATATCAGTAACAACAAGGAATTGCTTACGGACGAGCTTCGTAAAATCTTGGTGTCATTAAATACTGCCGGCTCGGGCGTTGTCTCTCCTGATTCTTTATTAACCATAATTTGGGACATTATGCCCCGATTTCGTGGTTACCAGCAGCAAGATGCGCACGAATTTCTACGGTATATGTTGGACCGCGTTCACACTGAATTAATTCATTTAATTCCGCAATTTGCTTGGGATGGTTTGAATTGTAATGGGAAACGAAAAATGTCTGAGTTGCGTCAAAATGGTTCGTCAGGTTTCAATGAAAAAAGTTCGATTGTCACCTGTGTTTTTGGTGGAACTCTACTGAATGAAGTAAGAAATCAAAGATTTTTTCAATGCTTTAATAAGGCTTTCATTGTTCATATAATTTTCTAATTAACCATTAATTACCATTTATCAGGTTCGTTGCAAAATATGTGGTATTCAGTCTACTAAGCATGATCCGTTCTTAGACTTGTCACTTGATCTTCCATGCATGTCAAATGGAACATTCAAATTAGAGAATTGTCTTTCAAGATTTGTGGATGTGGAGGAACTCCATGACACAGACATGTATTTCTGTTCTAATTGTAAAAGCTATCAAAATTCTACCAAACGATTTTGGATTTGCCGACTACCAAACGTAAGTGGCTTGTGAAGTTGTGAATCAACCCGTATATAAATGTTGGTTATTGTAAACTACCATTGCTCATTCCGGTTTCCTTTGATTGTTACAGGTCCTATGCTTGCATTTAAAACGGTTTAGATGGTCAAATTATTTACGAAATAAGCTAGATCAATATGTAGAATTCCCATTGACAGATTTAGACATGTCAGGGTATAGTCTAAAGACTGGAGGCAATGGGACTAAGGGCAAGTCCCCATCTGCACTGTATGACTTGGCCGCTCTAATTGTTCATCATGGTTCTGGGTAAGTTTTCGTAAGATATTTTATTTGCATTTCGTTTTTGAATGTTCCGATAATATGATTTCTTTGGTTGTAGTCTTGGTTCTGGACATTACACCGCATTTGCCAAGAAAGACAACCAATGGTACCACTTCAATGACTCTATGGTGAAACCAACAGAGGAAGCGATGGTAGCTAAAAGCAAAGCTTACATCCTATTTTACACTCGACGTGAGTTTCAAATATGAACTGGGAGTACGTAATAGCTAACTAGCTAGCTGTCATTGCTAACTTATATGTTACAATTACAACAATGGCACCCTACATTGGTCAGGGAATCATGCCCCTGACTTCTTACTTCTGTGTTACTTGACTTTTTCGTGTGCATTTTTACAAACATATATGAAGATAAAGAATACCAGTGAATGCGTTTAGTGATGATAGTTGCATTTTTTGTGAATCTATACCTTTCTCAAAAACAATGCAGCTTTAGAACGACAACCATGTTTGTTTGTGCATGAGAACGTGTTATAGAGTATTACTTAATATTGATTTGGATTTTTTATCTAGCCTTGATTATAATTATGTTCAGAATCATGTACACTATAACTAAGGTTCTTCATGTACGCTTATGAGCTACACTCATAATGTATCCAGCACTTGATATATTCGGACGTCTTCGCTAGATTTTACGAAATAAAGTGGAACATTTCACTGTTTACAAGAAATCACTGATTTAAACAATTGACTAGTTTATCTATAGTCTAGTTAGTAAAGTTAGTGTGTGGGAACCTCTTCTAACCTTTTACTTTCTCATTGCTTCAAGTATCCCAGTACTTTCGTACTTTCTGTCTTTTCAACCTGCCTGTTTCTCCTATACTGAGAGAGAGGCTCCCACATGATGCGAGCATGATTAGGCTGCATTGGGCAGCATACTGTAGCTCAATTTTTTCAAAGTTCGTTAAATACTGCTACGTTCAACTCCATGAGTATACTGGCAAATTTGTATTTGGCAACAGG
>Ga0210040_10010871_pt1 | contig 10380 bp, 8 predicted proteins | sample CryGeyCG12114_NA_FD_185462 | JGI IMG/M metagenome (GOLD analysis project Ga0210040, IMG submission 185462) | Groundwater microbial communities from aquifer - Crystal Geyser CG19_WC_8/21/14_NA (SPAdes) (version 2) | ecosystem: Environmental > Aquatic > Deep subsurface > Groundwater | place: USA...
GAGCCTTTTCGCGTCGCAGTTCTCGGTTTAAATGAAATTACAGATCTCACAGTCTCACATATTTACAATTCAATTGCTGGTATTTTGGAGTACGTGGTTATGTAAATATATTGCCTTGGAAACTTGTGAATAAACTTGTTTGTGTTATGAAGGTGTTTCTGTCTATAGGTCTTTTTATGCGTAGGTCTTATTGTTGTAGGTGCTATTGCGTAGGTCTTATTGTTGTAGGTCTTATTGCATAGGTCTTTTCACCGGATACCAAGTTATCCAGCGCGTAGATTTCAAAAATTTCTTTAGTTTAGTCTTTTTCATACGATGCTTAATTGTGTGTGAAAAAATTAGAATTCGAATTAAGTGAGAACTTCAGTCTTTTGGCTTTCAAATTTACCTAAGTGTAACTAGCTTAGCTCATTAACTGTAGGTAAAAACTTTGAATTTCAGTTAAGTGCCAAAAGATTTCCAGCGCTTAGATTTCAAAAATTTCTTTTGCTCAGTCTTTCTTATAAAATGGAAAATTATGTGTGAAAAAATTGAAAATAGATTTAAGTGGGAATTCAGGTATTTCGGATTTCAAATTTACCTTAGTGAAAACAGACTATTAACTATGGGTAAAACACTGAATTTCAATTTATTGCTTAAAGTTTTCCAGCGCTTGGATTTCAAAAATCTCTTTTGCTCAGTCTTTCTCATAACATGACAAATTATGTGTGAAAAAATTGAAAATAGATTTAAGTGGGAATTCAGGTATTTCGGATTTCAAATTTACCTTAGTGAAAACAGACTACTAACTATGGGTAATACTTTGAATGTCAATTCATTGCTAAAAGTTTTCCAGCGCTTATATTTAAAAATCTCTTTGCTTAGTCTTTCTCATGACATGACAAATTATGTGTGAAAAAATTGGAAATGGATTCAAGTTGGAAGTTGAGTATTTCGGATTTCAAATTTACCTTGGTGAAAACAGACTATTAACTATGGGTAAAACACTGAATTTCAATTCGTTGCTAAAAGTTTTCCGGCGCTTCGATTTCAAAAAATTTTTGTACTTCGTCTTTTTCAAAACCTGACAAATGATGTGTGAAAATACTGAAAATGGATTTATGTGGGAACTTCAGTATTTTGGTTTTTAAATTACATTAGCGTAAATAACCTATTGACCATTGATAAAAACTTTGAATTTCACTTCGTTGCTAAAATTTTACATCCCTTAGATTTCGAAAATTTTTCAATTTCAGTGAAATCAACAAAAAGTCTCATTCACAGCAAAAATTCAATTAATAATATAAAATTTTTCAAATTATTGACACCGATTTTGTCCTTTAAGCTGTCTAGAGTTGTTAAGTTTGTTTCTATGAGGTATGAAACAGTCATGTGTAACAGTAAATTTTTGCTGGGTTTCTAAAAGGTAAATTCAATCGTTAAAAAATCTCAAACCCCATGACTACCGTCCAACCTTTAAGTGGAGTCCTACATAACTGAATTTCACTATATAGCTTGTTGAATTGTAAAAACTAGTTTCTGTGCTCAATTTCAAGAAGATCGCATATTGCCTTCAAATATCTTAATTTCCATGGTCACGGTTCACCCCTTAGGCATTGTCCGCCCGTGCACACCGTATTCACCGATTTGCCACAGTCTTCGCCGAAAGTTAGCCATTATAGCTTTCCCACGTCTTTTTGCCACATCATTGGAAATTTTGGTCCAAATTCGGCTGAGAGAGTTGAGATTTTTTGCTGGCACTTCACGCTTAGCGTATTCTTGCTTACATAATGCCCAAAAATCAGACGAGCCTGGCGAACGGTCGGTGCGTTTTTCGATTTCTCCACAAATTGAATGCTTTCACTCTGGAGAATGTTTGTGATTTCCCGGGTGTAATGACACGTAGCATTGTCTGGTCAGAACACTACAGGACGATTTTTGATAAAGGGAAGCAATCTCTTCATAATGCAATCTTTTTTGTATATTTTTGCATTCGTAGTGCCAATACAAATGTAGGGTTTCGAAACCTGTCCCAATTCATCGATGGTCTGCCAAATCAGGAAGTTTTGAAAAAATTTAGCCTTCGGTTTGATTTTCTTCCTGAGTCCACACGGATTCCGGGTCTTTTCGAGTAGAACTTTCGACCTAGTACTTCTTTGGGATCCACAGTACAGAAAGTTTCGTCATCCAAGACGATGATTTTTCTGGATTTCGATGGAGCCATTTTCTCAACAAGTCGGCGACTTGCCGTTTTCGCCCGGATTTTCTGACATTCTGTGTAGTCGGAACACTTCTTGCATGTGAAGGACTTGAAGCCCAGGTTTTTGGCTTTGATCTCATGCAAAAAGGACTTAGAAATTCCAAGACGTGCAGCCGCCCCCCGCTTAGAAAGGTTCGGGTCCTTTTCGAAAAGCTTGGGAACTTTCTCTTGCAGTTTAAACGACTGTGGTGATTTTGGTCGACCCTTAGTCTATAAGGACACGTACCTATGCACAGTATATACGGCTGTGGTGTGGTTCAGATTCGTATTCATGAACATTGGAAACCCCTAATTGCTAGTTTTCAGAATTTTCAGACGCATAAGTACCGTGTAGTAGGGATTTGAATAAATGACCGTGAGCTATAGGGGAAAAAGGTCAAAGGTCCCGGTTTTGACCTCCGAAAAAAACACAGGCGTGTTCAGCGCCTTTAATTATGCTTAAATGAATTGATTTTGAAAAAAAAATCGAAATTTTTGGAAAAAGTTAAGGGTCACTCTGGTACAAAGTAGGTCAAGGGTTTGACCCTTGACCTTCAAACTTTGTGTACGTGTTCAATACCCTAGGTTACAGCACAGATTTTTAATTTCAGCCAAATCGGTGCACTCAGTGCAAAGTTATGGCTGGTCAAAGTTTGAAAAGTGTCAGGGCTGAGGTCGCGAGTTCGCTCTCTGCGAGGTTTGTACGCTACGCTGCAGAGAAAGCCAAATCTCATAGACCGTACCGAGCACACCACAGCCGTATATACTGTGCATAGGTACGTGTCCTTATAGACTAGTCGACCCTTGGGTTTTCGGTAAATCACTTCACCACACTCTAAAAACTTTTCCAAAATGCGAGATATTGTTGTTCGCGGCACTTTTTTCTCGAGAAAATGTTGAACCGTACGTTTTTTGTCAAAATCGACCACATTTTTAAAGTAGTGGACAACACGGTCCACTAGTTATAATCTTTTAATGCGAAACATTTTTATACAAATGATAGTTCCTAGAAATTTTTTAGTGGGTAGCATACGGTACATGATAGTGTACATTCCTGAATTAGGCTTAGAAAAATAGCATATGGCATTCAAGTGCAACACGTAAAATTATGGCAAACATCAATTACAACTGGAGATTACGCTCCCGGGAATTCCCGTTCCCGGGATTCCGGGAAATGAAGGGTTTTACAGGCCGGGAAAATTTCCGGGAATCTCTCTTTATTCCCGGGAATTAAGAGAATTTTAATGCGCTTATTTTTATCAATAAATAGTGATATTTAGTAAATAATCACTCAATAATGGTTAAAAAACATTCGCGTTTTTACCAGATACAGCTTGCATAACTAAGACGCCGCTTCAGTTTTTGCTACGTAATGCCACAATTTCATTTCTCTTCCAAAATATCATCCCATTATTTTGGTTTATTCAGAATATTAGCTGACACATTCAGAATAATAGTTTTTGAACTGAAGATATTAAAATTTCAATTTGATTAATCTAAAATGAGTCTCGTGTGGGAAAACTTTTTGAAATTAGGAAGTAATGAAGCGGAATGTAAAGTGTGTAAAAAAATATTAAAATGTCAAGGCGGTTCTACGAAGGGTTTACATTGGCATCTTCAAAATGTTCACAATATAGATACAAAAAGACCGATACAAAAAGATTCAGGTAAATACCGTAAAAAAAGGTTTTGTTGATCATTTATTTATATATCTGTAGTTTCCAAAAATGTATATACTTTTTGTTATACTTACTTAGAGGTTTCAGGCCCGTCAATTAAATTAAAGCAGATGAAAATTGAATCATTCTATAGGAAGCAAGACTCGCTAGCAGGGATCATTAGTAGAATGACAGCTTTGGATGGTTTGCCTTTTAATCTGTTTGCTAAATCAGAAGACATGAGAAATCTTCTTTATAATAAAGGTTTGTGGAAGGAATAAATTAAATGCAAATTGTAAATATAACTGTAAAAGAAACTACAAATATTCAGAATGACGTCAATTTTATGCTGTGCTCAGGGTTTCATAAAATTCCGAAATTTCCAACGGCAATTCGAGACATAGTGATGAGTTATGCCCAAAACGTTAGAATGGAAGTGACTAATGAACTGCAGTCTATGAAAGCATCAACCAAATTTAGCTTAACATGCGATGAATGGACATCTATTAGGAATCGGCGATTCATAAATGTCAATATTCATGATGGTGGGCCAACTTTCGGGAACTTGGGACTAATTAGAGCAAAGGAATCTCTCACGGCCGAAGTGATTTTAGAAAACTTACGAAATAAACTTATGGAGTTTCATTTGAATCTGGATCACGATATATCTGCAATTACAACAGATGGAGCTGCTGTCATGAAAAAGTTGGGGCGATTAGTTAACTTTCAGACCGAGCAACAACTATGCTTTGCACATGGAATAAATTTAGCAGTAGTGGATGTTTTGTATCAAAAACCAAAAGAAGTAGAGCCAGAAGACATCCATGATAGTGATGAAGATGATGATAGTGAAGAAGAAAACGATGATGGGTTTGAATTAAATGTGGCGGGTGAAAAGTGCAAAATTCTTCACACTACACTGGGCCCAGTGATAGAAACATTCCGGAATGTTGTACGTAAGTGCAAAAGATCAGCCAAACTAAATGATATGCTGCAAAAGTATGTGAAACAGGACTTGGGTCATGAATTCGCTCTTAAATTGGACTGCAAAACAAGATGGAGTAGTATGTTAACAATGCTGGAAAGTGTGGTTAAAGTCAAAACAGCTTTACAGAAAGTCTGGATTGATACCCAAGGGACTGACTGGGGAAAAATACCAAATGAAGAAGATTTCATGTTGGTAGAAAATGTAATCAAGGCCTTAACTCCAGTTAGAAATACAGTAGAAGCTATATGCTGTGCTAATTCAACATTAATCACCGCTGATGCAGCAATGGATTTTATGCTAAAAGTTTTGAGCTCTCAAGATTCCGAAATTGCAATCGACATTTTAGATGCATTGAAAAATCGATTGCAGGAGCGTCGTACTAAAAACTCAAGCATCCTGCAATACTTGCACACCGGTAATTTAGATTATAACAATATGAGCTCTACTTTCAATTCATTTTTTCCGCGACCAACACAGTCTCAAATAATTGAAACTGTCAAAAAATTTAATCATCTTGGCCAAGAAGAAAATGACGATCGGAGGGAGGACGCACCGGAGATGGAAGTTGACTTATGCCAGGATTTAAAAAAACAACTGCACGAAGCAATCAAGATTGCTAATGATGGTGGACATTGCCCAGCTAATACACCACAAGATGCGAAATCTTTAACTGGGATAATTAGGAAAGAAATAAGCTTGTGGGAAACCACTGGTAATCGTGGAATATTATTGCAAAATGCATTTAATTCTTTGTTGTCTATAAAACCGACTAGTGTTGAAGCTGAAAGAGCATTCTCTTCTGCTGGATATCTCTGCAGCAAAATTAGAAGCAGAATGAGTGATGAGACTTTGGATACATTGTGTTTCTTGCGTGCCTTTTTTAGAAAATAAAATGTATCAATTATTTTTTTGGCATACTCTAAATTTTTAACCACTTTTTTTGAAAGATAACGCACACATTAATTAAATTAAGATTTTCCCGGGAATTCCCGGGAATTCCCGGGAACGAAGATTTTTATTCCCGTTTCCCGGGAATGAAAAAATGCACCGGGAGCGTAATCTCTAATTACAACAATTTTTGATTTCAAAGAATTTGGAAATTTTCCTTTTTATAACAAAAAACTTTTTCGCGTCTTGTCGTTTTGTTGTGTTTTGTTTCTGTTTCTCATTTGTTTTTTTATTGGCTTTCACAATTAAAATAGGTTATGAGCTGCGCATGTTGTGCCATCACCAAATCTCCTCTAATAAGAAAAAAAGAGTTATTAAAAACCAGTGCTATGTTGATAAAGTTCAATCGCACGCCATGTTAAAACGGTTAAAAATATCACTTTCAGGATACATTTGCGATGACTGTCACAAACAGTTTGCACTACGCAAAAATATTCGGATCAAACACGTCGGATTTTATTTCTATAATTTTTTATTGCAAAGTGATTTAAAACAGCTTTAATTGAACTCCATAACTCCTAGGTAAAATCATTACCCTGTTTGATGCCCGGATATTCAAAAGCTAATGAAAGGGATGGTTTGAACGAATGTGACGAGGCTAACGATGTAGGTGAGGTTAACAATGAAGTTGATAGGGCGAATAGAGAATCTTTTGATCCGCAAGCTGCAAGCGTGAATACGCAAAAAAGTGATATGATGAAAACTGAAAATGAGCAAATGGAAAATGAAAGTGAGAGCATGGTAGGAATGCGAACCGCAGAACTGGGGGAATCTGAAACGATGTCCACTTCAAATGTGAGCCGAAATGAGTCTCAAACGGGGGCTGGAAAATTACAAATAGTTAACTCGTGTGCGAGCTCCCAAAGAAGGTGCTTTATTTGCAAAAGCAAAGAGGGCAGAACATGCATCCCAAACATTGCAGTAGCGCAAGCATGGACGAAAAGTGAGGTTTTTGTTCCAAAGACCAATCGTTGCTGCAGATCCCATCTTACTGCCAAAAGAGAGTTTGACGAAAACGCCATGAAAATCATACAAACCATTGATAATCCTGTCGGAATTAGTGGCCCAAATAGTCTCGGTTTGCTTCAAAACGTTACTGAGCTTCACAAAACTGGAAAAATGGATTTTAGTGATTCGGGATCAATCAGTGACACACAATATAAAAGACTTGTTGGAATGAATAAGGAACAGTTTTTGGATTTCTTTAAGTACTGTGAACAAAGTCTAAACAATAGCTGCAATAGGAAGGCAAAAAATGCACTTGCGATGTTTTTAGTAAAACTTTGTTTGGACTTGCCACAAGAGCTTCTGGGATTCTTTTTTGATATGGAGTCTCAACCTTGTTTAAGTGACACGCTGAAATCAGTTTCAGCAGCACTAATGAAATCTTTCGTTCGGTAATACCTTGGCGTCAACCATATAACACGTTCTGAGTATATAAGCCTTCACAAATCTGAATTTGTGCAAAAACTCTTTGAAGTGGACGATGACAAACTCGTTGCAATTCTAGATGGAACCTATGTTTACATAATGAAGCCGTAAGGTGTGAACTACTAATACTATCGTCAACTGTACATCATTCTAATTCGCATTTTTTGTCTTTGTTGAGCAGATTACGAGGAACAGCGAAGAACGTTTTCAATGCACAAGCACAGTAATTTATTAAAAGCTATGATGGTTGTGGCTCCGGATGGATACATCTCGCATGTTCATTAGATGAATCACGCAGACGGTGTAAATAATGATGCCAAAATTTTGGAATTGATGATTAAATGTGACGCTGATTTCAAGAATTACTTTGAGCGTGGCGATTAATTTGTTCTCGACAGCGGATTCCGGGATGTTTTGGAGTGCATAGAAAACGAAGAAATCTTGACAAAATGCCCCCTTTTCTACAAGGATATAAAAAACAATTTTCAACAGCTGAAGCTTATCGTTCCCGTCAAGTTGCAATGACTAGGTGGGTTGTGGAAGCAGTAAATGGCCGCATCAAAAACAAATTCAAGTAATATATCACGTATTTTCAAGGTTTTCCTTTGTTCAGTGAGTCAGTTATTCGAATACTTTTTTTTCACACTTCCTGATTTTTTTGTCACACGGTCAATAATAACAACTTGCAGAACGTGGAAAGCTATTTTAAAATAGCCTGTGCACTTATAAATGCATATTCACCCAAGATTTTTACTGACACTGACTTTCATATGAACCTGGCAGACACTTGCTTGCAGCGAATGACACTCTCAAATGATTTACAGCAGTTAGTCATCTAGCAGCTAGATAGGCGTGGAGGAAAATGGCTTGAAGCTGTTTCTACCACAATTGAATATTTTCCCATATTAACTGTGCCTGATCTGAAGTGTATCACGTTGGGTATCTTTCAAATCAATCTAGCCCAAAGATACAGCTGGCAGCATATGTTTGAAAACAAATACCGTCTTTCAGTGCTTAAAGAAATGCACAAAATGAACAATATCCACATCATAAGAACAAAAATAGAATCAAGGTTTCGTAGTAATAATAAAGTTAGATTTTATAATATTTTCATCTATGAATCTTATTAGTTGTACAAAAGCACGACGGGGCCAAGTTTTTGTATGAAAAATGTATCCATCAATCGCATAATACACAAAATCGCGACGAGGCAATCAATGGCAGTGTAAATTTTAAGTAAAATGTTCTAAGACGATATATATATACGACCCGCTTACATTTACGAAGTTCTACAATAGCTAAAAGTCCACTACAAACTTTACCCTAACGTTCAGATAATGGATCAAGACTTTTCACACTACCACTCCATGTATTTATTCCCAAGAGCAGTTTGTTCCATAGAGTTCCAGTCACCTGAATCACAAACATCATTACAAACGTTGCGGTTGATGTCAATGCAGCTTCACCTTTTCTCTCCGTAGAATTTGCAGCTACAAAAGAGTTTAGAACACTTACTGAGAGCAGAAAAATTTTGAGAGGAGAATTTCATCAAGGCTTAATGCACTTATTTCGAAGAGACAGCGGTGGAGTACAATGTACAGCTATGGCCTCGGTTTTTTTGGCAAAAACCCTGATAACACCTATTAACACATGGAATCAAACTACTCTCGATGAAAAATTGTTGCTTGGGAATAGATATTATCAAAATGTATATCCACTGGTTTCCGCTTCCATGCGCATCCATGCGCGCATGGTATGCAAAGCAGATACCTGGAAGCCATGGATTGCAGTGGAGAATTGGAGATCAAGGAAGAAATGTGAAAATTGATGTATTGGCCCATCTAGCCTACGAATTTAGTGGCATGCTAGATGAAGGCTATGAGTTGTTATCTCAACAAGCCCGTCGTGAAAATCAGCATTTGAGGCTAAAACATCGACGTCAGAACTGTATTGATTCAGAACACTCACGTGCGATTGGAACCACAAGAGGATACTCGTTAAATTAAATCGTAAAATTAACCAATAGTAGTTCAATATAAACTCCTTTTCTCGAGCAAAATTTTTAGAAATTAAGGTTTATTTATAGTAAGCTATTAGTTTCCTAGAATGTTACATAGGAAGTAGTTGTGTATAAACAATCTAAAATTGAATGTACACATGATTGACTGGAATAAAAGTTTAGCCAGTCAGTTGGCTTTTGGCTACATGTTAAACTCGAAGTAAAGAGATCTTATCTTGCTTGGCATATACATAATATCTCTACACGTTTGCTGTACTTAAGGCCAATACAAAGCTCTACTATTTCGATTCCCACAGTGAAGGCGCTTGTGGACGTAACGCACGCGACGGTAAAAGATGCGTTATTGAATTTTCCACAGAAAATGGAGCAAAGCTGCTCTCACAACTGATAAATCTTGATCTGAAAGGTGGAACCCAACAAAATATGAAATAGAGTTAGCAACGCCAATTAGAAATAGTGATCACATTAGCACCTATTTAATGCTTCCAAAGAAACCTATCTAATCTGAGATTTGAGCCCAATTTCAATGAAAACTATGAAGTTTGCAATGATTCCTATGCTGATATTGACATGGAGAGAAATGGTTCTGAAATGGAGCAGGATGATTCTAGCGAAGCAATCAAATCAGTAACCCCGACATCCCTGCAAGTTGTTTTATCCCAAATGTCCGATCAGGAACCAATGGAGTGTGATCAAAACGATTCAAATTTTGGTTCGATTTTACAGTTCCATCTTGATAATATTCCAGGAGCAGAGAAATTTCTATTGAACATAAATACTCTAGAACATGTTGCTATTCATTGCGACGACTACATCGAGCCTTCAGCTGGAGACTTCATTACTTGCGTCCGGAATAGACACAAACATCAGAATCTATATAGAAAAACCGGCCCACACATTGCGGAATCTTATGCCCATCACCTTGATGAACTTTCTTTTATCAAATTTTATCCAACAGGAACTCATCGATTTGAATTTCCTCGAGAAGAGATACTTGACTATTGCCAGTCCTTACTCCAAAGAGGTGATAGAAGATTTCAAGATCCAGACTTCATTTTTTATTGCTTGTCCCGAGTGGAAACCTACAAACTTTTTCAAATGTGCAATGAAGTTTCAG
>Ga0210040_10010872_pt1 | contig 10380 bp, 15 predicted proteins | sample CryGeyCG12114_NA_FD_185462 | JGI IMG/M metagenome (GOLD analysis project Ga0210040, IMG submission 185462) | Groundwater microbial communities from aquifer - Crystal Geyser CG19_WC_8/21/14_NA (SPAdes) (version 2) | ecosystem: Environmental > Aquatic > Deep subsurface > Groundwater | place: USA...
TATTTTGGACTACTGGCCGTTTCAACGCGAACAAAACATACGTCACTGATGTTGACCGTACATAAGATGCAAAAAATTGATTGTCTAAACGTTAAATGGGGAAAAAAGCCAGATTTGGCAATTTATTCTACGTTATTTAGGTACGCGGATATAATAAGCGTCAGTTATTTAAAAATGCTGTCAGCGCCGCCAAGAAATCTTTCGTATTATCCGCATGAGGCCAATGTCCAGCATTAGGCACAGTATGTAGCTTGGCCTGAGTAAATATTTCTTGCAATTTCGGGAATTCTTCTACCGGTATGAATGGGGAATTTTCTCCACGAATAAAAAGAGTTGGAGCGGTGAATTTTCGGGACAAAAGGTCAGATGGAAATGAGCCGATTTGGTGAATACTTTTTGCCAAGACGGGTAGATTTGGTTTCCAAACTATTCGGTTTCCTTGCTCGGCCAAATTCGTGAGCAAAAATGAACGAACGGATTGTTCCTATGAGAAAATACAGTTTTTTTTTTAATTTTCGAAGATGAAATTCAGGGCGATTCGCATTAGACTTACATTGACTACTGAGAGTAAAGCATCATTGGCTACTTTTCGTGCAGACGATAATGTGATTTTTTGATCCCCAAAGTGGATTTTCAATAGGCTATCGATGTAACCTGCAAAAATGCACAGAAAACGTATACTTATAGGATTTCACTTTGCAAAAATCGGTAAATAGATTCATTTTTTGCATGTGAAATCCTAAAAACTGCATTTCTCAGCTTCGCCCACAGTTTTTTGGTATTTTTCAATCAAATGTAGCTATATATTTACTTCGTATGGAAGGGAAATCCGGACTCATCGACAAGGGGGAAACATCGACAACAATTAATTTATCTAAAAATTCGGGGTAGGTCAATCCAAAGGTCATCACAGTACGACCGCCCATGGAATGGCCCAGGAGGGAGAATTTCGAAATGTTGAGATGATTTGAAAGCCGCCTAACATCTTCAGCCATGACTTGATATGACATTTCGGGCAAATGAGGGCTATCCCCATGATTTCTAGCGTCAAATGTTACAACCTGCGAGGATATTGAACTATTTTAACTTTGGTCGATGAATTTCAATCATTTTGATACATATGGGATTTACGGTTCGACTAGTAGATTTAGACACAGCCTTGGCAATGGAATTCCAATTGAATTTTGCTCCTAAAAGTCCATGTGTTATGAATAGTGGGGGGTTCTTTGACTCGGTTTTCGGTTTATATACAGCATGAGATAAAATGGGGCGACTAGAAAAATTCTGGCGACTAAAATTATGAAAAAAACTGAGTTTTTCACACGGATATACTTTTTTAAAGTTACAGTTTGTTTCTATATGCAAATCATACCTAGTTGTGATCCCGAAAAATCTGCAGGGAGTGTTCACAGGTTTGAAAAAAGTTTTTGACTTTGAACAAATCATTTTGGACTAGAAACTTGTATTAGCAGGTTAAATATGGTATTGACCTTAAACTATGGCGAACCCAAAATTAAACTTTACATTTCATTGCATACTTAATCAATGTATGATCTTGGATAGTTAAAAAATTTCAGTTTATTATATAAAAATTAAAGTTAAATATGAAATACGCGGGTTCATGTCTCTATGTTATGCAGGGTTATTGATGCGATAATTTTTTAATCAAAAAAGGTGAGCAGGCTGCCCAATTATCAACAAAATGCACAAAAATAAAACTAACGCTCAAAATCCATAGAAAAAATGCTTATAATTCATTAATTTATAAATACATACAAAATAGTCACCAACCAAACAATAAAGCTGTAAACAAAACTTATCAGACAGAGCCTCCTATATGACTACAAATATTGCTTTTAGATTCTATAAGCATTGAAAAAGTCCTATTTTCGGATTTGAAATTCAAAAAATTTCAGTCTCTATCAACTAATGCGAAGGGAAATGTATAGATGCTGGCAGAGCGGAAATCCAGTCAGTCACATTGTCTGGCGCATTGGGCAAAACACAAACCTCAGGATTATTGACATTCACAGAATTATCTAAAACCTGCCCACTTTGCTCACTACTACTAAAGTTACTATCATTAGGAACCGATTCTTGAGTCTGGTTTTGAAGATTCATTCTATTCTGCTTCCTCCACCTACGAATTCGTTGAATGATGGCATTTTTGGAAGTCCCCAAACAAGTACTGGCTGCTGCAGTTACACTTTTGCAAAATAGTTCCGTAGGTCCTTTGTCAATCTCTTCCATAGCCAATTCTCGTAAATTGTGTTCAAATTTCGTTATCTCATGACTGCAAATATCAATTTGGATCATTATTTGCAATTCAAAAGAATCCATAACATTTTTTATTTTGCTTACTCCATATCAGTCCAGTCATGGGGTAAATGCTTGCCTCTGGGGGTAAAGTTAGAGCCCACTTTCCGAAGCCGTCCCTTACACCCGCCATGGAACTTTCGACATCGCCAGAATTCCACTCCTTTGCGAGCATAATGCAGGAGGTAGTATTGGTTTTCATATTTCATCATTGGCCTTCCCTTGTTGGTCGTAAAGTATTCTCCGCCATCAGCGCCCCTGTAGTGTGTTTACATTTTTCAATAACCAATACACGAAAAACTGTTCTTTTTACCCAAAATTGATAACCCCTACCTCTTTGGTTTTGGCAAATGAGATTCCTTATGAAACTTGATCTTGGATTTAGAAGTACTGACGAATTCACAGCCCTCGTGGTCACAACGAAATTCCCTACTTGGATGAATCTTTGCCAAATGCTCTGCATGACATTCCCCATTGATGCTCTGATGGTCACACATTTCGCACTTTAAGATTTTCGCCTCTGCCAAATGCTCCTGCAATGTATGTGTCTTCAATATGTCTCCAGTCGTAGCGATATAGTCACAGAATACGCAACCTAGGGGATTCCCACGGGATTCATGTTTACTACCGTGTTCTGCATAGGAGAAAAAGTTAGGTCAAGTCGAAAGCTACACCAACGGGGCATACATTTAGGAGATTTTTTTCCCATTTGTGGAAAACTTGCCTTCAAAGTCCGACTCAATAGTAAAAGCAGCGTCACATTTGTTACAATAGTATTTAAACATGTCCCGAAAGAAGTCATGCATATATCTCATATGCATTCGCATCTTTTTGGAAGTCTCAATATGAAAATCACATTGGTCACAACGGAATTTGGGTTCACTCGCTGTGCAATGTATTTCCCAGTTGTGTATATCCAGCAAATGTTGACTTCCAAATTTTTCCTCACAATTTGGTTTCGGACAATGGTAGCCCTCCAAATCCCCTGAAAATATTTCAAAAAGTTAAAAGAATTTGAAACGATAATCCAAATCTTTTATGAATAATGACTGGGAACTTACTTTCATGATATCCTCGTATGTGATTTAGCATCCGGTTTTGGGTCATAAACTTTTGATTGCATTTTGTACAGCGAATAGCGAATTTTAGATTCGTGCTCATTGGAGTCTCATTGGTAACAATGGTAGACTGTTCTATTATGGATTTGAGACTAGCCCTGTTATTAACACTATTGGTTTTCTTCCTCCTTTTGGTCCCTGTCTGATAATCGGAATCAGAATCTTCACTAGTATCCTCCACATTGTAATCTTCATCTATGGATTTCCTCGAATTTCTTGTCGTTCGTCCAGGTTTCTTATTGATTGGAACAATGTAGTCTTCATCATATGGTTCTATTTTGATTCCGTCGTCTTCTAGATTCGCGTATGATGTTGCTGCAAATATCCAGAGATTCAAATACAATGTTTTATACAGTTAGTTGATTGGGGAGATGATTAGTTCTAATTACTTTGCAAAATTTCTTTAGGATTTGTATCATCATCATCATCATCATGATGAGCTATAGAAGAGTTTGAGTGACTGGAATTGGACTGTTGATCGCAATTTTCGTCCTCATCGTGCTCTAGTCCTAGACTCGCTGTTTTAGAAGATAAATAGTCCAGAACTGTGTAGCATTTGTGTTTGGCAGTTGCTGATAACATTTCTGATAAAAAAAGGAAAAATGAGTGGATTTTTGTCTAAAATTGTAGATGGCAATGTAATGAATTCAATGGTTACTGACTTGAAGTCACCAATTTGAATCGCATTTGAGGATCTTTTTTGAACTTTTTCAAATACTTGGTCACATCGTCACAATCTTCTAGTTTTCTTAACTCATGTTTCTCCGTTTTCTGGAAACGATTTCCCCTGTTTGCATAATTCAACCATCTGCATTTTAGTTCTGTGGTCATTTGAATTATAGTTTGTTCGGCTTTAGTGATGAGATGGATTTGCTTGTCTAATTCTTTGAGATCGTTATGACAAGTGTCACAATAGATTTGGGCTTCACTTAAAATTTGTTGGTAGCAGGAATTTGAAAAGCGGAGTTGGAAAAGTTCACAAATCGAGCCGAAATAAGTTTCGCGTAGGATTTGATTCATTTTGGATCGGGTGCATTTGGATGCCCCACAGAGGAAGCATAACGATGTATTTTCCATTGTTAAACACAATCAATGACAATATGACAATGACTTTTTTTAGCTGTTTAACTATATTTTAAATGAGGACTCAATTAATGTCAAAATATTTACTGTTTATGAAAATCCCGCATTTCAAGTTTCAATGTCTGTAATCAAGAGCAGCTGAAGCTCAAAGATTCAAGTATTGATTTTAAAAATTTTCGCGGAAGGGTTTATAAAAGTTGCGTTATTTTCATTACTACGTCATTTTGATTACATTTATCGTTTAAACGAAATTATTATACTGATAATACCGTTGGAAGATTTCATTTCTATTCCAACCAAAGGTACGAGTTTCATGCACATTTATTCGCCATTTAAAATACAACTGAACTGAATTTTTGAATCAATCCCGAATCCCGCAGATTTCATGAAGTCCAAACTTTACTCCTGCTGTATCTAACTTCATCCCCACCGGATCCATTCCAAAATGAAGACTATGGGTCAATTTTTCCGGGCTCTGTGTCATCCTGGTCCAATCATCACTCTTTGTAACGAACCAAATTCTACAATAAGCCGTTTTTTTAAAAAAAAATTTCGTCCCATGAAATGTTACATTTTCTCACTCACAGTGATTATCAAAACGATCACCTTGTCAGTCACATATTGCTCTCTAATGTGGTGGCCACCAGAAAGATCAATCGGTGGGGTTTTGTCGCTCACAATTTTCTTGGTCCTCAGCGGTCTAGTCATGTTCAATTTCTTTTCGGCCATCTCATTTGGGGCTGGCTTTGTTCCCCAAGGTTGGGAGCCGGTATGTATACGTCCTCTCGAAAAAAAATTGCATGAAATTTCTCCCTCCTCAATATTTTTATATCATGAGGATTTAACACTGTTTTCTATTGCAGGAAAATGAACAAGACAAAGAAAAACTGCAGTATTGCACCGAATGTAAAGGCTACAAAGCGCCCAGAGCTCATCATTGTAAAAAATGTGAGATTTTTTTTGAAAACTGTTTTTTTCACCCAAATTTCAAATATCAATCGACTATTTCTTGCCTTTTTTTAGGTGGTCACTGTATTATGAAGCTAGGTAAATCCGTTTTCCACTTTTTTTTGCATTAAATTAATTCTTTTTAGTCAATTTTTCTAACTTTTTTGTACTAGATCACCATTGCGTATGGATAAATGGCTGCGTAGGCCATACAAATCATTCCCATTTTGTATTCTTCCTATTGAGTGCAGTACTAGGATGTGGCCAGGCGTCCGTGATTTTGGCCTGTTCTGTCTACCGGGCTATTTATCGGGTAGGTTACTAAAAAAAGGAGCCTCGATTTGTGGCAATATTCCCCGAAATTCTGTGTTTATTAGTTTTCTCTTTTTTCAGCCCTACTATGAATACCATTTATATCACGACGGTAGCGTGCCAATTGTAAGACTAGGATTGTATGGCATCGTTTGGTGTCTATTCAGTTTAGGCTGTGCTGTAGGAGTTACGCTTGGAGTCAGCTTCTTGTTATATTATCAGGTATGTAAAAATGAGCTCTATTTCCACTTTTTCACCGAAAAGTTATCAGCAAGATTTATATCATAGCTCAAGTCCATCTTGTCAAATCGGACCATGATTGAAGAGTGGATAGAAGAGAAAGCTCTATTTCGACGAAAATATGATCCCGAACTACCCCCATTTGTCTACCCATATGATTTGGGACGAAAAAACAACTTTTTCTACGTACTCAACAATTTGTCATGCAAACCTATTGGGGATGGCATTCGATGGCCAGTGGTCCAAGGAACTGATCAATTCACCTTGACTGTATGCCAAACTTTGTTTCTATGCATTCTGTTCTGATTTAACTAAATGCTTAATACACTTTTTTTTAATCCGCAGCTTGAGCAAATTGAACAGAAAAAAGAGAAGCGGGCTCGATCCAAAGAATACATTGCCGTATATGAATATAGTGGTTCATGGTTTCCCATTTCGCAAGGAATTTGCACTTTTTGTCGGCCCCCCTGCACAGATGAATCACGAATGCCGCTTGCCAAGGATGAACGAATTATTGTCACACGGTGGAAAAAGTGAGTGTCTTCGTGATGTTTTTTTTGTGTTTTCCGCTTTTTTTAACTGTGGGCTATTTTGAATTTCAGATATTGGCTGTATGGGACCAAAGCGGAAGACCCTGCTGAGGAGAACGGGAGCAGTACTAATAGTTTAACTAATCGGAAAGGTGAAAAAAGTGTCATCAAAAAAGGATGGTTCCCTAGTCAATGTGTGATTGAAGTGACCAGCATTTCGCCCAAAGCTCAAGGCTCCTCCAGGATGGTCAAAGTTTCATCCAACAAGTCTAGTCCTCACAGTAGAAGTGGTAGTAAAAAAAAGAAGGTGGAATGATTGTGGATTTAACTTTTTTACTTTCACACAGTATTCACTTTGTATTTATAACTTAAGGTGCACTGGTTTATTATGTAAGTGAATGAGCACACGCCATTGAGCTTTAATGATTTTTGATTTAGCACTGTTGATCTCTGATAGCGTCCTTTTTTGAGAATTAAAGTCTTTTTTTTTCATGTTCTGATCCAATGTTATTGTTTGTTTCTGAATGTAAATTGTGTTTCATGCATTTTCATAGCAATCCATACGGGTTGGATTTTAGTGCAACATTTCACTGGCAGAGAGCGTCTCCAGTATGGATTCATAAATCTCACACAAAACGCCATCTTTGGACGCAACATAAATCGATAAATGCTGTAGACAAAGTTTACAAATCTTCATTACTCATATTTTTATTTAGAAGGAAATGTTAAAAAAAAGTAATCGTAATCCTAAATCAACACAGTGGTATTCAAATAATTGAGAGAGTACAGCCAATATACTACATTGTAAATAGTTTAACCTATAAAGTAAGTAGCACAAGTTTAACACTGTAATCAAATACGTAAAGCCACTTTGTTTAAAGCGATACAATTGTTGGTACAAAGTTGCACAGCTCGATGATATTCTTCATCCGATGTGGCTTCAATGAAATCCCATTGCAAATTTGGCAACGTGAGCCACTTGGCCAGTCTCTCAGCGATCCCAACTGACCACTTACCTTTGTATTTAACAACAAAGTCGGGTCTAGCTTCTAATTCAGTCATAATGTGAGTTATCTGCTCCTCATTGAACATTTTATGTTGGTTGAAAACAAACAGTTTTAAGCCCCGAAGATCAGTCTGCTCTAAATTCTCACAATTAAGCTCATCATCCTCAGTTTCCAACTCCAACTTGCTAATTTTCTTAGATACCGACATAAGCATTTTGAAATCCAAAAATCCGTCCACTGTAGCAAGTGTTAAACACTCGAGATGAGGCAATTTGTTTTCTTCGAATAAATGTTCATGGAATTGACACCAAAATTCGTATAGATACATTTTTAAAGATTTCAAATTCGGAATAGAGTGCACAAAATTAATCCAGGTGGGCACGTCAATATGACCATGATCGTAGTCATAAATTTCTAAACTGAATTCTTCAAGATTTTTTAGCTTTTGAGCCACATTACGCGCCGTTTGGCCAAGGGCAGCTGTAAAACGATATTTTGAACAAAAAATAGTCTTACAATTGTTTAAATTTGGATATTTTGAGGCGAAATGAAAAATGAAACACTTTCATACCGAGGATTTCAGGGTTGCAGTGACGGTTGAGTTCTGCACCGTCCAGACACAGATCCACCGATAGAACCCGAATAGACGGGAAATTTTCAATCACATTCAAAGCCCATTTGGAATAATCAGGACTTATCACGGTTTGGTGCGCAACAATTGTAGTGCTGCGACGAAAAAGGGGACAAATCAAAATTTGCCAGTTAAAAAGCAGCAGTAATAATTTAATCTCCATTTTGATCAAAAATCCGTGGTAACCATTAATTGTCATTTTTTAAACAAAACAGATGGATCATTTAACCTTTGAATTTTTTCAACAAGAAGTTAAACAAATCACCCAAACATTAAAACTACGAAGTTAAAATGATTTTTTTAGAATTTTTGATCATTTCTTGAAAAAAAAGTTGATTTTTAAAAATTATTTGTTTGTTGCCACACAAAAACTTTTCGTGGTTACATGAATTTTCATTTGTCCCCTTTTTCGTCGGAGCCATTTAATTACTGATAACTCATAGGTAACACAAAGCGTTAAATCTTGCAACTGAGGACATCGAATAAGGCAGAAAAGGTCACCAGTGCCGAACGATGAAATGTCATTGAAATGAACAAAAATTTTCAGTGTTTGAAGGCAATTGAACCGATAGACGGAAATGGGCAGCATATCCAAATATCTTTTACAATTGTGGTTTATGTGAAGCACCCGCAACTTGTCCAATGCACTCAGCGCGGTTAACGCGGGAATCAGATCAACATTTTCGGGATTCAAAGTGATTAGCACACTTTGAAGATACATTCTGTTATTCTGCAAAAGGAGGTTCAACTCATCGCAATAAGTGGTAATGGTTAAGGCACGTACATCTATTTTGTTGATGCGCACATTTTGAATCCATTCAGGCAGCTTTCTTATTGGTTTCCAGCAGAACTCGATATTTAGTCCCACATGCGTGTCAATTTCTAGTTTCAATTGTTGGCAGCACATTCGAATGCTCCTTTTATCGGGTTCAGATAGCAAACTGAGGATTTGAACTCGCATCTGAATGGAAAATGAATTTTAGCATGATGAACTAAACAAAGGTCAAAAAAAACCTATCAAATCACTGCAATAATTTCAATTTTTCCGAAAAGATTCGATCTGCACCTCTTCCGGGATTGCTAGTAATGGTGATGAAGGCGACATTTTTTAGTCCTCACTGTTTTCTATCCTTGCTTAATTTTTAGCTCGGCTTATGCAATCGTCCTAATTTTTTTCGGTGTGAAAACGGTAACTTTTGAAGACAATAAGAGCTGATTGAATTCCAATTTTGCAGATTCAGATTAAGCAGAAGTTAAAGATAGGATTGCAAATGGGCACACAATTGGAGAATGCCTAAGTTGTTTGTTTTTTTGCAAATAAACGGTGTTCATGGTAACTATTTCAGTGAAGCCATAATGTCATATACAAATGTTTATATGCCGAATTTAGCTGAGAAAACGCAATTAGAACTAATATTAATGAAATGAATTTCCCAACCTATCATTATGTAACCAAGATAGTAACCAACTATATACGTACGGAACTTTTAGGTGGACTTCACACAAAAATCATCCGACAAATTAAGGAGTTAAATGAGCGTGAAAATCAGTTTAAGCATTGTCCACTAGGATTTTTGCCCAAAACAACATCGAAATGCCGGGACAGCAATAAAATCCTCTCTGAGTTATTGAGACGACAATCAAAGAGTTTCCACAATAAAGCAAGCAAAAAGCTCAAACAATTAAATATAATTATTTTATTAGAACGCACATTCTTTTTTAACTTACACATTATTTAAAAAACTAACTCATTTCTTCAACTCTTCCAGCTGCTTTGAAACATTATGAAGATTTCCAAAAGTAGCTTTTATCGCTTCCGGATAAGTAATCAAATGATAAGGCAAACCATGTTTTTTGGCAAAAGCTTTCACTCGATCCCGAACCAGCCAATTCCTATATTGTGGCATAGCTGGCATCATATGATGTTCAATTTGATAATTCAAATAGCCCATCCAATGGTCTACAATACCAAAGGGGCCAGACTTGACATTGCACGTGTGTGCTAGAGAATACTCAACCCAATGGACTGGCTCCGTCGTCACGGGCAAATGTGTATGGGACAATGAAAAATTTATCAGAAAATAGCATCCACCTATATAATACAAAAAAAGGCTTTGCCATAGCCCAATGTAGCTTAAGAGGAGCCAATGTAATGCCATAGCTAAGAGTTCGACGATTTCGAAATTCTTTATAGC
>Ga0210040_10010873_pt1 | contig 10378 bp, 7 predicted proteins | sample CryGeyCG12114_NA_FD_185462 | JGI IMG/M metagenome (GOLD analysis project Ga0210040, IMG submission 185462) | Groundwater microbial communities from aquifer - Crystal Geyser CG19_WC_8/21/14_NA (SPAdes) (version 2) | ecosystem: Environmental > Aquatic > Deep subsurface > Groundwater | place: USA...
GCTCTAGTCGAAGGTCGGCCAATACCGTTTTCTTTTAAGGCTTCTTTCAGTTCTTCGTCTTCTATTTGTTTACCCGCCGTTTCCATAGCTCGTAACAAAGTAGCTTCGGTGTAATCTTTCGGCGGACTAGTCATTTTCTTTTCCAGCACTGGTTCGTGCGGCCCCTGCTCTCCTTTTACAAAAATAGGCAAAATGGCATTCTCTTCTTTTTCCTCGCCTTCTGTTTCTTTAGTAGCCGGTTCTTTTGCCTCTTTTTCGTATACCACGCGCCAGCCGGGTTCTAAAATTTGCCGGCCTTTCGCCCGGAAGCCATATCCGGCCACATCGGCCAGTACGGTAGTATTGCTAACAATACAATCGGGGTAAAAAGCCGCTATAAAGCGCTTGGTAATAATATCAAACACCCGGGCTTCCTGCCCCGACAAAGCTGCGGAACCGCCCGTGGGAATAATAGCATGGTGATCAGTTACTTTGTTGTTATTAAAAATTTTCGTGGTTTTCCGGATTTTACCCGCTAGCAAAGGTTGAGTTAAGGTTTGATAATTACTTAAATTTTGCAAAATACCCGATATTTTCGGGTACATATCGTCGGGCAAAAAAGTGGTATCGACGCGCGGATAAGTAACTACTTTTTTCTCGTATAAGCTCTGCACGGTCTTTAGCGTTTCATCGGCCGAGAGCGACAGTTTGTTATTACATTCTACTTGCAAGGAGGTAAGGTCGAATAAGCGCGGCGGGCTTTCTACGCCTTTCTTTACCTCTATATCGGTTATGGTTAACAGTTGCCCTTTGATAGCTGCCAAAATAGCCGCCGCCTTATCCTCAGAACTAAACTTACCCGTAACGCTCGCAAAATTAGCTTCGCGGTAAATGGTTTTCAGCTCCCAATACGGCTCCGGTTTAAAATTTAATATTTCGAGGTAGCGGTTCACAATCATGGCCAGCGTGGGCGTTTGTACCCGCCCTAATGAAAGCAATTGCCGGCCTTGCGCATATTTTAAGGTAAATAAGCGGGTAGCATTCATGCCCAATAGCCAATCGCCAATGGCCCGGCTTTTACCGGCTTGGTACAATAAGTCAAATTCGGAGCCGTCGCGTAATTGGGCAAAGCCTTGCCGAATAGCTTCTTCGGTTAAAGAAGAAATCCAGAGTCTTTTAAACGGACGCCGGTATTTAGCTTCGGTTAGTACCCAGCGCTGAATTACTTCGCCTTCTTGCCCGGCATCACCGCAATTAATTACCTCAGTAGCCTCTTGTAACAAAGCTTTAATTACCCGAAACTGCTTCTGTACGCCTTGATCCTGCATTAATTTAATGCCAAACTGCTCTGGCAACATGGGCAACTCGTGCAAACTCCATCGCTTCCATTCGGGTTTATAATCTTCGGGTTCGCGTAGTTGACAAAAGTGGCCAAACGTCCAGGTTACCTGGTAACCATTGCCTTCGTAGTAACCTTCTTTCCGGTTTTTGGCTCCGATTACCGCGGCTATCTCGCGGGCTACACTTGGTTTTTCAGCAATACAAACTTTCAAGGCGTAAGGGCTAATGATATTTTTATGGTGGCACGAATTTACGGTATACCGGCTTAATTAGCCAGAAAGATTTTAACCGGTAGTGTGGCTAAACCCTACCGCTTGCGATAGCTTAACGCAGAAATAAAAATTCAGATTAAATAAGTGTGCCACTCAAAATAGTACGCTTCTTTTTTAACGGCAATAAAAAGCCCTGTTAAAAGATATTCAAGAGAAATCTTTTAACAGGGCTGAAAATAAATGATAGCAAATACTAACAACTTCGAAAAAGCGAAAAACTAGTAGAAGATGCCAGTTATGTAAGGCTAGAGAAATTATAAAAGTAAATAATTAGGCAACTATTTGCAGTGCCTACACAGAAACACTGTTAGTTATATACCCAAAAAATAACTTCTATTAATTACCGGTTACTTCGTTAACGGTAAATTTAATTTCTTTGGTCCCTACATTGGTGCGACCGTCGATGCCGTTAAACACTAACAAATAGTTGCCGGCGGTTAACACAGAAGCAGCTACCGTTGTATCAATAATAACCGGGTTTTGAGTAGGATATTTTTTAAAACTCCATACCGCTTTATTTCCACTCGTGGTGGTATCGATGGTAGTAGTACTAAAGCTGCTTTCACTATTCAGTTTAACTATCTGCACTTCTAATTCTTTAATATTATCTTTATCCGATAATAAAGACTCAATTTCTATGTTTTGGTTTCTAGCAAATACGCTGTTATTTGCCGGGGACATGACAGATATATACGGTTTGGAGCCATCAGGTTCACTATCTTTCTCCGCAAAATATTCTTCACAACCGGTAAACAAACCTAATAAAGCTAATAACGCAAATTTTGTATATTTCATGAACCCCGCTTTTATGTTTAAAAAAATACTTTCTTTAATTAAATATTTCTCTGTTTAAATACCAACAATAATTTTGAAGTAAAAATTTGGACTTTAGAAAGAACTTACATCAAATAATATAAATATTAGTACACTTAATACAACTTTCTTCTTTAAAAACACGTATAACACTGCTTTTTTCAGTTTTAGAACGGCATACTTTTTACATTATTATTGGCAGATGGATATTTTTTAAAGGCTGTTTACAAAAAACTTAAATTATTGGCCTTCGTAAAAAAGAAACCGCTTTTATAATTAAAAGAGGATATGTTTTATTAAAACTAAATGATAAAAGCTATGAGAGATTACGAAAATTCCGACACTTCGTCATTTAATACGTATCGTTCGGGCTCAGAAAACTCCAGAAGAGAATTATCTACTCGTACTGGTTATGGCAGCCCAGCTTCGGTAACCCGTCCTGGTTCTAACGATGCTACTTCCGATCATTTCCAAAATAATTCGGTTTGGCACCAACCCAATAATTACCGCGACCAAAACCGCGACAACCAACAGAATAACCAGGATCAGCAACGTTCGCAAAATAATTGGCCAAGAGACGACCGGCAAAACAACCAAAATAACTGGCAACAAGATCGGCAATCGAATAACAGAAACAGTTGGCCCCAAGATAACCGCCAGCACCAGCCTAACTATGGCAACCACGCCCAAGACCGTGATTATGACCGCCATCGGGCCGGTGATAATAATTATTTCGAACGTGCCGGTGATCGCATGAAAGAAACCTGGAACCGTTGGACAAACGATAACGACCACGATAACCATAATAATCACAATCGCGAAAACGATAACCGCTACCAGCAGCGCCGCGATCAGGATCGAAATGGCTCTAATAATTTTAATAACCAGCAACATCGTTATTCGTCTGATTACGGCTACCAGAACCGGACCAACCAGGGCCGGGGTTACGATGTAGATCGGTACAATACCCGCCGCGACGACAATAACCATAATTATCGCCAGAATGAGCACGAAAACGAAGGCTTCTTCGACCGGGTTGGAAATTATATCAGCAATGCCTGGAATAATATAACCCAAGAAGAGCGCGAAGATCAGGAGCGGGCTAATCGCTACCGGAAAGATCAAAACCGTTGGGATAATGACGATAATCGTTCTAATAACCGTACTTCTGGTAATAGCGGGCCGCCATATAATTACGGTTCTTCTTCCAGAAGAGATTATGAATGGTAAATAGCAAAAAAAACCTGGTAAAATAATTTTACCAGGTTTTTTTTTAACACACAACAAAACTACAACAACAATAATTTTTATAAGGCAGGCTTTCAGCACTTAAATTAATGCTTCATAATCAGCCACTTACTTTTCTGTTTTAGTATCTGTTTTAGTAAAAAGGTTAAATAAAATTCAGTTTTTACAGCTTCGTATATTAATTAGTCCGTAATGCCATTTAAGCCGTATATGTGCTCAAAACGCTTATATTCATCTTCTTTCCACTCCAAATCTTTCAATAATCCTTCGCCAAGATCATAAACCAATCCGTGCAACTGGGGCGGATTTTCGGATTTTAAAGCATTTTGAATAATAGAGGTTTTATATAAGTTTCGAACCTGCTCTATTACATTTAGTTCTACCAATCGCCTGGCTTTCAATTCCGGATCCTGTATGCGCAAAAACTCTAGTTCGTGCAACCTCATTACATCTTTAATATTGGTGAGCCAATTATCAATTAAACCAAATTGCTTATCGCTTATGGCAGCTAAAACACCGCCACAACCATAATGGCCGCAGACAATAATGTGCCTTACTTTTAAAACTTCCACGGCATACTGCAACACCGAAAGCATATTTATATCGGTATGCACCACCATATTGGCAATGTTGCGGTGCACAAACATTTCGCCCGGCGCGGTACCCGATATTTCATTGGCTGGCATCCGGCTGTCGGAGCAACCAATAAATAAATATTCCGGTTGCTGGCCTAAGGACAATTTCCTAAAATAATCTTTATCTGTCGCTAGTTTATCGGCTACCCATTTGCGGTTGCCTTCAAATATTCTTTCCATTTTTTTATTTTTTTAATGACTTGCAATAGCAGCTACTTCCGGCACCTGAACTAATTCAACGGTAATATTTTTATCCGGAGCTGCCTCTCTAAAATTTTGAATCGCTTCCAGCACATCGTAATCGATATAAGTAGAATGTGTACCATCGATTACCACGTGCGAATTTTCGGGTAAATGATCCAGGGTTAAAATAATGCTGGCTTTATTTAAGAAAGAAACGTTTTCGCTTAAGCGAATCCGGATAACTTTATCGTTGGCATGCTCCTTCGGGTCGAAAAAATAAGGCGTTTTGTAATTGGCTTTGAGAATATAAAATATACCCACTATTAAACCAATAGAAATACCAATTAGTAAATCGGAGAATAAAATGGCCAGGATGGTAACGATAAAAGGTATAAACTGATTTTTACCCAATCGGTATTGCGCTTTATACAAAGCAGGTTTGGTAAGTTTAAAGCCCACCATTAGCAACACGGCCGCCAAAGCCGATAAAGGCACCAGGTTAATAAATTTAGCCAGGAAAATAACGCTTAGCAGTAGCAAAAGCCCGTGCACAAAGCTCGACATTTTAGATTGTGCCCCTGAATTAACATTAGCCGAGCCTCTTACAATAACCGCCGTCATGGGTAAACCTCCGATTAAACCACTTAACATATTACCAACGCCCTGGGCTTTTAATTCGCGGTTGGTTGGGGTAATGCGTTTGTGCGGGTCCAGCTTATCTATGGCTTCTACACTTAATAAAGTTTCGAGGCTGGCAATAATAGCAATGGTAAAAGCGGTTATATAAACTTTTGGATTAGATAACTGAGATAAATCAGGAAAACGTAGTTCGCTTAGTAGTTCGCTACCCGAATTAATTATTGGCAGTTTTACCAAGTGGGTAGCATTAATAACCCAATCGGGATTAATAAAATTAAAGGCGTAACTAACTAAAATTGATAATAATACCACTACCAACGCACCCGGCACCAGTTTAAAAAAAGAATACTTCTGTAAGGCCTTACTATTCCATAATATCAAAATAATGATGGAAATAATTCCTATCAGTAAAGCGCCAAACTGGATATTACCCAAAGCATAAAAAAGCTCGCTAAAAGTAGTGCGCCCGTCGGTCTGAAAGAAATCCATTTCGCCGAAAAAATCCTGATCGGCGCCCATAAAGTGCGGAATTTGCTTCAGAATTAAAATTAAACCAATAGCCGCGAGCATGCCCCGGATAACAGAAGTAGGAAAATATAAACCAATAATGCCGGCTTTAAGAAAACCTAAAATAATTTGAATAGCACCTGCCAGCACCACCGCGAGTAAAAAAGCATTAAAACTGCCTAAATTCTGAATACCATTTAGCACAATAACGGTTAAACCAGCCGCCGGCCCGCTTACACTTAAAGAAGAACCACTCAGCAGCGAAACCACCACGCCCCCAATAATACCGGTAATAAGGCCCGAAAATAAAGGTGCTCCCGAGGCTAGGGAAATGCCCAAACACAAAGGCAAAGCAACCAAAAATACCACCAGCCCGGAGGGTAGGTCTTTTTTTAAATTTTGTAAATAATAACTAAAGGTATTTTTCATAAGCAATTATTTCTCTTTCCAGTGTGGTTTAGATAGAAATATTGCAAATGTAAAATACCTTAATTAAGGTAAGATTAAAAGGAAATTAAAATGGGATTAAAATTTCGAATTGAGCGGGAATGCTAACGGTTACTTCCGTACCGACTGCTAATTTAGAATTTACCTGGATGGTGCCTTCGTGCAGGCGTATTATTTTTTCGGCTAAAGGTAAGCCAATGCCATGGCCGGAAATATCACGGACATTATCGGCGCGCCAGAAAGGCACAAAAACTTTTTTTAAATCTTCTTTGGTCATGCCGCGGCCCTGATCTTTTACTTGCAAAATAATATTATCCCGCTGAGCCGCAATAGTACCGGTAATCAATTGACCAACCGCCGAAAATTTACAGGCATTATCAAAAATATTAATAAGTGCAATCAGCAATAAGGCTTCATTGCCTTTGCACGTTAGCTTACGTTCGTCGTCGGGTAGTTTTGTAAAATTTATATCGATTAAGGCGTGCGGCTGTCTTCTTTTAGCTTCTTCAGCCGCCTGGAATACCAGCTCGTCGAACCGGAGCGGCATTAATTTTATTTTAGAAATATCGAAACTGGCACTGGCAATCTGCAACAATCCGTTCGATAAACGGGCTAATAAACGAGCTTCATCTAACACCGAATTAAGTACCCGTTCGTACTCGTGGGTATCGCGCGGCTTCATCAAGGCTACTTCCAACTCACCTATAACGGCCGTTAAAGGCGTGCGCAATTCGTGCGAGGCGTTAGAAATAAACGTATTCTGCATATCGAAAGCGCTTTCCAGCCGATCGAGCATTTTATTAAACGTTTGCGCCAAATGCGCTACTTCATCTTTCCCGTCGGCTTGGGTTAGGCGCAAGTGTAAATCCGAAGCATTAATTTTTTCTACTTCCTTTACTACTTTTAAAAAAGGACTTAAGGCTTGTTCCGAAAAAAGCCAGCCGCTGATAAAAATAATAAACATGGAGCCTACAAAACCGGTAATTAAAATCAACCGCAAGTCTTGCAGTTTCTCCAGGGTAATCACATCTACTGAAGAAGCAATTACCAGGTACTGGCCTTTTACATCGTTATAAACCAAGCCGGTAAACTGACGCTTACCAACTTGCCACTCAATGCGTTTTTGTTTATGTATATTATTTAAAGTATTAGGCAAGATAGCAAAAGTCCCCTCTCCTTCCCGGAAAACCATTTGCCCACTTTGGTTATATACCTGCACAATTTCGTGGGGCAAAGTTTGGTAATACTTGCGCAAAATACCCCGGTAAGTAACCTCACTTACTTTGTCGGCGTCTAAAAAAACGTGGGCTACAATTTTAGCCCGGTTGGCCAAACTTTCGTGAAAAGAAATACTGCGAGTAACCGACGTATAAAAATAAACGGTAAGGCAAAATAGAATAAGAATAATAGCGAAAATAGAGGTAAACTGTAGGGTAAGCCTGGTTCTGATTTTCATGCTCTTATGCTTCTTTTATGACGTAGCCCATGCCAACTAAAGTATGAATCAGTTTAGGGGAAAAATCTTTATCGATTTTTTTTCGCAAGAAATTAATATATACATCTATTACATTGCTGCCCGTATCGAACGAGGTTTCCCAAACCTGCTCAATAATATCTACCCGCGACACTACTCTTTCTTTGTTACGCATTAAATAATGCAGCAAAGCAAATTCCCGCGCCGTTAAAGTAATAGGCATTTTAGAGCGGGTAACCGTTTTTTTAGTTAAATTTAGTTCCAGATCGGCAATTTTCAGCACTTCGTTATTCGGTGCTTCGTAAGCCCGGCGGGTAAGCGCCCGGATGCGCGCCAGCAATTCCTGAAAAACAAAGGGTTTAACCAGGTAATCGTCGGCTCCCGAATCCAATCCTAAAATTTTATCGTCGGTGCTCCCCAAAGCGGTTAACATAAGGATAGCTAAACCTGGCTTCTGAGCCCGGATTTCTTTACAAACTTCCAGTCCATTTTGCTTGGGTAATATCACATCTAAAATCAGCAGATCGTATTCGTTTTCGAGGGCCAGTTTTTTACCGTAAAAGCCATCGTAGGCTACATCTACTTCGTAGGCCTGCTCTTCTAACCCTTTTTTAATGAAAGATGAAACTTTTGGCTCATCTTCTACCAGTAATATTTTCATAAGATAAACCAGCCATTTTATACGTTTCCGAAGCTTACCAATCTGTAAACAGACAGGCTCAAAAATACATTGCTAAATTTTAATTTTACCTTTATTAATCAAGATTAAAAAACTACCGGCAAGCCCTTACGGTTTAGAGTTCGAAAATAAAGCCTTTTTCTTTTAAATTATGATAGGTTTCTTTATTAAAACTATACAAGCGAGCGGCCCGGTGCGCTACTCCGGTCTGGGTTTCTTCGAGCGGTAATAACAAATTCATTTTCAGGAGTTTTTTCCGGAAATTACGGGTATCGAACGTAGTACCCAGCACTGCCTCGTATAAACCTTGCAATTGCGTTAAAGTAAATTTGCCGGGTAGCAATTCAAATCCAATTGGTTCGGTGCGCACCTTAGCTCTTAAATAAGCCAGGGTTTTATCTAAAATATGACGATGATCGAATACTAAATCCGGTAGTTCCAAAATATCAAACCAATTAATTTCACTGGCATCCGGTCCGGCTTTTAAGTTTTCGAGGGTATAATTTATAAGCGCATAGTAGGCTACTGTAATCACGCGGTTCAAGGGAAAACGATCGACCTGGCCAAAAGTATAAACCTGCTCCATAAAAACGTTGTGCATGCCGGTCATGTTCTGCAGCGTGCGCCGGGCCGACGTTTCTAAGTCCTCCTGCTTTAATACAAAGCCGCCGGGTAAACCCCAAGCGCCATAAAATGGCTCTATAGCTCTTTTAATTAATAGAACTTGCAGTTTGCCTTGGTTTAACCCAAAAATAATATTATCGGTAGAAATAGAAGGTAATACATCTTCCGGATTATAATCCATATAAATATTATAAAATAGAGAAGCAAAGTTATAGCAGCTTACAAGAACATAACGGCTTCAGAAGTATTTATTTTAATTTTATAAGTGGTTTAGCTCAAATTTAATAAAGATATTTTTAATCAAATTTATAAGCTACTAGCTATTAGTTTAAATTATTTTGAAGCTATTGGTCGAAATACTTCGAATATAGAAAAACTCTCTTGCTGCCGGTTGTTTTCTGCCATTTTATCCGGACTACTACGTATAAAAATTAAAGATAAAATGTTGTAGAAGTTATTTAATCCTTCTATTATTGTAAAATATACAATAACTAATTTCATGTATTTACTCGGCTACGACTTAGGCAGTTCTTCAGTAAAAGCAACTTTATTAGATGCAACCAACGGCAAAGCAGTAGCCTCGGCTTTTGCTCCCGCCAACGAAATGGGTATGCTGGTGCAGCAGGAAGGCTGGGCCGAGCAAAATCCGGAACTTTGGTGGCAATACGTAATTGAAACTACCCGGCAGGTATTAACTAAAAGCAATATTAAACCCGACCAGATAAAAGCCATTGGTATTGCTTACCAAATGCACGGCTTGGTGGTAGTTGATAAAAACCAGCAGGTATTACGTCCTTCTATTATTTGGTGCGATAGCCGGGCCGTAGAAATTGGCAACGATGCTTTTACCGGCATTGGCGAAGCAACTTGCCTGAGTTGCTTTTTAAATTCTCCGGCCAATTTTACTTCTTCTAAACTAAAATGGGTAAAAGAAAACGAACCCGAAATATTTGCCCAAGTCGATAAATTTATGTTGCCCGGCGATTACATTGCCATGAAGTTATCGGGTAAAGTACAAACTACCGCCTCGGGTTTATCCGAAGGTATTTTGTGGCATTTTAAAGAAAACCGGCCGGCTTACGAAGTGCTGGATTATTACTGTATTGATCACAGTTTGCTGCCCGAAATAGTCCCTACTTTTGGCGTACAAGCCGAAGTATCGGCCGAAGCCGCTGCTCTTTTGGGTTTAGCGCCTGGCACTATAATCGGCTACCGGGCCGGCGACCAGCCCAATAATGCGTATTCCTTAAACGTTTTAAATCCGGGCGAAGTGGCCGCTACCGCGGGTACGTCTGGCGTTATTTACGGTATAAATACTAGCCTTAATTACGATGAACAATCGCGGGTAAATGGCTTTTTGCACGTAAACAGTACACCCCAACACCTAGTTACCGGCACCTTGCTTTGCGTAAACGGTACGGGCATTTTAAATTCGTGGCTGCGGAAAAATTTATTTACTTCTACCAAATATAATTACCAGTACACCTACCCCGAAATTAACGAAATAGCTACGCTGGCCCCGGCTGGTGCCGACGGG
>Ga0210040_10010874_pt1 | contig 10378 bp, 13 predicted proteins | sample CryGeyCG12114_NA_FD_185462 | JGI IMG/M metagenome (GOLD analysis project Ga0210040, IMG submission 185462) | Groundwater microbial communities from aquifer - Crystal Geyser CG19_WC_8/21/14_NA (SPAdes) (version 2) | ecosystem: Environmental > Aquatic > Deep subsurface > Groundwater | place: USA...
TAGTGACGTCACTCTTTTGACGTGCAAACATTGCAAAGGCGTGTCGTGTGTACGAAGGCTCTATCAGAGGTGCAATCCATGTGTGCCTATCTACTTAGGTAGCTAGGTTCGTAGCCATCACGAAATTCTGCTCTACACCTCCCTCGGCGTGAACATGTCCCGTTTGCGTTGCACTCGTAAGTTTCAAATATAGCACTGGGATCCTTCTGAATCTCGTTCGTGGATTACGTGGATGAGATATCAGCATGTCATACAAAACACACATTACTTCTACAAGGAGACGTGGTGCTGCGACTCCGACCGGGCTCGGTACTGGCAACGATCTCGAACGTGAGCAGTCAAGGCATTCTTCTCGGCAGGACTCGAACATTGAAGACAACGAGGCACAACTGACCGAAGTGGCCGCCCCTCCTCCTGCGGCTGAGGACGACTCCAAACCCGATGGTCTCGAAAAGGAAGAGCAACGAGCGAAGGAGAGACGAACAGAGGATGGCGGCTGGAAGGATAACGAAGCCTTCTTGACTGAAGCAGCTGCCCCTCCTCCGGCTGACTATCGTGGTCCTGTCCAAGGTGACGACTCGGAATCAGCACGAGATCGGCGATCACAACTATCTGATTCTCCCGACGCTGTGCACGAGCCTGACCTGGAGAAGGAGGAAGAAAGGACTCAACAACCCAAGAAATCTTTCCTCAATCATACGGAACTCGCCAGTGTCAGCTGGGTCATCTTCTTCTCCATCCTTGGCACGCTGGCTCGTCTTGGCGTTGAAGCTATTACTACCTATCCATATGCACCATTTTCCTCCACGGTCCTTTGGGCCAACGTAGGCGGCTCTTTTTTCCTAGGCTTCCTCCTAGAAGACCGTCAACTCTTTCGCTACAGCGCTGATCCCAAATTCTTGTCCTCCGATGACAAAGCAGAAACGCACCGTCAAGTTGACAAGTCCAAAAAAACTCTCCCGTTGTACATCGGCCTGGCCACTGGCTTCTGTGGGAGCTTCACCTCTTTCTCCTCCTTCATCACGGATGCCTTCCTCGCTCTAACGAACGCCCTCCCGACAGCTTCTCCAACCTCACCCTACCACACCATCCCATCCACCACTATCCAACACCGCAACGGCGGCTACTCCTTCGAAGCCGTGCTCGCCATCCTCATCATCCAAGTCGCTGTCAGTGTCTCCTCCCTCAAAGCCGGCGCCCACCTCGCTGCGGGCCTCGAACACGTCTTCCCCAGCCTTCCCACAACCTTCATGCATCGATTCCTCGACCCACTCTCCATCCTTCTGGGCTGGGGCTGTTGGCTCGGCGCCGTCCTGCTGTGCATCTGGCCCGTCCACTCCTCCTGGCGCTACCGCACCAACTTCGCCATGGCCTTCGCACCTCCAGGGGCCCTCCTGCGCTTCTACCTCTCCAAATCCCTGAACTCCCGCATCCCATCCTTCCCTCTTGGCACATTCAGCGTCAACATCTTCGGAGTGGTCATCGCAGGCATGTGTTACGATCTGCAACACTCCCGCACCGTCATCGGCGGCGTGAGAAGTTCCAACGCAGTCTCCTGCGCGGCCCTCGAAGGCGTCATAATGGGCTTCTGCGGCTGCACCACGACCGTAAGCACGTGGGTGGCCGAGCTGAATTCTCTGAGGAGAAGACATGCCTGGTTTTACGGGTTGATGAGCCTGGGCGTCGCGCTGGGATTCCAGCTTGTGATTATGGGAAGCATGGGATGGACCATTGGCTTTGATGGAAGTTGTACTGCTTAAACCCACGTAATTCGCAGGCCATGCATCCATCTAGCGTAGCGTGTTGGTGTAGAGAACTGCGTAGTTACAAATATGACCTACATGATACTTACGCAAGCTACGGAATTTGCGCAGTCGCAACTGCGTTGTATCCATCCCTTCGGCGTAAAAGGTGCGTAGTAGTCAAAGTTATCATGGACGATAGAGACAACGAGGCCCAGCGGCCGATAATAATAGCATCCATGGCGGCCTTTTATATCCTGTCTAGGACTGTGTTAGGTATCACCGTCATTACCCTTGCTTCATGTCCCTGGTTCGCAACAAAATAGCATTGCCTCGAGCTTGCACGGAAAAGCTGCCTCGAGTGATCCGACATCACCATAACTCTCCGCAACATGCTCGTTCTTGGACATGGTAAATTCCTACTCCTTCAACAGGAACATCAAACCGCGTACCTGGGTAGATACCTAGGTAGGTACCAGGTAGTGACCCTGATGGACCAGACTGGGAGCACGTACAAATCCCATTCAAGCTGCAAGTTACTGCTTCACTCTGCATCTGACACCCCTCCATCATAGAATAGCCTTCTCACCAACCCGCCACCCTGTCTCCGTCCTGACCACCTTTCCTTCGCCCTTCAACTTTTTCAGCACCATCAACAACCCATGCTCGGCCGGGGCCCAAAGGTTTTCGGGGTACTTGGAATAAATCACCTTCACCATCTCCATACTTCCCCACTCCTTTCCTTCCACTCTTTCCACGCCATCAATACCCTCTTCCGGCTTCTTCGTTGCTCCGAACCTCAACACATTCAGCGCCTCCTCCTCCCTCATCTTCCTATGGTTGACATACTCCTGGATCTTAGCCCTCGCATCCTCAATCACTGCCCCGTGACCGGGGTACGCCTTGCTCCCTTCCCCGACAGCCTCCCCCATCACGGCCAAACTCTTCAAGTAGGCCGCCAAATCCTCAAACACCGCCGTCCCATGGCCCAGCACATTATCCCCGGTGAACATCGCCCCCACCTCGTCTTGATCTTCACTCCTCGTAACCACAAACGCCATGTGATCCTTCGTATGGCCCGGACAATGCACAGCCTTGACCTCAAACTCGCCGTCCTCGGCAGCAAACACCTGTCCATCCTCAAACGCCTTCACCCTCTGCACGTCCAGAATGCCATCGGGATTCAACTCGGGCGTATTCTTCCACACCTGCACCACAGGCACCAACCCCTCCAAATCCTTCACGCCCCCGACATGGTCGTGGTGCCAATGACTGAGCAAACAAGTCTGCACCGTGGCCTTTTCCCTCTCCAAGACGTCCTTCAGGTTCTTCGCCCACTCCTTCTCACCCTGCGCTGTGTCGAGCAAGATCCGTTTCGGGCCGCGACCGAGGACGTATGTGTTCGACCCTGTACATTGCACCGTCAATTCTCTAGTCCCATCTCTTTGCGCATATCTCCCGCCCCCCTCACCACGCGCAGAGTCCAGACACAGCGAGCGACGGACGCGGAGTGAGGTGTGTGCGACAGAGGTAAGAACGCTTTCTTTTTTCAAGGCGTACCTTGCAGAGTATACTACCGGCCACAAGGGTCAGCCGCTTCGACGCCTCCTTCATCGTTTCCAATGGATCACACCTTGTTCGGGTTCCCTCCAAGTATCCTAATGATGTTGGTGCTTAGGCGCTCCGTGTCCGGAAGGCGCGGTAGAGTGGTTGTCATCTTGAGGAGTCGTAGAGATGGTCTCATCAATGGCCCAAAGACAAGCACTAAAGGTGGAACTGGTGTAATCACGGATCAGAAGGCGTCGTGTCGTGTTGCAATATACTGTGGTACGCCGAGTTGGAGCCAAACCAGCCTACCAGATGGTCGCCGAACGACAAATTGTTGGAGATGGCCGCAGTGCCGAGGTACCTAACACAGTAGGTACATTCAGGTGCAAACAACCCATACAGGTGCCTCTACGAACAAAGCCTGTCTACTTGGCACAGATAACACTAATAGTCCAGATCTTCATGATGAGCACTAGTGGTTAGAAAGGTTATAATCTGGTATTCGCTATAAGACACATAACATCGTACCTACTCAACAGCCTTCCTCAATCTCAATTTCGTATTTACCACCACACAACTGCGACGTTTTGCCATCATACGTCCCTTTCCACCACTTCTTCATGTTTTGGTCTCATCCATACATCTCGGGCTGATGTACATGTTTATTGGGCGCCTGCCTTCTTGGCCATGGTGTTAAGAGCGCTGCCGTTCTTGAACCATTCGAGCTGGCCCTCGTTGAAAGTTTGCGAGAGCTCACAGTCCCATTCCTCTCCATCCTTGGGGTGCACCTTCATGGTCAATGGCTTGCCAACAGCGATGTCCTTGACCAAGAGGTCGACTCTGTCATCGGGGTTGAGCTTGTCGTAGTCTTCTGGGTTGGAGAAGGTCAACGGAAGCATACCTTGCTTCTTCAAGTTGGTTTCGTGGATACGGGCGAATGATCGGGTGATGATGGCTAGACCACCAAGATGTCTTGGCTCAAGAGCAGCGTGTTCTCGGGACGAACCTTCACCGTAGTTCCAGTCACCGATAACGACCCACTTGATGCCATCCTTCTTGTATTGACGAGCAGTAGCTGGGACAGCGTCCCATTCACCAGTCTCGTAGTTCTGGACCTTGTTGGCTTCACCGTTGGCAGAGTTGATGGCACCGATCAACATGTTGTTGGAGATGTTGTCAAGGTGACCACGGTACTTGAGCCATGGGCCGGCCATGGAAATGTGATCGGTAGTGGTTTTACCCTTGGCCTTGATCAAGATTGGCAGGTTCTTCTGGTCCTCCCCGTTCCAAGCCTCAAAAGGTTCAAGAATTTGAAGACGATCAGATGTAGGAGACACTGCAACGTTGACAGAAGAACGCTCCTCGGGTGGAGCTTGGTATGTGTCCTGACCAGGGTCGAAGCCGTTCTTTGGTAGAGCGTCACCGACTGGTTCCTTCAGCTTGAAGTCGTTGCCGTCCTTGTCCTTGAGAGTGTCGGTAAGAGGGTTGAACGATAGATCACCAGCGATAGTCATGGCGACAACTAAATCTGGGGAAGTGACAAAGGAGTGTGTGGCAGGGTTTGCGTCGTTACGTCCGGTGAAGTTACGGTTGTAGGATGAGATGATAGAGTTGGCCTCACCCTTCTTGACGTCCTTTCGATCCCATTGACCGATGCAAGGACCACAAGCGTTGGCAAGGACAATACCGCCGAATTCCTCAAAGGTCTTCAGCTGACCATCACGCTCGACAGTAGCGCGGACTTGCTCGGAACCAGGGGTGACGGTGAAGAGGGCCTTGGCCTTGATACCATGGCTCATAGCGTCCTCGGCAATGGAGGCGGCACGTGTAAAGTCTTCGTAGGACGAGTTGGTGCAAGAGCCAATAAGACCAACTTTAAGCTCTTGTGGCCAGTTGTTCTCCTTGACAGCTTGCGAGAATTTGGAGATCGGGGTTGCCAAATCCGGCGTGAAAGGTCCGTTGATGTGTGGCTCGAGCTCAGAGAGATTGAGCTCGATCAGTTGATCGTACTCCGCGCCCTCATCCTCCCTCAGCTCATTTGCGTAAGATCGTGCGAAGTCGCCAATGTGCTGTCTCTTTGTAGCTGCCAGGTAGTCATACATACGGTCGTTGAAGGGGAACATCGAGGTTGTTGCACCAATTTCAGCACTATACGTGTAAAACACGGCAGGTTAGCTCTGGTATCGAACTCAAGAATGGGAGTCGTGGGAATGGAAAAAGATCTCTCGAAAATCAAGACCTAGTGTCGGCGTCCTCCAGGGTACTGCTAGGAACCCGGCTTCGGACTGGGATCTCGGAACGATCTGATATGTGGACAAGACTTACCCCATGTTGCAGATTGTGCCCATGCCAGTGCAAGAGAGAGTTTTGACACCAGGACCATGGTACTCGACGATAGCACCAGTGCCACCCTTGACGGTCAGAATGCCGGCGACCTTCAGGATAATATCTGTCCACTGTCAGCAGTCTTCTTTTTAGTCGGATACATTGCATCTTACCCTTTGGTGCTGTCCAGCCAGACATCTCACCAGTAAGCTTAACACCAATAACCTTAGGAGCCTTCAGTTCCCATGGCAGGTTTGCCATGACATCCACTGCATCGGCACCACCGACACCGATGGCAGCCATACCAAGACCACCAGCGTTTGGTGTGTGGGAATCAGTACCAATCATCAAGCCACCAGGGAAGGCGTAGTTCTCAAGGACGATCTGGTGAATAATACCAGATCCAGGTCTCCAGAAACCAATGTTGTACTTTGCGCACGAGGTGGACAAAAAGTCGTATACTTCCTTGTTGATGTCCTTGGCCCTGCTCAGATCTTTTTCACCACCAACTTGAGCCTCAATCAGATGATCGCAGTGCACAGTCGTGGGTGTAGCAACGGAAGGCATGCCCGCGGACATGAATTGAAGAATGGCCATCTGTGCCGTGGCATCCTGGCAAGCGACTCTGTCGGGTCGTAGCTTGAGGTATGAGACGCCTCGCTCGATGTCCTGACCGTGCGGGTCGTCAAGGTGTGAGTAGAGCACCTTCTCGGCGTAGGTAAGGGGCCGGTTGAGCCTTTGGCGGACTATCTGTAGGTTCTCGTACATCTTCCTAGACAAAGGAATACCATTAGTATGTCTTCCAAGTTTCCTTTCAGATCGTAGAGATATTTTTCGTCCAAGCTATAAGCCACTTCGAGATAATGTATGGGGAGTTCGTACTTGTAGTTGATGTAGTTGCTCTGTAAATTGTGAGCTAGATTCAAGCCGCAAAGCTCGTTCGTGAACATACCTTCTCCCAATTTGACATTTCAACCTTCTTGTCGAGAAAGCTGCTATCGGAAGCAGTAGCATAGCATCGTGTTCGTAAAGGCTATTATCGGAGTGTGAGCTAATGGTTCTGTGAAGGTATTCTGATAGCATAGGCGACAACTCACGATTGCGGCTCTTGCGCCCTATTGCGAAACATGATTAGCCAGCGTTCTTCGATTGATGTTCGCTATTGACAGCTGGAGCAGACTCGAGACAATAACAGAGCGAAAGAGTGCTCCAATGCAGTATGATGTAACTTACCAGAGCGGGCGCTCGGCCCAGTAGGGACCTCGCTGGCGACAACATGGCGAGTATGTGTCGATAGCTGTGACCAAAAGCAAAGAAAGAGCAAGTTCAGACCTTGCGTAACAGCGCAGACGAGGAGGGAGTGGAGAGGTGGAAGGAGATGAAGCTTTGAAGAAGCGAGTGGAGTGCGAGAAGGTGTGGCTCGAGCTTCTCTGATCTTGCCCAGAGGTGTGTCCGAGGTGCTGCCAGCCCAGTGTGCAGGTGGCAAGAGATAACGTCCTTTTTGCTTCCAGTGGCCCGATTGTCCACCAACCTGACGCAACAACGCTTCCAAAGCTGCACAACAATGAGCAGGATGGAAGAGTGTCGATGAGATATGATTATAGACGAGTTATAGACCATTATGCTACCCTCTATGCTACTGATGGCCAGCACTTGCTTTCGCCGTTGGCAAGTCTGCAGGCCTCTCCAGCTTTGCAAAACGGCACTTAAGCTCCTGGCCAATCACATGCCTGCTTATACCTATTACCTAACCCTGGCCGCGATTTGGCCGAATGTGCCTGCAGTGCCTGCACATTTGCCCTCTGAACTTGCCGACCTCGGTTGTGGACCTTGCAGTATCGAAACGACAACGACCTGTAAGCAAAATGCCGCCAAAGGGAGCTTTGCGTGCACATGCATTCATTGCTGGCGAGGGAAAAGGGCATTGATTATTGGAACTCACCTGCATTTGTTATGATCGCCAAATGTTCCCCTCAAGCTCAAGCCTGCGGAAGTGCACGTGACCCTTGTCTAGAAATTCCCCACCAATCCCTGCTGTTGCGGTAAGGTTCAGGTTCTCCACACAATTTTCGTACTGTGAACGTCCGTGATTTGTCTTGGTCGCAATTTCTTCCTGGTCAAGGCAGTAGTGACTTTCAATAATTTCGGCTGTGTCTCATCTTCTACCATAACACTACAATAGCCATGGGTAGCATACGGCGTAGCAAGACCAAGCGTCGCACCCGGTTCGTTCCGCTTGTGAATCATAGCCGATGTAGCCTACTAATGAATGCGCGCAGAGACTACGACCAGGTCAAGAATGACATCGCTTCTTCCAGACATCTGGCGCAGTACAAAGAATCTAAAGCCGCCGAAGACTTGCCCGGCCTGGGCCAGTTCTATTGTATAGAATGCGCAAAGTGGTTCGAAGGCGAGCACAACTTGACAACTCACCGCAGGGGCAAGAATCACAAGAGAAGGTACAAAAGATTTCATAACTGGCAAGTGGAACATGCTGACCTCGCTGCTCAGGGTCCGGATGTTGAAGGAAGAAGCACATTCTCAGAAGCTTGCCGAATCAGTGGTCGGTCTTGGTACTGACAACGGCCCGAGCGCGGCGTCTGCGCCTGCGAAGATGGAGGATGTGATGAAGGACATCTGAACCCCCATTCGATCCGCCTGTCCTGATAGCAGAAAGTATAATCGATATCTGGGGTATCATATATGGACCACAAGGATATTGTACATGGCGACCATGGACACGATTGAGGTTAAATGGCCTTGAACCGATCCTGCTGCAAACGGTAGCGGCAGTGGTATTTCGATGCTCTCATGTCGCGGCGAACCAAACCATGAACCTCTCGTACGCGTACCACTACTCGGTCAGCAAAAGTTGCGGGGAAAACACCACGATGACTTACTTGAACGGCATTGACAATGAATGCTCTCAGACTACACACGCCAAGTCCGCGGTAGAAAGCAGAGATTCCTTCGCTCTGGTAGATATTCCGAGCCACGTCAAGCGCGTTAGGTCTGAATCTGGTGGCGGCCGTGGCTGGCTGGAGGAGATGATGATGTTCCGCGAATGGACCGCTGCGCGTCTGCATACGAGTTTTGATAACATCGAGTGGGTAGATAGACATCCAGGTAATGACGCCAGCGATTCCGCCGGCGATCAAAACCTCCATCGTGGACGCTTCTAGGAAAGGATTGTGTTGCCTCGAAAGGAGCAAGCGTTTGGTCAGCTCATAAGACCAGAAGTACCACGCATAGCCAATCGAGTCTCTGAGACTCGTCACAATTCCGCCCAAGTAGAAGCCTCGGATGCCTTTCTGTCTCCATATATCCTTCGCTACCTCGTAGGACGAGCCATGACCGTCAACGTACAGCTGAGCACGGCACTTGATCAGCTCTGAAGGTGCCGAGACAATCCAGCTTGCTAGACCCCCCACAGCGCCCGCCAGCCATATCTTGTGAAGATCCACACCTGCCAGCTTGGTGTAATCGAAGATAGACGGATCCAACGACTTGAGAGTACGATTGTACGTAACAAACAGTATAGAATTGAGGGCGCCGTACCCGAGCACTGGTGCGGCAGCGCCACGGAACACTTTAGTCAATCCTCGGATAGGACCCCCGGTGGCTGACGGTTGGTAATATTGATCGTATGTCGGAGTGCCAGCTTGCAATCTGACTTTGATTATATCCAGTGGATTGCCAATAACAATGCCGATTGACCCTTGAAATCATCAGTACAGATCAATCCTGCCGAAGGAAACAGGCAAAGACTCGTCCTGATGTGTTGTTGTATACATGATAACAACTCACCTGCTAGATAGCTGGCCCAGAAATCGGCCATTCTGTATTGTTGGATGGTTTAATAGATCCGTCAGACCATAGCCTCGTTCCAAAGAGCGCCGAAGAGCCGATCGATGAGCTACACCTTCAAGCAAAATCAAACTTCACCGCCCAATCATCTAGGTAGACGACGACTCGAAAGCCAAAGTTCGTCTTCGAGAAAGTGCTTTCCTGGTAGGAAGTGGTAACGGAAACTTGAATACCTACCGTACCTACCTAGAGGTAACTAGGTAGCTGAGTGGCTAGTCATGTGATTACGCGTGTTGGTTATCGCGTTTGACGCGTCGCATCGCCTGCCAGTGGCTTGCCACTCTCGATCACGGCCTTCAAGATCTCATTGTACCCATATCTTCTGACAACCCCGAAGTCTTTGGTCTTGCTTTCAACTTCGGTGTTGGGCTCACCAATATACATAGGATGTAAGTCGGTCCTTGGACTCAATATGCACGGGACAGGCTGACACTATGCAGGATTCGTACCAGAGTTCTTGCACACGATGACAAGGAGAACGTACAACCTGCGAAAGCCGTCCGGTTGACTTATAATTCACCAGCGGCTATTGACAGACTCGTCAAGCCCTTCAAGTGCCCAGGCTCTGCCACCGCCAGGAAGTCTAGCGGCGAACCAGCCCGAAAGCGGCGGAAGGTAAATTATGCAGAAGCAGATGGTCAAGCCGAGGACAAGAGTGATGGCTATACTCTGGACGGGGATGATGCGCTTCCATTGAAGACTCGGTTTCCTGTCTTCCAGGTCAAGGACAAAGACACAATCTTCCGAGCACGTTTCGCAGTGCCACTAATCGACAAAAATGCCGGTGGATATAACCCAAGCAGGCCGGTACCGGCTTTGGGTATGCGGCGAGGTACTGGCTTTGTCAACAAACCACTACATGACCCCAGCGGTGAGTTTGCCATCGTACTCTACGA
>Ga0210040_10010875_pt1 | contig 10378 bp, 10 predicted proteins | sample CryGeyCG12114_NA_FD_185462 | JGI IMG/M metagenome (GOLD analysis project Ga0210040, IMG submission 185462) | Groundwater microbial communities from aquifer - Crystal Geyser CG19_WC_8/21/14_NA (SPAdes) (version 2) | ecosystem: Environmental > Aquatic > Deep subsurface > Groundwater | place: USA...
CGACGGTCCAACCAACAAGCCAGCCGACGGTTCAGCCGACGACCACCCAGCCAACAGTCCAACCGACCACCCAGCCAACAGTCCAACCGACCTCTAACGACTAACCCCAGCCCGACGCGCTTTGCCCATCGACCGCCACGACCACTAGGCCAAGGGCGTGAGTAGGGCCACGAGCGTGCTGAGGCTGGGCTGAGCGCCGCCGGTGGTGCCGTAGGGGGAAGGCTGATCGGGACAGCGGATCACTCGTCGAAATCGATGACGTGCCAGGTGCCGTAGCGACTGAACCCAGCGGCGGACGCGAGCGCGACTGAGGCTTCGTTGTCGAGTTGGCAGCGGTACTGAGGTTCATAGCCTTGCGAGAGAGCGCGGGCGCTGAGTGCTCGGACTGTCCGTGTAGCCAGTCCCCGGCCCCGGTACTGCGGCAGGGTGATGACGCCCAGGTCGGCCAACCGTGTCCCCCGCCAGGGGATCATGCTGGCAGCGCACACCAGGCGAGAGTCCTCGAAGGACCCGAAAGCCAGCCAGTGGTCAAGCTCGACGAACGCCTCGTCGAGGTCGTCAGCGGGTGCTGCCTCCTCGAGCTCGCTGAACTGGTGCGCATCTTCCTCGTCCAGCTGACGGGTGGCGCCAGGTGCGGGCGCGTTCTTCGAGACGTCGAGCTGCTCGGCGGCAGTGAGGTAGAAGAGGTGGTCGGGATCGTTCATCGCCACGCCGGCCCGTTGCAGGGCCTCGAGGACTCCGTGGGAGGTGCAGCCAGACCCGCTGGTCAGGTTGAGGCGTGCCGCGTGGGCGCCGGTCAGGGTGACGACTCCGCCGCCGGCGACCAACTCCAGGACCGAGACGGAGCGGTTGGCTGGTAGTGCGTCGTTGACGTGGACCCGAAGCTGTCCCACCTCCAGGTCCGACTGCCCGTTCCGGTGGGGGGTCCAGTAGTCGGTGACGGTCGAGGAGAACATGTGAGGTCCTGTCGTCGGGACTGACTTCCCCCGAACTAGCAGTAAACACCCTCGCCCCTGCTGATCCTGCGGGCTCGAGCTCGGTCAGCCGAACCTAGCAAGGTGCGCGTACATCACTACACCGATTTGACGCTGGATGGTTGTAGCGACGGCGGCCCGTAAGACGACCCCCCAGCGGCACACCCACCAGCCCTCCCCCGGCATGTCGTTCCACGCTCAACTTGATGTGCCGTAAGACTGGTTCGGTGATGTGTACCGGTGACCGGGCGCTAACCGGCACAGTTAGGGCGTGCCCGTGCTGATTGGCTACGCACGAGTCTCCACCGACGCCCAGGACCTCACCGCCCAACGCGACGCCCTCGCCAAGCTCGGCGTCGAAGCGGCCCGGGTCTACGTCGACCATGGGCTCACAGGCACGAACCGCGACCGGCCAGGACTGCGGCAGGCCCTTGCTGCCTGTCGTACCGGCGACACTCTGGTTGTCACCAAGCTTGACCGGCTCGCCCGGTCCCTGCCCGATGCCCGGGCGATCGCCGACGAGCTGACCGCCGGCGAAGTGAAGCTCAACCTCGGCGGCTCGGTCCATGACCCCACCGACCCTGTCGGCCGGCTGCTGTTCAACGTCCTCGCCATGGTCGCGGAGTTCGAGGCTGACCTCGCCCGCATGCGCACCCGCGAAGGCATGAAGGTCGCCCAAGCCAAGGGCCGGCTCCGCGGGAAGCAGCCCAAGCTCAGCCCTCGTCAGGAAGCTCACCTTGTCAGCCTCTACCGCGGCGGCGAGCACACGGTCGGCGAGCTCGAGGAGCTCTTCTCGGTCACTCGGTCCACGGTGTATCGGGCGGTGCGGCGAGCCGCGGCAGCAGCACTCACTCCATGAGTGGGCACGTCTTCGTCGACGAGACCAAACAGCGCGGATACCTGCTCGTCGCTGCTGTCGTCGTGCCCGCCGACCTGGACCCGCTTCGCAGGCTGGTTCGCTCCCTCGTGCTGCCCGGGCAGCGACGGCTCCACATGAAGGACGAGAGCGACCCGCGGCGCCGCGCGATCGCCTCGGCCATCGCCGCCAGCGGCGTCCAGGCCACCATTTACGACGCTGGGCGGCGGTACCAGACCGAGCGTGACCGCCGAGCAGCCTGCCTCGAAGCCCTCATACACGACATCAGCCGCCGCGAGGACAATCTCCTCGTCCTCGAAGAGGACGAAACCCTGCGCAGCTGGGACAACCAACGCCTCATCGAACTGACCCGCGCGTACGGCTGCCGTGACACCTTCCGCTACCAGCACCGCACGGCCTCGAACGAGCAGCTCCTCGCGCTACCCGACGCCGTCGCCTGGTGCTGGGCCCGCGGAGCTGACTGGCGCCGTCGCCTAGGACCCATCGTCACCGACATCCAAGAGGTCTAGACAGCGCAAGACCCGAGCGCCGCGGTCGTCCGGCCGGGTCTCGGGTCTACTTCCTGAAGCTCACCGCCACAGGCAACGCCCATGTTAGGGCACCTAGGGCATCGAGACCACCCCATGCACAGCGAGACCCCAAATAGAGTGCCGCGCCTCAACACACACCTGGCTAGGCCAGGAGGGTACTTCTCGTCGTTACGACGGTTATCGGACAGGCGGATCCAGGTGGGGGAGAGCCCCGAGGGGACTCGGCAACACCCGGTCAGGCGTGGGCGGCCTGGTAGGCGTCGACGATCTCCTTCTTGACTCGGCCGCGGCTGTTGACCTGGTGGCCGTTGGCCTCGGCCCACTCCCGGATGGCCTGGGTGTCCTGCTGCTTGCCCGTTGCCGTCAGCGCGGGTGCGGAGCTGCGACGGGATCCCGCCGGTGAGGTCTTGGTCTTGCGGCCGGCGGCCAGGTACGGCGCGAGTGCCTGCTGCAGCTTGTCGTAGTTGGCCTCTGACAGGTCCAGCTCGACCGCCTGCCCGTCCAGGCTCACCGAGACGGTCCGAATCCCTCCGGTGCTTCCGTCGAGGTCGTCGATCAACGTCACAGTGGTACGAGATGCCATACGCACGATTATCGCTGAACGCCTCTGCCTCGTATCACTCGACAGTGCACGGCGTCATGCTCGGCGGCGAAGCCGAACCAACCGAGCAACCGTAGAAGTCACTGGTGTCCTAACGTATCTGTCACACTTCTTCGCCATTGAAGCCCCGGTTATTCGTTCTCATTGACGGCGAGGAAAAACAGGACGTAGCCGGCGGTCAGGAGATAGAATGCGAACCCGAGCGAGGTCCAAGTTACGATGCTGGAAAGACCATAACGCTGAAAAAGATTTATATATGCTCGGATACAGAAGCCAACGGGAACTAGCAGTATTATAGGCACAGAAAGAAGGATCAAGCATCGATCCCGCCAGATTGAGTAGGGCGTAGTATTCGCCGGGCTGAGCCTAATCAACATCGTGAAAAAGGCACGTGTTGGTGGTAGTAACGGAGGGTACAAGTCATTGTCGGTCAAATTTCGTTGCAACTGTCTCATTCCAAGAAAGTTCAAATTTAAGTTTTCTCGGTACCGAACCGACGCAATAACTAGCTCAAAAAATGTATAGGCGATTAAAGCGGGGAGTAGCTTGTGGATAAGGCTAAGGTCTTCAAAAGTGAAACCGACAAGGTTAACTTGCTTAGCCTTGCTGGAGGACAGCAATTCGAAGATGACCACAGTAGCGACGAGCAGCAGGGCTGAGCGGTTTAAGTTCTGAGCCAGGTCTTTCCGCGTTTCTCCTAATGACTTGAAATAGTCGAGCGCCTCTTTCCGACTGTCCGGATCAAGCCCTACGGGGAAGGCCGTCCTGACGCGCTTCTGCAAATTTTGTGTCACTAATAATCTCCTGCAACTAGTAGGCGACGGAATAAGTCATTTCGGCAGTCTGGCCGAGGCACTACCTACGTTTCCGAGTTTCGCTGCTTACGACCAGCTGCGCCACATTGGCTACGACCATCCCACGGCGAGCACCAGCACAACTACCGTTTCCGAGGCGCACGCCCTTTAGCGGCGGAAACCCTGAACGAAGACCACGACGATGGCTAACGAGCGTCGCCGCCAGCGACATCCACCTCAAAACCATGCAGCGAATGGAGATCACCAGAAACCGCCAACCAGGAGCGCCCGAGCTGCAGTCCGATTGCGGAGTCTAGAGTTGCAGGCGGACCGGATTCATCAAGCATGGTCTCTCATAATCTCGATCGTCAGAACTTGCGGGACAGGTAGTGCTCGATCGAGATTTCTGTAACGCCGATGGTCCGCATGAGGTGTGCTCGCGCGATCGCTTCGAGGACCTCGGCAGCAGGCTTGAGTAGGTGAGGGAGCCAACTGCGGTTGCCGTGGGACAGTCCGTTGCGGACAACGCGCATGGCTGAGGCCCAGTCCTTGGCTTCCCCGTCGTCCACCGCGACCAGCGACTTGACGAGTTCGAGGCTGTCGAACTTGCCCGTCAGGTCGACGGGGAGGTTTCCGACGGCCGCGTTGAGGGCGCGTTCCAGGTTGCTGGGCGGTCGAGGTGGAAGCGTGCCGCGTACAAACTTTCGGATCTCGGAGTCGAGTCCTTCGCAGGTCTTGAGCTCTTCTCGGGCCCGTTTCCGCATGGTTTGGTGCTGGGCGAGCCGCTCTTCCTCTTCGGGGTTGTGGTGTCCGTGTAGGCCTTCCAGCGCCTGGATCAGCAGCAGAAATCTGGCTCTGGGGTGCTGAGGGGGCAACGAGAGGAATGTGCCGAGGGTCTCGACCAGCGGGTGTCCTTTCACGCTGGCTACCTGCCATCCGCGGCAGAGTCGCAGGAGGCTGGCATCGTCGTCTCCGTAGGTGCGAAACGCCTGCTCGATCTTCAGTAGATCGTTCAGGCGGGGCGCGTAGGGCTGCTGGCTGATGTTAGTTCCGTAAACTTGCAACTCGCGGCTATCGCCTCCAGCAAGTTCGACTCCAACGTAGGTGTTCGTCTCGGCTCGGCCGGTCGCCAGTCCGATGATGCAGTCCAGGGGCGACAACCACTGCTCGCGAAGAGTGTCGAGGTCGATCGGCTGGGCGAAAGTGATCTCGATGGCGGGGCTAAAGGTGACGCGGTGGGAGTACCCGTCTCCGCCTGACCAGGAGGCATTCCAGTAGGCGGAGACCTCCGCGCCGTCGTCGTGGTCGGTGATCTTGCGAGGTAGCCGTTCGACTGCCCTCCACTCCATCGGCTTATCGGCTTCCCGCTTCATTGGGAAGTGAAGCTCTTGCAAGGGTGGTGGCGCGATCACGGCTGCTGCGCCGCTGATCTGGATCGTCAAGTTCTTAATTTTGGGCGGTTGGTCGTCCTCAGGGATGGTGACGCCTACCAACGCGGCCGCGGCGTTGACGATCGCCCGCCCCGGCATCCACCTATTGATGGTGCAGTCGAGCAACAGCACGTCGTTGCCGCGCACGAGGTTGACGCGAAGGAGGGGCAGCTGGCTGATCTGCGGGTAGGTAGTGAGACCGGGTGGGAAGTCGAGCGTCGGGTCGTTGGGAATATCGCCGTGCAGCGCGAGCTCGGGAGGTCTATTGCCCTGCAGGCTGAGTAGGCCGCCGAGTTGGACTGAACTGCCGTCCTTCGCGGGCAGCGTTGCGTAGCACTGGTATTCACCAGGTTCGAGCTTGAGCGTCAGCGGGACGTCATTGGCCATCGAAGTCCTCCGTCGGTGATGTGGCTGCTGTCGGTGGCGGGCCGAACAGGGCATCGCAGACGTCGGTGGCGGTCGGGATGCCCTGTCGCCACCTCTTGTTCCCTGTGCGGTAGTCGTCGAAGGCCTGCTTGACAGGCCGACCGGCGACAACGGATTCCAGCGCCGTGTGGGCGACCGTCCGGGCGTAGCGGTTGAAGCGGAGGCGGACGGTCGCCATCACTTGCGCGGGGGCCGCGCCGGCGTGCGAGAGCCCGTTCCGGAGCCGCGCTGCCCGGTTGATCTTCCTTCTGCAGTCGGAGGCGAGCTCCTGGGCCCAGTCTTCGAGGTGGGTGAGGTCCTGGATCCGGCGTGCCACCTCGCGGAGGCGTCGGGCAGTCATGTGGTGGTTGGAAAGGCCGGGGGCCAGATGTGGCACGAGGTCCAGTGCCGCCTGCTGCTTAAAGAGGCTGAGTCCGTCGGGACGGGACTCGACGATGGCCTCCAGCGTGAGGTCTTCGTAGTAAAAATCGTTCAGCACCTGCCAAACGGCGCCGTAGATCTCGTCGATGATCTGTGCGCGTGCCTGCCAGGCTGGCAGGTTCAACTTGAGGAACTCCGGCCAGTTGCTTGGGGACTGCTGGTTCAGGCGGGTCACGGTCTCAACGACCGCAACCTCGCGGGGAAAGAGATCAAACCCGTCGGACATGGTTGATGCGTTGAGGGCGCTGATCTCACGCAGGAGCCGCTGGAGTGCTGGATCGACGATCGGTAGGTGGTTGACCATGGCGTCCGCGATCTCGGGGAACTCGGCGGCGGTCCGGTCGTTGTCGACGCGGACGCGGTGCTGGATCTCGTCGGGTGTGTGGAACTGCTCTGATCCGCGGTGGATGCCGCCAACGACGTGGAGAACACCGGCGAGGGGGGTCCAGGTGGATTTCCCGGCCTTCAAAGCGGCGACCGCGACGACGGCGTCCGCCTGGTCCCGTCCAACCTGTATTGGGTTGGAGTAGGCGCTGGTTCCAAGGTCGACCCGGGCCGCGACCCAGTGCTGGTGATCGGGCGATGGCCAGAGGTCGATATCGCGGCCGGCGGGCCCGATGGGTGTCAGCAACTCCGCGGGTAGAGACTGATCGCCGGTCGTCGCGTCGGGATTGTTCAGCTTCTCGAGCAGGGTCGGGCCGTCGAAGAACTCGACCATGCCGACTGGCAGGCGCCAAACCTCTTGGACGGCGACTCGGGCGTCGTCGTAGGCGAACCAGACGACGTGGTGGTCCTCCTGGGCAGGGCGTAGCAGATAGCGGTGGCTCAGCTCGAGGCGGTCGTCCTCAGCCAGGCCTGCGAACTCGTCGGGGCGTGCGGCGTTCGAGATCGGTGTGCCGTCCAGGTTGTGGTGCGCGATCGAGATCTCGAGGGCCTGGTCGTCGAGGACGCCGCCGAGAATTCGGCAGATCTCGGCACTGGCGCGATCGCTGATCTCGAGGACCTCGGTGAGGACTGTCAACCTGGCGGTAACCAGCAGGTGGGAGTTGGCTAGGTCGCGGACCGCGTCGAGGAGGTCGTCGAAGGCGGCGACGGCCGTGTCGGGCTCACGCAGCTCGTCCTGGAGGGCGGCGAGGCTGCTGCGAACACTTCCGCGGTCGGGTAGCGAGCAGCTGGCCGAGGCCTGCACCGCTTGCGTCAAATCAGCGGCTGAGGGGGTCCGGGCACGGACCAGCGGGCCGAGTTGCGAGAGAGCGTAAGTCACGTCGGCAGCGAAGGAGTGCCGGTCTAGGGACGACTGAGCGCCGTTCGGTCCGGCTTCGAGCCAAGCCTCCACCTCCGCGATGGCGACCCGGGGGCCGTACTCGGTGTCACCTGGCCGGCTCGGCTTGATGTGGGGGTAGGGAACGGCGACGAGCACCGCGGCGACCTCGTCAAGGTAGGGCGACTGCTCCTGCTGCGGTGTGGCCAGCGTCCTCACCTGCGGCGCCTCGTAGTCCGGGGAGGCCGAGCAGAGTATGACTCATTGAACGGTCGGACCGCTTCGCAGTATTTCATTCAACTAGGCCGTTGAATCGCTTTCGCAGCAAACCATCGATTTCTGTGCAGCTTCCGCTCGTTTGGACTTCCACGACCAGCGCAGCGAGATCCTGATCATCTAGCGGGATGATGAAACCTCGATGATCGCTGGCTGTGTCCCGGCAAGATGCGAGGATGGCATCTTTATCTTCATACTGCCGGTAGACGAGTAAGCCAAACGTTCCTCGCGATGGTGAGAAGCGGCCGGCAATTTGATCGTATTCGGGATTCGCTAAGGGCCGCGAGTAGTTCTTACATTCTACTACGACGTTAGCGGCCGGGTGATGCATAGCCAGCCAGTAAAAAAATGAGCCGAGGCGTCCGGAGTTGGTGAAACTTAAGTCGATTCGTTTGCGGCCCTCATGGATGTTATGTTGCCGGCGGGGGTTGATCAGATCGGGATAGAAGAGCGCGCTGAGCAGAGCCTCAACAGCTTTCTCGTAATGGGTTGCGTCGGGAAGACCGGTTGTAAGGGTTTGAACGGCGGCGAGCAAAGCTTGGAAGTCGGGAACTTCGGTTTCAGAAGCTTCGGCGATGACAGCGTGCGGTTGAGAAGTTGGCGGGTTCTTGAGTAATTTATCCTTCTTGTACTGATCAAGTAGAGCAGGTTCCTGTTGGGTTGCATCGACGTTTACCCGCTTCTCAACTCCAGGCTTGTTGGGGTCGTAGTGCTTTTCGCGGTACTTATGCTCTACGTCGCCCTTCTTGATTCTCTTCTCTCCAGATTTTAGTACTTGAACTAGCGGAGAATGCGCAGTTTGAAGTTCCCGAGCCTTGAAGTATTCGAGTACGTAATGCCGGTAGTATTCGCTGGGATTGAAGAAAAGGCTACGCCTCACGATACTTTTCGGTACGAGAAGAAGTGGCCCCTTTGGCGTGACGGGTAATTCGTACTCGCCTTGCTCCCAGGACGATCTCTGGTGATTCCACTCGTAGCCTAAGCTGATCCCAGGCGTCAGGGGAATATCGTAGAACGTTGCAGCATCCACTGTAAACTCAGCTAGACGCCCACGAATAATGTTGGTGACAACGTCCGAGATCCGATCCTCGCGAACTCCCTCGATCATCAGTGCAGTATCTTCTAGGTCAGAAATGAGGCCGGATTGCACAGCAACACTCCCAGACAGTTCGTCGTAGAAGCGGCGGGCGAGCCCAGGACCAACCCCACTACCCTCAGAATTGGCGGAATAGCCAAGGTGAGTGGAGTTATCTTCTCCGAGGTAGGACATTAGTGCCTCGGCGGCCGATCGATCTCCGGCTACGACATAATCCAAAACTCGCTGGAAGAAGCTCTGGATTCCTGCCGTGCAAGACGCAGCCCAATCTGAATCAATCTGAGCAATGGCCACCGGATCTATAAAAAGCGGGGTGTCGCCCTCAACATCTACGTCGATGAAATCGAAACTTCCTTGACTACCTGCAATACCAAACTGCTGAGAAACGCGCTTCATGCCGGGCTCCACTCTGAACAATCGACAGGCGCCCATGATACGTGATTGGCGCGGCCCGGCCCGCAGGAAGCGATGACACGCCGCCGCTTAAGTGAGTACAAGAAGTTCACGCCCCGAAGCCCTCCTTCGGGGGCGGTTCGACCCCTGGGGACCAAGGGTGGTCGGCATTGAACCAGCTGCGCTTGGGTGACGAGCGACTGCATGGCGTCGAGCGGATCCATGGCGCAGACGATTCCGGACCAGGCCGCGTACCCGACCTGGTACCTCGAGCTGGCGAGGCCGTCCTCGGCCAGGTCGCTGCCGGGCTCGATCGTCAGCGGCGGCTGTATACGGATCGGAGACCATGCGCGAATAACGTCGATCACCGAGCTGGGGTCGATCTGGGACATCTTTCCCACCGCTACACCGTCGCGCCGTCACGCGCGCTGGTCAACTCTGCTTGACGGCCCGCACCAAGGGGGGCAAGACTCGCAAGAGATGCGGCGACCTCAGAGATGCTGCTCGCAGACCCGCAGATAAAGGACGTTATCAACGGGTCTGTCAGTGGTCCCGACCAGACTGACCGCCATGACCTCCGACGGCCTGCAGCTGCCCGAACCGCGCGCCGCTGACCCGGCGGCCGCGTCGACGGTGGCCGAGACGTTCGAGCTGCTACCGCGGCCCGACCTGGACCCGTTCGAGCGGCTGGCCCTAGCCTTCCTCGCCGAGTATCCCGCCAACACCGCCCGCGCCTACCGGTGCGACCTGCAGGCCTGGGCCCGCTGGACACTCGGCGTCGCCGGCGTCCATCCCCTCGACGCCCGCCGACACCATGTCGCCGCCTGGGTCCGACAGATGACCAGCAGCCCGGCCCCGCGGACCGGGAAGCCACTTGCCGCCTCCTCGGTTGCCCGCCGGCTGGCCTGTCTGTCGAAGTTCTACGGCTACGGCCTCGAGGTCGGCGTCCTCACCCACTCCCCCGTCCCCCACGTCCGACGTCCGACGGTGTCGGAGGAATCCGCGTCGGTCGGGCTGTCCCGCGACGAGCTCAGCCGCATCCTCGACACCGCCGCCGCCCACTCCCCCCGGATCTCAGCCCTGGTGCACCTGCTCGCGTTCAACGGGCTGCGGATCACCGAAGCCCTGAACGCTGACGCCGACGACCTGGTGCACGACCGTGGCCACCGGGCTCTTCGGGTCACCCGGAAAGGCGGCAAGGTCGGCCGGGTCGCGATCGCCCCCGTCACCAGCCGCGCCCTCGACACCTACCTTACCGGTCGGACCACCGGCCCGATCTTCCTCAACCGCGACGGCACAG